>JAABUS010001400.1_pt1 | contig 52935 bp, 53 predicted proteins | sample 5560161 | NCBI WGS metagenome assembly JAABUS01 (sample SAMN10711885, study PRJNA513376) | rock metagenome | isolation source: Antarctica rocks | place: Antarctica: Victoria Land, Trio Nunatak nord | collected 2016-01-04 | reverse complement strand
AGGAGGAGGCGGAGGGGATGGAGAGGGGGAGGGAGGAGTAGAGGAAGGAGAGGGAGCCGTCGACGAGGCCGAGGGAGCGGAGCGTGTAGGATGTTGCGAAGGTGGGGGTGGAGAGGGAGGAGAGGGTGAAGCGCAGGCCGGTGGGGGTGGGGAAGTCGAGGAGCGCTGGGAAGCGTTAATGGAGGTTCAATGGGCGGATCGAATGGAGGAATTCGCAATAGCAGAAATGGGTAGTTGGGAGCATACCTCGCGACGTTGCTGTCAATGCGCCGTAGGAGTTGTCGCGGTCCCAGTTCGAGGCGGAGAAGAACGCGTGCTGGACATAGTCCATGAAGTCGAGCATCTTGCCGATGCGCAAGGCATTCGTCTCAGGTCATGGTCATTGGCAAGTCTTCAGGGGCCGTGAGCCAATTGTGCCATGAGGATAAATTTGTGGAATTCTCGGTGATTGACCAAGCACATATGGTCAAACCGTGAGAACGTCTCTCGGAAAGGCAGTCTCTCGAAATCTTGGCATTTCTCGGCATCGCACCTCCAAAATTCCACTTCTACTCCAGCGGGGACATGGCTCTTCTCAACGAACATCTCGAAGCTCTTTCACGGACGTAAATCCATAATGCCAAAGTCAAAGCGTGCGAAAGTCGTGCATACCTCCAAGACCCAGAAGAAAGGCAAAGAGCTATCCCTCCGCCTTTACGCCAACATCCAAGAATGCATCACACAATACCCCTACCTCTACGTCTTCAGCGTCGACAACATGCGCAACAACCACCTGAAGGATGTACGATCCCATTTGACTGACAGCCGGTATGTGCTCAGCATCTCTCATATCTGGAGCCTGCATTCGCCTGTCTCTCAAGCTCCCTCGTTGGCTTATACCCCCACTAACCTTGCCCCAGACTCTTCTTCGGCAAAACCAAAGTCATGGCCCTCGCCCTCTCCCACGCTGCGGAAACCAACCCCTCCCTGGGCCGTCTCCACATACATCTAGCAGGCGAAATCGGCCTCATCTTCTCTCCACAACCACCTTCCTCCCTCCTTCCCTACCTGCACTCCTTTCACCCCGCCTCCTTTGCCCGCACTGGCACGGCTGCCACCCGCACCTTCACTGTGCCCGCCGGAACACTCTACACCCGTGGTGGTGAGATCCTAATCGAGGACGACGTCCCTGTGCAGCATAGCATGGAGCCTGGGCTGAGGAAGCTGGGATTACCGACAAGAATGAATGAGGGGAAGGTGGAGCTGGAGAACGGCTTTACGATTTGTAGGAGGGGGGAGATGCTGGGAAGTGGGCAGACAACGTTGCTAAAAGGATTCGGGATTGCGATGGCGGAGTTCAGGGTTAGGCCGGTGGCGGTGTGGAAGAGGGAGGAAGGGGTGGTAGAGGAGCTGGAGAAGGCAGAGGGAGAAATGGATGTCGATGGGGGAGGGGTGGAGCTAGAGGAGTAGGTGCGGTAATGTTCGGTGTGGTTTGAGCATTGCGATGGCGTTGGTTGGTGGGGCATGTCATGGCATGCGTGAGGTATGATCCAATTGACATGATTGTAAGTCAAATTTACTGCTGAGCCATGTCGTGATACAGGCTTCTCATTCGATATATATCTTTCCAACCTTCAGGCCGAAGATTTCCAAGGCTGTCCATCCCACCGCTCATCAGCATCTGCTTCCGACTCACTACGGCATGGCTTTCAAGGAGTGTCTTCGGCGTCGACATTCCCTTCAACGTAGCGTCTATCTTCTTCGCTCCGCCTTTCAGCATGCCTCCTGACCTACTCACGTTGATCTTCCTTCAGAGAAGACAACTGGATACATCATCGCGCCGATCCCTCCTGCGCTGACTCCTTTCTCGATATCCCCTGCCGTTATCGGACTCATCGATCGACACTACCGCTACTCTCCCCTTCTCGCATCTGCTGAAGAGGACCGTTAAAGAAAGCTGGTTCCTCACGCTCAAGCTATATTTTCACCGCGGGCATCAATGTGTACAACTGGAGCATACTCAGATTTCATCAACAGCACCATAACGTTACAAGCCTAGTAGGAATTTCGTCTTACCCGCCGCCACCAAACAATGCTAGAAGCACTCTCTGAAGCGAGCCACCGGTGTGCCGGATTTCTGCACACCGATCTTGACAATTTCCTACGCACTCATCAGTCTATACGGTACAGGCTGCAGCAACACCCTTTCCAATCATGCTGTCCGAAGTTCTCCATCTGGCTGCTCAAACTCTTGAGTGTGGCGCTTTCCTCACTGTTATGTCTCCTATTTGTATTACTCCATGGCGGTAACGATTCTTACAGACTGCAATGTGCATCTCTATGGATTCTTGATAGGTAGGTCCTTCGCACTATTTGCTGATTTAATCCGTCGGGTCTTCTTCTCCGAGGAATGTATCATGATCAAGTTTCCGTTGCCGCGTGAGTGAGGGCGGAAGGACTGCTTAGCGCGACATCTTTACCTGAGCACTTTACTATGGACTAATGCTAATAGTCGACCTAGTGCTTAATAGCTTTACAGCGTATACGAAAGCTTTCCAATCGCTTCGTCGATACTGCCCAGAAAGCATGCCTTTGTCCCCCCCTGTCAAGCCTCCGTCAAGCCTCCTAGACGCGCTTCCCAAGTGCAGACACTCACCTCGAAAGTGAAACCTTGGCTGCCATAACTCACGACGTGCACGTGAGGCTCTATCCTTCGAGCCGCTCTCAGCATCAAGTGGGAGGTTGAGTGCATCTACCAATCTCTGAAAGAACTTTGGTAAGTTTCCTCCTCCTGTGGCGGAGAGGTAGGGCGCAGGCCGCAATGCGAACGAAGGTAGGCACTTGAAGGGACGGTCGTCCATGGTGAAGTGCTTGATGTCGTTGAAGGAGAGGACGAACAGCTTGCATCGCTCGTAGGCAGTCTGGGTAGGTGAACACACCGTCAAAGTCCGAGTCGGCGTGACGATTGGACTTCTTGCGCGATTGGTTGACTACCGCGAAGATTGAAGCCTTTGCTGCCTTGCTAGGTGAGGAATCGTCGCCTCCGTCACCAACAGCGGCAAGCGAGTGCCTGGACCTGATTGCGCGCTGATTCTCGCCACGAAAGGGAAGGCTTGGTGCCAGTGCTGCTTCGATCCTCCTGGACGCGGTGGCCCGCCTTAATTTCCGAGTCCTTCCGTGCTACTACCTGATTCTTCCATTCCTTGATTGTATCACTGAATTTCGATTACCGTTTAGCCTCCGCTGTCTCTTTGTCGTCTCTAAAATCATCAAAGAAAAAGACGTCCGTTGTGGTGACTCGATATCCCGTACACAGCCCATCTTCCGGGTTTACTAACGCATAGTACTTGTTATGCGTTGAAGTGATGTAGCTGAGACAACACTCTATCAAGCCAATAAAGTTTCGATCGCAACTGCGGTGGCACAATCGTCTCGCTCACCTTTCGACGAAGCCGCCCTGAGACCGAACCAGCACGAGTATTTAATCAAATCACGCTTCTCAGGAAAAGTTTCAAGCTCCGTTTACGGTGTGGAACTTGGATGCTTTTAGGCATATCCTCCCACTCATCCTGTATCTCTTCGACTTATCCCTCCTCAATCCTCAATCTCTCCTTCGTCCTCGTTATCCTCGTCATTCTCGTCACTCTCTTCTTCATCCCCTTCTACCTTATCCCCCTGCTCCTCCCTGCCATCCTCTGACATCTCCTCATCCTCGTCTCCACTATCCATAATGACCTTTCATGCAGATGACCTCTTACCAAGTCTTTTCGCCGAAGGCTTCTGAAGCACGTCTCTCTGCCGCGAGAGATCAGTGAACACTCTCGGACGCTAGGCTTGTGCCAAACGCAGCGCTCTCCGTCGAGATCGACCATTGCGCCTGGTCCTCCACGTTTGTGGTAGGTGCAGAGTCGACGTTCGCGAGCCTCGTGTCCTGGTTTGTGGCATTTGAAGCACCTTCTAGGTCCATGATTCTCCGACCTGCGCTTAGTGATCCGAATGGTGGAGGGCAGATCCTCGGGCAAGATTGGATTCCTGTATTCCTCGCCAGTATCAAGCATTGTGAATTGGCCGGACGGTGGGGTGGAAGAATTAATTTCGGGGTGTCCCTTCTATCTCACCTTTTTTCGATGAACCTCGTAATTGCACTCTTGGCCCAAGTTTTCCAAACGCGCGTTTCGACCATGCTGGTAAGAGATCTGGAGGCCCAGGAGGTGCGCCCAAACGGTCTGGAATGAATTCGTTTTGGTGAGGAGTTTCCTACGCGTCTCTTTAGTAGCAGAAGAGCAGCTCAACAAGGTCTGCGTTCTCTCTCCGCGCCATAAAGAGTCGTAGACGATGTTGAAGTCACTGTCGGTCATAGGACAGTGTACCTGGAACCCCTTCGAGACTACGGATCTGCGGCCTCGAACTTGACGTACGAGCTCGAACTTGGCCGCCGTGATTAGTACATCAAATTACCGACGTCATCCGATGATGAGATGATGATTGGAGAAGAAGATTTCTTGGTCGGTTCTTCCTTGGGAGCCGGCTCGTCGTATCCTTACCTTCTGCATTTTTACGAAGTTCTTTGGCATTGTGCTCGCATCTACTATCACTCACTAAAGAAACCACTTCCTTCATCCATTGTTCAATAGCTAGAGTAACCGTTCTCAAGCAGGAGCCATAGAGGTCATCGTTCGCTCAGCTCATCGCCCAGTAAGTTTCCCTGTTATCCCCTCTCTGGGCTTCTCAGGATCGCCAGCAGATTTGAGCACTGACCTGAGCTTGAACTCTTGATTACCGTAGGTCATTGCAAGCCTCCTAGTCCCCTTCGCCAATGCGATCGTCTTGAAGGTCTGTGAGGCAAAAGCTGATGCGTCACCGAAACTCCTCATCCAGGCAGGGTTCTCTATTCGACGGGCGGGAGCTTACATGTAAGTCTCTCCTCAAGAAGCAGAGGGGTTCTCCGTCCTTGCTGTTTTTCGATGCCTGCTCTACATCTTACAAGTGCCGACAGGTGCCGGCCTGGCTCTCGCGTCTTCTTCTTCTCCCCAAAGCCTTCTCGGACGGTCGAATCTCATCGAGTGGTAGAGTAGCTGACCGAGGGATCGATTGATCGTCAGACATATAATTCTCTTCGGTTCCTTTTTCGTCGCTTCCCATTTGCACGTCTGTAACTTCGATAATAAGACCAGTATCGGAAGGACATGCCTCCAATGGCTCTGTTTAAGAGCAAGATGAGCTAATATTTACTCCGAGCCGATGAGTTCGAACTTCAGAGAATAGGCCACTCACGAAGAATGGTAATGATCAAGAAGTCGTGCAAAGATTTTCTCAAATATCAACAGTCGTCGAATCTCAATTGAACGAAATGCTCTATCACATTCTGATTGAGTGTCGTCAGTTGCAATGCGTAGTCGGTAGCTCGCTATATAGTTAGTATGGAAGATTATTGATTTGTTTGGAAACTTCTCGATCCAATGTAGATTGAGCGTGACAGAGTTGGAGATTGTGTAGAGAGATAGTGCCAACTTATCGTATTGCAGGCCAGATGCATTCGCGACAGCGCCAGCGACTGGCGAATATTCCTTGAACAGTAAGACAGTCAGAAAATTGTATCGCATTCGCATCAAAGATGCCATGAGGGACTTGAAAGGCGACGAAAACGTGAAAAAAGAGATACGAGAAGCAGAAGTGGAAGCTAATAAATCGGTATGAGCTCTCACAACGTCTCATGGCATCCTGAAAAAGCAAAGAGATTGACGGAGTAGTAGATGGAATTTTGCTTGAGAAGGTACTTCGATAGACTTAGATTGAGAACAGGGGTCATACTTGACATTGTTACAACGTTGCTTGATAACTCCCAGTCTCTGTCTGTAGCGGATTCTATGACGTACTGCGTAAGGTACAGCCAAAGCTCCATTCTTTCGTACCAGAACTGCTCCAACCATAGCCCGATTGATCATCGTCTTGGCCTAGGCTCGAGCTTGTAGCCGAGGAGTGTCAAGGTCCACTTTGAGAATACTGGCCCAGGAATTGAGAACAAGGTGAACGCCGCAAGTATTTCCCTGCTGTTGAACCGCGACTTGGGACTATTTCTTCTCTCCAATTGTGACAGGCCTCTGCGCGATCCTTCCACTGTCACAAACGATTATAGGGCTACCCTTCGTACGATATTCCTAGGTCCGAGGGGTGGAAGGGAATTCATGAATTCGAGGCCGACATTGAACTCCTCCTGTGTGGCAACCGAAGGTGACTTGCGTCCAGAAAGGAGTCCCTCCACCCCTTCAAGGTGCCGACGAACATCGTCGTCACTGGCCATCATCTAGAGTTCTTTACAGGTCGCAATTGCTGAGTGGAAACATGTTCGAGTCTAAGTCACGCTCAAGAATGTCCACGATTTTTAGATATCGCTGCAGGAGAGTCCTTCCAAATACCTGTGCTTTCGAGTCGCATTGAAAGGTGTTTCCCCAGTCCGACTCCGAGGAGGAGTCTGAAAACAAGCTAGTGATATCTTACTACTTGTCTCTCACTTGATGCTCTTGTACGCTCTATGTTTCCCACATGAGCTCTTTCTCACCGATCAGAAGCTCCAAATTCAAATCTTGTCGTTGCTGCCAAAGTTGAAGGTGCCGCCTCAAGCTTGCCTCGTGACTCGAGAAGAGGCTCCAATCCCATCAACACAAAGATTACCGGTGTTCCTGGAGGAGTCTCAAGCATTGATTGATACATACCTACGACGTTTCTCGACCAAGGCTCAACCAGGCGAGTCTGCAGCTGTTCTTCGGGTCTGCAATATTTCGCAAGAATGTAGTGTTTGAGGTTGCGACTTCCATCGACTCATGATTGTTCTCCGTTCACTGTTCCGATGTTGTCAATTTAGGTGCTAGTTGTCTCTATCTTGGCTAATTCTCTCTACACCTCCAATTCAGGCAACCTGTTTGGCATGCCGATTTGGTCTCACCCTGGCAATCGATAGTACCAAGCAGGTTCATGCTATAAAGACAACAGTCTCGACTTCGCGCTGCTACATCAGATTGTCCAATGAGATCCTCCTTAGCATACCTCTGACCGATTTGATTCGTGCGCTCCAACTTTAGGTATGCAGCCCTTCGAAGGCCGGCGCTGTTCACCATTATCCTCACCACTGCGTCCTTGAAGGCGCTGCAGGCTTGGTCTCTGGGTGTACCAGAACCCTCTGACATTCGTCCACGTAACAGTCTACCTCGCGATTGACTATCGCGTTCAGCATCGTTTGTACGCCAGCAAAGGATCAACGTTGACGCAGGTGTCTTGTCCAGTCATGGAGGTTGACAGTCCGATCGGGAAACTTGAACTTGTGAGTTTGAGCGTTTCTCCCCAGTTGATTAACATAGCTTCGGTTACCAATATGTCTCTTGTGATAAAGCACTCAGACAACAATGTCGTCTTCTTACTGCCACCTGCCATGCTGCCGAAGTTTCCAACTTGTTTCAGATATGTTCCGCCTTTTTTCGGCAAGTTTCACTGCCTTCTCGTCTTCCGTATATGTACTCCATTCGATGCCAGGACTTCATTGTGTTCGGCTTTTGGCGGCTCTTCTCTTTCCATTTCTGCATCGACCTTAGGAGATCCTCCTCTCGCTTTCGCTTTTGTTGTGAGCCCTTCCGGCCCTGTGCCATGCTCTCAAGATTAGAGACTTCAAGGGGCTCCAAATGGTGTAGCCCACATCCGTCGTGAATTCTCTTCAGTTCTTCGCTGGTAACGCCGAGCCGCACCTGATGCTCTCGGTTTGAGGAGGAAGCCGAAAAAGGTCAATAGAGCTCTATTATTGGTCGGATAGATAAAGATCCAGTGATCAGGTTATTATGGTACTTAGTCGATCAAATTTTCAATAAGCTTGGGTAGCTATATATGTATACTCTCGATAAAAAAGCCCGAGTCAATCTATGAACAACAATCTTGAAACTTAGTTATAGGTATACACTATGGGATTCTTGTGCTAGATCTCACATTCTGTGATCTGCTTATATGTGACAGATAGATGGTGTGAATAAAGGATGGCTTGAGATTGAGATAGTTTTCCGCTGTAATGTTGCGTTAGTTGATTATTGCTGATGTTCAGCGCAATAATGTGCGTTGATCAGGATTCCGATTCGTGAGAAGTTCAACGTCTTTCACTAGAGCCTGCTGGTTCATATCAGATATTGCCGCTTTTTGTGGATACTTCTGTAAGATATTAATATAGATCTGAGACCGTTGTGAATAGCTTGCAAAAGGCGAATTCGAAGTTGGTCACTTTTGCTCCTGCTTGCGACTTAATATAAAGGATTCGAGCAATTTCTAGCCTTATGTCTCCGGAGAAGGCATTGATATCTGTAAGATCCTGCGTCGCGTTTTCTGCTCCCGTTTCCTATACTGCGCGTTTAGCTAACCTACTACAGTATGCGAATTCTATGCGAAGCAAAGCTGAATTATCGACTTTTCCCCCGTTCGCACTATCAGTCGTTTCGCATGTCTAAAGAAATGATCAAGGCAAAGCAAAGGGGGAGAGCTATGACAATAGCAAGAGTAAGAAGAAAAAAGCGATGAAGATGCAAGACACTTACGATGGTTCGTAGCTGTATGTGAATTGTGTGGAAAAAATTCGCAGACTTCCAACTTTGTGGGAATTTCGGATATCACATAACCAACCCTTCAAGAACACCCCGTCCTTCTGTGTGTTGTTTTTCGAAAGTGGTAAATTCGATACGGTGATTGTTTTGCGGTGAGTTCATAGCATTCTGTTAGTGTACCAAAGGTGTGACGACGAATAACATCGGCCGTTTCTTGCACCTTAGCCATGGTTTTATAGACTTGTTTCCAACGCATGTTGAATACTTCCACTAGTCCTTTCATGATACTGAGACTTGGGGGCTTGCCTTCCTGGCTTACTCGCGCCAGATAGATTAGGGTGGTGTCTCCCAAGTCCTCAAACAACCTTGACATTAGAGTAAGCTGGTGAAGGAAAGGTCACGTTTCGGCAGTTGAATGCTGGCGAGCTCCGTGGTGATCTCTTACGGTCTTCTATGTATCCACTGTCAACCACGCACAGATCTCGGAGTATTCCCTCGGACGCGAGGCGCACGTGGAAGCTCTACAATTCTAGATGAGATGATCCGCCTTTCGTCAATATTCACCTGGACAAATTCTGATACATAATAACCTGTGCGATGTAAATAGGGCGGATCGGGATGGCCGAACAACGTATCTGGCTTGGAAATCCTGACCTGGGCCTTCCGACTTCGCCCAACTCCAGAGCATAAATTAGATCTTCTCCAGTTTGGTCGCTTCACTATCGTCAGCGGATTACTTGACAACCTGCTTTTCGTCGGAATTGTCTGATTCGCCGCTTCTTTCGTCATTGGATATCTGTGAATGAGATCTCAATGGTCGACCAAACTGTGATAAGCTCAAGAAAACAGTCTAATATTTATATAGTCCTTTCAAGCAATTAGAAGCTCTCTTGATATGTACCAGATCGGTATAGAAGATCGTGACGATTATATCGTAGCAATTGCTTGTGTTTGAATTGTATATCTCGGTATCCTTGGGTGTTGTACACGTCTTATAGGTTTAGCTTTTCCTCGATGTCATACCCCTGATGCTCAATTGTGGTGAGATCAGAGTCACTGGCGTGACAAACCATCGTGACTGGAACATCTGATATGGCAGTGTTTACCCCTATCTTGAAGACAAAGAAAGAAAAGCCGGGCCTCGGTCGTATCTAATCTTTCGACAACCCAGGCTTAGCCATAGCTCAGCTTGCGGTTCAGCAAACTCCGCCTTTATAGGTTCCAACATGCTCCTTCTCCTTCTCCTTCTCCTTCTCGTCTTGGCTTGCTGAGGTAGCCTTGCGTTCGGCCCTGGCTATCTCGAGTCGTGCCTTCGAGATACTGTCTCTCGCGAGGATTGTCGTTCCTATCGACGACACGCTGTTGCTCTTTGACTTGCTTAGCCCAATGGAGCTCCTCTCCTCTCGACTGCACCTTCACTTCTTCTTTTTCTTGGCCATGGTTTCCTCCTACTGCCCTAAGATTGGCCCTGAGCCTGTTGGCATAGGATTTTTGAGTTCTATAGCGACGACCTCGGGCAGAGAAGGGCGTCGTTTTTGGTATTGGTGATGGAGGGAACGGACCTTGCTGAGTCCAACAGGGCGTATCGGCTGAATCAAGGTTATCTCCTTTGCATTCAAGTCTATCAGTAATCCAAGCACTCTGGAACAACTCTTCCCTTGACGTCTGTTGGATGTCCGAGGTCACTGTGATGACATCAGCTTGAGAAGATCTAAGTAATGCCGCCGGTCGTGTACATGAGGAAAGTAACACCACCTTTACCTCCAATGAAGCCACGGAAACTCGTTCTGACTCCGAGAACGTCCGCAAACGCTACGGCTAGGACGAAAAGTCGTATGTTGGAAGAGGCTTCTCGATGAGACCGAATGTGTTAGTATCTTCTCATTGGGCCCTCAGAGTAACGTTAAAAATTCCTAAGTCGAGGATGCTCGAGTAAGACACATGGAGGGTGTAGATTGCTGTGATAATCAAAGATGCAATGGAGCAGGGGTCTGCTTCCTCTTAGTCTTCTTCTGCTTCCTTATTTGATCACAATCCTCACACGATTAACGATAAAGACATTGAAAGCTGTGTTCTCGAAGCGATCCACCGAGACAACGGCAGGGTCAATCATGGGGACACGCACTGATTGTTGGTTAATATGTCAACGTGCCATTCTCGCCTATTCTCCTTTCTTTCCGCCTTCCGAACAGACGAATAAACGGACATACCTCGTTTATAATAAAGGCTACCACAGGGAAAATGGTGAACAAGAGGAACTTCGACAAGGGTGTCAGCTTTTCCTTGTTGTTGATGGTGCCGCCATGTGCTGCAGCTTTGAGCTAGAGGTTACGATTTCGTCAAATTGCTCAATGTATGGATTGCTAGGCCTGGTAGGATCATTCTAACTTTTCGCGTACATCTTATACCGGTCAGTGACAATTATCGCTCCATGCTGATCTCTGCAAGCGCAGGGAACGAAGAGCAGACTCGCAATCTGTATGTTGTCGACTCGTATTTTTTTACGCCGACTGTTGCCATACCGGTGGACTAATTCTTCTTCAATGTGGCCCGACTCCTCGCCCTCAGCTGCTCCACGTATGCCGCATACCCTTGAGGCCGTTAAGTTTTGTGCCAAAACTCAGATAGATGATCGGACATAGTGGTAGCATTTTACCCAGTCGGGGCCTGCGACATTTCTTTGACCTGCATGATGCAAGCTCGACCCGAAAGAGAATCCCAGACGCAAGCTCCTATCTGTATTTCCTTCCCATGATTGTAAAGGACAGATTGGGACAAGTATACCGCAATCTCTCGGAGCAAATCGGCAGAACACCCACGAAGAAGGATCATACTCCATGCAAGAAAAAGACCCAAAAGCGATCCTAAAGTATGGACGGGTAGAGATAACACCAAGCGTATACGAAAATTTATATAGTACATTTCAACAGTCGGCAGCAATCATCTGGAAACCCTACCCGATCCTTTTTATGCAGGCGTAATGATTATCAAACATACCGAGTCCATAAGAGAGTAATTTGGGGATTAGAGGGAATCAGGAGCAGCTGTAGAACAGACTCCCAAAACCTCTGTGCCCGCCGGCAAAGACATATATAAATTCTTGACAGGCCATTCATGTCGATCAAAGTAAAAGGTGAGGCCAAGTTCGGCCCGCGTAAGATTCTTCCCTTGATCGCAGTTCTAGCGCCCCCGATGTGGACTGACGCTCCATTCGAGGTGAGAGGCCGTCTTGGATGTTGTTGTTCGTTAGGCAGTACCCAGCAAGAGATCTGTGAAGTGTTCACGCTCATGGTATACAGACTATTTAGCTGAGGCGAGACGCCCAGACAGCGCAGTGATGCAAGTCAAAATCTTTCAGGTCGCGTAGAAGTAGCCTGAGATTTTCTCCGAATCCAATGCAAAGGCGATAGAGCTGTCTTTATGATGGTAGCCAAGGGCTATACGCAGATGACTGAGATCACGGGTGATCGGTGCCTTAGAACGGCCAAATGGCTGTCGCAGCCTCCATGGATTAATGTAGTTTCCCATAGCGATTAGCTAAAGCACACATTTTAGAGCTGTTCAGGAGAGCGCCCTGCTTGTTGCCATCGCTGCCATTGCCATCGCCAATCTGTTACGATTTGGCGAAATGGCCATTCCCGGAGACCGAAGAAGCTGATGGGATCGTTTCGAGTAGTAAGGCAGATTAGACAATAATCGAAGGCCGAGGACAATAGGGCACCGAGTGTGATCAATTGACGAAAGGAAGCGCGAAAGGTAGCATCCTACATCTCCTAGCATTTCTGAGTATTACACATAGAACAAACAATATTGCTACACTCTTGAATAGGCGCAAAGCAGAATTTTTGGCGTGATCAGGTATGAGGTATGGTTAAGAAGCTTGAGAAGCGTAGAGAACAGGAGACCGAAAGTGAAGGATTGAGGTCCAATAGTGATATAGTATATATGGCAATCGATTTCCTGCTCTGAATCGTCGATCAGTGAAGGCGAGACTCAGCTCCAGCGTGGTTCCACAAAGGAGAGAACGTGGTAGCATTCTCTTGAAAATACTTACTCTCGATCGAACAGTGACCGGCTTAGCAGACTTCTTGGTTTGGAAACTGAGCAGGCCTGATTCCATTGCGTTTGCCGCAGAAGGGTCTGACTGCGCATTCGTAGACTCGGCCCGATGTCGCATGAAGGCTCTCTTTCACTTGTCAGAAGGCTGAATATGATGCCTTCGCTGGTTCAGGCAAGAAGGGACCAAGATATAAGGCTTTGCGAGTCGTTTCCGAAAATATAATACCTCGTAATCGAAAGATCGAGAGTCACTGAAAATCGCAACTGATTGTAGCCCCTTGCCATTCTATTGATTGCATAACAATCTTCTGGATTATTGAGGGTTTCGATAATACCTGGATGATTGGCCATGAAACTGCGAGGCAAGCCAGAGGTCGAAGGAGTGTGGAGGTATACCAAGAAAACAGCAAGGTAAAAGCGCGAATAGAACGAATGTCAATGTGACTTGTATGCTTGCCGTGCCAGCCATGTATGCTTCGATGGTGATGCTGGAAACTTCTAAGTGATCGAGTCAGGAGTCCTCAATGCTCGCCCGAAGCGTTCGTGAGTACAATGTTGTGTAGAGTGTTCTGTTGTCAATGATACACACGGGAGGCTGGTCATCTAATTGTCAAAGTTGAATACTAGGATAGCAAGAGGATTTCGATTTTCTTTGGAGGGCTTGAAAGCTAGTCGATGCTGCAGATGATGTTGCAGATCATTCGTGAGATCGGGACTTGAATCTGCAGCAATCATTTGAACCGGTTTGTGTCACCTTCCCCGAGGATGACGGCCAAGAGCCTCTATTCACATCGCGAGCCCTTTCCCTTGCGAAGTCGCAATCCTCGATCATGTTAGCTGGAGTACATGAATCCTGTAGAAGACGGCAACGGAAAATGAGGACTACTCACCATTCTTCAGACAGTGGGGACCGTTGTCCCACTGTAGGTAGCCTAATTCTATGGCGCTCTATCAATGATGACAGACAAGGGAAATGCTCACCAGTGTTGCGATGTTACATGAGGTTAATATGCTACAGGCAGGGGCTCTCTAACCTGTAATCCAAAAACCAGCGAGCGCTTTGGGGCCGAGGAAACAATAGTCCTCGGAGCCTAAAGGGTTGTCCCTCACAGGATTGGGCATGTGAAATGAAAAGTACATCGAGGCCTAGAGAAGCCCTTCACGTACGACGTAACCTTTGAATGCATGAATGAATTGCTTGCTATTCTGTTGCCTAACACACAAATCGAAGCCACCGCTTTTAAGACATAACTGCCGTCGACAGGTCGTAGAAGTGCCCAGGCAAGCCACCCAATCCATCCACCTCCATCTGAGTGAAGGCATCAAGCTGAGCAGCCCCCGATGGCAGGACGGGAGCATGAATCGATCGGCTGAAAAAGAACAACGAGCATGACATCTAGAGATCACAAAGGAAATAACCTCTCTTACAACCCCGACCACTGCCACCATGACATTACGTTATCGACAATGCGTACCGTTCGCGATAGTGGTATCATGAAAACAAAGCAGCCAAAGACGGTAGGATGTCGTGTGTTCATGACGGAGATAGCGAAGGATGGCCTGAGGTTTACTGCAGGCCTTTGAGAACTGGATTGTTTGCGCCGAGCAGTGTATGCCCGGTGTCAGTTCCCCGAAGACCACCGTCTGAGATCCCTCCATTGATACCGCCAGCATTGTTCTTCAACGACAGGTCGTTACCGCCGCTGCCGAACGCTTCATTGACTTGGTTGGAGAAGCCGGCAGACTCACCCTGACCGTATCCACCGGTGCTCTGTCCGAAACCACCCTGGCCTTGACCGTAGCCGCCTTGACTCTGGCCATATCCACCTTGATCGTAACCGCTCGAGCCGTAGCCTCCCTGTCTAGATTCAGCTTGGCCCAAGGTAGATTGGCCTGGCTCAACATTCTGGGGCCCTCGGACACCCCCTTGAGAAGTGCCATGGGGCTTCCGGCCAACAGCGGGGAGTGACGGGAGGTTTGTAGTTCTAGAAGCCGATCCCATGCGGAAGACGGGTGACTCCCACTTCTCACCCTTGGCGGCCAGGTTCTTATACTCGGTAGCTTTGGTAGATATGCCACCGGGGAGCTTGATCTCAGGGAACATCGAGTCGTGCTGGGTCATAGCGACGTTGGTCTTCTTGTCAGCCGAAGCTGCTTCGGCTTTCTGCTTCTTCTGGGTTAACGTCTTTTGTGCAGCCTGCACGTAGCGGTTGTAGATGTTGGGGGCGTTCTCCGGATCGTTCATAGCAGCCTGCGTGGCACGCTCAGCCTCTTGGTTGATTTCGTAAGCCTTGCCATCCAGCATGTGAACCTGATCCTTAATCAATTTCTCTAATACCTTGGAAATGGCAGGCTTGACAACGGAGAACAAGAGCGGCTTGAAGATGTTGAAGAGCAGCTTGTGCTTGGACTGCTTCAACTTAATGTTGAGGCTCTTCATGTCGATGTTGATCTTGTTGATCTTAAAGAAGTGCTGACGATCCGACTTGTCAGCGCTCTCCATGGCAATCTTGAAGGAAAAGCCAGTTCCACCCATGAAGATATCCATGACACCGGTATCTTTGATGGATGGGAAGCCCTGCTTCTTGTGGATGTAGTAGCTGACATCCTTAAGATCCATCTGCACACCAGAAACAGACACCATGAACTTGTTCTTGCTCTTGCTGGTCTCAGTCTTCCGACCCCAGCGAAAGTAATTGTCGGCGTTAAATTCGAAAGCGTTCGGAGCCAGATTGTCACCCTCGATTACAAGGTTCTCGACAATTGCGTCGATCATAGGGTCGCTATATTCGATACGCGGAACAGGAACATAGCGCACGCTCTCAAAAATGCCAGGGACAATGACGTTGCTAAGATCCTTGATAAGATGAGGCTTGAATGTTGGCTTGCCATTCTCATCGTTACCGAGATCCTGGAAGAGCTTCTGCATGGATTCAGCGAAGCGCTTGTTCATTGGGTCCTTGTCAAACTGGTCCCCCATGAATTTGAGCTCATCCACGACGCGGTTGGTGTGATCTCGGTAGCGCTCCCGAAGGAGGAAGTGACCACGGTCGTAGAGCTGGTTCCACTCGTCGGTGGCAGCATCCTGCATGATGAAACCTTGCTCCTTGAGAGCTTTTCGGACGTAGCTATCCATCTTTCGGAACCAACCCTTGAGTTCGGGATCTTTGTCGGCGTCACGATAGACGGCGTTGATGGAATCGACGAGATCGTCGGCGGACGTAGAGTTCGCGAAACGCTCAAGCAGTGTCTTGATCTGGATCAGCATAGAGCTATTGCCAGAGGCGAAACCTAGACATACCTTCAGGTCAGTCTCCGCAGCAGTCAAAGCAGGATCGCCATGGGCACCTTTCACAGTTCCAGCACCCTGCTGGCTCAAATTCTTGCCATGTCCACCGTACTCCTCAGCAATGTTAAGCAGAGTCTCGATGGCCTGCTGGTCTGAAGTATAGTAAGCAACAAATGATGCACAACGAGGGATTGAACATACAGTCCGGATGGCCCTGGACCTCAACAATCATTTTCTTTAAGCGCCAAATGCTCTGTTCTCGTCGCTCCTTAGGTAACTTCTCTCGGAGGTAGTCCTGGCCACGGTTCCGATACTCGCGGGCTCTATCCTTGGTTTCATCGGGAACATTCTCGGATGCTGTGTTTCTAAGGTTGGACAAGCCTTGCTTGGCTCCCCCAGCGGCATCGACACCTTGGTCCTGGTCGTAGCGCTGCTCTTGAGCTGCCAGACCAGCAGCATCGGCAGGATCGCGAGAACCAGACGGATGAGCATATTGAGTTGTGTCGCCAGCAGCGTTCTTCGCGTCGTCGCGAGAGACGGGTTTCTGCTTGTTGAATTGGGACCTAGCCTGATTCCTCAGGTTGTCACGCGACATATCTGGTGTATCGTGCCATGTGTTGTCGTCAGCGGGCTGGTCGATCTGGCCGAGCTGCTCTTCCGAAGGACGCGCCTTGTTGGCCGCTTTCTGGGCGGCGTCCCCTGCAATATCGCGAAGTAGGATCGATGCGTCACTGACTTCATGTAGTGTTAGCTGGTTCCACCAAAGACAAAAGAGATCATCATACGTAGTTTTCGGAATTGGCCGTTGGAAATCAACAACGTGCCCAAAGTCCGGAGACCGTCGAGCGCCTGGTTGCCATGCTGTTGTGCGGCACCTTTATCAATCGGAGCACCAGGAAATTTGGCATTGCCACTGCCCATATTCTCCGTCTGCCAAATAAAATCTTGTAACAGATTGCCCTGGTTCTTGACAAGGGTAAGGATCTTTGCCTGCTCGATGACATTTCGGAGATCTGCAACGAGTTTCTGGCCTTCGCTTGAAAGCTTGGTGGAAGGTTTGGCAAGCGGTCTCGAGGCAAGCGCGGAGCTCAGAGCGATGTCTATTTGTTCGTTCTACGCAGCTGTGTAAGCCTTTTCGCAAACAAGTAAATTTTCAGTGTCAACTTACTGATGGAACTTTCCCATTTGCAAACGCTGTTGGTGGATCAAGAATTAGCTTGACCTGACTGTCACAACTGGGGGGGTTCATGTTGACCCCACAAGAACAGTCGCTGCTACTGGATTTGGTATTGAACAACAAGGTGATGCATACCTGAATAGATTCCATAAAGCTGTAGCTTCTGGTTAACGTCGACCTCCTTTTGGGCGACGTTTGTGGGACGATTGACGGTCGTCATAGTGACAGTAGGGGGTGTGACGTGCTAGGCCCACGGGGTATCAAACGGACAGAAGAAATAGTACAATGTGATAACTCTCAGTGACCTTGTAGTCGGCTACAGAGCAGATGATGAGGAGGGTAGAGATGTAGGGAGGGTTATCTCAGGATGATGCTGTCGCAAATAGATGTTGGGGGAAAGAAGGTTTGTCGATGGGAAGCGTGTCCGGGAAGGGAAGGGTGAAGTTTTAATTGCAGGGGCCGCTCGCGAGCAAATGGGCGGGAAAACAGGATCACTCTTGCAGACACCAGGTTGTGACTTGTTTGGGGCAAGGGGGCGATCCTCGACCGGGGCAAGAGCTCTTCAAATGCTACGTCACCACTTCGCCTGTTCATTGGTCATTCCTTCATCCTCATTTCACCGGCCAAATTTCAACAACACAATCACAGAGAACATCGAGATGTAGGGTGCTCAGTTATGTAAAGAACGCGTGTACCATGGAGCCGTGTTTCTCACATGCCAAGGCGAGCAGGGGCCGTCACAGAACCATGGCAATCGAGCCATATCTCCTCTTTCTCGTCAACAGGTGCATCCTCTCTTTCCGTAATCGAATTGTTTTTTCAGATCATCAGATGGAGGCGCGCCTGTGGTGACCATTTCCTTTGCACATGCCAGTGTCGTCACTTACCATTGCAGCCCGGCGTGTCGCGGCTATGTGAAAAAGGAATAGCGTTTCCTCGTCCTTTAGCTCCGAATCTATCTCTTGGCATCTGATGACTGGACACATTATTGCGATTCTACGTCTCCTCCCTCTCTGCTCTCTCTGTAGGCCATGTTTCAATCAATGGAAGCCAGCACCTAGAAAGCGACTGCCGGATTGGAAGAAAGCGACTGCCGGATTGGAAGAAAGGGAGAGCCTACATAGCGATCAAGTAGTTTTAGGGTTGCTTCCAAACAAGGACAACCCTACCTCCGAGTTTTGCAGCTTATCGGGCTTCGTCCAGATCTCTAACAAGTCTTGCGATTAATTTGCCCGGTCCGCTCAATCAACCTCAAGTAACATCTCATTTGCCGTTACTGCGTTCTCTGTATGAGCCAGAGTTTGAAGAGCACGATGAGTTAAATGTTGTCCAAACTGAATGGCTAGAGGTAGGTAAACTTCGTACCTAGGTCGGTGCTATGGCTTCTTGTGTTTGCTGCAATTCTGGTGCATATAGGCCTGCCACATATACAATCCAGGTAAAACCCGTGTACTCAATAGCCAGACTATGGTGTTGAAGGATCTTTGATACTGTATCCTTGATACTGGCTCCCAACCCTGCAATCTGTCCTCATTATCTTTCCAACGTTTTGCGCCGTTTCTTCCGTCATCGACATCGGCATGTGTCGATTTCTGGTAGCACACCGTGCCTCAAGTTGCCTAGTATGTTAGCAACTAATGCATGGCAGGTTTACAAAGGGAAGGATGAGATCTTGCTCTCAAAGCTGATACTGGAGCCCCAACATTCCATCCTAACACAATCCTACGATTCCCGGCTCCGGCTCGATACACGCAGGCCTCACAACGGCGATGGCTTTGGTATAGGCTACTACACGCCCCCGTCTCTGGGTCCTACACCCTGCATCTTTACCTCGACCATCCCTGCTTGGAATTGCATTAACCTAGAACGCCTTGCTACCAAGACGACCTCATCTTTAATTTTTGCCCATGTGCGCGCTACAACAGAAGGCTCTCTGTCTGATAGCAATTGCCATCCATTTCAACATGGCCGGCTGATGTGGATGCACAACGGCGGCATTGGCTGCTGGCGGCATGTCAAGCGTCCGCTGGCATTAGATGTGGAACCTAAATGGTTCAATGGTGTACAGGGCAGCACTGACAGCGAGTGGGCCTTTACATTGTTCTTGGACAGTCTCCGGAAAGCAGGGTGTGATCCAGATCTCCTAAGCGCCAGCAACCAAGGCTTTGGGCACAGAATTCTCCGGGAAGCAATGTTGACGACGATAAAGCGAATCAACAAATTCATTGCAGATATCCCTGCGGAGTTAAGAGTCGACGAAGATTCACGAAGCCTGCTAAACTTCGCCGTTACGGACGGGCAAAGCGTGGTTTGCACGAGGTATGTTAGCAGCGCGACAGACGAAGCGGCGAGTCTATACTTCTCTAGCGGTACGAGCTGGAAGGAGGAGGGGAAGGGTAACTACAAGATGGAGAGGAGAGACAAGGGAGCGGACATCGTGTTGGTGGCTAGCGAGCCTTTGACTTTCGAACGAGGTAAGTCCAATCGAGTCTCTCCCTGCTCCGTCCTTGGGTCACCAAACATCGTTCGTAGCTTCAATCTGACCCTTAATGACCTGCCTAGACAACTGGGTCACAGTCCCCACCAACTCTATCCTCACAATTCACAAGCAGACTGTCATGATCCATCCTATCATAGACGAGTACTACAACCACAGCCCTTCGTATCTGCGATCTTCGGGTTTCGCTGTCTCCAAAGGGCTAGTCAGCAGCACTCTGGGAGCAACAGCGGCGCCAGCTGTAGCCGGAGCTCGTGGCACTGATGGTCTTACGCCAGTTGTCGGCGAGGATGATAGTATGGTATCAGCTGTGGGTGGGCAGAGCAGAGAATTGAGTGAAAGGCTGCATGCGGTGCAGTCGAGGATCGCTGATGTGGGGTCTTGAGAATACAGTGTCGGTCCTTCGGAGACGCTGAGGTGGTTTCTACCTTGCGGAGCGCATCGAGGTACTACGTTCGACCCGAGGGCAATGTACACCATTCAGAATTGAGACGCAAGAATATTGTCGCTAGAAATGGGTTTGGGTCAAATAGGTCCAACAATCACACTTGACTTTGTGCTTCATACATGAGATCTTACGGCAAGTTAGACGTAGCCTTATGTTGTGATCTCGACCATGCAGCGTTATGGGACGACGGCATGCGATACATCCAGCTCCATAGTAATAATATCAACCTCGAGCCCTTCCCATCTAATCATACCTCGCCCTCGCAACCTCCCTCTCCAGATCACTGACATGATCCTTGATAATACTATCCAAACTCCTCTTCTCAAATATCACCCTCCCCATCCCCAACAAGTCCTTAACATCCACCTCCCCCTCCCTCAACAGCACCCCATGCCTTCCCCTCTTCTCCAACGCCCCCCTCCACCTCGGCACCGCATCCCTCGTGACAATCAAACTCCTCCCATCCGCCGCCCCCCACCCATTCCCCCTCATAATCTTCCCCACCCACCTCTCATCCACCTCCTCCTCCAAATCCCTAATCTTATCCACCACAATCAACTCCCCCCTCCTATACCGATAGCTCAGCGCCATCCGCCACGCAAGATCATACACCTTCCTCGGCAGCTTGCTACTAAAATCGCGCGCGGACTTGCCAAACGCATGACCTCCGCCGCGCAACATGGGCGACTTCTTGTCGCCCAGGCGCGCAGAACCAGTGCCTTTCTGTGGACGAATCTTCCTGCCCGAGCCGGCGACCTCGGAGCGGTGCTTCACGTGCGCGGTGCCCTGCCGTGCGGCGTCGGCTTCGAAGATGATGGCGCGGTGGAGGATGTCTCGCCGGAGAGGAAGGTGCAGGTGCGTGGATGGGTAGGAGGCGAACCGGAGGGGCTCCATGGTGGGGAAGGAGTAGATGGTGGTGAGGACTTCGGGGACTGGTGGAGGGGGGCGAAGGGCGGGGATGGAGGGTGTGAGGGAGGGGTGGAGGCGGGAGAGATCGGTGCTGAGGGGGTATGGAGAGGGGAGGGCGATTTCAGTGGCCATGGAACGGGTGAGATAGGGGGCGAGACATTGCTGGTGGAGCTGTTAGCTGGTGTCGAATATTTGGGAAGGGATCTGTACCATTAATGGATCTCGGATTAAGGAAGTGCCAATGGAGGCTTTGCGGAGGCTCTTCATTGAGCTCCGCAAGCTATGACAGGCCATGTTGGCGGAGAACGATGACCCAGGCAGTCTTGGATGTCGAAACAGTCCACAGGGTCGACGAGAGTGCTCCCCCAAAAATCGCGCCAAGAAATGGTCCTCCAGGGATTCTGCGGACCTTTCCTCACAAACCTTCAACCATCAGTTAGGTACTCTATTTCTGTGTGCCATCACCATGGCGCTACCCGTCTATGTGATCCGACCAGCTACCAGATGCCTACGACGCACCAAACGCCCTGACATCCCCACCCTCTTCTTCCAACGAACCATTACCTCCACATCGTTCCTCCACGAAGAAGCTTCCCTCACGCCCACACCTCCCTCCCCACCGCCCCCTCCCCTCGACCCCAACACAATCCACACCCGCAAAGAAGAGCACCTCCTCGCCGCCCGTGGCCTCCTCCCCATCGGCTCCCGCCGGCGCCGCGCCGCCCTCGCCAGCACCAGCAACATCCCCTTCGAGCAGCTGCCCTACCAATGCTTCCAAGAAGCGCGCAAGATCCTCGCTGCAGACCGGGAAGTCAAGCTGAAGCAGATCGAAGAGGAGAGGAAGCGGATCGCGAAGGTGGAGGCGACGGATGTGTCGAAGCTTGGGGGGGAGGTCAGCAAGAAGGGGAAGCTGGTGGCGATGCACAAGTATCTGGAGCAGTTGAAGGTGTTGGCGGATGCGAATGATCCGGTTATCAAGAAGAGGTTCGAGGATGGGGAGGGTATGTCTTGACTTTTTCACCTTCTTTGTATTTCTGTCTCGCAGGGACTGGCTGTCTTTCCCTACCACCCATATAACGTTCTATCATAGCTAACAACTTCTAAACCTCCAGGCGATATGAACCGCCCCATCTACCGCCACCTCGCCAACCAACAATGGCGCTCCTACCGGCGCAAAGTCCAAGAGCAGCGCATCACCCAAATGCACATCGTGCCAGACATCCTCCCCCACATCGACATGGTCGCCGAAGTGACCCTCGCCTTCGGCCGGCACAACATCCAGCCCGGCGCCTTCGCAGAGTCCCGCATCAGCGAAAAGCCCCCTCGACTCCACGTGCAGGTCTTCGACAAAGGAACCCGGCTCGTCAGCATCGTGGTCGTGGACCCCGACGTCCCGAACACGGAGACCGATGGCTTCGAGTACCGCTGTCATTTCCTAGCCGTCAACATCCCGATATCGCCGACTGCGACGAGTTTGCCGCTGGCGGCGCTGGAGGGCAAGGCGAGCCAGTTGGTGCTGCCTTGGTTGCCGCCGTATGCGCAGAAGGGCGCGCCGTATCATCGGCTGTCGGTGTTTGTGTTGCAGCATCAGGATGGCAAGGAGTTGGATGCGGAGGCCATAAGGAAGAAAGTCAAGCGGGATGGGTTCAAGCTAAGGAGCTTCATGGATCGGTACAGAGTTTTGCCGGTGGGCGTGGCGCTGTTCAGGAGTGTTTGGGATGATGGCACGGCGGGGTTGATGCAGCGGGCGGGGATTGAGGGGGCGAACGTGGAGCTGGTGAGGAAGAAGAGCGAGAAGTTGCCGTTTAAGAAGAAGGATGGGATACGGTATAGAGGGTATAGACATACGTAGAATGGGTATAAGAGATTTAGTTGTACAGATGTCATATAGCTAGCGAACGTTGATTGCTTGGTTGGACTCCTTTCGCTTGGAATATGGAATAATATGTCAGAATGTACCATCACCATGGCCAGTACTCGGCACCGAGCAGCAGAGCACTCATGCATTTGGTCTTTCATGAATTGTCAACAGTGATGGGTTGATCTACCTTCCCCCATTCCCGGTCTGACAATCGAGAGCAGTTAGACAGAGAATAGATGAGGTCTCTGAGAGTATAGATTGTTGTGGACACTCAAGCATAGCATTGGAGATACGAGGAAGATCGCCGTTATAAGTCAAGTAAGGTGACAATGGAGAGGGCTGCTCCAATGCAGTTGTTACTTTACTGACAAGTTGCAAATGATCTACTATCTATCACTGGACTTGATAAAGCTCCACTTAGGACTCATCTGGTTACATTAGCCCACCAAGCTATGACCACGGGTTCTGGGAGCTCACTTTGGCGGACCACACCCTAGGGTGGCTACTGTACAAAGTGATCTATTCCGCTCCGGTTCGCGTTCTTGCTCTTGCTCTTGAGTCAAGGCACTCGTTGGTGAGCTCGTCCTATGTCATGGACAGCTTGCGATGGCGGCGGCGACGTCATCATCTCTTGAGCCTCGTGCTCATAGCCTCAAACCGGCTTCGCAACTTTCCTAGTCTCTGTCTCGCCCGTGACAGGGTCTTTGAAATCCTTCCAACTGATCGGAAACATGGTGTTGCCCGCCTCGCTCTTGGCCATGATGACTCCTAACTCATTCCGTGCGGTAGTGAGGTAGTAGTTGGTCTGATCTCCGAGGCTGACCTGTGTTCCAAAAACTCAGCAATGCGATGATCCCAATGAGATATGATCTTCTGCCGGTATGCTGCGAAGCGAGCAGAATTTCAATGGCAGCACCAGCACAACGCTCATCCAAGGTCAGGCACATTACGCACCAGTTCTCCCCTGATCAAATCTCCAACTCGAAAGCTGTCCCCAATGACGACTTTCTCTTTCTCGGTAGCTCTCACGTCCTCCCGCCTCACTACTCCTGCCCATTCATCTCCGCACACCTCCTCGTCGACCACGAGAATCGCAACATTGATCTGCCTGACCATACATCTTGTGACTTTGGCGATCGCTATGCTGCCCACCTTTGGTAGAGTATTCGTGACTGAAACATTGACGGAAGGGACATCGGAGCTGGCAGACGAGGCGAGCAGCCGTGGGATGGAGAGGGTGGGGGGCTTGGTGGAGTTGTCGAGGGTGGGCACGCCGGCCAGCGAGGCGTAGATGTGGGAGTCGTAGATATGTGTGCCTGGACCGGAGGTGTACTTAGAAGACGGGGTAAGTCTCAAGCCTGGATGGGCGAGAGGTGGGAGGTTGTTCGACATGGTTGTGGAGGATTGGCCTCTCCGTGGGAGGAAGGTCAGGAAAGGCTTGGCGCAGACAGGGGTCCAGCTCCGAACCAGAGTCCCGAGGATGATGCTGAAGACAAGCTACTCCTCATCTTCGAGGCTCAATCGCCAACCCACCTTCAGTACTGCCATTGATGTTTCTCCGGCCCTGCTGCTCGCCATTATATCTACCGCTGAGCCGGTTCTCGCGGTCACGGCCCGTCATCATGCCTCTCAAAGCGAAGATACAAAACCCAGCGTTCTCCACTCAAGCACCACAGGTGACAACATATCCCAAGACAGCTTCGAAGCAATGGCGCTGACATTGAATGAAGATGGCTGAAAGTACGCCCACCCCCGATATACCCAAAGAGCAGCCCGGCGATGACCCCGACGACGTCCTGTTCAACAACATCTACGGCGTCCGCACCATCGAGCTGAACCGCCCCAAGAAGCTCAACTCCCTCAACGCTTCAATGGCCCGCAAAATTGTCCCCCGACTCAGAGTCCGCCCTCCCTCCCAGCCTCTCCTGCCCCTTCCTCCACCACTGACCACCCCTCCCTCCAGGAATGGGCTTCCTCCGACCTCGCCCAAATGATCCTCATCTCCGGCACGGGCCCCCGTGCCTTCTGCGCCGGCGGTGACGTCGCCGCTCTCGCCCAACAGAACACCACCGGTCCCTCCGGCATCGCCGCCTCGACATCCTACTTCCAGCTCGAATACCAGCTCGACCACCTCATCGCCACGTACCCAAAACCCTACATCGCATACATGGACGGCATCACCATGGGCGGTGGCGTCGGGCTCTCCGTGCACGCGCCCTTCCGCATCGCAACCGAGCGCACCGTGTTCGGCATGCCTGAAACTAGCATCGGGTTCTTCCCCGACGTCGGCGGGAGTTTCTTCCTGCCACGGCTCGAGGGGCAGCTGGGGCGATATCTAGCGCTGACGAGCGCGACGCTGAAGGGCGTGCAGGCATACTGGACCGGCGTGGCGACGCATTACATCCACTCCTCCACGCTCTCCTCCCTGACCGCCCGCCTCAGCGAGCTCGTCTTCAAGGACTACGACTCCATCGAAAAGCGCCACCAGAGCATCGACGCCACAATCGAGGAATTCAGCTCCGGCCTGCCGCACGACGAGCCGATCCACATCGCCGGCGCGCTGCGCGAGGCAATCGATCGCTGCTTCGCCCCGAACACAGTCGAGGAAATCATGGCGGCGCTCGAGCGCGAAGCATCCGAGAACCAGGACCCAACTATACAAGAGTGGGCGTCGACGACCCTAGAAACGCTGCACGAGAAAAGCCCCACCAGCCTGAAAGTCGCCCTCCGCCAGCTCATCATCGGCAAGACCCTCAACATCACCGACACCTTCCAGCGCGAAGCGCACATCGCCGCGACATTCATGGCGCACCCGGACTTCGTGAACGGCGTCTCCGCGAAACTGATCCACAAGCCTGCTACGAAGCCGGCGTGGGAGCCCGCGAGACTGCAGGACGTGACGGATGCGGAGGTGGATCGGTTTGTGGATATGTCGGGGAAGTATCAGATGGCGATGCTGGGGGAGGGGAGCTACATGAGTTATCCGTATGGGAGCCTGGGGTTGCCGCTGGAGGGGGAGGTGAGGGCGAAGGTGGTGGAGGGGGAGGAGAGGAATATGAAGGAGCTGGTGAGGGCGATGGTGAAGGGACGGAAGGGAAAGGTTGGGGTTAAGGAAAAGGTGGAGGAGATATTGGCGAGGAGGTGTTCGATTGGGCGGACGGGGAGGGTGCTTTGGGAGGGGATGAAGGACGAGGACTGAGGAAATGGAACGAGGTAGAGTGTGCTTCCGTCGACGGTGATCGATATGTACATATGTGCGTTTATATTGACCTTTCAACGGCCACGGAGCTATGCATTGCGTGGAAGAACAACATCTAGTTTACTGAAGAAGTTATGGCTATTTACTCAATAGAAACGCACACGCCACCAAGGTATACAACTCTAGTATACCGATCCCATAACCGTACCGCAGATCACCCGTCTGTCCACGGTTGACAAGTCCTTTCGATGCCCCGCTGAATGAAGCCAATCCCATGTGCTGGGCTGCTTTACCGGGACGCCTTGCAACGAAAAAATGCACAATACGATACTGCAGAGCAGTCGACGACAATGACCAAAAAAAACCATCCCGATTGACCGAGCATGAAGTCCTAGCCTTCCACAAGGGTCTGCCTCGAACCTGGTTGCTCTGGACCCTTACCAAGGAGTTCCAGTGATCGCTTTGCAAGGGCAATGACTTCGCCCTCGCCGTCCTCGCCGTCCTCGTCATCCGAGTCTACGTTCTTCTCCGAGATGTCTTTGATCATCTTGATGACATCGTCCGCTTTCGAGACGAGCTCAACGAGCTTCTTGTCTTCGGACTCGAGAAGCTGAAGTAGGGTCCAGATGGCGATGTGCTGAAAGGTTGGGTCACCACTGGCTAGGAATCGGTTCATGTATCCATGAATGCCACCATTGGGTTCCGTCCAATCTTTGATGAAGATTGAGTAATCGCCGACTGGTCTCTGGGTTAGCAAGAAACTCTAGTGGCTGCACGAGGGCAAACCCACCTTTTGATGACAGATTTCCCAGCGCGGCAGCACTGTTCCCTTGGACCTCAATCGACTCTGAATCCGTCAGAGGAATCAAGACATCGAATACTCCAAGGTTCAAGAGATCCTTCTTCAATTCGTCGCTCAATGCCAGCACAGCAATGGCAGCTGTCATTTCTGATTGAACGCTCAACGGAACTCTAAGGACAAGCTCCTTGCACTTCTGCACCGCTCCAGCCTCTAATACCAACTGTTTATTGCGATCGGAGCTAGCTGCGAGGTTTCGTAAGGTAGAAATAGCGTGGCACTGAATTTCCTCATTGTCTGTGGAGCCAAGAAGTTCGACGAGAGGCTTCAGAAACCCTGCTTCGATTATTGGAGATTCGTTCATGGGATGTATTGAGATATTCCGGATACATGCAACGGCGGAGAGGATAAGTGGTAGATACGAGGATTGCAGGAGTCGAAGAAGCGGGGGCAAGCCCTTTGCTCGAACGATTTCGAGCTGGTACTTTTCGTCCGAAGCAAGATTGCGAAGAGCCAAGGCGGCTTGACATTGGACCTTTGGGGATGGCAGGTCCTGTTGGCGGCTCGGGGTCGCGTCCATCAGGTTCACCAAGGATTGGACAAGACGAGACTCGGTCTGCGCAAGCTTCTTCCTATTGCCCGCGTCTACCGCGATATTACTGAGGGCCGTAGTACAGTAATATTGCACGTCGACGTCAGGCGAAGATAGTAATTGGACAAGGACCGGTATAGCTCCCGCGTTGACAAGCTGTTGTCGGTTTTCATCTGGTACCAGTCAGTCATTTAGCCAACCTTCTTGACGTCCAGACGGGAGGGACCTGAGTGTGTCATGTTCAGCAGAGCTCCGGTAGCATTTCTCTGTACTCGCATGTCCTTCGACTTCGCGAGCCTAGTCAGAGGTGCCAGCGCCCCAGACCGCGCTATTTTAGCTTTGTTCTCTTCGTGGGTTGCTAAGTTTGTGATGCAGCCGACTGCGTTGCACTGGACCTCAACGTTCTGCGAATTCATCTGGCGTATGAGCGGTGAGAGCCCGCCAAGTCGGACAATAGCTACTTTATTCTCGGCTTTTCTTCCGTCAGTATATAATCCAGATACTGAAGACGGAACATACTGTTGACCGCTAGATTGCCTAGAGCTGCACTTGCGGCTCGCTGGACTTCTATGTCGTTGTTTTCCAAGAGGGAGAGTATAGGCTCGAGGGTGGTACGTTCGACTTCGCGAACATCTATTCACAGACGTGAGGGGATAGCCAGCACATAGGTTCTGGGTATCCGTTACCTCGCTCAGTGATCTCGGCAAAGGTCAAGCTGGCACTTCGTTGCAGGTCGACGTTATCCGAATAGACCAAGATACTGAGTGCTTGTAGAGGTTGCCCTGAGAAGAAGTCTGTTTCACCTCTCTGATACCGAACATGTCAGCGAACACCGCTTGCTGGAGGGGCGCGAGACATACGTTCTCAAGGTACTGGAGCAGATCAGCCACTGCTTCACGCTCCGTATCTGCTAAGGCGGGTTCGTAGAGCCCATCTCGAGGGCGACCCGCAAGACCTTCAACCATCAGTCAGATCCTCATGGATTGTCACAGCTTCCAATCTACCTCTGTAGCAAGAGAGACAGACGCCCATCTCTCAGCTTGTGGTGCCAAGGGCAACGAGAGCTCGTGCAGGTCGAAGTTACGTTTTCTTTAATTGCCACTTGAGGGACATGACACAGGTGGGCGCCGAGAGACTGCTTGGAGTATGGCGTGTTCGCAGGTGGTCCGAAAAGGACTACTCGTACCTTACCATCATGTGAAGCCGAAACGGCACCAACGGCGAAGGCAGGAAGCCACGAAGATCCCTGCGAGGCCAAGCTTTCGCGGGAAGGAGCGACTTACTTACTTAAGCGAATCGCACTAACCCAGTCTGAGGCCCCTTGGATCAATCCATCTGGCCTGGGCTTTCAACAGGGTGTCAATACTCCGTATTTGGCTCAGGTTACAAGTTGCAAAGTCCAAAGCACCACTCTCTTGCAACGACACGTAGAGACTAGCAAGTCTTCGTTGAGGGAAGAGCAGGTCAGTCTACAGGAAATCACGTCCCCGATAGCCAGTAAAGGATTAATGGTAACCAACGAATACTTCAATAGGCCTACCTAGAGCACCTGAACAATCATCACTTGGCTGCTCGAAAACGCTACAAATTCTAACTGACTGCTAGTATGCGTTATAGATCACTTGTCGGCCTTAGATGCAAAGATCATGGGGTTCGAGAACATAAATGCTGGAACAGACGTGGGCGTGTCGAGTAATATCATGATACCACAATACAAATGGCCACGGACTTTCATCTCCAGCATTCATCGACCCGTATGCCTGAAGACGGACCATGATGGAAATCAATTGGACACAGGCGACTGAACCTCTTCAAGATATGGGGAGACCGGTCTTCCATGGCCGCGACCGTCGATATCCATTTCGACATCAGATGCTTCACCGGTGTCGTGCGAGAGCTTTCCGTACTTATGCCACAATTCATCAAATGAGGGTTCCGAATGTAGCTTGTTCACGCACTAGCACAACCAGGAGAGTGATTTCTTGACTTCATATGTGTTGCCTTCAAGTATGTGAGTACTTTAGCAACAGTCTACAACTTTGGGGCATAGAGCATTTATGAGTAGTTGTCGGTTTACGAAATTTGCACTTCAAAATGTTCGATACTTCGCTGTTGCCTACCTTATGATGGCGGCGCCCAATGGCAATTCTTAGGCTTCGGATACGGATACGTGCAACAAAGCGAACATTTTTACAAGTCTACGGGCGTTCCATTGGGCTTCGTCAAGCTCTCCGCAGAGGACTCCCCTCTGCGACCCTGGCGAATCAAACTTGCGAGGATGAAGATTTCCAAGGCACTTGGATGGGCTTAATGCGACGGGTAGAGCCCAACCGTCTCTCCATGGGCGCCGATCCCTGCATACACTAGCTGCGAGCAATTTTCAGCTTGCGGGATACTTCGTCATCCGGCTTGCTGCGGTTTGCTTCTCAGTCGCGAACAATCGACCCATATATCTCTTGTTTTCATCGCTGTGTTTTCTTCTCAATTGTCTTCAATGATCGTTCTCGAATTCTTCAAGCTTTTCTTCTCTACTTCGTAACATACCGCTTTTTCTTTTTGAACTGTTCTTATTCATCATCTGTACAATGGGCGTAAGTGAAGCTCTCCAAACGTTGGCGTCTCTGATCTCTTTCATCTCTATTGGTCGCTCGAAGGCGGTCGATACTCACTAATCTCCTCAATAGCTCGCATCCAAGCTCGCTGCCGGCCAGGGCCAGGCTGGGGGGTATGGAGCTCCACCTCAACAAAGCGGTTATCCCCCGCAATTGCAGTCGGGGCCTTTGGGGCAGAAGCCTGGTGCATATGTGAGACACTTCAGGTGTTTCCTGTGACTACGAAATCTCTGATGCTTTACAGCCTGGGCAGTCCCAATACCAGGCTTACCCTGGCAACAGTCCGGTGAGCTAGTCTTTTCTCCTAAGTATTGACAATTTGCGCGAACGCCCACTGCCTTGAATGAAGCTTTCCGTCATCCTCCCTTCCATAATACGGGGCCTGCACCGGTTGTTGGCCTAAACACATGTTTAGTACCCACTACTTGGAATTCTTAAGGGGTATCGCCTGAATACGCTCCTCAGGATGGCATGTTGTGCAGTCAAAGTATTCAATCCAGCAGCAAAGACTTTGTGCGTTACGGAAATTGATATACGTGGTCTTCCCAGTTTACTATCAACTAGAGACTCGATAGCTTAAGACGGCTGTGAGATTGTCGATTCTGTCCAGCAGCCTGAGCACTGGAGGATCTGGAACCTCCTCCATCGCATTTGAGAATACGGCTTCTATAAGAACATCGCTGCCTTTTGGAATGCATAACGAATCAGAACATTTCGGACATGGTCAAGCTGAGCTAATCCATTTGATACTTTAGGGCCAATCCGGTCAGTATGGACAACAGAACCCACAGCAACAACAAGGTCATTATCAGACTCAACCGCAGAGCAGCGGTCTATCATTTTCTGGACCCCCGGCACAGCAAGGTCAGTATCAGGCACAACCGCAGAGTGGCGGTCTTCCTTTTGCCGGAGTTCCAGCGCAGCAAGCGAGTCCGCAGGACATCGCCGGGTACAAGAAATTGTTACAAGATGTCATCCAGGAGAAGCGTCTGCAGAACATGATACCGCTGAACGATCCTCGATTGGACAGAATCGCATCGCAAGCGCCAGCCAAGGTTGAGCAGCTGTGTAGGCAGTGGGGCATTCCGTTGGAGGTTGGCCGCGACCTTGTCAAGCTAGCCCTGTTCGACATTATCTTATATATAGGTATGGGTTCGAAAAGCACTTATACGGAAACACGCAAAGCTGAAACGACCAGATGATAGCGGGTCCATGGCCTTCGAAACGGACAACGAACCGATGATTCCAAATGAACCCCCACCACGAGTCAAAGATCTGAACTTCATCCTGAGCTGCGTCGTGCCCGCGGCAACACTATTCGACGACGACGGTATCTCAATGCGGTTCATGAACTGGCCGGTTGCTGAGGACGAAGGAGGGAGACCCCTGGATCCAAACAAGATGTACTTGCGCAATCTCGATAATCTACGTGACGTAGCTACTGTCCAGAGGATCATATCGAAAGCCCCCTTCAGGGGCACGACCCCATTGGGCGAGAACCTGAAGAAGAAAGTGCTTGATACGCCACTTGTCCTTCAGCAGGTCTATGGAAATACGCTCCAGAAACCCATTCTCCTGCTCTGCATCACCGACGGTGCACCCATGCCGGAGAAGCCCCAAGTCGTCTTCGAAGCAATTCGCTACGCCTCAGATGCTTGTTCACGTTCAAGATACGGTCCCGGCGCCATCTCCTTCCAATTCGCCCAAGTCGGCAAGGACGAAGGCGCCAGACAGTTCCTTGCTCGGCTCGACAGCGACCCCGAAGTCGGCAAGCTCGTCGATTGTACCTCCAGTAAGCCACACCCCCAAGCCGTGCTTCCGTCTCAACTCCTCACTCACCCCTTCCAGATTACGAGAGCGAATCCGCCGAGATGATGAAGGCCGTCCCTCCCGTCGACCTGACCCCTCACCTTTGGGTAAGCAAACCACAGACGCCAACGGACACACTAACCTAATCGCCGCAGACCCTCAAAATGCTCCTCGGCGCCATCGACGCCTCCTACGACGAACAAGACGAGTCCCACCCCGCCGCCAACCAAGCCGCCTTCCAGCAAAATAGCCAAGCTTACAGCTCGGCTCCACCTTACGGCCAGCAGCAGCAAGGCTACGGACAACCCCAGAGCTACGGGCAGCAGCAAGGCTACCCCCCGCAACAGCAAGGTTACCGCCCGCCGCAGCCGCAATATGGCCACCCCTCGCAGCCACCGTATCCGAACCAGCAGCAGCCGCAGCAGTATGGTGCGTACAGTCAGCAGCCCCAGCAGGGGTATGGGTATCCTCAGGGGCAGCAGGCGGGGTATCAGGGACAGCAGGGGCAGTATGCGCCACCGCCGCCGCCGAAGTATTGAGGTTTGCGTGGTCACAGAGCAGGGTTTTATGGGGGTTGGGGTTGGGGGTTCGGGGATTCGAAAGGGGCTTGAGGGGGTGGGAACGGAGGATTTGATATGCTGGGTCGGGGTTTGGCTTGTGAATTGTATGATATACTGCTTGGACGTCGCATTTCTCGATATTAAGTGACTTATGGTTATACTGCGTTGACGCTTAGGTTACCGTGATGATGTGCAAGATGACCGGTCAGAAACCTCGTCTCGTGTCTGGTCATGTATATGTCGCTGAATCCTGCTACCCATCGTATCATTGCCATGACACTGAAATTGAGAAGATACACCTGCTTCATTCGTAGACTAAAGGTGGATTCGTGCTTCCGGTTCGTCTATTATCACGCCCATCTCCACGACGACTTTGCACCGGCGCGAAATGCCAATAGATTGTCTCCAACATAGCTTGACTAAGTCTTTGTATCTCCTCCCCATGCCCATTCCAGCTATACCTGAACCAGCAAACGAGGAATATCTAGAAACCCAAGATCTCACTTTCTAGCTCTCATGCTAAGACGTCAAAGGGGAATCGTGCAGAAGAGAGCAGGCTCCAGCTGACGTGGGCGAGATCGTTACTTCGGGGGTGGTAGACGTTGTAGAGGGCTGGCTATATGCACAGCTCAGCAACGGCTGGGTCTGGTCTTCTGGGTTTTTAAATCCGTGGATAGTCGTTAATGGTGAGTCGAGTAGCGGAGGGCTCGGTAAAGAGGGCCGACTGCGAGGATTGGCTTTCGGTGGCCTGGGCAAGCGAGATGATTGTAGCTCATGCCAGTGATGGCTGTTGGTGTACAGGTTGGTCTGTTCTGTCGTTGAGCTTTTTGAAAGACCGGATTAATTACCGGAAATTCGTGGTTGCTTCTTGCTAGTGGAGTTTCTGGCTATCCTCTCTTAAACGGGCACGTGGAAGCCCGATCCACCGGCCTCTTGAAAATTTCCCTCATTTTATTGGAACTCGGTTTTTCAGGCACCCGCAACGAACGTTGTGGAGTTCGGGGACAGGCAGCAATGTAGTCCTCACAGCGAGTGATGATCCTCAATGCTCGAGCATTCATCCAAAGCCTTGGATACAACATAAGCTCTAATCTCTGGGCTTGCGGCGCTCCAGGCCACGGGGCGAGGCTCAGATCTCTAGGCTAACCACGGTGATTAATTAAACGTAAGCTCTGCAATACATCCAGATGAACCCATAACATGCTAGAGGTCCGATGTGTTGAAGTGGTCTTGACGGATCGGAGGTCTTTCGCTGGTGTCTAGCTAGCTACACAACTTCAAAGAATGAGGCCGACGTGGCGGCCGCGTCGATAGTATGTCACTTGGTTGATGGCACATTCGAGGCAGCAGTCCGGGTTTCGGAGGTACTGCGCACTATAGATATTTGCTTTGGCCGCCTGCTGTCCTGCTGGATCCTCCAGATCACAGGGTATGAATTTCTGTCCTGCCAACATGATATATCGTGCAGGGATGTTGCCAGCAGTCAATGCCACATGTGTGGAACCATGTAAGCACTTGGTGTAGTCAATCGCTGCAGAGTTTGGCCCGCCCGGTCGAAGGTCGGGTCGTCCGAACCCGTGGAATGCCCATGTATCCAAAGGCAGAGTCATGGTCTGGCCTGAGCGAACAGGATGCTCACACGCCGGTAGATGAACCATGTCCCAGTAGACCTCCTGCATGCCGCGGAACCCAATCGTGGTACTTTGAGACGCGGCAGGGTCTGTAACAGAATTGCAGGTGTAGACCTTTGCGACCTCGAATGCGTTCTCAGTCGCTGCAACAAAGTATCTGGTTTTCCCGGGGCGTGTCCAACTTTCTAATGCGATGGGATCCCCTGGATTTGAGGTGATGTCGTACTGACCTCCGATGTTCTTTTTCTTGGCGCCGTGGACATCGCTCGTATGACCATCAATGATCAGACGTTTTCTCTCCCCTTCTCTTCTTGGGACTCCCTGGAGCACAGCAAGGCTCGGGAAAAGCGAACTAGGATCGTCTCCAATTATTGATCCAAGACAAATGCACCAACCCCAACAGCTTATTGCTGATGCCTGTCCAACATCTCCGGAACTATGCGGGCTATTGCGTCCAGCCAAAAGGGTCGTCAGGGACTCAAATGCATCGATTGCATTCGGCAGTCGAAATGGCATCCAGCGCTCTTTCTTAAGTACCTGGAAATCGAGGGATAATGCTGGGTATTTCTCGACGTTCTCGGACATTGAAAGAACAAGTATCATATGTGCTAGGAGATGCGATAGCTTATGCAACGTGATTTTGGCAGCCTTCTGAGCTTCGGGGTACTTTGATTGTTCGATATATCCTTTGAAGGTCGAAGGAAGTTGCTCGACAACCCATTCAGACTGCAAAAGGCAATTGTCTCGATTTTTATCGCTCGCCAGTCCTTCAAGCCCATTACTGTACCCAGGGAACATCAGATTGGCTACTCGAATAATTCTTCTGGTAGATGGATATATGTTCCTGCCACGGTGGCTGTTTTCAGAGTCTTGGTGGGCTGCTTGCCACTGTTCTTCCACTAGCTGTATACAAGACGCAACAATCGTGTGTATCAGGGTCTGGATTACATCAGGCTCTTGCACATCGAATTCAATGACCCAGAGCCCGTATCCGGCAACAGAATGTCTGGATGCCGCCTGAAGATCCACGTCCTCGATGGATTGGACCACTTCGAACAACAGATCATTCGTCTCATTAACCAATGCGGCTGACGCTGGGACAATTTCCCCCTCTCTTTCCTGGAGTGCGCTAATGTAGACCGACTCTGGACCATCTCCAAATTTGATGCGGTCTTTACCGCCATCGACAAGTACAGTCAGACCAAGAACGTGATGTGCCCACACAATAATGGTGGAAACCCCCGTGAAAGTAGCAACACGGACTAGAGTGGCCTGGGGCAGGTGTTGAACAGCAGTAAATGCGTCCAATAGAGCCTGTAAGACAGGTAATGGCACTGGCCGATACTCGTACCATTGACCTCCGTTGTTGTTAGGATAAAAGGGAGAGAGCTTCTTGTCCACGGCAGAGATTATTAGCTCCCACATGAAGCCACTCGTTTGCTCCCGGCATGCTCGCAAGGTATTTTTCAGCGCATTGTATCTTGGTGGTGCTTTTGGGTCGTTGGATTGCTTTGATCGGCGATCCAAAGCTTGTGCCAATGAGGCTGCCAGGCTGTTCAACTCGTGCGTCCATGTCAAGAGGCTGAGTTGGAGAACGGTACTAAAGTATGCAGGCTCTTTCAAACTTCTTCTGACCGTAGGACCTGCTCCGGCTTCTAGCATCAGCTCAGCTATATCGGAGATCCTGTGCACCGCGGAATGCCGGACAGCTGTACGGAAGGTACTCTCAAATTTCGGGTCGATCCTGTTCCTGCCGAACACCATCGCAAGATCCTCCTCCGTTACTGGATCGTACCCCTCATCTCGACACTCTCGAAGAAGATTGAGCAACGCACCAGCGCCGGCTTTGGCAAGCGGTGCTAAAGGAACGAGATTGGATAGCTCAACAGATAGTGAGAATTGACGGGATAGTGCCATGTTCGATGTCGCAGAGAAAATGGATCGTGGGCAACATCTAAGACAAGACAGTGATCATGGGATCGAATGGAGAAGGAAATGTTTCATAATTCACAGATAAAACCTACATGATCATTGTTATCAGCCAGATTAGCCGCTGGTGTACTTACATCACTATAAATACAACGCTGCAACGAAACGTTTCGTAGTGGCGTGGAAAGGCGCTGCGAGAAGGAAGACTATTGGATAAAATTGACGATCCCACGCCCACAGGTAAAGTAAATTGCCAATGGCTCGGACCGTGCCACCATTGCCTTGGTTTAGATCCTTAACATTATAATGTGACCAACCAGTGGCCATGTACCAATTGACCGTTTATGCGGAGTATGGATGCAGAAGGCGCAGCCGTTCGGAAATTGGTTTGCTGGCCACCATGTTCCTGAAAGGATTTTGATTCCTCGAATCATTGCGCGGAATGTTTCCAGTAGGAGAAGTCGGGAACCCTTTGAAAGTTAACAGTCCAGTATTGACTTGGTAGGGCAGAGAGGTTGGATGGGCAAGATATGCAAGGTGCCATCAGGATTGAAGGATCTCCAAAGATATACTGAAGCACAGCACGCGGGTAAAAGGCGATAGTCTTTTTCGTTGGACACGGAACACTCATGAGGTAAGGAACATCAAGTGGATCTCCAGTAATGATGCATGATGCTCAACGTGGTACGTCTACTCTAGGGTGAGAGTTCGGTTTTCAGGTTTGGTCTCCCCCTCAATTCTGTAATGAAAACATTGGTCCGTACCACCAGGCAGGGGAAAGGACGCTGATGGTCAGTAAAGTATATCGAGAGATCGCTGTAGAAGCTACAATGAGGTGATACTACTCTTCTTATAACCTAGCACCTGGAATGACCACAGTCTCAACCCAGGATAACATCGGTGCAGTGTTCCACATTTAAGATTTGCACATTCATATTGCACTCGCTTGAAGCATGGTCCTTTCTCTGTCTTGGCGTACTGACTGCCAGACCAAGCAAGCTTCTATCTGATACTATGCCGCCCAGCTTGACTTGCTCCTACTCCACCACAGGCCCCTTCTCCTCCACCTCCTCCTTTCCCTTTCCCTTCCCCTTCTTCTTGTTCTTCTTCTTCTTCCCCGCCTGGCCACTGCCCTCTGCCTCCCCCTCTGCCTTTAATTCCACCTTGGGTTCCAGCTCCGCCTCCGACAGCCCAAGAATCACCGACACTGACGTCCCCTCTCCAGGCTCGCGGGCCGCAGCCACCCCCTCTCCATCTCCCCCCTCATCACGATGCAAGGTCCCATACAGCGCCTCCAACCCCTTCACCTCCCCCCTCTTAAACGGCCCCATCACCCCCAAGAACCCATCGAAATTGTACCACTCCTCGAACCCCCCACCCTTGCCCCACGGCCTCAAGCTCCACACCCCCTGTCCCAACTCCCCATCCTTGCCGCCCCGCACGCCAATCTGTCGGAAACGCTCACGGTCCGCGACCCAGATCTTCCACATGCGGATCTGGTCGGCATCGAGCGCTGACATGGGTGAGAGCTATTCCATAAGTAAGCATCCAGGATACCAAAGGAAGAGACGGGGGGGGGGGCCAAGAAACATACACGGTCGGCATAGCCCATCGCCGCCAATTTGCGGACAAGCTCGAAGCGCTTCTCGTAGCGGTAGATGGAGCCGCTACACATGGGGCAGACGTTTTTGCTGGCGATGTCCCACGTGACGGTGGCTTCGGGAAGGCAGCGCGCCTGCTGGCCGCGGATGCGGGAGATGGTCTGTTTGGGCTCGCAGGTGTTGACGATTGGGGCGGGCACTTTGTGAGAACGTGGTTAGCCTTCTGGGAGGGTTAAGGGGGCTTGGAGGTGGACGGCTTGAGGGGCTTCAGGTGGGGGACTTACTGGGGCGGTGGTGGCTGCATGCGTAGTGAATCATGAGGACGACACACATCTTTGCTTGGTTGCTGGGAAGAGCGTTAGGAGGATGGAGAGATGGTTTCGCGTTTGCAGGATGGGCTGGAATTGGGAGAGCCCACGGGGAAGACGTGAAAGCGTGGAAAGAGGGGAGGGTGCTTTGGTGTTGTCATTGGGGGTGTGAGGTGTGGGAATGCTGCTGGGCCACAAAGCCTTGGAGCTTCAAATGGTAAAATCAAGAAGAAGGAAGAAGGCCGTGCAATATGAGTAGTGAGGCTGTCAACCCACAGAGGAGGACTTACCAGTAGCTGGTGGTGTGAGGAGATATTGTGTGGTATCTTTGGCGGCTCAATATCTGCCCATGTCACTAAAAAGCCAGCAGAAGCTACAAAGAACTCACAGCTTCACTTGGAAAGGGTCGTAGATGGTGATGGATGATAGAAAGAGTGAGGGAGGCTGTCGAAGGTGGTGAACCTATATAATATAAGTCCATGAAGCTAGCGGGGGGTTGTTGCTCGGCGGAAACTCACAGAATTCTATCAGTTGAACGCGACCTGCCCTAATTATCAATTCTCGCTTAATGTTTCACGTGACATATCAATGTGTTGTGGATTGGCTTTAGCAGCTCCTATGACCCGAATTAAAGTAGGATACCTTCGAGAGAAGATTGGTAGGTTTTGTATGTACATGTAAAGGTACAAAGAGGTGACAGATTCAGATGAAAAGATATTGATACCCATCCTGCAAGCAATGCCCATATCTTTTGCATTCCTTTGTACAATATGCATCTCTTTGCTTCCACACCATACCGCGGTGCTCCTGTCTCATCTATCGGCCACGACCTTCCTTAGCTTCTCCCAAAGTACATTAATGCTACTTGATGACTCGAGTGATCAGACCGGTTGCAACCGTCCGACCTCCCTCTCGAACGTTGAAACGCTGACCTTGGTCAACGGCGACGGGATTGTGCGTTTCGCAGACCATCTCGACGTTGTCACCCGGCATAGCCATCTTGTTGGAAGCATCCTCTGTTCCTTCTGGCCAGTGGAAGGCAACAGCTTCGTCTGAGGATTTTGTTAACCCTGTGCCCATGACTCTTGGGAATATAGAGAAATATTAGAAAAGATGGGACATTACCAGCAGTTCTCATGAATATCTGTGGTCGGTAATTGTCATGGAAGCCAGTATGCCGGCCACCCTCCTCTTTTGTAAGAATGTACATCGAAGTCAGAAAGCGTTGGTGCGGCTTTACGGAGCCTGGCTTTGCGACTACCATGCCTCGCTTTACGTCTTCACGCTTGACACCCCGAAGTAGTAGCCCAGAGTTGTCGCCTGCTCTAGATTCGTCACAAGACTTCTTGAAGGTCTCGATATCAGTGACTTTTGTCTTGATCGGATTCGGCACGATTCCGACGAGCTCAACTTCCGCGTCCCGTTTTAATGTACCGCGCTCTACACGCCCGGACGCTACCGTGCCACGACCTGGTATGGAGAAGACATCTTCGACGGACATGAGGAAGGGTTGCTCGACGTCGCGCTCAGGGGTAGGTATCCAGGTATCAACTGCGGTCAACAGCTCGTCAATCTTCTGCGCGCCAAGTTCTGGTTGTCGACCTTCGAGAGCACAGAGGGCTGAACCGAGAATGATGGGGGTTTCGTCGCCTTCGAAGCCGTAGGTGGTCAGGAGTTCCCTCATCTCCATCTCAACCAGTTCCAGCATTTCTTTGTCCTCGATTGCGTCGACTTTGTTGACGAACACAACAAGCTTTTGTACACCGACCTGACGGGCGAGTAGAAGATGTTCACGGGTTTGGGGCCTAGGACCTGTCAATCATGCGTTCGCTGGTAAGAATACACCCTCCTACATTTGGCCGTCTGAAGCTGCTACTACAATGATACCTCCATCCATGCTTGAAGCACCAGTGATCATGTTTTTGACGTAATCTGCGTGACCGGGACAGTCGACGTGAGAGTAATGCCGTGCTTCGGTTGAATATTCGATATGCGCCGAAGAGATGGTAATACCACGCTTTCGCTCTTCAGGAGCCTTGTCAATTGCGCCGTACTCAAGGAAATTTGCGAAGCCCTTCTCCGCCTGGCGTTTCGTTATGGCGGCGGTGAGAGTTGTCTGATAGCAATCTTAGGAGAGTACGAATAGGACAGTGGGCGTTTCTCGAACCTTGCCATGGTCAACGTGACCGATTGTACCTATGTTCGATCAGTGACATTCTTCACATTCGCCTCAGCTTCCGTACCGATATTGACATGTGGCTTTGAGCGCTCGAAGGCCGTAGCGAGTCCTCTGACTCCAATGGCCTCCTTGCCAAATACTCGCTGTATGGGGTTGATGGACTTCTGCTGCCGTGTAGCGCTGACGGTAGCACCTAAGAAAGGCCTTAACGACCGGGCGAACGCAGCCATCGTGACCCAGCAGGCTACCCGATCCAAATCAAAAGAGAGATGAAAGCGAACGAAGGCTTCTTACTGCGTACGAGTTGCTACAAGTCGTTCTCGTCACCAGAAAAATTGTCTTGGCGGACGCGGCACTCTCGGCGCGCGAACCTAATCGGTGACCAACCTCAATCGAGGTTATCATAGAGCTTTGTCGAGGTCGGGAGCAATTATAAATACTAAATTCCTTCCCTTCCAACTTTTCTTTCGTGTTATTCTATTGAAAACCAGATGCTTTCCAATATCTGATGCAAGCGTGCAGTATACGTCGCACACATTTCATTTGGAAATAGACGCATATCTATAGGTTCTATAATCGTTCACATTTCGTACATACCTTCATGCTTTAAGGGTATTAAGGTAGCGAAAGGGGTTGGCCTGGTTTCGAGCAGAAGATTCGATGTATTTCGTTATGAACCTCCAATCTGAACCTCAACCATACGCAGCTTGCCTCCCAGGTGGTTCCTCTGGCGGTGCAGGCTCAGACTTTGACTCCTCTTCCACAGCATCGGCTCGTAGTCTTCCACTTGCGTCCTTGTTCGCTTTGACTTTTCCCTCATAGTACAACGTAGCTCTCCCCAAGAAGTCCCCCTCCATAGGTCTGATTTCCTTCGCGCCTTCAACGCCCGTGACATACTTGCTTAGACTCTCCAATGTCTGCTTGCCCTCCTCCGCCGTCGCATCCCTCATCCTCTTCTTCTTCTTCAGCAGCAAAACCTCCACCCTGTGCCCCCGCTCCAAAAATTCCTTCAACTTCCCTAACCGGTGCGCGAGATCATTGTGATCAATGGCCCAATTGAGTTCCAGATACTTCGTAACCGCAGACGGCTGTTTCTGCTTCTTGCGCGATTTGGCAGCTTCCCGCGCCCCCTTCTTGTTGATGATCTTGCACACAGGTATACCATCAACCTCATCGTATTGCTCTACAAACTCGGCATTCCGGTCAATCCGACTAAGCACCCACGAGAGCGATTGAGGTCTGCCAAGCTTGCCGTTTGGCTCGACCAGGCAGACCTCTTGGGAGTGGATGCCTTCGTCGCGTTTGCGCTGGTCCTCGGCCTTGAAAATTTTGTTGGCTCGGACAAAACGACCGGCCATATTGAATGCGCCATCGGGAGGGGCGCTTGCATAGCATCGCTTTAGGAAAACGTTGGGTGGATTTTGGAAGGGGGCTGAAGATGCTCGGGAAGGGTTGACGATGGTACGGAGGGTGGGAAAGAACACTCTCTGCAGAGCCTCGGCAGTGGAGCTGAGATGGCTATAGTGTCTCATGGTCTGGCTTCTTGTACGCTTCAAGTAGCTTTCGTTACGAGTTGTGGATCGTGAATGTTCGCTCGCTCCGATGAGATAGGTCTTGAGGTCGCTAAGCACCCCAAACCTCTCTACCCAGAACCAGCTAGATCGGAAGAGCAGCAAAACTTCAGTTTCTGCCCCCCCCAATTTCTTCTACAAATATCCGACATATTTGTCGATTTTCATTTTTCTAACCAGTCACATTGGCTACTACTTTCCTGACTCCGGAGGCCCGGAGGGTAAGTCTACGAATATAGTAGGTTTTGGGCCACCAGCCCACTCGCTTACACCTCCGTCGCCGTCGGACTGGCTTATGGCCGAAAGCCAATGGTCGCTGGAGGGTCACTAGGCCTGCTTATGAAGCCTGGCATGCAGGGCGCTGCTCTGGCTACACCTCACGCAGCATTGTTTAGATATTTCGTTGTTACGATATTCTATGAGCCAGCCGCAAAACACATGAGAGTGAGCGTTTCCACTAATGAAGTGCCTCATTTGTAGTCATCTTATCCGGCTTGTATGCACAGTAATGGACAGTGGGTGAAGTGAGTGGCTTGTAGCTATCTAGATTCATTAAAGCACGCTGGACCGGATACGCTGAGCCTAAGCCCGGTGCTAGCCTGATGGGCAAGCCCGAGGCAGGCCTTGAGAGAGGAAGAATTCAGAACAGGCGCCCACATTTCTCTGAAAAGACCCCTCCCTCGTGGTCCCGCCTGTGTAGCGATAGGGAGGCGCGGCGAGGAAAGCAATACATGCATCCGTGTAGGGGTATCGAGCGCCAGAATATCTAAGGAAAGGCGCCAGGGCTATGCATGCGGAAGGAAACAACCTGGTGTATGACGATTCTCGACGCTTTCAATATCCAACCCCATGTCCATCAAGGCGGCGCGGGCCATAGAGTGCTTTGATGACGCGGTGGAGGTGACGGTGAAGCTGATCGATAGGACGCAGGAGAAGCGACAACAAGCGACAGATAGGTGGAGGGGAGACAGGTGAAGAATAGCTGGTAAACGGTGACGTAGAAGGTCACATTCATAGCAAACTCAACCCCAGAACGGACAACAATCGGATTGTTGATTGAGCGGGACCAATCAATGTAAGATTTGGCCATGGTCCTCGAGCACTCGGACGACGAATGACCGATGACAAGGAAGCTGACCTTCCTGGACGGCAGAAGAGCATTGCTGATCCTAGGCGGGATTCTCGATCAAGCCGAGTATGGAAGCTCCTTGAGATCGATGGGCTCGCCCGTGTACCGATGTTGTATTTTCTTTCAAGAGCTCGGAATGACCTCAGTAGATCCTGAGGATATTTTGTTCTCGCGGCGAAGAGATGCAACAAGGAAACAGCTTGGCGATAATGTTGTATATCGGATGGTATCGTGAAAAGCTTGTAACGAACACTGCGACAGAAGTCGCGTAGATTGCTAGTCTTGTCCAGTTCGAGAGCCAAAGCTTTTTGATATATGTCCGACCAAGAATTTTCGAGCATCTCAAAGGGTCTTCGTGTTTTCGCATCATTGTGTGGAAGGGAGTATTTTATACGCATGTAATAGGTCGCCACGAGAAGAGCATATGGTGAGTCCTTTCCTCCCAGTTCAAGCATGTGCGTCAGATCCGATGGCGATACGGAAGTTGCGTATTCCTTGAATTCGTTTTTGGTGCAAGGTATCTTCGCCCTGGATCTTTGATATATCCCACTCCTGAAAAAATTCGTAGCTCCAAAGCGACTCGTCGATGATCGCATGGGCTTCCTCTATTGAATAATCGTGCGCGCTCTTGCTGTAATAAGCCCACAAAGGCGCAAAGTGCTCCACAGTAAATTTCGAAATCTGAATGGTCTGACTAGAGAAAGCTTCTAGTTTATTAGAAGACTCTGACTTGCTAGTTTCTGAATTGGTATAAGAAGCCAATTTTCCTAGAATTCCTTCAAATTGACAATATCATTAGAGACTTAAGAAATGGGTGATGTGTCACTTTTACGTACCAGGCTCAAGAACGAGCTCTCGTTGGTCGACACCACTCGTTTGTCGAATCACACCGTGTACAAAGTCTCTTGTGCTGATTCCACGACGTTCCTTCATTCGTGTTTCTAAGTCTGCTTGCAGCGTCTGCTGTTCCTTCGTCAGTTTTTCCGAATCTGCTTGCAGCGTCTGATGTTCCTTCATCAGTTTTTCCGAATCTGCTTGCAGCGTCTTGACTCCGACTTCAAGCGTCTCCACCTTTGCCTGCACGCATTCGAACTCGGATCTTCTGACTAACATGCTTTTCAGTTGATCGACGATATCGGGGAAGTCTTCTTCGTTGTGCAGCTTTCGCCGAAGAATACTCTCGCAAGTCTCTTCTATGGTTCCGGGTATGATCTGTGTTCCGGGAGGAGCTGAATGCTCCTGTTGTCGGGCCATGTTTTGGCCCACACGCTGCTTTACGAGCTGAGCAATACCGAGAGAGAGAAAATGGCAGCAGTGATAAGAAGATAAGAATGATGGACAAAAGCGGCACAAGACAAATGGGAGTTTTGATTGGCAAGTTTGTAATAAGATTGACATATAACAACACTTTAGCAAAGAAGATCACAACAACAAAGAGGTGGGCAAAAAGCTTGTGCTTTTTGCCCTTTGCAACAACACTACGCAACAAAGACCATTGTTTAGTATCGACCAAGCATCAAATTTGACATTCTCATTCTCTCCCTCCAGACTATGATCTCACTGCTGTCGACTTCAGGCGTGACGACTATTGTAATAGTCTGCATACCTTTTGGACTTACCTAGGGGATAACAAGATGGAAAGACACTAGAGGATGTTGACCTGCTGGTAGATTTCTGTAACTCTGCTTCATCTTAGGCCCTTACTAGCTTTAGAGGCAAGCATGGCATAAGGGTTGCGCCGATTCAATCCATTTCTTTTCACGATATGCTATCGTCACATTATAATCTCTTCTCTTTACACCGTGCAGTGGAGTGTAAGCACCTTGCGAAGACCTAGAAAGGAGACTTTCTCTCGGAAAACCTTAGCACGGTGGCCCAGAACTACTCCGTCAAATCTGCCATCAACGTAGACTCCCAGACGATTTAGGATCTAGCAACCACGCCCAATGACATTGCTCACTTTCTCAGATAATCCCAGGTCTGCGGCCAGATCGTCTGCAAGGTACCCCAGCCGTCCGTAAAGGTGGTGCTTTGGAATAGATACTTGATGCAGAGTATAATACTGCAGCGTTGATACCGGGTCATGGGTGTCGAGATCGACACATTCTTTCATTGGGACGTTCAGGTATACACGCATTGGCGCGGGCTACAAGAATCCTCAAGGATGGCAGGCCAGTGATATATATCTTGATTGTACATACGTTATTGCAATGCTTCAAGTGCCAGACAAACGGGAGGCGTCCAATGCTAGAATCGACAAAGGCTTTAAGAGGTCGACGGAGGAGACGGTAACGTTCGTATACTACAATGGATGAAGCAAAAGCATCGAACGTCGTTCTGCGGAGTGTCGCTACAAGCATCTCTGCTCTGTAAGTTGTTCAACCGACAAGGACAAGACGGACTGTAGCCAAGATATCTTCAAAATTTCCTATTCCATGTGGCGGCACGGACTACAAGCGAAAAATGCCAAGCCTTGGTGCAACATGCCACCACGTGGAATAGCTCTATCAATGCGAATGATCAATATGACACCATCAGAGAAAGTATGGATGTAAAATACCTATGCCTATTGTTATCGATTCTGTGACTTGCTAGACTACATGTACATGTACCAAGTCCACTTGATATCTTCGCTTGCGGCGCTAAAATCGGCTATCTAGTGGCCGACACGCCGTGCTCGAAGCTCTGGAAACCTCAAGCGCAACATTGTGTCCCTGAATGCCACGGCACCCCCTCTTCAACCGCCTTCTGATCTACTTCGCGCCTCCTTCCCTCTCCGAAGTACGACGGAGTGTAACCCAGGTCACGAAATTGGGCTTCGCGATTCACTTCATCCTCGAATATGTCGGCGCAACCGCCGGTCCGTCCATGCTGCCCACAATCGCCGTCAGAGGCGACTGGGTATGGATCGACAAGTCGTATAGAAGAGGCCGATGGATCAAAGTCGGGGATGTTGTGAGCATGAAGCATCCGCTGATGCCTGAAGAGGGGGCTATCAAGAGGGTGGTGGGGATGCCGGGGGACTTTGTGATGAGGGATACCCCGGATGTGGATGGAGGGAGGGGGATGATGATACAGGTAGGGCACGCATGGTCAGTTGATTCTGGGTGATCACTGACGGGTGGTATAGGTTCCTGAAGGCCATTTCTGGTGTATTGGGGACAATGTGGAGGATTCGAGGGATTCTAGATTCTATGGCCCTCTGCCGTTGGCCCTCATCAAGGGAAAGGTCACTGCAAAGGTTCTACCGTTAAGAGACATGAGATGGGTTGAAAACACATTACAGCAGCCTGAAGAGGATCCCTGAGCGGCAGACTTGTGATCTGGTGGTCTTTGCTTAGCGGCAGGAGTTCAAGGCTTAAATATTACCAAAGCATTGCATGCTCAGCACCAAGTTTGCAAGCTTGGTTTGACTTTTTCAATATGCATGGATCATCGCTTCAGCGTCTTCTGCTTTTCAGCATCCTTAACGAGCTTCTGCCCCTTCACTGCCAGACCTTTTCGCACCCTCACAGCGTCCATATATCTCTTCGCCACGTTCTCTCTGTCCGCCAGCTCCCCAAGATCCTCTAGTTCATCCTCGGTAAACGGGACCCAGAATGGATCTTCATCCAGCATTTCAAAACCCTGGAACACCAGCTGGGGAGATGCTGCGCCTGATGTTCGTTTGCGGATCTCCTCGCTGAAACCAAACGACTCAGCTACCGGCAGTACAGATAGAATCGTAAAGAAAGGAGTCCCTTCTTTGAGGGACTCCGAAATTATTCGGCCGCGGCGACGGGTTATAACACTGTATACGCGACCAAGGACTTCGGCTGGAAGAAGAGTCAGCTTCTATTGCCTCTTTCAACATGGCGAATCACCTACTGGACGCCTGAATCTCGCAACTGTACATGGCAAGAAGAAGTCGCGGGCTCCAGTCCAGAAAGCCCTGTCGAATCGAGTCTCGTACCGTCTTAATAACCTCACCTGTGAGTCGGCCAAGCATCTCCCGTGGCGATGAATCGTCTTCTGAAGTTGATGCGACTGTCACTTCTTCGAGGAATACCGCAATGCCCCGTACAGGCTCGTGACACAGCGGTCCTTGAGCAGTCGCAAGCTGGAAAGCATAGGATATCTTGTCCGAAAAGTCTCGGGCAGTCAGCTCCTCCGAGTACTGCTTTGTATCTGCGTCCGTCGAAGCTCCTGGATGGTGTGGTTCTTGCTTTTCTTGAAGACTGCGGATCAATGAGCGAACCGAAAATTCTGTAGGACTTAGGTTGACTTACAATCTCTGGCACACATCTTGCTTGGTATTATCGATGAGGATATTTGGGCCTACTCTCCTGGGCCCAAACGCGGCTACTTTCTCGGCCACCTCAGCCCATACATCTTGTTGATCCTTTTCTTCTACAAACACAGAGTTCATCTCATTCTTGAATTCAACCATTGAGAGCAAGTCGCCATTGCTATCCATGGGGACATCAGCGTCCTCTATCTCGTCCTTCCCGCCATCTGTCATTTCCTGCGTAAGCCTGCCCTCAGCTTCGGCTTTTTGTCTGGAATATAGTCGCCTCAGTAGTTCCGCATGCCTCTCTAGAACGTCTACTACCGTAGTCGGTAACGGTTGTACACGCAAACGCACAGTGATATGCTTCGATGTCGTAGCGCTAATGACAGTACCTCTCGGAAGGTCCTTCTCCCTCGGTGCCGCCATCTCTGCGGCATTGACAATGCTCTCCCGGTACGGCACAATAGGTTTTCCTGCTTGGATATCGCACTTTGCGAAACGTTCCCTTAGATCCTTCAGACATCGCTCGAGATGAAGCTCGCCAGCGGTCAGTATGACATGCTCGCCGCTCTCAAGAACTTCGTATTGTGCACAAGGGTCGCTTTGTTCAAGCAAGCGCATACCTGTGACCATCTTGTCGAGATCTCCTGGATTGGCTGGCTCTAGAGCCACACGGACGATGGGCTGGCTACCCATTTTAATACCAGCCAGGTTGACACTGCCCTCCAGTTGACTGCAGAGGGTGCCCGACTTCAAGATATGTCCAGCAAGTCCTGCAATGCCGAAGACGCAACCTGCCGGTACAGATCCTAAATTCTCAAGACCACGACCCATCAACAGATATAAGCCAGTCACTGTCACTTTCTGGGGTTCCGGTGCCGCATGGGGATTTGCAGGAGTGAATTTGGGAGGCAGAATATAAATCGAGTCTCCTACGGACAAGATTCCGGAATAGAGTCGAGCAAATCCAATTAGATGCTCCGGATCTTCTTCCTGTCCAGTATTTCCAAGATTGGCTTCACTCAAGGCTTCTGTCACACCATCCAGCTCTTTCGCTGTTTGGCCTTCCAGAGCCGCTCGCTGCTTCTCTATCTCTGCACGCTTCTGACGTGCCAGATCTCGAGCTTCTTCTCCGGTCATGATCCCAGTGCCATTATGTTTGTTCTGCGGTAGCTCGCTGGCCCGTACAGCGACCATCTTACTGACATAGGCTACGATTGGATCGGTTTCAGAAGCGCTAAAAGCAAGCATGGCATTCCGGATCGCCCCATCAACATGTTCTGCACCAGGAGAAGCATCTATTAGTGCTGGCAATCGGCTAGCTTGTGCCACTGGAGGGCTAGGAAGATTCTCTATGACCGAAACAAGAGTAGCAGTAGATAAAGGAAGCCAGGAGGAAAAGAGAGTCGTCAAAACTGCTCGGGGATCTCTCGAACGTAACACATGGGGCGGTATCGCCAAGGAAAGTGACTTCGTAATTTTCTCAACCATCGCAGGATCACTGCGTACAGGCATTCTTTGTGAGCAATGTGTATATACAAACCATGAGTAGAGATCTCCACGCACCCTTTTCCTTTATTACCGCCCGTAGTTGCTTCATAGACAGCCCAGATATTATCTAATACCAATTGCACAAACATCGGCTTGAGCGCTCGGCCTTTCAGATGCTTCGAGCCCAGAATTCTTTTGGTCTTCGGTTCGAGGTAGAAGTCCCCCCATAGTACCTTTTCTAGGATCGAGCGCTTCAGACCAAGCTTCTTCTCGTAAAGATGCGCGAATTGCCGGATCGTGAAAGCCCACCCATCGGTAGCGCTGCTGAAGATCACGTTATGCTTCTCGGGAGCAAAGTAGAGGTCTTCGTCATCCCTCTCTTCAAACTCCCCAGTCGTGCTAGTTGGGGCTATGCTTTCCGATTCCTCGGTTGATGAGCCATTGGCTGTCTTTGCAGCTTCACGCTCGTGTTTCTGCTGCTCCTTGGCTGCGGCCGCTGCTACTCGCTCCTCGACCCTTTCTCTCCATTGCAGGTCCTCTTCCATCCGCTCCCCTTGAAAGAAACTCCCGATGACTGCGTTGACCTGTTCTAGGAGCTTGTTCAGATGGCTATACGCTTCTCCTGGAGACATCTTAAGCTCTGTTATGAGCCTATCCATCTTATTGATCACCAGTATGGATTTCATGTGCTCTATCCATGTCTGTCGGAGAACAGTGACCGTCTGGCTACATACGCCCTCGACAGCATCAACTAGCACTAAAGCACCGTCACACAACCTTGAAGCCGTTGAAACCTCGCTACTGAAGTCGATATGGCCCGGAGAATCAATAAGATTGATCAAGTATTCTTTCTGGACTGGCGGGCCTTCGGGCTGGAAGCGCCTCGACATTGAGAAGTAGAGAGAGATGGCTGATGACTCCATAGTGATACCCCGGAGTTGCTCATCTGGCCTGGAATCGAGGTAGCGGATCTTTCCAGCGAGCTTGGGAGAAATGATGCCATTGGTGGCAATAAGCCCATCGGTGAGAGATGTTTTGCCATGATCCTTGAACTATCAGAAACGTACTAGATCAAGAGGTATACTACTGACGACGTGTGCAAGAATACAGATCTGTGTTGATCAGTATGGTATCTCGAACTATCATTCGCCTGAAGACGCACGTTTCTTATGTCAACAGAACTATGTTGTAAGCTGATGAGTTTCTCAGGGCTTATGACGGGCATGATTCGCAGTGCACATTCGATTCATGCTAGTATATGCTTTCTTCGGGCTACTTCATTCAAGACGAAGAAAATGAGTTGCGTGGTTGATGGTTAACAGCGCCAAAGGCTCGAAATCTTTGACTGCAACATCCGCGAGCCTGGTGGACAACCGACCAATGTTTCTGAGGATTCACTACTTTGACGGTCTACAGTATTGACTGCGTGGGGCTTAAGCAGTGCAGTATGCAGGCTAGGACTGATGATTCCTGCATACACCGTTGAAGTCACTGAAGCGGAGACCATACGGCATGAAGAAAAGTGTTGATGTTGGTGTTTCTGCTCGGCATAAGCGCCTAGAGCGTCTGGCCGGTTCCAGGGCGATCATTGCTGGTTTCAGGTGCTGATCTACCCGGGCCTGCACCTACCAAGGCGCCGTCCAAGCCCCACAAAGCTCGTGCGCGGGGCACCCGATCAACCGACTTCGTTACGGCATGAGACTGTCCCAGTTTTGCTACTCGCCCAACACCAACCCTCAGAAGGCTTCCCACCATGACTGCTATGGGCCAACGAACAGGCATGTGACCCACATATCTCGTGTTGTGACCTCTCCTAGATCATAGACTTGAAATTTCCCTTCAACGTCGACGTCTTTCCTCCCTCCAACCATGGCCGACATGCTTACCTCAAATCAACAACCGTTGACCATCGAACCTCCAAGTATTCCGCACACGATTCAAACAAAACCTTTACCACCCCAACAGAATGTCACGATACCACAGCCATCTTCCGCTCTTAAAAGCGGTCCTTTCGATCTCCATCCCTTCTCCCCAGTTAACCAGAAAGGGCATTTCGAATTCGATCGCGTACTTATGAGCGGAGTTGTCCGCAAACGGACACGGAAAACCAAAGTACTGCATATCCTTGGGTTCACAGTCGCGTTTATGAACTCTACAGAGGCTTACGAACTTGCTCATAGCAATGGAAGTCACACTACCTTGTCCTCCGCCCCAACCTCCTCTCAATCTACAAATCCCCCTCCGAAGAACGCCTCCTGAAACAACTGACCCTCTCTGACCTCACGGCCGTCGCGTACCTGAAAGATCCTAAGGGCAAACGCCAACACGTCTTCGGTCTATTCTCCCCCTCGCGCAACTTTCATCTTCAGACCGAGAGCGAAGCGGAGACTAAATCATGGGTGGAGCTGATCAAGAAAGAGGCGAGGATCGATGAGGAAGAGCAGGGCGTTATACTCGGGAGCCCGACGCAGTACGAAGCAGATCTACACAGGTTCCCCACCCTCCCTTCAACGCAGCAAGAGCAATGGGAGCAGGAACGCTACGGCTCCAGCTCCCCCGAGCCTTTCGAAGCCCCGCCTCCCCCATCCTCATCGCTTCCCGCTGGCGTAAAGATCCGCAGGCCGTCGACCCACGATCTCGATTACTCCGGCAATGAGATGGGCTCGTACTCCGATTTCAGTGAAGCCGCGCCCTCTTCCCATAAACCCCACAAGACGTCCCCCTACCGCACCGTTCCCGCACCTCTGAAGTCCACCGGCCCAAAACACGCCCCGAACGCCAGCCAGCAGAGCATCTCTAACCGACCTCCCGACGAAGAACGTGTCCTGTGGCATGGATATCTCCTCTGCCTGAAATCCCGCAGTGGAGTCCGTCAATGGAAACGGCTGTGGACAGTCCTGCGGCCCAAAAACCTCACCTTCTACAAGAACGAGGAGGAATACGCTGCCTTGTTACTAGTCCCACTCTCCAACATCATCAGCGCTGGGGAAATCGACCCAGTATCGAAGAGCAAAGCGCATTGCATGCAGATCATCGCCGAAGACCGAAGCTACCGCTTCTGCGCCCCCAGCGAGGAAGCATTAGCGAAGTGGCTGGGCGCACTCAAGAGCCAGCTGATGAGGAGGAGGGAGGAATGGACGAAGAAAAACGCTACCGTATAAAATGTCTAAGTCAGGAGATCTTGGACCAAGGTATTGATGTTGGCACGTTTTGACGACTTGGAATGTGTTATGATACCCAACTGCCTGATACCAGGCGACGAAGAACATGCAATTGAAAGCAAGTCAGGCAACTCAAAGCCAGAGCACAGATGACTCGCCGTTTCTGCACCGTTCTTCGACCCTTTTTTCTCTTTCCGCACGGCTTTGATAATCGGTGAACCCTGCACGTGGTCAACAGCTTCAGGTCGGATTTGTTCCCTCGTGTCACCCTTCCGCTCCGCTCTTCTATGCCTTCATATGCTCGTTCTCTCGCCAGATCTATGATACTTGGCGAAGCCTTTGGAGCATCGGCTCCGAGCTTCACTGACACACAGGTCAACGAACAAACGAATCCCTTCTATACACCTACACTCTTCTTGTCTCCGCTCTTATATACTTCCAATCCTGAGTCAAGCACCATGCGTGCTCATCATTCGTTATTGCCGTCAATTCCATCGCCCACCGCTGATAACCTTCCACAACTCCACCACTCCAATTGGCAGGTTATAATTCTGCAACTCTATTGAATATTCCTTCCATATCTTCCCAGAGAGAAGAGTCCACACGCCTCCGATCCTCACAGCCAGTAGAGTTCAACCACAAGTACCACCTCTCCCCTCCCCACCTCCTTCATCCTTCATCCTTCTCCTTCTTCTCCTCCCAGCACTAAAAGCTTCCCTAACCTAACCCCCCTCCTACACCCTCCTCGTCAACTCACTTCTACCCATCCATCCATCCATCCCTGCGTCCATTTCCCCAATACCAAACAGCAACCCAACTGCCGAATTGCCCCCTCCCCAACAACCTACATCTGCGCACCCTTTCATCAACCCTACAACCTCAACAATCCCCTTCAACCGAACCTCCTGCTACTCAATTCACCAACCATGAAGAACGGTCCGCAAACAAAGGAACCCAAAGGGTTGTGCGGCAGGGGAGCCCTAATGCAGAATCCTATATAAAGTCTGAGCTCTATCGCGATACTGCTATAACATCGTGTCCGACACACAACATCTACGATCTAGAAAAGCAGACCTCATAACATTCATCCCTAACCCGCCATGCCCGACAACGAATCCATGCTATGCATCCATCCCAGCAAACCAGCCCCATGCAATATATCCCCCCGCCAAAATCAAAACTCCCTGCCCACTTACCTACTCCTCTACCGCCCCCTCCGCGTCCCGACCCCATCCCCCCACTGCACCCTCCCCACACTCTCCGCCGGACTGTCCGCGAACCTGATCCCCCTCACCCTCCCAC
>JAABUS010001399.1_pt1 | contig 52973 bp, 50 predicted proteins | sample 5560161 | NCBI WGS metagenome assembly JAABUS01 (sample SAMN10711885, study PRJNA513376) | rock metagenome | isolation source: Antarctica rocks | place: Antarctica: Victoria Land, Trio Nunatak nord | collected 2016-01-04 | reverse complement strand
AGCCTCAACTCTGGGAGAAGTCCATCAGATGTGTACGCTTAGATGGGACCTTGACCGCCTTGGGCCGAGCGGGTGTACTCCGGGTCTTTAGAACCGAACCCGATATCACCGTTCTCCTCGCTACTATCTCATGTGGAGGTATTGGCCTCGATCTTACAGTCGCCTCACGGGCATATATCATGGAGCCACAGTGGAACCCAATGAGCGAGTCCCAAGCGCTAGACCGTATTCATCGATTGGGACAAGATAAGGAAGTTAAGACAATTAGATACATAATGAGAGGGTCGTGGGAGAAAAATGTGCAGAAAATGCAGCGGCGTAAAGAGGAACTTGCGGACCTGACATTGAAAGGTGGCGCTGTTAGGAACGAAGATCTGTCCTACGGTCGACTTCAATATCTCAAGGAGCTTATTGGCTAGAAGCTCATTGCTCTGCCTCGCAATAAGGAGGCCCCGCGCTCTAGTTGATAGACTCCTTGACAGACTACAACTATCACGTTGACGACTACAAGCTGTGCGATTCGATTTTGCACTTTGCTGGAGAACTCCAACTGAATCGAGCGGATTGCCCTTCTGACAGCTGCTTGCTCTGAGAAAGGCGTTGATAGTCAAAGCTAGGACAACATTTCCAGCCCTAAAAGCTCAGACTGGTCCATCAATAGCACCGTAGCCCATATACAGTTTAGTCGGAAGCGAGAACAGAAGCTCGTAATTCAGTTCTCATAAGAACAATAGTTACAAACCTTGTACACTTTTCGAAGCTTCTTAAGTCGCTTCAGCATTTGACCACTGCCAAAGGCACAACTCCACGTCTTATGTTCGAGGTTTCGACGAAGTTCTTAGATCGGAACTTTTAGTAGAGATAATTCTTCCAGTACAGTTCCGATGTTCTAACCCGAGACCTTGAGAACATAACCATATAGCTGAGCTGCGTAGAGGAATAGCAGGTTAAGAGTTCACTGCAGTGATCCAAACTACAAGAATCCACCTATTTTGATTGGTTGGCTAAGCGAGGTTGATGGCGTTTCCGCCTGGTGAAAGTTACTATTCTATTGCTCTTCTGACTACCATTGCCATCCTTAACTTCTTTGCGAGAATACTCCTGACTCTATCTTCTGGGCTCTCATCGTCACAGCGCTGCTCAATAGCTATCGTGCCCAACCGTGTATGCAAAAGCTTCAAACCAGCAGCTTGCTCACTGCCCCAATCAATGTCTACGGCACAGCGTTTCATGAAAACGCGAAGGAATGTCCGACAATGGGATAGCCCAATCAATTCTCTCATTCCCTGACTCTGTGATCCTGGGAAGTCCTTTCTGTGGAGCACTATGCATCCTCTAGGCGCCCGCCTCAGCCTTCGCCGATCTCCCTGCGCGCTGAACAATTTTACAAGACACAAATTTGACAGTCTATAGAACAGACCAAGGCCCAGTTGGGAGAAATTTACCTGCCATTTCTTCTTGTCCTTCAGAGAACTGCTTCCGTTGCGTCTCCGCTTGTCCCTCAAATCCACTGCCTTCCCTTCCGTGGTCCAAACCACAAACTTCGCCAGCTACAATCACCACCATGGTTTTCGAGTCCTTCCGCAAACCCACCGACCCTCCCCCTACCTATGCCTCCTCTCAGTCCCAGAATCACCATGGCTGCCCTTCAGCCCGCAGCTGCTGGCCTGGTCTCACCATGGCTGCCTTTTCCCCCCTCAACTGTCCATCACGCGCCGTCCTTCTCCGTCGCATCTGCATGTGCATCGTTCTAGTCCTCGATACCTTCGTCTCCGTTCTCTCCGTCGTCAGTGGAGCCTTCTCCTTCAGCTTCATACCACGTCTCGTCATCGCGGTTCTACACTTCTTTGGTGAAGCATGGCTCCTACACCTGCTGGGTCGTATGATGGGCGAGCGTGTAGTGTTTGGAACGGTGTACACCCGTTGGCATTTCGACATTTTCCTCTGCGGTCTGGTGCTATGCGAGGTGGCACTTGTTGGGTGGTATTTTGGAGGTCTGACCAAAGTCACGGTTGACATATGGTGGGGGCTGGACTTGGGCGAGTTTCTGGCGCTGTTGGCGGTTGCGTGGGTGGCGTGGTGGGGTCCCCTGGAGGAGCGGGGGTGGCAGAATGTGGTGTAATCATCACGGGAAACAGGGACTGTGTGGTTCGTGGGTGATGGAAGAAGGTCAATCAAGCACTAATGCTGGAGCTTTTACACTTATAGTGACGTTGGGAGGCCACAGGTTAAGAGCTGGTATGATACCGACAGGTTGCGGACTGGAGAATGGCATATTTCCTGTGTGGCTTGGCTGGTTCACCATTGCATGTCCGGGCTCATACAAAAATCGCCGAAGGCGATACTTGAGATGGCAAGTTGGTTGTCCTATTCAACTTTCGACGGGCATATATTCGATCCGAGTCTCGCAATTCAAGATGCACATCTTCTACTACAGATTAGTGATTCGCACGAGATACTTTAGCCGTTTGCTCCATGCTCTCGTTCAATGGATAGGGGCGTCCCTCACCTTACTGTACTGGGAGTCCCTAAGATGCCCTGGACCTTCTCAGTTTGCCGTTCGAACAGGGTTGAATTTCAATACACTGACTAATCAAGGCAATTAACACTCCTATGTGTTACACTACTAGCGACTGTAAAGAAGTCGAATTTACAACGACGATATGCTAGCTTCAGATTATTTCACGCGAATGTTCTTCTTAAGAATCCGAATCAATTTAATGTGACAAAATTTCTGAAAAAAATTGTGGAAACTTTCTTAGCAACGTTAACGTCGATAAACTAATGTATATTTACATGAACGAACGAACGCTTAATCGGCCGAAGGATCTAGAAAAGAAGCTTCGCTATACCCAGAGCATTGAAATTGATGAGAAGAAGCTATGTGAAATGAAGGATAAACTGCTACAGGAGGAATTGGCTGTGGCTAGGCTAAATCCTTCGAACGTAGTCAATAAGCGTGTATTATACATGTTCTGCCCTACGCGCGACCTGTATTCCGTATCCGTACCCCGCACTAAGCTCATTCTACGCTTAGAATGAGCTTAGTGCGGGGTACGGATAGTCTCGTAACTAACTGTAACCAATAAAATTCCCTGCCGAGGGTGCCGAGCGCTAGTGAGGCTGAAATACAAAATCTGTTGCATCCGGCCCGATCCGGGGGCAGTGCAAAGTTATAGCCAACTAGCGTGGAATCCCTAGGCAAGCAGCTGTGGGAGTGCTTTAAGGAGAGCCAATGAGAAGAGAGGATAATAGGGAGAGGGTACTTACGTAAGTCACTTGAAAACATGACTTTGTGAGTTTCGTCTTTATACAAGATGAGTCCTGCCGTTATGCATCAACTATTACAGTCTCAAACCTGTGAGCTTTTTTGATGCATAGCAAAGAAGAAGACAACCACAACACCATTGTACCAGCGCTGTTAGGAATCGAACCTAATATAATATAACTCTCCAACGACACATAGTACGTTCATATTCGCAAAGCCGAATCTCGTATAGGTGAATCCCATAGACGGTCGACCTTATCTACTTCGTACCATCGCTCTTGAGATTATTGCGCTCTTTTGATGGAAAAAAACAGAACTCTGAAGACCTACCACTCCTTCCTCCCCGCCATCTTCTCAAACCTATCTACCCACAGTTTCATTCAGCCATCGCCCAAATCCCTTCCCCAGCACCATACTCATAGCTACAATCCCAGCCACATTCATACCCTCGCAAACCCTCGCCCTGTGCTGTGACGTCTACAGACTGACGGAAGTTCAGTGACTGAGCCTCATGAGAACGATCTAGGCGTTAGGTTGTGACGGAATGACGAAGTCAGGCATCGATTTTGAAAAGCAAGAGAGTGCGATCTTGAGATAATTCGCTGAAGAATAGAGAGTTGCGAGTGCGGTCTTGGAAATATGATGCACAGGGAGGTGCGGAAATTGAAGGGAAGAGAAAGAGTTGAGAGACGTCTCATGTCGAATTCTGTGTTGAACGGTCTAGGCACAAAAGAAAATCACTTAGAAGGGTAGAAAGTAGGAGTTAGTGGCACGTGAGGGTAAGATATCTTCATAGAATCCCTCATACAGCACCTCAGACAAGAAACTCGAATACTAACCCCTCTTCTTCTATAGTCAACTGCCTACTCTCCTTCCACACCCCCCTCTCACGCCACCTCACCCCCCCTCAATCATCAAACCCATCAAACCCTCACTACCCAACTATCAAGTCATCATCAACAGAACCCTCTTCACCCCGTATCGTTCATGTCTTCTACAGCACAACACACTCTGCCTATGTGTGTTGTGTAGAGAAGTGATCGAGATGCGAGGTTCGAAAGTTGACAGAGAAGGGTTGAGAGAATGAGTATAGTGAAAGGAGAAAGGAAAAAGGAAGAAGAGAAAGAGAAAGAGAAAGAAGTATGGGAAGAAGTATGAGATGAGTGTGAGTAAGAGACTAAGCCAATGATTTCTTTTGAAGAAAGAAAGAATGAGTTTGCGACGTAATTGAGCTCGACATTTTCTTCATGCTTATGATCGATTCGAAATGTAGCAAAAACAATATGACCCGCTTTCTTGCTTTCGCACCAACAAAAAGTGCGAGACCGATAATCATCCCAACGCATTGGCGATCGAAATTGAGAATCGAATCATCTCTAAGTCACATCATCGCTTCTATTCTCCGGAAAGTGCATCTAGTACTGTTTTCACCGCTGTAAACAGCAAGCACCCACATACACCCGCAGGCAAGGAGGTCGTGAGAGTTCAATAGCTGAGTCGTAGATTGAAGATGTTTGTTGGATGAAGAGAGCGAGATTAATGAAAATACTTTTCTCTCTTTTTTAAAAAGGGCTAAAAGTGGAGAGAGAGAGCATGGTGAGCGAATTCGAAAAGCTCATAACTGCGATGTTTGTTAAAAAAAAAATTCAGTCAACATTCTCATGACCAAAGTTTTTCTCTTTATTCATTTGAAAACTCGTTTCTTTTTCGGTCTTGATATGCGGCTAGTAAATATAAACATGTTCAGAGCAGTTAGGGTTCTCTAAAGGTGTGCTTTACTTTCTTTACTATTCTCAAGGAAACCAGCTAGGTGGTCATGCAGCGAAGTCGAAAGCCCACGTCGAAGTGACCAGCTTCCACAATTTCGAGTTGTCTATGTGACCACATGGTCATATAGACAGTTCACGATAACGCGGGCGGCGGAGCCCGTGATCTGTTACTCGCACGGCCAGCTCGCAGCCTCGGGCATAGCTCTTCGTCGCCCATTTTATCGGTGTGATTGCACAATGTACAACCGGTCTACGGGATATACTGTCTAGGATTTTGAGTCGGCTGCTTGCAGCAGGATTTCCGCTTGCAGCAGGATTTCCTTGAGCTCATCTGACTGAGTATGAAAAGTGAATTCAGGTTACAGCGACTGCTAGAATGAACGACAGTGTGGTTTTTTCAGCTCTAAGAGCCTGTTTCACGCAGAGAGCTTTTTCATACTACATACATCGTCAGTACGACTCTATGTGTATCTATCTATATACGTAGATAGTATGCTGTGCTTCATAGTCTTTGACTGCTTAAGCACGTTAGAATGAAGAAATAAAATAAAATAAAATAAAAACACCACCCCCTACATGGCCCCTTGCACGGCTTTTACATGACTTACTATCAATGATGAAAGGACTGTTCCGTTACTACGCTCAAAGCTTCGTATGAGACACAATAACCTTTAGTGTGACCGTTGGTTTAGGTGTGTTGAAATATGACTGAACTAGGAGGTTTTGCAGCATATGTAGGATGTGGTTCTATGAGGGTTACAATGCGTCATGTGATCTCGATAGGTCCGATAACTCGGATCTCAGATGTCGAATGCCGAACGTCAGGCCAGCGAGGCTGTGGACCCACCTCATAGATGTTAACCTGATGTTCATCGCAGTTAGTTAATATAAGTATAATCTTTAGATCAGTCTACACAGTTCCTACATGCTCACCATCCAAGCCTACTTCTAATCTCTCCAATACTACGCCAGCGAAATCGCCTAGCGTTGGTTTCGGTTTTGCTTTCGGTGGTCCTTTCAAGACTGCCACAAGCTCTTTGACGCCTTTCTCAGGAGCAACATCTAATACGACGTCACGCGCTAACTCTCCTGGAGCTACAACCGCGGGTGAGAGTGCCAATGACTCTACTGCGGATGGAGAAGATGGCTCTGTAGAGCGCCACGAACAGATCGATCTCACATCAGGCGGGCTAGGCGAAGAAGATGAAGACGTGCTTTTCGAAGTTAAGGCTAAGGCTTTGACATGGGAGATGAAGTGGGTCACCCAAGAAGTTGGCTTAATCCGTGTTTTGAAGCACCGTTCTTCACCAACTACTCGACCTACCCCCCACTCTTTCTACCTCATCGCCGCCATGGATCTTGCACCCCCTCCAGTAGGTGAGCTCTATGTGAGCGACAAGAAGCTCATCGCCGCCGCCAATACGTGGGCTGGAGCCCACGATTACGCGCTCATCATCAGTCGCTCGAACAAAAACAAGCGGGGAATCAAGGATAAAATTTAGTTGAGGTGTGATAGAGATGGTAAACCAGATAGTACTAGCGGGCAAAAGAGACTACGTGCCGGCTCAAGGCTCATCGAATGTCCCTTCAAAGCAATAGCCAGAGGCTCTACCCAACGCGAACCTAGTCAATTTGAAAGCGTGGAAGCGAATCTGCAGCAACGAGCTGAGCAAGAGCTAGGGCAAACATATAGGGAGGGTAGGGGTAGGGGTAGGGGTAGGGGCCGAAGCAGAGGTAGACCGCGGGCCGGAGGTAGAGGTAGGGGGCGGGGGCGAGGTCGAGGAGGTAGAGGGGGTGAAGCTTCGGCTGAGCCTATATCAGAGCAACAACAGGGGGCTTCAAACGGTGAAGGCTTCTATGGGGTGTTTCAAATTTGATCAAATGTAAATTTGCTTCTAAAAAACCTTCGTTCTCAGCGATACTTAATTATTGGTGACCAGCTGAGGGGGGTGTACATGTAGTGAAAAGGGGTGTACGGTTAGTGGTTCCCTATATTTATTGTGTAGATTTTCAGTTGTGACGATGAACCCGATATTTCACATGGTCAATTATTTGCATTGAAGTCTATATCTGGAAATTTCAAGACTATCGAGTGATCATACTCGTGTCACCATTCGAGGACTGCGAGGTGAGACTGGGTCTTGAAAGCTAATTCTTGACTCGCACGCCCCTTTGAACTTTACTGAGAAGGGCTATAAGATTTACGTTCTCCCCAACTTATTTACAAACCCTTTTCACCCGTTTCTATCAAGATCTCGCTGTTTCTCGGCAGCTTCATTGGTCGCCCCAATTTTTCCATTTTAGGCTTAGCCGTCCTTCTGCACTCGCCCTCGCGGAAGATGGAACGACAGGGAGCCAATCTCGTGCCCAGCTGGCCGCAGGGTGCATATGCACCTGCGGCTGAGCTTGGGTAAGTTTTTTTTTTTCTCCTGGCTGACCCCCCTCTGCGGCTCTCCATACCTTTGCCTTGCGCCAGCATGCGAGGCCACATTTCCAAACCAAGAAGGCTTGGAGAAACATTACGAGCTGCACGCCAACAACGCCCTTCCGCAGGGGCACACCCTTCCATCATCTACCTTTAATACTAATGCTACTGGACCTTTGCATTTCTCCCCTTCGTGGGACATCGGTTTTAGTCAATCAGGGAACCGTCACGTTCTAAGCAATGACATTCAGGACACTGAACTTGGATCCTCGAATACCCTCTATGGCGACCTTCCCACTATGGGACTTAGTGTCATTTCCACCGGATCAATGAACGGTGCTAGCTATGGTCTACCCATTCACTTCGACGATCGTCTTGCTGGACCCTCGAACGGCATCAACTATGATCTGGTTACCAATAACTACGACCTCAGCACAGTCGAAGCCACGCAGAACATCAACGGCGGCTTTGCAATCGGTTCTGGCCACCCGTCTAACCCCTGGACAGCTCATGGCCCGACGCCATCCGCTACGAACACCACACCAACTCATTCTACCAGTGCAGCTACGTTCCCGAACACCAATGACCAGACAAATCGGTCTATCTGCCCCACCTGTTCCAAAACCTTTGGTCGTTCTTCGGATCTTCAGCGTCATGCGAAGAAGCACGAGGTTGGCGGAAGAAGGTATGACTGTTCGGTGGAGGGTTGTGTATTTGTGGGGGAAAGGGGTTTCTATCGACGTGATAAGTTGTTGAGTCATATGCGGAATCGGCATGGGTTGGTGGACTAGAAGAGACTCTGCAAGGTGTGGAGGGAGCCGTGAATGAAGCACAGAAGGAAGCTTTGAAGAGTTAGATTTTTTCCATATAAGATCGTCTCAACATTCTATCTAGATACTCATCATAACTCATTGCTGATACTTAACATTCCCTTACTGACTGTTGGAATACGAGGTCATATGGGGGCATATTGATATTTTGGTTGTTGCTTAATAGAAGTCTAACTTTCGGGTTAGTAATTAGTGTCCAGACGTACTGTAAGCGGCCCCCCTAGAATTACCCCGAAGGTAGGAAGGGTAGAAAGTAGAATGTACGAAGGTAGGTAGCTTACAGACGAATTTCTGAGCTATTTGAAATTTGAATAGCTTCAATATCTGATGTAGCAGTGCGTCAGCGAGCAATGCATCTGGTGATTTGATGAGTATTGGCAGCTGTGTTACTGTGTGTAGGCCAATTTTTGGTGGTGGTAAAACCAACCCGAAAGTAACAATAAAAATCCCCTGCCGAGGGTGCCGAGGGCCAGATACGATCTTGAATGCACGCTGCACTGCAGGTTGGCCAACTAGCGTGGAATCCCTAGGCAAGCAGCTGTGGGAGTGCTTTGAGGAGAGCCAATGAGAAGAGAGAATAATAGGGGAGAGGATACTTACGTAAGTCACCTGACTTGATTTCTGTTCTTATCGACGTGTAAATTGTAACATTATGAAAACATGACATGTTCATCATTTTACAAGTATTTCAAAGAATGAGTTTGTGACTTTCATTTTTATACAAGATGAGTCTTGTCGTTCGTTATACATCAACTATTACAGTCTCAATCGAACCTGTGAACCTTTTTGATGCATAGTACGTTCATATTTGCAAAGTCGAATCTCGTACAGATGAATTCTAGAGTCGATCAATCTTATCTATTTTGTATCATCGCTCTTCAGATTATTGAGCTCACTATTCACATCTACGACTTCTTCCTCTTCGCCATCTTCGCACTCTCATCTACCCGCATTTTCGTTCATCCATCGCTCAAACCCCTTCCTCAGCACCAGACCCATAGGAAGTCTAGCCACTGAGTCCCATGGAAACGATCTAGATGTTAGGTTGTGGCGGGGATGCGAAGTAGGTATCACTCTTGTAAAGAAGAGAAGCGTAGCTTTGAGATGGTTTGGTGGAGATGAGAGAGCTACGGATACAGTTTTGAGTGCGGTGAGTAAGATGTATGGGTGGGATAGCGAAGGCGAGAGTGAGAAGGAAGAGTCAGAGGGCTTTCCTGCTGGATGGCTGTTGAATAACTTCGCTCGAGCTGGCATCACGTGGGAGGGTAGGGAGCGGGGAAATCGTGGCAGTCGAAGATAACTGCGTTATGGTGAAGTAGGATAAATAGGTACGATGGACATTTTTTCCCAGTTGTTACTCTCACCTCAGGTCGAGCACCAAAAACCAACTCACCTCATCAAAAACCCTCATCATAACCAACCTCCCGTACCACCCCCTGCAATCCCTTCCACAAACCCCCCTAAAACCCCATCATACTCACCCTCATACCAACCCTCACCCCCCGCCACGCCACCTCTCTCCCCCGGAATTCCTTGAAGTCTATCAACCCTCCACCCTCAACCCGCATCCATTACAAAACTCTCTACCATCTGCCGATACCTTCTGCTCAACCCACACCCTTCTTTTGTGCAGAAAAGCGATGAAGATGATGGAGTGAGATGAGGAGTTTAAAAGGGGAAATGGGGAAAGATGGAAAGGAAAAAAAAGGGGTTGGTGGGGGAAAGATGTGAGGAACACACTGAACATGAATCATGATCTAACTTTCTGTCCTTCCTTGCCCTTTTCCTTCTCGCCACAAACGCATCGACTACGCGAAACCAACACTATCCCTTTGGCTGCTGTCGGGAGGCCACTTTTAGCGTATTCGCTTAGTTCACCAATAGGATTATAGGAATCATAGAATATCACCCTGAACTGATTTTATTGATGCTATTCAGATGCTATTGTGATATGCAGCCCGACAAGGACCGTTTCTACATAGGGGGATATCACAGATGTCACAGTCAAAGATAGAACGCTTTCTCCGCTTGCTACCACCTGAATTTGGTGTAATTACATCGAGAACATGTTGTTTTCTAGGCCTAACTGTTAAGCCTATCTCCTTGCATCCACGACAGTTCTCAGAGCTCTTTTTTTTGCAGATTTGATGATCATCTAAACGTATCATTGAACGTTCAATTGCAGACTCAATTGACGTTCTTTTTCGCTTCAGAAACTGCCTTTGAAAGGTGTAAGCGCCAGGGTTAGGGTCCCTGAGCCTAACTAATCGAACCATCCAGTTGACTAAGTGCCAACTGACTTCCGGGCGCACGACGTAGCCACACCGAAACTTCCAGTTGGACCGCTCGACCAACTGCACGGCAAAAGATAGCAATTGCGCTAAGCTATGCTTAGAACACCCCTAATACCCTCTATAACCAACGAGTCAAGTGACGTACTGGGTATCAAACCTAGGATCGGACCCAAGCATTGATCCGGTCCTGACACTTTGTTGACATTGTTTCTATTTACAAAAAATAACCTTTTTGACCGAGCCTTACCACATCTGGTTAGGGTTAACCTTAAAAATTAACCGAAGGCAAACAAAAGGCAAACAGCATTCAAAGGGATATAAAATCTCTAAACCACACCACCACTTTTTGTCTTCTCGTCGAGATTTTTGTACCAGCATTTCAAATCTATACACCCGGCGCGGAATCGATGCTCTGCGTGGTTTTCGAAAAAAAATTACGTTCATCTACTCGTATGCACGGGTTTTCGCGCACACTGGCACACTGGGTTTTCGCGCAGTCTAACCTAGAAAGGTTAGTTACAGATAGTATCGGGTTTGGCGTGCTGAAAAGAGCACTAAGATGCCTAGCCATAGTTATCGTGTAGAAGGAAAGTCACAGACGTGGAGACGCTTGGCCAACTAGCGTGGAATCTCTAGGCAAGCAGCTGTGGAAGTGCTTTGAGAAGAGCCAATGAGAAGAAAGAATGATGGGGGAGAGAATACTTACATAAGTCACTTGACTTGATTTCTGTTTTTTCAACGTGCAAATCTTTAAATCTCTTTTCTGTAACATTAGAAAACATGACATGTTTATCATTTTCCAACTATTTCAACGAGTTTGTGAGTTTGTCACTTTCGTTTTTATACAGAATCTCAAAATCTCTTTGTTATCTCGTCAGTTCGCGCTTCTTGCAATTTCGATCACAAATTTATTTCCATCTCTTGAAGAGTCTTATCATTATACATCAACTATTACAATCTTAAATCTGTGAATCTTTTTGATGCATACTGTAGTACGTTTATATTTGCAAAGTCGAATCTCGTTGTCGAGGGATAGGGTACAGGTGCGGTATAGGGAGCTGTAGAAACAAACAGAGTGAGCAAACAACGGACACGTGCAATGATCGTGCTAGTAGAAAGGTACTGTAGAACGTGTGTGTATGGATGATCTCTATCTACATGCCGAAAAGGAATCTGTATGTACATCCGAGGAATGCCCCCGGCTCTCCTATCATTGGCCCAGACCCCGGCCTCTGCCCTCTACTAAACTGCTCGGGGGATGCGCGGGCAGCCCCACGACAACATCATCGCGCCTATCCTACGGAAAGTGCATCTAAAGCTGTTCTCACCGCTGTAACAGCAAGCACCCACATACATCCGCAGGCAGGAAGTTGTGAGGATTCAATGGCTGAGTGATAGATTGAAGAGATTGTGAATGAAGAGAGTGAGATTAACGAAATACTTTTCTCTATTTTTAAAAAAAGGCTAAAAGTGGAGAGAGAGCACGGTGGGCGGATTCGAAAAGCTCATAATTGCGATGTTTGTTAAAAAATTAAAAAATTCAGTCAACATGCTCATGATCAAAGGTTTTTCTCTTTGTTTAATTGAAAGGTTCGTTTTCTTTTTCGCTCTTGTCACTTGATTATTCGGCTTAGTGAGCATAGTAAACATGTTCAGAGCAGTTAGGGTTCTCTAAAGATGTACTTTACTTTCTTTACTATTCTTGAGGGAAGTGACGAATTCTCGCAGTTGAAGTTGAAAACACCCAAAGTACAAAGGAAGTAGTAAAAACACGAACGACGAATGTTTCACTTAATCAAACCCGTCGATCTTTCTGCGTCAATATTTTTCGTAACATGAGAGAACCTATACTTTAATGACGGACGGACTATACATCTTTTCCTCAAGTGATGCGGTTACGAACGATCAAACATCAACGAGATGAGAGGAAGAAAGGCTAGGTAAGTCACAAAATCAGATCAAAAATTTTGAAAAAAAATCATGAGATGTAGTAAACCTCCTCAAAACAATATAACTGCTGCAGGTGTCAAACCGACACAGATAAGCACGATCGACAAGTGAAGGGATAGCGAAGACCAGTCTGGCATGAATAAAAGCGGTAAACAGCATATTCGGGCCCGCAATTCAAACGGGATTGCCGGTGGGAGCAAGAGCCAAGAAAGGGGGGGGGGAAGGGGCCGCACCGAGTCTTGGCACAAGGGGAACAGGGGCATCGGGGATTGGGGAATTATGGAATATAAATGTGAGGCATCCACCTGTTCCCGATCATCATTTTCTTTAGGTTCAGCTAGAAAACGCTTTTATCCCACCAGTTCAGTTCCCCTTATCCTCAATCGCGTAGTAGATACAGGGAATGCTGAGCGCGATCAAGAAGCTTTCCGAGACATCTGTTCCGTTTTAGAACGATGGGTAAAATTTGGAAGATTTGACGAATGGCCGAGGCCGACGTTTGAATTTCAGGAATTTTTGTTCGTTTTTATGTCTTCTCCCAGGAGCCATGACCATGCAGACAGAATAAGCGAGATTTATAGCGAATATGAAACTATAAAATCTGTTGCATTAGGGATGAAGAGAAGAGAAGAGAGGAGAGGAGTAGCTGAAGAGGTAAGTATTTGGGGAGTGTAAGAATTCGGATGATCTTAGAAAGGCAATGGTAGAAGGGAAGTTCTGGAAAGTAAAACTAGCATCGACATTTGAGAACATGCTTATACTAATATCAATGCGTAGGTTTAAAAGAAAACCAAAACAGCAAAATACAATTAAAACCAAAAACCACTCACTAAAAACCGGTCCTTCGACTCCGCCTCCGCCTACCTCGTCGCATCATAATCCATCTTACTCGTGATATTCTCCAGCACCTCCGCCGCCTCCCCCACCTCCTTGGCCACCCGGTCAATCCTCTCCTCATCCGCCTTTGACAGCTTCTTCCCCTGCTGCACAGCCTTGCGCCGCATCGTGTCCGGATGGACAGCGATGCGGCGAATTTTCGCGGCTTTGCGGATTTGGTCGGGCGTGGCGGAAGGGGAGACGCGAAGGATGGCGTAATAGTCCGGGAGCTTGGAGGGGGCGGGGGTTGGGGTGTATCTGGGGCGGGAGGAGGAGCCGGAGGAGAAGCTGGGGCCCGAGTTGAAGGGGTTGGACGACTGGCGGGACTTTCTCTCGTGGCGGCGGGAGTTGTTGTCCTCTTGGGTGTGGCGCCAGTCGTTGTAGTCGTCAGCGTAGGACTGAGTCCTAGGGGCGCTTCTGCGACTTCGCTCTCGTCCCCAGCTGGAGGATTCGTCACCGTAGTCTTCGGCGTAGGACTGAGTCCTAGGGCCGCCGCGAATCCGCTCATATCCGCGCTCGGGGGAATGGCTCGTCACGGTCATTTTCGCTCCTTCAAATGTGAATTTTATCCAGCCATGCGTTGGCGGCGGCGGGTTAGCGTAATATCGCGTGTGCGTGTCACCGGGGCTTTGGTACATCACATTGTAGTTGCCACATTCTATGGACGACATTGCAGCTGGGTGTTGAAGGTCGAGTTTCCGGTGTTCGGATCGTTTTCCAGGTAGGACTCGAGATCTTGGTCGCCGGATGGTATTTAAAATAGTTGGACAACAAGATTTTCAAGGGATGCTCTTTGAAACTGACAATTAGGATTCATCTTTGTTCATCTCCATTGTCTGTTAGAACAATTAGTATTGTACAGGAAGCGAATGTCAAAATAAATTTGGGACAACACCTGAAACAAAGACTGCTCACAAATGGCTTGGGACTCAATGGATGCTAGCCTGCTTGTGTCCGAAATGGAAATGATGTTCTGATATGCAACGCTTAGAAAATTCATGTTTCTACAGAGATCGCAGACAGTATGAGATAATATGGAGATCGTTGCAGAGGTTGGTTCCATCTTGACCCCGAGGACAATGAACCTAGAGTATAATACAGCATTTGGGACTCGCAGCTCCCCAGACCGAGGAAAGCAGGAACCTGAATCGTGGTTTCTTGTAGGCATCGCTAGACTGACATAATCAAACATTTAACAGAAGGAGATTGGTAGATACGACGTTCGCTGGGAGAAGGTTGGAATTACTGCTTCAGTTTCTTTCATCCTCAAGGACATGTTTGTTTTTTACTTTTCTCACGTGGTGCCCCAGCGGCATTGTTTAAGATATTCTCTCGCGTGTTCTCAGCGGTTTTTGCTGACGGTCAATTGCCCCGAGCTCTCTTATGATGACGCGTGGAAAAATATGAGGCTGGTGGTAGAAGTACTAAGGGCGGTGGATTTGAAACGCGTGGAGCTGAAATGCAAGACTACATCAAAATTAGCAAACATTAAAGAATCGTAAAAACCGTAAAACCAATATGCCAACATAAAGCGACGTGTCTACAGTTTACTACAGTAAAATACAAATTAAAAACAAAATGTTTTCATTGACGATTCAGAAACCGCAAGTCAGCCCAAGTGTCTTTACAACTTCAACAGAACAACCCGCTCTCGCGCCATCATAAAACCTCGTAACGAAATCTCATCGCTACAAATGACAACCTACCAACGCCGATCCCGTCTATTAACCCCCCTTTCGTAGTTCGTACGCGGCAGAATCGACATCAAACCGTACGCATAACGCTGATATGATGAGAACTTTCAAAAGGCGTCGAATGCTGAAAAGCCAAAGCGGCAACAAAGGGGGAAGGTACAAACAGCAAGCGAGATAATACTTCTATGCTGAAGCTGTCGAGCAACACACGGATTGCGGCGGAAGTCAAGACCAAGACAATAAAGTACATGGCTTGATGACGGAAATGTACGCGAGGAGGTGAAGTCCCTGTACTAAGCCTGCCGAATCGGGTGATAAATGGCAATTTGACGACTACGGTATTGCTGAAATTCTAGTACTTATCTCTGATATGTTAAAGAATTAAAAACATCGAGAAGTCGGTGTCATGAGGTTATCACCACTCTTGTGCTCCACGGTGAAGTTTATTAATTCTGACTTTTCAGGGCCCATCTTCAGTCATCCAGTGCACTAAGATCAATCTCATAGCCGAAAATCTCCTCAAGCTTCTTAATCTCCATAGCCCCGGCTCCACTATCGATCATACCCTTAATTGACTCCGCAGCCGTTGCCAACAACCGGCTTGACACCTCTCCGCCATCGCGCCTTGGTAACAGCATATTCGCAACGCGAGAGGTCTGCGTGGCGGTCATGAAGATATAACCCACAACAAAAGGCAATTGGTTCTCCTTCTCCAGGTAGCCGCCGCCGTACATTTCGAGTAATTTTGGCCGGCACCGCTCGTTCACTTCTCGCAAGACCATCCAACAGGATCTGTGTACGCAGAGATAGTCGATCGAGAGCTCTAGTGACTCGGCATGTAGAGCATTGGCAAGGCCTTCTAGGAAGTCTGCAGTGGTTGTTGAATCTTGGTTTCTCTTCGGCTTCCTGAGGAGGGTTCCTGTTGCCGACACCTTGACTTTCTCGGACTTTTTGTTAGTGGCAGTGACTTCGGGTTGAGCTGAATGACCGTCGTCGTCGTCACTGTTGTCGTCCATCTTGGACTGTATAATCGGCTGGATGGACTCGCGCGTCCACTGCAAAATCTCCAAGTTAGCTCTGCTCCTTTTAGGATAGATTTATTAGGTATGAAGCATATTTGCAGAGTATTTACTCCGATAACAAGTCTCCAACCCATAATTCGGTCTAGATTAGGTATGAACAACTCCGAAAATATACTCACGGATACATTTCGATCGTTATTGCAATACCTCCCCGCAAAAAGTGCTCCAGCCTTGCACAACTTTGTCAGACGTCTAGGCCCTCGTGCGGATGCTGCTAGGGCACTACTCCTACGGTTGCTAGCAAAAGCAGTCGCAGAATAACCCATGCTTAACAAGAACCTCTTGAGATACTCTTCCAAGCTCTTTGGACAATCGCCAACAAAGAACCTTTCAGGGCTGTGCAATGCGATGAGCAATTCCAAATCTGTCCAAGATTTCAGGAGAAGCTTCTCCTGGCGCGCCGCATTGTAGAGATGACTGGCGTATAATATGGAACCCCAGGCATTTGCGAAGGCGAGACCGATTTCTTGTGCACGGGTCTTGAGGACAAACGTGAAGAGACCGCATAGAAGAGGGTACTGCTTTAGAAGGCGGAACGGCTCTGGATCTGGAACTGGCATATTGCGCTGGATCTGGATAAGAGTCAGCTATTTACCGCTTCTTCCATACACGGAAACGCTTGTCATTTTTAGGCAAATCATATCACAAGAGAAGCATGTATGCAGTGTGCTAGTATAATTGACGATTTACCTTTTTCAGCCTTTCGGCTATCACATCGTTTCGTACCCACTCTTCAATGACTCTGAGCATTTCGCTGAATGGGTAGTCATTCGTTCGAGGCCAATGGTCAATGCGAAGTAATTGGTGGAAATCTAGATTCTGCTTGATAGAGCCCCTGATGGCATTAGCAGTCGTCACCAGGTGTTGATGTGCGCGAGCAATCTCCTGCTTGAGCACATGTTGGGTGTCCAGGAAACACTGCGCAGCGAACACGAGCCATAGGGGAATACTGTTGCCAGGTGACATCTCGCGAAAACCACGAATGAGCTCGTCTTCAGCTAGAGGTGAATTCGAGGTCATCGTTGTCATCAGCATAAGATCTGGGAAGGCTTCGAGAAGTACAATTTTATCATCCTGAAACTTTGCTCTCGGTGACTTTTGAAACCAGTCGCTCCTAAAATCACGAAGACCGAAGTGGCCTGGTTTGTAAACCGGAAGGTGCCCTGGACTGATCACATCTTGCAGGCTAGAGAGAATAGTATATGTCGACAGAAGGCACTCTTCTGCCAAATCGTAAACTGCAAAATTAAACACATCGTCGGGGTGCTGTTTATGACTTGGATCTTCGCCTCGGACTGAACATTGAGCTTTGTAAAACAAGTCCACGATGCTCTCATAGTCTGATTTTTCGGGGAATTGCTGCAGGTAATCTCGCTCGATACTGCGGACAAAGTCGATCGCGGTGTCCGTAGTTATAGACGCCGCAACGAGCTCTGTAGTACCGTTTCGATAGCTAGCCCACAGCTGGCGAAGAAATGAACGTATGTTTCTCACATCCTGAAACAGGCAGTGAGCCGCCAGATAATGCTCCTCGGGGCTGTGCACTGTTTCTGCTTCGTAGCGATGTTCGGAATCAGATTGGAACGCAGCGGCCGGTGTGATATCAGGTGCATCCAAGAACTCTTGAGATGGCTCCTGAATACTAAGGTTGCTGAATTTATTGCCGATCGGGCTGGTAGATTGCCCTTCGGGATCTACATTGACACCAACTCCCGAAATCGGCTTTGACAGGAAGTCATCAATCATATCGGATGGCATGCGAGGTTTAAGAATCTCGCGCGTGCGCTCTAGAATGCCCAGAAAGTAGGAATGGCTCTCATCCGGATCGACTCCTTGGTCAGGAGGCCCCTCAGAGTCTTTCCGTCCCCGGGACCAGATGCCATGTCGCCTTCGAAGGTCGATAGCACGATCCAGAATGGTGGCTATAGACTTGGGTACTTCTACCACAGGCTTGTTGGAGCCCACAATGTACTCAGCCAGGTCAGTGAAATCTCTGACTTTTATGATATAGCTAGCTCTTGCAGGAGGGTTGCCGACAGCCTGTGGGGTTTTTGACCGGTCTCCATTCCTTTTTTCAGCGTCCTTGGCTTTCTTTCGTGCGTTGCCCTTTAGACGCGTGGGAGGCAGGGAAGGCTTAGAGGACGACGGTGTGGATGGCTCAGTCTGACAAAGAAGATCGGGAGGATAGCCGCATTGTTTTGCCTTGACCGCTAGCCACGTAGCAATATTATTGGTATCTTCCTTGTAGGTTTTCAACGACGATGGGAGGAAGCTAGGCAGCATCTTTTTCTACCGCCAAGCGCTGTGTGCAGCTCTGCCACGACGTTGTAGCCTTGTACAGTTGTACTGTAGGCCGGCTGACCCACGCTAGAGCTCAGTCGACCATGCCGATTGCTTGAAGCTAAGAGCTACGCTAACGCCTGAGCTTAATACATACATTAGGTATGTATACTGTACATACTTTAGTAGGTGTCAAATTGAAGAATAATTTTGTGATTATTTGTTGATTAATAAATGATCAACAAGACAATAATTATAGATTAATTGATTCTCTGTTGGGACCTTGCCTGGAATCTCACCGATGGGACCGGAAGTAGAATGTTTGAGTCAATAGAGGTAGCTATAACTAGGATACTAAGAATACAGAAGAGAGAACTTAAAGGGGGAATCTGAGGTGTGTTAATAGATTTGCTCGGGTACCGAAAGTGTTCGAATAGAGATGTCGGGGCTAGGGATTAACCATGTGCCGAATTCCCTAGGGCTTATTGACTAGGAAACCCTATTCAATCTGAACACACCCGTAACATTCTCACATCTTCAGTCTCTGCATCTTGCATAACTTGGTTCTGTATTTTGATCACTTCGTTGATTTCATTTATGTAGTATGATGATTACAACGAATCAGATCGAATCAATATCAGATGAACCACATATCAATAAATGATTCATAAAGACTACATTGAATTCAAGAAATTTGTGTTCGTCGATGCTGTTATCTATGATTTTAGATTATCAATACCTTAGCTCAGAAATGCGGAATTACCTTATGTGCATGACGGGATCATCTGACGGTCGATCGAGCTCTAGCGTTGGTCGCGCGACCTGCACTGAGTCTTTGGCCAACTAGCGTGCTTCCCTCAAGCAAGCAGCCGCGGAGTGCTTTTGCTGCAGCCAATGACAGGAAGGCAGGCAGGGTTACATAATGCTCGTAACCGATTGAGGTATCACGGTATGTATGCCCCGTTTTCTGAACGGTGGACGGGGTTTGATAAGATATGAGGAGTTTCAGCGGCAATATTTGAATCGATAGAACGAACTTTTACAGATCAGAACATCTTTTACTACATTGTTCAAACTGTATAATTCTATCTATTAATGAAATGCTACCGAGTTTCGAGGCACCTGATTCCTACTCCGAGAACGGAGAATATTTCCTAGAAGAGAGACGAACGTGATGCTCCGTACCGTGCTGCTTGAAAGAAAAAGACCATACGATTATTGCTTTTTGTACAAAAAGCACACCCTGATCCAACGACGGTCTATCCCGCGCCCCAACGCCCCACACTATCCGAACCCAATATATCCCGAACGAAATCTGTATCTACCCCTCCTTCGTCGTCTTCGCGGTCTGTACCCTCGACACATTCGTCGCAGGCCTCGACACGTTCGTCTGGACCTTCGACATCTGATCCGGAGTTGGCGTCTCCTGAACCTTCTGCTTTCTTGGCACCCTAGCAAGCCAGTAAAAGAACAAGGCCGCAAAGACGTTGAAGATGATGAATGCCCACATGATCCCAAAATTCCTCCAGCGGTTTTCATAATGGCTGCTCAACTGCGCCAGATACACATTCGTGTCGCTCGCGGCGCAAAATTCGCATTGGTTTGTTGCATTTGGGTTTGTTAGATTGCCGCCATGGGCCTGGATGTAGGGAGCCATGTATTGGGCGCAGGTAGAGCCGGAAGAGGGGTTGAAATGGGATAACTCGATTTGAGAACAGATGACGTGAGTGTTGGCGAGGCCAACGGAGAGCATGCCGTCGACGAGGTAGGTGAAGGGGCTTATTCTGTACATGAAGATCCAGAAACGGGGGAGGGTAGCGGGGGTGGCGAGGACACTGGTGGAGAGGTTTAGTACGCGATATAAGTGAGAAGGGAAAGTGCTTACCCGCAGAAGATTAGGGTCAAGGAGAAGAGAAGCTGAGCGATATTACCAGCAGTCTCCGCGGTCTCAATACCCGCAACTACCATATCGGTGAAGGTAGAAGTGAAGATTAGAAATGCAAAGACAAGTAAGAACATCAGGCCACCGCGTTCATGGAGTTGGTTGGCTGGGATGGCATTGCGGAACATGCCAATCGGGTAATACCAACAAAAGAAAATTATGATGGCCATCAAGGTATTCCACGGCAACTCGACGATGATGTTGGATAACATGAAAACCGTCCACGAGTAAGTCTTCGCCGGTCGCTCTCGGACTTCGAACAACGAACGTTGCGTGACAAAGTGCGGCATGATTTGCTGCGTCAGGTTGCCGAAGATGGTCATCATCATAAAAATAGAGAAGAGCTGATTCTGCAGCCCTTGAAGACTGACGGCTGAATCCCAGAACGAGAACCCAATGAAAAGAGCCGAGCCGGCACACAACACAGTTTTGGAGTAGAGATAGGATGGTGTTCGCCAGTATTGTTGAAAGACTCGTTGAGTGACCGCGAGAATCTGAATGCTGAAAGGTTCGGCAAATTCCCGCAATGCTGTCGGGTCTTTGTCAACGGGCTCTTTCGAGAGCGCAACCTTCATCTCGGCAAGTGTGGTCCTAATGTCTTGCTTTTCGGGCGAATCGCGCCATTCCTGAGGCCAATCTGTTGTATTCTGGGATCCCGGGGCAGCGCCAATGACGTCCAACATCCATTCAGCAGGATTTTCTTCCTCACCACAAATTCTCGAACCGTTTCTTTCAAAGTAATTTGTCAGAACTCTCGAATTCTCTCCAATGTCACCAAAGTAGACTGTACGCCCGCCACTTGCTAAAAATAGCAAGCGGTCGAAGGACTGGAAAAGTATCGCAGAAGGCTGATGAATAGTGCAGAGGATGGCTTGACCATTATTGGCTAGTTTTCTGAGCAGATTACAGATAGACCAAGCAGTCTGGCTGTCGAGACCCGAAGTTGGTTCATCAAGGAAGAGCAGGAGTGCCGGCTTAGCAGCAAGTTCAACCCCAATCGTCAGACGTTTGCGTTGCTCAACATTCAGGCCTTCCCCGGGAACTCCGACGACTGCGTCAGCATAAGCTTCCATCTCGAGCACCTTGACAACCTCATCGACATACGCCAGCTTCTCTTTTCTGGGGGTGGTTTTAGGTTGTCGCAGCAGTGCACTGAAATTTAGGGCCTCGCGTACTGTTGATGTTGAGAGATGTAGATCCTGCTGCTGAACATAGCCCGTCTTGCGCTGAAATCCGCTATCTCGTTGGCGTCCGTTGACTAACATCTTGCCTGTCACTACACCCATCGTGACACGACTGGCAAGTACATCCAGTAAAGTAGTTTTACCAGCCCCAGAAGCACCCATCAAAGCAGTCAAAGTGCCAGGCTTGACCCAACCATCTACATCGTCGAGCAGCCTTCGCGTTCCACCCTTGACCTTGATGTCATAATTCACACTATCCCAATGAAAGATAGCAGTCTGCTTTTGTATGCTTGGAGGAACCTCTCTGCCGGATACGGTTTTCTCGGCGGTCGCACCTTGAGCGGTCTGGCGGTCGTTCATTTGTTCTTCTTCGTCATTTTTCTTCGCTAGAGCCGGTACCTGGCCTCGAGGGAAGACCAAAACCTCACCTTTCGACCGCTGTGCGGAGATGAATTCTGTGGCAAAGAGGTAGGTGCCACAAAGAAAGAACGTCAACGCAACAATGACACCAAGATTTCTCCACAGATGCGAGTGAACATACTGAAAACTTTTGAGGAGATACGCGTCACCCTCCACGTAGCTCACTCCCGCCACGGCGCCAACAGTCGAGCAGACATGTTGATCCGAAGCGACGTCGGTGTAACCTGGTCCTGTAGGCACAAACGTTGAGCAAGGAAATCGACGATTGTGAAATTCGTTGATCATGATGCTTTCGAAAGCATATGCGACAGGGTCGATGTAATTAATCCAACGAAACCAAGGGTGCATATCACCTATCGGGACCGTGAAACCTGTGTAGATAATCAGAGCCAGAATTAGAACTGCTGCAGGGGCTAAAGCCTGTGATAGAGTGCGGGAGGTAGCGGCGAGGGTGCGGAAGAACATGGACATTGCCAAGACGCAGGCAAACGAGAAGAGGTAGAAGGTGAAAAATGCTGATGGTGTCCTTCGCAGATTTGTCATGAAGTATAGGGCCAGGTTGAATAAGAGCGAGGTAGTAAGTTTGTTTGGCAAATCGCAGATCATGGAAGCTATTGCCTCAGAGAACGGATGATAGAATGCGTATTTCGCTTGTTTCTCAACAATGGGACGTTGGGCATAAAGTGTTAAGATCTAGGTGGACATGTTAAAATGTGAAATGCATGGTAAGAAGGGTTCCTGTACTAACCTCGAGGGAGCTGCTGAACGCGTTTAGCAGGATTGCAAAGAAGAGCAATGCGCCCCGGCTGTAGAAGGTACCGGTATTAGTTGGAAGGTTGTAGAATACGCTGCCAATGATCAAAGCCATGACACTATTGCCGATTATTCCTGACAAGGCGAGACTCATGTCTCCACGCAACCTTTGAAATCCACGCTCCATGCAAAGGCCAACCTGCATCGGCACAGAAATTGTATAGGGAGATTTGGTGCTTCTGGGAAGAAGGTCAGTTACGGTTTGCTAGATTCAAAGATGCTGATTAACTTACTGTCTTTTCGCTTGCTGTGCTTGCCGAGAATGCTTGAATTTGGTTAAATTCTCACCTCCAACCGGGAATTCGTGCTCAAATTGGGCGATCTCTTGAAGCAGTACGGATCGAGCCTCACTTTTCTGCCAGACCACAGCAAATTCATCCGGCGTTCGTGGAACACGGCCTTCAAACCCCTCTCGTACAATTCGTTCCACCGAATTAGTCAAAGATGTAAGAAAATCTCCAGTGGTAGCACGTTCGGTGCAATAGAATCCCAGGTTGACGAAGTAAGCTTTAGCTGCACCGATGGGACCGAAGTAGATTTGGCGACCTTCGTATAAGACAACAACCTTGTCAAAGATGTCATATATGGACTGAGAAGCTTGGTATATAGCTACCGCAGCAGTTGCACCTGACAAACTCGTCGATAACCTTAGAGTCTTGACAAACTCCAATGCAGTCGCGCTGTCCAAACCACGTGTACTATTGTCCCAACACTGTAGCGGACTTCCACCCAAGGCTGCCTCTGCAATACTGACACGCTTCCGTTCACCGCCGGACACACCTCGCACAAAATCGTTGCCAACTTTTGTGTGATACGTATGCGACAGACCGAAGACTGCCATGATAACATCGGTCATGTGCTTGGCATACTGTTTACGAGTCACTCCAGGGATTCGATTCCTTGGAGCTCTAGCCTGAGCTGCAAAGTTCAGGGTTTGTCCGACGGTCAGTTGGGGAAAGTGAACATCGACTTCGGCTTGATACATGCACTCTCCTCGGAAGTCCTTGTGCATAGTCTTCATGGGTATGCCTTGGTAGTTGATATCCGACTTTTCATCGATGTAAAAACCGTGCGTCTCTCCAGCTATCGTCTTCAGTAGCGTTGAACATCCAGATCCAGGCCTTCCGAGCACCACAAGCATTTCCCCACTTTTGACTAACCCCTCGAAATCCCGCAAGATCTGTATCTTCGTTTGCCCTCTCCCAGTTATTCGGTTGAAGATACCAGCAACTTCCAAGGGAGCATTACCGAAGGTTTTCTGGTAGTCGGTCAGAGTGCCGAAGCCATGGACATTGAGATTCTTGTAAGAAACTCCAGCTATTCGCTCCGGATATCTTTCGGAGTCTCGCGATTGCAAGCCCATCAATGTTTTCATCCATGTTTCAGGCCTGAACTGGCCTGACAATGGATCCAGCGCCGGGTCGTTGGTGCCAAGAAATGGATTTGGGTAGCCTCCACTGGCAGTTTTGACAGAGTTCTGGGTGATCTGGCGCGCGAGCTTCGTAACTTCTTGATCCCCATTTCCCTTCTTGAGGTCACCGCTGGATGTGTCGGTAATTGATGAATCCGATTTCTCGCCAGTGTGCTGACGGTCACGGCTCGAGAATTTTTCGAGCGCATTTTCAACACCTTGAACGACACCCTCCGCTTGGGGGATTGCACCCCACGGCCCCGTCGAAGCCATTCAGTCTAATTATCAAAGGAATAAGGGCCAATTGCAATGAGCGCGAGCAAAGAAAGCCTTCGTGAGTTACACATGAAGATCCAAGGCCATCATAATATAATGAGAGTTGAGAAGATTCGAATGAGCTGACAACAGCAACAGGCAGCAGTTGAATCGATATTAATTGACTGTCATCCACCACCGGCAGACATTTGTCCCACGCTCCGAGACGACTTCGCGTAAAGATGCCGTAGTCAGTGGAAATGGTCGCCAAGATCGACTCTCCTCCAATCGATGTGATTCTTACTGTCGGTTGCTGCGTCCAGGTTGATGATCCGGATGACTGTGAATATGCAGAAATATGCAGTCATCAACTCATCATGCGCAGTGACTCCTTCGTATCGTAGTATCTTAGAGCTGACCGGACTTGGGCGTTGCCGGAAAAGGCGTGCATAAAAGGGTTTGCCTAACTGTTTCCGGGAAAGTGAATTTAGAGCCCGGAAGAACCGTTTCCGCTCCCCGTTCCGGACTCCGAGTCGGCGGAGAACGGAGATATTCCGGGGCCATTACTCCGGAGACATTGTTGCTCAGGAAGTATCATATATTCAGGGGCAATAATGCAGGTCCACACTCGTCAATGTGTTTTCATGGGTATCTTGAATCAATAGTACTAGATAGACCCCACGTGAAAGTGGCCAAGAATATGCACAACCAAAGTCATTTAGCCATCCATCTAATGCCCACTACGAGGTGATGCAATAAAGTATTCGGAATGGCCACCGTACCGCAATTGCACTATACGCGAACATCAACAAAGATGCAAATATTTACATATAAGGGCAATAACGTCAAATACATATAGGAAACATAGGAAACGTTAAGTGATTGAAATTATAATATACATCTAATCATGAAAGTGACTGTCATCAATTTTTTTAAGATTTGATCCATTCGACGCTTCTGCAGTTAATGTGTTCGTTGAGTGACATGTTTTGATTGACCGTAGAACCCCTGCGTAAATTTGATCATCAAAACTTTGCAATCACACATAATGATCAATACTGAGTTAAATCTGATTATTAGCGACTTCATTTATAGTCCTGAACTAAATATTTTTAATGAATCAATAAAAATCGAATACGATCGAGCGCGCATAAAGATAGGTATAAAGGCCTATGTAATAAGCTACGTTGATTCTACGTTGGCCCCCTACGTTGTACGGTGGCCATTCCGAATACTTTGTTGCACCACCTCGTAACCTGCAGTCCTTGGTCTCGGTACCGCTAATATTCCCTTCCCTTTTCCTCTTTTCACATTAAAAATCCGTTTCAGTCTCTTCAATTTCGCCCATCTCTCTTTGTCTTTCTCATCTCTGCTGGCTTTCTCCTCAGGTCCCACAAATGAGCTTGCAACACTGGCCACTTCGCTTGCTGCGCCGTCTTGATCGGGTATTGGAGAACGCTCACTTTCCGTCGTTGAATCTTGCGCATTCATTAGTACACGGAGTAAGGTCTCCCAGCCGGCCAGGCCCTGTGTCGAGGATGTCGATCTTCGAAGGGCGGCGCTTCCACTTTGGGATATGCCATTGACCCATGGACAGTAGTCGCGATGCTCACCAATGACGTCGAGACGAGTCATGGAGGCTGAGTCAGGGGTGGAACCATCCGAAGGAGCCGAAGGGCTCTTGAACAACCAAAGGCCCAGTCGTCGGAAACACGCGGTACAAGTCGCTAGGCCGGAAATGTGATTTAATTCTGCTTGCCAACCAAAAAGAGCCAAGGTGAGTGCTTCCAGATTAAGGGATTGCGGGTCTGACGAAGGCGGTGGAGCATCGGTGGACGGAGTCTCAGGTCTGGTCTGAACTATGCGGGGAGCGTTATGGGCAATCTTATTCACATCAAACGAGGATGGCGTGGAAAGTCTGCTGGGTAGTTCGGAAGCCATCTCAACGAGAGATTCATAGCGTATGCGTAGGCTGTCCAAAGCCATGGTTTGGTGGGCGAGTGGTAGTCGGTGAATTGCATCTACACAGGCCGTATTAGCAAGACCGACTCCACCATTCGAGACATGCACTCTTACCATCACAGCCTCTTCTACGCCATAGACAGCCTCCATCGTGTTCGGTAACAATCATCTCAGCATACTTGTCGACCAATTGGTCTCGTGCACTTTCACGCCAGTCCTCGCTGATGTCCTCCCCGAACGCCTCACGGTCCTGATCCTGTGCTTCCGTAGTAGCCTGGTCTCTTTCATTCCGCTCTTCTCGGTCTCCTTCTAACTTAATGACCACCTCCCTCCCACAGCCACCTACACACCCCACCCTTTCTTTCCCAACACATGTCCAACCGCGTTTAGCCCATTGTACTTCATTGATCTGCTCAGGCTTTCCCATCCACTTATCCACATGCCGAAAGGTCGCCAGACGCTCTAAAAATTGACCTCGATCCCACGGCGCGAAGTTGGGAGCTTTGCGCTCCTTGTTCATGCCTGAAGGGCTCAGCTGTCGCAGTGACGGCCGAACGCTTGGGTTTCGTGACGCGGCTGAGTTTGTAGAGGATGCAGAGGCTGAGGTAGGTCGCGAAATGCGACGCTTTTTAGAAGCCGATTCAAGCGTGGTAAAAAGTGTTGTGGTGGAGGCATTGTTTCGATCATTCTGGGCCACTAGGGATGTGCTGGAGACGTTGGAAATGGAATCAAGTATCTTGTTAAACTTGCGTTTCGTAGTAGTCAGCGCAAATGACATGTTCAGAAGGTTGTAGATGGTGGATGTTTGCTAGAGAGGAGAGGATGTCAAAGGGAAAGTTGTGGTGGGAAGCTTTGACGGTTTGTCAATACCCCTCGCTTGGAACTTCCGTGACAGTCTCAAGGCTCGCCTAAACATACCTAGCGCAGTAGCTGCAACTTACCAGTCGCAACCTTTCTCAACCTCAAGTTTGATAATCTCGGTGTCTGACAACTTCAAGGTAGAGTTTGACCGTCGGAACTGTATCGAATGTGTTTATGAATGGTACCAAGTGATAGATACAGGTTTTCGACAAATAGAAAGCTTTTCTTCTTCGTTTCCCTGGCAGTCCTGGCACTGTCTTCACTCCCACTTTTTGCTTCTCGCCTCACTTTATTTTCTCGCCATTTCAGATATTCTCCATCCTTTAAACAATTTTCAATAGCATCCAAGATGTCTTATCAGAAAGAGCTCCGCATCGCCGAACTTGCTGTCCAACGCGCCACCCTCCTCACCCAGCGCGTCTTTCACGAGAAAGCCAAAGGCACCCTCTCCAAAGATGATAAATCTCCCGTCACAATCGGTGATTTTGGAGCACAAGCACTAATCATCCATGCAATCCGTCACAATTTCCCCAAAGATGAGATTGTCGGAGAGGAAGAAGCTAGTACGCTACGGAAAAACCAGCCCCTTACTGAGCAGATCTGGGATCTTGTGAAAGGGGCAAGGCTAGAGGATCAGGAGGCTGAAAAGGAATTGGGAGGGCCAGTGGAGAGCATGAAGCAAATGCTGCAGGCGATTGACGCGGGGAACAGCGCCGGTGGCGCAAAGGGGAGGATATGGGCTTTAGATCCGATTGATGGAACGAAAGGATTCCTGCGCGGTGGGCAATATGCTGTTTGTCTTGCTCTCATTGAGAATGGAGACGTCAAGGTCGGAGTATTGGGCTGCCCTAATCTACCGGTCGACAACTCCGCACCACTGTCTGCAGACGTCGGAGGCACTGGACGAGGAGTCTTATTCGGAGCTGTCTCAGGCTCTGGCGCAATAAGTCGACCCCTCGGGCAAGGCGCGCTCCAGAAGAGCCAACCAATCCACATGAAGGAGGTCACTGATATCACTCATGCTACATTCTGCGAAAGCGTCGAAGCCGGGCATTCCTCCCATGGCGACCAAGCAGCTATTGCAAAGAAACTCGGCATCACAAGCGAGAGCGTAAGGATGGATTCGCAAGCAAAATATGGCTCGATCGCACGGGGCGCTGGGGATTTGTATTTGAGATTGCCGGTGAGCGCGACGTATCAGGAGAAGATCTGGGATCATGCGGCGGGTGATTTGATTGTTAGGGAGGCTGGAGGCGAGGTCACGGATGCGGAAGGGAAGAGGCTGGATTTTGGGAAGGGGAGGACGCTGAGGGATAATAAGGGGGTGGTCGCTGCGCCGAGAGGTGTACATGCGCAAGTTTTGGACGTAGTGAAGAGTGTGTTGAGCTCCAAGTAGATTATGAACCTTACATCAGTGTATTTCGAATGCAGCCCATCAGTAAGATAGCCAGTGATGTTATGAATGTTGAGGCAATGGGATCACCTCTAAATTGGTGGATTTGCTGTTTCCCATCCGCTAAACTACTTCCTCGGATTCATTACATCCGTACGTTCACTACTAATTTTCGAGACTTTGAGATGACGAAGTAAGGCACACGGCTACCATTGACTTTGAACACTCGGACAGCGTGTCCATGAGACGGCCAGAATGGTTGACATGGAGTTGCTTCGATGGGATGACTGCACTATACGATTCGATCTTACTAAATTTATCCCTCACGCTTTGTTGGTGTATAGAAGTAAAGACACCACCGATGCTTTCGTAAACGCGAGGATAACAATCCATAATCACTTTATTTTCTTCGCCTTTAGCTTGATGGTCTCGTCGTTGACGAATATACCCTTCCCCTTGTACGGTTCCGGCTTCCTCCACATCCTTATCTTCGCTGCAAATTGATTCACCACCTCTTTCTCAACACCTTCCAATAATAAACGCGTCGGCTGTGGCGTACTAGCTTTCATGCCAAGTGGAACCCCAAGTTCGATTGGGTGTGAGTATCCGACCTTTAAAGAGACGAATTGCTGGCCTGGGTATTCCGGCTTGACGGTCGCAGCTGTTGGTTCTACCGTGGCACGATAACCTACTCCTATCAATCTTAGGATAGCGGTATGGCCCTCTGATACTCCTAAGATATGGTTATGAAGGTATGCGCGAGTTGTCCCTACGATACTCAGAAGCTAATTTCCAGGAGGGAGGCCACTGGACCTACCCCACATCTCACGCTGCTTGCGTAATCCTTTATTTTCGACCTCCAAGCTAGCTTTCCTGCTCTCCTGGTTGTGCGTGAAGCTCATGTATGGGGGTAGCTTCAGGGACATCTTGCCTTGTGCAAGGTTAGTAGCTTCTAGAGGCCGAGAAAAGGTAATATACCAAGGGGGCCCTCTATCTCGAGTATTTTCGGGGGCTCTACCCTAGTAACTATCTTCTTCCGTTTCACAGGAGGCTCGAGAAGCCGAAGGTTAACTTCAGAAGGGAGCGACAGGGGCTCCGAGCCTACTCGAGATGCGCATCGCGAGGAGCTGGAAAAGGGCTGTGGCGTCGAGGAGGATATGGCGGGAATAAGAAAGTCTGGTAATGAAATGACTGGTCGCTGCGATAACTTAAAGAGGCACGCGCGGCTTCTCGTCGCAGCCATGCTTGTGCTGTGGGATTCTGTTGCTCTCGAACATTTCAAGGTCCCTCGGAAGAAAGATTGATGCCAAGACCCGCTAAGTCACGTGCTCCCGCGTTGCCAATCGCGATCTCCCCATGTCATTTTCCTTCATCTTCTCCATGCATCAAGACATCCAGACATCAAGAAGAACAGGGCCTTTCCTGTGGCGTCTCAAAGCTACTCACTGCTAAGGTACTTATTCGAAAGACTACAGAAGGTTGGGTACTATCTTGCTTTCCACTCTTCTTTGGCGTTCACCTGTACAGAGGCAAACTCCAACTTGACTGTGACTGTGGCCGTCACCACCCAGATATGAATGAATCAATCTAACCCAGCCCTAAGGAAGAGAAAGAGGGGTAAATCTTTATCCCTCACTTGTCTGTTTCTTCTTACATCCACCAAACTCACCGTTCCATATGACAGTACAGCCGAATCTGCAATGCACCTGTACATCTTAAGGCCATTCCACTGTTCTTGACTACTGGTCCAGTCTATTCGGACTACCAACTGTTGTTTCGTTTGTTCCAACTGCTTCGCATTGTTGTAGGCCATCGTTGTTATGATGGCGTTGATTTTCATCATCTTGGCCACGTTGGCAATTGAGGCATTGGCCCTCAAATTTCCGTCTCTTGTAAAAGAGGCCTCGGAAGACAGCACTGTTACAGACCTTACAGCTTTAGTAATGCCATCACCAATCGAAAACTCTGGCATCTACTCGGACGCTCTTCAGATCCTCAACTCGATGCAAGCGTCGCCGTCCTGCCATCGGCTCGCTGCATCAAAGCTTCTGAATTCATGTCAATCAATTGAAGGAGCCCCATCTAATACAGAGCCGTCCCTCGACGATATAAAGTCGATTTACGCCGCTCAGCTTGCCATGTGCGAGATCATCAGTGCAGGATCCACAACTCCGCAGCAATGCAAACCATTGACGCCAGGGCATGAAACGAGAGGTCGACGAGGGTTTTCTGGGATAGCAAGCGGAGGAAACCATAGACCTGATGAAATCGCGGTCAAGAAGCAGCTGAGCCAATGTCTACAGGCTCTGGAGTCTAGACCGCAGTGGTGGACAAGTTACAGTAACAGCAGACAGAATGCGGTGGTCATGTGTCGCGCGGCGCGAGTTGAGATTGAGAAAGGTATGTGCGCTAAGTCCTTTGATAGTCCGGTCTGACGCCTGGGTAGATGATCTCATCAGGCTACATAAATCCATGGTTGAGACAAACTCAGATGTCAACTCAGCATTATCGAAGGCCTTGGCAGAAGCTAACGCTCAATTGCTGGAGCAGCGAGACTTTGCGGTCGCGATCGATAGTTTCCAGAAACAGCTGCTACTGGACCTTGAGGCCTCAGGTGCAGAGGCACAATCGTTTTTCCAGAAGCTAATGGAGAGCATGAACGTAGCGGCGCAAAATCTGTTGAGCCAGTTTTCCCGGGTAACAAAGGAAGCCGAGATGGCGGTAGCAGAGCTGAGTGAAGTGAGTTCAGTCTAAACTTAAATTCATCCAACTTCACTGACAGATCAAAGAACGTGCAACAATCCAATGCCGAAGCCATTGACCTTCAGAAGAACATTGGTAGGGTTTTTCAGCAGGTTGTTCAAGGAAGCTCAGAACTGGCTGCCATACAATCAACGCAATGGGACCTCAACCGCGGTCTTGCAACAGAACTGCAGAGCTCATTGGAAAGCATGAGAGAAGATCAAGTGCAATCGCTTCTGGGGGCTTTCGGAGTAATTCACACTCAACTTGTAAGTACGGAAGTTCCAATCAGTGAGTGAGCACTAGTTAACCCAAGCTAGCAAATGTCGAATGAGCTGGTTTCGCGGATGTATTTCCGGCAGGATGAATTAGATCAGGTGAATGTCACCGCTTTAGTGAATTCGCGGGATGCTGAAATCCTTCCAGCGTCTAGTCAGCCTCGACAAGTCATTTGCTGGACTCGAAACCAAAGCGCAAGCATTCCGTGCGGCTCAGACTCTTCAGGCCGAAACACAGACCAGACTTCATGATCAGATGCAAGTCGAGATGCATGTTACACGCGGTCTACTTTCCGATGTGACCTCAAGCGCCGCAAACCTTCAAGCAGCTGTTGACAACACATCAGTGAAGATCGCTCAGATGGCCACGCTGGGAGGATTACCTGCTACAGTGGTACAATGGAGTTGGCTCGTCTTGGTCGTTTTCATAATGTATCAGCTCAGTCCAAGGATTGCTGGGTATGTGACGGCCGCCGTTGGTAAGCTTCATCCAACTACTTTCATTTCAACTATACGATAAGTACATTTATATCTACTATCACGCCGTGATGGGCTATTACCTAGCTAAATTCTAGGCTGATCTTACGTTTTATAGGGACGTTCTTCCTGTACTCCGTCTCTGGCACCCTTTCACCGTTCAAGAGCATTCCCTCAGACACAGTTCTTATTCACCATGCCTCCGGCTACCAAATCCAAGTAATAGCATTGGTGAAAGCTGCCACGTTTCTCGGTATTTTAGTAGCTATAGGCATCATCTACAGTATACGCTCACGCCTTAGCAAAATCACCGACCCTCCCTTTGACGTCTCCTTGGATCTACCTTTCCTAGGTATGCGAGCCCCAGGCCGGAGATTCCGAGCATGGCAATTCTAGACCGCCCTAGGACCGCAAACAGGCTATTGCGGGACCTTGAACGCATTGATCCCAGCATGGGGACTTATACGTATGAACATACCGCCATTTAACGACATCTCTACTTGACATCCGAATCGGTTGCATACATACCATTTGTTTTCGAGAATTCGCTAACGCTTTACGACCTGTTTACGCAACATCTTTTCAACTACGTTGCTTTTTGGCCATCTATCAACAGAAGGCCCCCTCTCTAGACGTACCGATACTGTCAAGCACTCGACCCTTTTTAGAACGTTAGCAACATCTAGAGCTTGGATTGTATGCCGTGGAAAGTCTAGATGCTGATGCTGTCACGTTATCAGGATCGCCAAGACTTTAGACATCTGGATCTGGATGTTAGAGATGTGAAGATCGAGGAATGCGTAAATCATAGCTGTGGTTGTATTTGCTTTGCTTTTACCACTGCGATTTGTGAATAGCGCAGGTCTTATGCTTGTATTTATAGCTTACCAACCATTGAAATAAAGCGGTCTGCAATGTGGTTGAGTGCTGTGATGTTCAAATGATGATGTGATAAAGCAACGGAAGACTCATAGTTCGTGCATATTTGCTTTGCCCGCCTGCACAAATGCCCAGTAGTGAGGAATTCTTCCTCCAGTCTCAAGATTCAGCAGGGCTACAATGCAATTACTCTAATATATGTAAGATCAATCTCAAGGGCGTAATCACTCGTGACACAACCTACAGACAGGCCCCCAAAAACCTCACCATCCCAAACAACCCAAAACCAACGCCCCCTTTAACCCCTCAACGCCTCAATATCAACAACCTCCTTGACCGCCTCCGTCGTCAGCACAAACGGATGCTCCTCTTGCACACACACGCTATCCTCGATCCTAATCCCCATCCCTCGGAAATGCTCCGGGAAGCGCGCATCATTGGGTACATAGACGCCCGGCTCCACCGTAACGCACATGCCCTCCCTCAGCGGCTGCTTCCGTGACATGCCGGGCGTGTCATGCACGTCCATTCCTATGTAGTGGCTCAGGTGGTGCGGGAACAGAATTTCCATTGCGTTGCCGGACATGTCGAAGCCCAGCTGCGCTAGCTGGTCTTTCAGGCTCGTTTCGGCAATGGTGTGCAGCTTGTCGAGGGAGAGATTTGAGGAGGCGCGGCAGAGGGAGATGCATGTGCGTTGGGTGGTTAGGACGGCGGTGTAGAGGTCGCGTTGGGCGGGGGTGAAGCGGGGGGAGGTGGGGAAGGTACGGGTAATGTCGGTGATGTAGTTGCCGTGTTGGGCGCCGGCGTCGACGAGGATAAGGGATTTTCGGGGGAGGGTGGCGTCATTGCGGACGTAGTGGATCATTCTCGCGTTCTGTGTATTATGTTAGTGCTGTATTCAATAGGCGAGGGTTGAGCGAGTAGTACTTCACCGCCAGCTACAACGGGTATGTAGGCTGATGCTTCGCAGCCTTGAACCTTGAATCTGTAGTCTAGAAATGCTGCTAGGTCCTTCTCGTGTGTCCATGCATGCCTCATTGCCTCCGTAAACACTCTTCCGGAGATCTGCCCAGCTTTGCGCATATTGGCAACCTCAGCATCGCTCTTCAAGACTCGGAGGTCGTTGATAATAGGCTTCAGAGGCTGGACTTTGCTAGACTCGAGGATCTCAGCAAAACCCTCGGATTTCGGCGATGGACTGGAGAAAAAGCGAGAGAATGCAGATTCCGCTATTGGTCTTGGGGCGAGGTCGGTATAGACTTCGGATGCTGCAGATACAATCGGCGATAAGAGGGTTTGAGCATTCTTGATATCACCCGCCTATAGTCCTCTCAGCTTCCGTTGAGACGCTATAGGGAGAGTTTGCTCACCTCATCCGCATTGAACACGTCTACAGCTGCTTGCAGGCCGGACCTTGCTCCGTCCCATTGCTCCGCTTTTGGGTCCTTCGGTCGTACGAATAAGTGAAACTCATGGTCGTTGTCTTCCACCGCCTTCCCTGGTTCTAGTAAATCCCATGCCGAAAACCTGATGTAGTTCGATACGGCCTACCTATCACTGCTACTGCCTGCGGTTCGTTGAAACCTGTTAATCTCAGCATTGCAGCCTCTTTCATTATAGAAGCTCCATACCCGTAAGATAGAAGAAGTTTGAGTCTTGGTGAAACTCATAGAACACCGTGCCAGATCGGTATTTGACATCGGAGGCAGCTACGACAGCAACGGCATTTTTGGGGAGTTTGGCAGCTAGCTTCGAGCGGCGTTGGGCATACTCGATAGCTGTGATTCCCGGCGTGACTGGTTGAGGTCGTTAGGTGAATGCTTTCAGGATTGCAGACTGCTACTCACGTTCACCAGCTCTCAGTAAGTGTGGATGGGTCTCATGGACAGGTTGGCCGAATTGGAGCTCAGTAGCCGAGACGGAGGTGTAGAAGCGACATTGGAAATTTGATGTGCTTGTAAGTCGATAAGACGGAATCGCCAATGGTCTCAACAGGATATTAGGGGATGCTGATGGGCATGAACGCTGGTATAAAGCGTGCAGGCATCGTTTCATGGTTACAGAGGAGAGTTCTCCAAATAGGCCGATGGCCGAGCACTTGGCAACCACTTTCTTCCGCCGTCATGTTGACTCTTTCGGGGAGCATCTCAACTCACCAATGTTCACAATGCATCTATGGCGTCTAACAATGCGAATGGTGTAAGCGAAGGATTGAGCAATGCCTGTACAACCAATTGCCGATGACGCTCCTCCGTGGCGGAGCAAAGCGTGTCCAGTCGAACTTCAACTTCCAGGCGACAGTCCTGCAGAATCATAGATTCTTTACCACAATGTCTTCGTCTACGATACCCCCAGGCGACCTCGAGTCCTTCTCGTCACATCTCAAGTCTTCGCACCGCATCCTAGCTTTACTGGGTGCTGGCCTGTCCGCCGCATCGAGTCTCCCCACTTTTCGGGGCGCAGGTGGTTTGTGGAGAAGTCACGATGCCATGTCCCTCGCGACACCCGAAGCGTTTGACATGGATCCAGGGCTAGTGTGGCAGTTTTACAGCTACAGGAGACATATGGCGTTGCAGGCCTTGCCGAATCCAGCACATTATGCTCTGGCGGAGTTAGCAAGACGCAAAGAGGATTTCGTCACGTTGAGTCAGAACGTTGATGGTATTCATGCGTCCAAAGTTTGTTTCTATAGTACTAAAGCTTTTCTTCAGGGCTTAGCCAACGAGCAGGACACCCAGCGGCCCTGCTCCACCTCTTGCACGGCTCCCTCTTCGATGTAAAATGTACATCTTTCCACTGCACTCATGTCGAGCAGAACTTCACCGATCCAATAGTACCGGCACTAGCAATACCAAAAGAAGGCTCCCAACCGTACCCTTCGAGTAGTGACAAAACTGGAGCAGAGGCCACAAGCGCTCTGTATGGCTCGATGAAGCAAGCAAATGCCGAACGCAAAGCCTTGAGGGACTTGGATATCTCAGACGATCGCGTTGAAATCCCTCAAATTCCCGCTGAAGAATTGCCCCAGTGTCCAAAGTGTGGTGTAGGGCTTCTTCGACCAGGAGTAGTCTGGTTCGGTGAGCCGCTCCCCGAGAAGACTATGATTGCGGTCGATGCCTGGATGCGGAAACCCGAGAAAATCGATTTGATACTTGTTATTGGCACAAGCGCCCGCGTGTATCCTGCCGCTGGCTACATTGACGAAGCCAGGGCCAAAGGAGCGAGGGTTGCCGTGGTTAACACAGACAAGGCGGATACTGGGAAGAATGGGTTGAGAAAGCAAGATTGGTTCTTCCAGGGTGACGCTGGCTCCACTGTCCCAGAGATCTTGAAGGCAGTCATTGGTGACATATCAGATACGAAGACAGAGCAGTCGACAGCGACTGCAACAGCTTGAGCTTTCCAGTCAGAACCTCCCCTTACCACGGTTGAACATGACTGGATGTCGTAGATATGACTTTTACGGTTGGGATGAAAAGATGCTTGTGTTGATCAACCGTCCTGAATTGCATTGCTGTTTGACATGTGCATGCAAACGTATCTGTCCAACACGCTCACCTTGTATCTTAGTGCACGAACACCTCGGCATTGCACTTTGACGGAAGTCTACGGAAAGATCCTTCTGTATCCGCAAACCCTTACCCTAAGACCGAACTGCAATCCCGTGTGCTCGCTAAATCATCCAATAAGCGTCCAGTGACTATGTGAGGCTCGTCGGACCTTCGCCCAAACAGTTCTTCCGTGACCCATCAGCCCGTTACCCCGCGTCGCGTAAATGTGGGCACATCCTGGTCTCCCGCTGAGGGCCAGAGCTCTATCAACCAACTTTCGCTTTGACCAGAACGTCCTACGTATGACGAGATCTCGAGGGACTAAATTCATACTCAAACCATGACAGCACAGACTCAAGGCACTCTTCTGCAAATTCCTTAATCACTTTTGCTAGAATTCGGTATGTTCTATTCTTTCCCCTTCCTCTAGGCTTCGTCACATGTGTCGAAACATAGCCTATCAATTATGCGGCTTTAAACGATGGATCTTGCTCCGTCGTAGGGCCTTACGGGCGAACCCGGGACGCATTGCAGGCCAGGCTGACAAGGATCTACAGCAAACCATTGCCATATATATCTTTCATGATGCCTTCGACCACGGTCAACCAGAAAACTCCTACAGCAAAGATGAATACGAGCAGCGTGAACAGAACCAACCTCCACCCCAGTGGTGTAGAGTACGTCCTCAATTGCTGCTGTGCAACCGCCAATGTTCCTGGGCTTGCCAAGGTTATCATGAAGCATGTGATTGCTAACTGACATGCGTTGCATAGGCCACAGCGAGAGCATACTGAACTGGAAGAAGAGCTCTACGAAGTTGCACACATTGACTATGACCGCGTCGCTATTGTAAGTGATTCCCCTTCCCCTTCCGGTGTGCTTGTGATTTATCGCTAAGCCTTTTGCAGATTGCCAATCCCTCGGTTGCGGCCCTGTATGAAGATGCCCTTGTCTACGAGACCGGTTCAGCTATTACATCGAACGGAGCATTAACCGCATTTTCTGGAGCAAAAACCGGTCGTTCACCACTTGACAAGCGTATCGTCAAAGAGCCCAGTTCTGAGAAGGACGTCTGGTGGGGGCCTGTAAACAAATCGATGGATCCCCAGGTTAGTGCTATATTGCCGCTTGTGTGCTGCTGCTGTTCAGTTGATAAGACCGAGGGTACGGGGGAACGGCATGTGCTTCGGACTGAAGTTTACAATCTTAGCGTTCTCTTCTATCTTAGCCCTCAGCCCCCTACCCCGCAGTCGCGTGCTTCCCCACATTTCGGCTAACTCTCTCGGTTAGGTTTGGAAAATTAACAGAGAGCGTGCGGTGGACTACCTCAATACACGGAAGAGAATCTATGTTGTGGACGGGTATGCAGGGTGGGACGAAAAGTACAGAATCAATGTCCGCGTTGTCTGTGCTCGAGCCTACCATGCCCTCTTCATGCGCAACATGCTTATCCGCCCAACGAGAGAAGAGCTCAAGACTTTCCACCCTGACTATACCATCTACAATGCCGGCTCTTTCCCAGCTAATCGCTTTACGACCGGGATGACCTCGGCCACGTCCGTTGCCATCAATTTCGCTGACAAGGAAATGGTAATCCTGGGCACTGAGTATGCTGGAGAGATGAAGAAAGGGATCTTTACAGTGTTGTTTTACGAAATGCCCGTGAAGCATAACGTCTTGACACTTCATTCATCTGCCAACGAAGGCCAAGACGGCGATGTAACAGTCTTCTTCGGACTTTCTGGCACCGGGAAAACTACACTCTCTGCTGACCCTAATCGTGCGCTCATTGGCGACGATGAGCATTGCTGGAGTGATCGTGGAGTATTCAATATTGAAGGCGGCGTAAGTCCTGAGATCCTCGTGTTGTATGATGACTGGCTAAGCGCGTGTTAGTGCTACGCAAAGTGCATTGGGCTGTCAGCGGAAAAGGAACCCGACATCTACAACGCCATCACTTTCGGCGCTATTCTAGAAAACGTCGTTTTTGATCCGGTAACAAGATCCGTTGACTATGATGACACCACCCTAACAGAGAACACCCGTTGGTATGTTATTCGTTCCTCTCCCGGGCCCTGTCCTTCCTGCTAAAACCCTCCCAGTGCATATCCAATCGAGCATATCAAGAATGCCAAGATTCCTTGCTTATCTACCAGTCATCCGTCAAACATAATCTTGCTTACCTGCGATGCTCGAGGCGTCCTCCCTCCTATCTCCAAGCTCACAAACGAACAAACTATGTTCCATTTCATCTCGGGGTACACCTCGAAAATGGCAGGTACTGAAGACGGTGTCACCGACCCCCAAGCTACTTTTTCGTCCTGCTTTGCGCAGCCTTTCCTGGCACTTCATCCCATGCGCTATGCTAAGATGTTGGCCGACAAGATCTCTCATCACAAGACTAATGCATGGCTTCTCAATACTGGCTGGGTTGGTGCCGGTGCGACTAATGGAGGCACTCGATGCCCGTAAGTGTCGATTAACTTCCTCGTTCAAAATCTCTTGCTTAAATATCGCAGATTAAAATACACTCGAGCAATCCTGGATGCTATCCACTCGGGCGAACTCGCAAAGGCAGAGTATGAAATCTACGAGACGTTCAATCTAAACGTACCAAAGACCTGTCCCGGAGTACCAGATGAACTACTCAACCCTGCAAAGTCATGGCATGGGCAAGCCGACTTCAAGGAGGAAGTCACAAAGCTCGGTGGTCTTTTTGTAGAGAATTTCAAGAAATATTCCGACGAAGCTACTCCGGAAGTTATCAAAGCTGGTAAGTAGAGCCGAGTCTAGGTAGTAGCAAGCATTAGGCTAACCCAAGTCTCAGGACCTCAAGTTTGAGTGCAGGTTGTTACATGTCTATTGCATTTTAGTCGTGTTGGGAGGTTGGTTTGAATGGCGGTCCAAATAGCAGAGGATGGGATGTGTATAGCTACTGACGTTTCGGAAGGTAGATATTGGAAAAGTCTGTACATCAATTGTGTAGTATACATAGCGAATCAACGTCTGTCCTTGAAGTTCTAAGTCTGGGATCATGAGTGTCATTAGTCGGGACTTGTGGATCCAGTTGACAGCGGAACATGGAGTTCTCAATAACCGTGCAAACAAGAATTTGCTTTGTTACTGGTAGTCCACCGCAAAGTCGACATGTTCAAGATGGCACCATAATACGAGTATGCACTAATGATTCTCTAAAAAACAGCCTCGCACGTGACCAAAGCTGACTAATCTAGATTCGTCGGCGATAAGGCCATCTTTCTCGTCGAGCGCGACTGTAACCATAATAGTCCCATCATGATGGACTCGCTCAATGGAAAATCCAGAAGCTGGAAAACAGCATAAGTATTCCTTCGTCGATACAACATATCTCAGACTGAGACATCTGCTCTTGCTTTGGTTTATGGTCACCGAAAAGTTACAACGCATATGTTGAAAGAGTCGGCCTGAGTATCTTGCAAGCAAAATTGGTCAGGCGTTTGATGGATGTTCTGAGGCGTTTACAAGGCGTTTTGGATCTAGGAGTTTAAATTCTTTGAATGAAGTCGCTTTTCTGTGCTAAGTTATTCATGGAAAGAGCATGGAGTTGGTGACTCTTTCCAATGAATGAGGCGTAATACTTTCAGCCATCGTTATGGAAGCAGAATGGGGCGAGGTGCGTCATCAAGTTCAATACAATGCCATTTATCATCGACGATGATCAGCCGCTGCGCCCATTGCTTTACTGGCGCTATTCTTCGAAAATACCTGGTGGCTTCTACGTCGATTCAACAAAAGACATTTATCGCCATGGAACTCACTTCTCTCAGGTCCAGCAACTCCAACTTCCTCCGCCCGAAGGAGGAGTGCTTTACGATCCAAAACAACCTGCCCCCGCTTTCGCATTCGATACGCAGCAGGAGTTGCTATGGGTCGGTAACGAAAGCGTAAGTGATTATATGTGGAATCAGTGGGACTTTCAGTTGAATTCGCGGATAGGGCCGGATAACTTCGTATTACGGCGCAGGTCTACAAAGATATACCTCGCTTCGGGCACATCCATCCCATGAAGGGCGTATCGCCAGTTTGTTATTCCACGAGCGAGGTGTTGTATCACTAGCATCGAGAAGCGTGCACTTGACATCGAGGAGAGGTCTGACTCAATGGCACATCTCGTAAGCCTCCGAACCATGATTTACCTGCGATGCTGATGCTACGCAATAAGGGACGAGTCCATGAAAGACTTGCGGTGCATGAGCTTTTTGAGTAAAGATGCGTCAGATATTCTTGTGGCAGGATGCCAGAAAACCATGTTCAAGATCGATGTGGAGAGAGGTTGCGTTGTTCAGGAGGTACTAGAGCAAGTTTTCTCCTACTGGTCCCGCACTGACCCTTGCTTTCCTAGATTGCTACAGGAAACGAGTATACCATCATGAAGTTCTGCCGCTACGTCTGTGCAGCAACTAGTATAGGTGCTGTACACTTCCTCAATCCAGAGACATTCGAGGTGATCAAGATCTGGCAGGCGCATCCTACCGAAGTCCATGATATGGATGCACACAACAACTACCTTGTGACCTGTGGCAAAGCGCCTCGTCTATACGGTCCGCAAATGTTGGAACATTTCGCAAAGGTGTATGATCTTCAAAAGCTACAGCAGCTATCGCCAATTAATTTTCCAGGGGGTGCAGCTTTTGTAAGGATTGTTCCGAAGCTTTCAACTACTGCCATAATAGCAACACAGACTGGGCGATTACAGGTTGTTGATCTGATGAATCCAGACACCGTCAACCTTCATCAAGCAGATGTAGCTTGCATAAGAACTTTGACGTTGGCACCTTCGGGATCCGCATGGGCTATGCTAGACCAAGACAATACGATACGTTTGTGGGGTGGCTCACGTGAAAAACTGAGATTTGCTGAGCATCCGAATCCAACCGAATTCGCCGATGAGATCTCTCCTATGCCCCCAATGGGTCTTGATTCGGATCTGTAGGTCATTGTACTATATCTTTGGTAGGATTAGGCTAATTTGAGGTTAAAATCCAGTCCTTTCAGTACAATTGGGATGCCCTATTACCATGAAAAACTATTATCAGCGTGGCCTAGCGACCACGTCTTTGAAGTGGGTCACATGACTTCCAAGCTCGATCCAGATATCCTGAAAAGCATGGCTCCGGCCAGCATTGGCTATCGTGCACCCAATCCGCGAAAAGCCTTAAGAAATCAAGTTGATAGAACCAAAGTCTTGGAGGCTAACATAAAAGCGGTTGTAGCACCAAAATTCTTGAGTGAGAGAAGCCGTGAAAAAGGGAGTGATCAGACCAACGGAAAGAGCACTGGACGACGAATCAGTGATGCTGTAGAAGCTTTTGCCAATGCTACTTTGGCTGGTAGTACGAACGCAGACGTGCCAATTGAATACAGAAATGTTGAAATTAAGTACAGCAAATTTGGAGTGCAAGACTTCGACTTTCAGTAAGCTCCGATGACTTCCTCTCCCTCCGATCATGTAACTAATACATTCGAGCTAGCTATTACAACAAGACGCAGTATTCCGGATTGGAGACGCACATCACTAATTCCTACCTAAATCCTTTACTTCAAGTGCTCAAATTCACACCGCTGATTCGTAACCTATCCATGCATCATGTTGCAAGCGGATGTCTGTCTGATATGTGCCTTCTTTGCGAAATGGGTTTTCTATTTGACATGCTGGAGAAGGCTGCTGGCCAAAGCTGCCAAGCAACCAACCTTTACAAGACTCTTGGCAGTCTCCCAGATGGTGCGTATGTTTAGGATATCAAAACACCTCTTTTCCATTAACAGAATATTAGCGGCAGGTTTACAGATTCTTGAGGAAAGAATGCCACAAAACAATCTGGATTACAGAGTGCAAGCCGCCAATCGCTTCGTACTTAAACAAATGTCATCCGACTCAACGAGAATATACCCAGATGATACCAGACTAGATCAGGTAACTTCATCTTCTCCACTCTTCTCGCTGTTGTCTAAGAAGTTACATCAGGTTTTGGTGACCAACGCCATGTCCACTCTCCGATGTTTGCATTGCTACAGCGAGACCATGCGCACAAGTCCAACATATCTCACTGACCTAAATTATCCCAACTTTGTAGGCCTCCCCTTCTCCGATCTGAACGGGGATTAACAAAATAGAAGAGCCAAAACTCGAGAATCCGTAACGCGATACCTACCTTTTCCGAGGTCCTCAAGAGAAGTCTCGAACACGCAACACAGATCCGTGCCTGGTGCAACAAATGCCGGCGCTATCAGGAACTGGCTACTCGAACGACAGTGCATAATATTGCGCCTGTTTTGATGCTCAACGCTTGTTTGGATAAAAGCCCAGATAGTAAGCAACTCTGGGCTATTCCCGGCTGGCTTCCAGAGCGGATAGGAATCATCATTGAAGGCGGGAAGGTGAGCTGCTTCGAAGGTGAAAACCTCCGCAATCTACAAAGGACTCGGCATAATTATGCCATTACCATCTACGAGCTTGTAGGGGTAGTGGCAGAAATTAACAGCAAAGAGAACCAGAAGTCACACCTTGTCTCCCTTGTGAATGGTCGGTACTCGCTCTATGACCCGTGGTTTTACTGTTATTGATATGTTTTCGCAGTTACCATATCCGAACAGGACCCCCAAGAGCAGAGTCAGTGGCATCTAATGAATGATTTCCTGGTCAGAAAGATTAACGATGCTGATCGTCCACTTTACTTCTTTCCTACTTGGAAAAACCCGGTCATCCTCACCTATCAGATCAAGGCTGCAAGACATGCGGTGGATGAAAGCTGGAAAGAGCTTCTCGATACTTCCTGTCTCTATGACACCTGGTCTATGAAGTATGTATGGCGCTATTATTATCTCCGTTTACCCCTGTGCTAATTCTGCGGCAGCTCCGTCTATGACCCGCGTAACGTAGTACTGAATCCGGAGATCGAAGAGCCACAAGCTGGCTCATGCGTTGCTATAGACGGAGAGTTCGTTAACCTCAAACAAGAGGAGATTGAGATCAAAGCCGATGGCGATCGCGAGGTCATCCGGCCGACCCGGATGGGCCTGGCTCGAATATCTGTACTGAGAGGAAACAATGGTCCGAACGAAGGCATTCCGTTCATCAACGACTATATACCGATCTATGAGCCGATTGTGGATTACAACACCCAGTACTCCGGCTTAAGAGAAGGTGATCTCGACCCTAGGACTTCCCGCCACCCGCTGGTCCCTTTAAAGGTTGCCTACAAAAAGCTCTGGCTCCTTCTCAACCTCGGTTGCGTATTTGTTGGCCATGGACTACCCAAGGATCTGCGCGTTGCCAACATCCACATCCCCAAATCCCAGATCATCGACACCGCAGACTTGTTCTTTATCGCCTCTCGGAAACGCAGATTCTCGCTCGCCTTCCTCGCATGGTATCTCCTCAAAGAAGAAATCCAGCAGCAGCCCGAAGGCCATGATAGCATCGAAGACGCGCGCACCGCACTCAGGCTATGGAGGAAGTATGAGGAGTTCAAGGATGCAGGTGTAGTGGAGCAGATTCTGGAAGATATCTACAAGGAGGGAAGGAGGTTGAATTTCAGGCCGCCGGGGGAAGTGGCAGGTGGGAGGGGGAGGGAGGGGAGGGGCACGGATGTTAGTGGTGGGGGGAGGGATACGCCGCCGCCGATGGCGGGGGCTGATAGTGGGGCGGGGACGCCGGTGGGGAGGAGGGTGGGGGTGGGGAGGGAGAGAGAGAGTGAGGGTTTTGAGAGTCTGTTGAGGTGAGGGGTGAGGGGTGAGGGTTAGAAGGGAGTTCTGTGGGTGAAGGAAGGACTGGTTGGTAGAATGTAATGGTCTTTTCAATAAAGGATGCGTTCTGTGAAGTTTATGAGTCGTCCAGTTGCATGGGTCGATGAATCTCCAGATACCGGAGGGATTTGTCGCAGCATCATAAAACCTCATGTAAAGTAGATCCACGATTGCAACAACACGACGAAATCCAGCCGCAATTTCAATCATCCTCAACAATCGCCTCCGCTTTCTTCGCCTTCTCCTTCCCCTTCCTCTTAACCTTCTTCTCCCTATTCCGCCTCGTCCGCTTCTCCCTCGCCGCAGCTTCCTTCTCCGCCCGGCTCTGCCTCTTCGCCGACTCTTTCGCCAATCTCGCCACAACCCTTTTCCGCATCGCTATCCTCCGCTTCTTCCCGCTTTTCTTCCGCTTCCCAGCGACAGTGTCCGCGGGCGGTGTCGCTTCCGAGGGTTTTCGCTGAGGTGCGGCTTTGAGGATTGTAACCCGCCATGGTAGCTCCGAACCGCGCTGTTTTGGAGGGTGAGTTGGTGGGGGGTAATTGTGAGGGGGGTTTTTGTTCAGGGGCCGTACCCAGGGAATGCTCAGCCCCGCGAGGATTTCTTCCCCGGTGATGGCTGCGAGGCGGTATTGCGCTAGTTTTGGGGGGGGAGGCGCGCCGGTGAAGTAGTACTGCGATGGCCTGCGCGGGGTTAGGAAGCCGGGATCGCTGGTTGGTGGGGTGGGGGATCGGAGGATGATTCTTTGGGGGAGGGAGGGAGGGGGGTGCGGAGCTGAGGGTTTGGCGGATGGGGCTGAGAAGAGGCGGAATTCGTAGGCGTCGTCTGATGCATCTGGGGCGTTGTTGATGGGGATGACAGCGTCGTCTGCGTGGGGTTCGGCGGTCGAGAGCTCCGCTTCGGTCTCGGTTCTGTAGAGGTTGCTAAGTTGGTCGTGGAAGCGTGCTTCGAGGTCGGGGTCTGGGTCGGAGGGTTCGGTGGATGGGGAGCGTGGGTTGATCTCGGTGCGCCGGACACTGGGGGGTGGATAAGCTTCTAGTTGGAGGGGCAGTGGAGAAAGTCGTACCGCTTTGCGTTTGGAAGATCGAACATCTTGTGCTGGAGCTATGGAAAGCCGGTAGGTGGACTTTGCGGCTAGCTGTTGGGGAGGACAGTTGTGGTCACCAATTCAATGGTTCATGGTTCACGAAAAATAAATCGTGCGGAGCTGAAGCACGTTCGCGCGATATTTCACAGGCATGATACATAGGCTGGCAGACGACACACTAACAAGGGGATTTTCCAACGAATCTTCTGTAAATTCATACCATGCATACTCTGTCCACAGAGTTACTCCCACGCATATTTGCGGACCTCTGCCGATCGGACCTGAAGAGCGTACGCTCTGGGGTTTCTCTCGTTGCAGAAGAGCCTCTATTCAGCACCCCGTTCCTTACGCCTAATTCCGACAGTTTCAGAAAGCTCAAGTGTGTTTCGCGTCACCAGCGACTGGCTGCCCGAAAGATACGACAAGTATGAGACGTGGTTAAACAAAATGGGAGGCTGCCCTTACTTTGCATACCAGCCTCCGCAAAAGAATTCACTTCCGGCGAGTTGAGCGACTACTATCCAAGGTATCGTCATTATGTTATAGGTCAGAAACATGTACGTACGCACGGAGTGGATCGAAAAGTGCTCTTCAAAAACTGTTTTCAAAATTGAGATCAGTTGAGTTTGCGTCTGGGTTACTTCCTAACCAAGAGTGGCCTCCTCGGGGTACATACCAGCCGATGGCTCGTCAGATCTGGCAGTCTTTCGATTTCATTACTCGAGAAACTTTGATAGAGCCTGAGGATTATGGCACTGAGGAATTTCACAGCATGCAATTCAGTGTGCTCCTCGAAGCGGCGCAAGCAGCAAAAGTTCGTTGAACGCAAGTTAGAGGGGCTGCAATACAGTGGAAATCCTTGGAATTGGTCTCCCGAGCACCAGGCATGACCAATGTCTTTAATTCTATTCGCCACCTAACTTTACACATGGCTTTCATCGACACAGATGTGCAGCGAAGCCATCATACAGATTTAGCCAGAATTGTTGACGCGGCACCAAATCTTCACACTCTTGACGTACGTCTCTGGAACACTTCCCTCGATCCCGTTATCCATCCTGGCTTCGTTCCCGAATGTTGCAGATTTTGGCCTGCACTTCACACTTTGAAGATCAGTAACTTTTACACTCCTGAAAGTGCTTTGAGAAAATTTCTTGACTTACATGCGGATTGTATTCGGTCTTTGGAGCTGCGGTCCACCCATATCACAAGGAGCGAAGATCAAAAAAACCCAACCTCGTGGATTTCAATTCTTACAATCTTCTTTAACTCTCGACCACGTACGCCCAGAGAGAGCGCTGAGGAGTGGAATGGTACTCCCTCTCCAAAACGAATAACGCTCTAGGGATACGTCTGAAGGAGCCTAAGCCTTTTGATCCTAATTGTTTAAGATATCGAGTTGAGCAGTATGTCATAGGTGGCGGACCTTGCCCCCTAAGTGATTCGAAGAAAACGAGTCCACGCACGCCGCATGATCAACCATTCTATTACACTGATCCACGCATTATATACTATTAAGTCCAGATCCCTTCTTTGATCAGATAGATGTTCAAGCGATAATGTTGTGTAAACATCTCTTGCTCTCATTTCTTGGAGGCTTCTTCGATGCAGATTCACCTCCAAGCTATCAGAAACGGTTGAACATCTGGATACTAGGGGTTGACACTACTTAGGTAGGTCTTCCGTAGATGTGCAGTAGACGCTAGAAGTATAGAAGGCTTAGAGGACCCATCGAGAGTACTGAAAAAGCGACAACCAAACGGAAGAGCGGATACAAAAAGGTGCATAGGTACAAGACCATGGCCAGTAATGGCAAGTCAGCACCTGGGAAGCGCAAGTGACAGGGTATGGCGAAAGGCACGATTAACAGAGTTGCCAGGACAAGCTATGAGCTTTGGACAAAGAGGTAGTATTAACCGTCACCTGCTTGCTCTTTCCTTGCTTCAAAAAAGGTTCTCAGCTTTATTAATGCTGAACCATGAGAGTAAGATAATCATTTCGTACCCAGTAACTGGTCGACAAGGGGAGCGTAATGATATATTTATGCTCGACTGATTTGTTTACCAAGCCCTGTTCCCATCCTTACAACTTAATCACACAGTCCACCTCAGCAATCTTTCGTATCTGAAAACGACACCATATTAACTGATCAGGTCTCGCGCGGTTGAGCTGCCTTTGATAGGTCATAACTAAATCTACTTGATAGAGCCGCCGTGTCCGCTGTGAATGACATGACGGTAGCATAGCCCAATTTCAATCACTAGTCGGTGAAAGTCTGCTAAAGGCATGGACCATAGACTTCAGAACAGAAACGCTGATGCAAGCAACTACAACCTGAATGCCATAAAGGAGCAGACTCGAATAGCAGCTCACCAACGAAACTTTCGACACCACTTTTCTCATCGTCCTCTTGTGACGTCTTGCCATTTCTATAACACCGAGCAATGTCAATAGCAATTGTTCGCGAGTGAATGCACGACCTGTCATAGTTACCTTCCCTCCAGGCATCGGTAGGTTTTGGCTTCGGTCTCCTCGTCCAAAACCATTTCGCATCCACGTTCACTCTTACGCGCAGTATTGAGCCCGCATGCTCACGACGAGCCCCGTGTAAACATCTTCGCATCATATATGCGATGGCCGTTACCGACCTAGGATTTGCCCATAGGGTATTCACCCTGGTCTTCGCATATTTACTTCTTTCACCGACCTTAGTAGCCTCTCAACGTTGCTACGACCCAAGCGGTGGCCTTCTCATCGGTTTCGGAATATGCAACAATGCGTCAAGCATCAGCCTTTGTTGCCCAGTCTATAACCAATGCATGTCCAATGGCCTCTGCCTCAATGCACTCAGCGGCAATTTCAACCGTGGCGGATGTACTGACAAGAGCTTCAACGATCTTGTTTGCCCGAGTTTCTGTATCACAGGTAGCTTGTTTTGCTCAGACTGTTGGAGTCCTTGTAGCACTGACTAAACATTGCTCTAGAGGCCTTTCCGGAAGTACTACCTTGTAATTCAACGACGACCCAGTTCTGTTGCGACAGCCAAAACTCAGGGAAGTGCTGCCAAGACCCGAAGACTTTCTTGACCATTGACCCTGCAGTCTCTTCTGCCGATGCGGTGTCCGCTACGACTGCAAGCACCTCGGCGCCTTCGGCGGCTTCGTCGACCTCATCCTTTACGACTACGTCCGGAACCAGTCCAAGCCCATCAGCAACTCCAGCAGTCGCAAGTCCGGGCCGTTCATACAAAGGAGGACGGGTTGGCTTCGCAGTAGGACTTACCGTGGGTATTGGTGCAATTCTCGCTTTTGCTTTCTACTTGTGTCGCCGACGAAGAAGAGCGCGCAGTGCTACAGAAAAGGAGGATGATATACCCGAGCTACCGTCACAGCTACCAGACAATGCTTTGAACTCGAAACTATTCCCAGCAGAGCTAGATCCTGAGGGCGAGGGTTTGAAGGGGCCAGCAGAGCTGGATCCTAAACCATTGTTGCCTTCGAGAGGCCCGGCAGAACTGGCTGTAATCCCAGCTGAATTACCGGCCGAGCCGGTAGACCCTGAATACGGTGCTGAGGAATACGCCAGAGAAGGATCTACAGAGACGACCGCCGTAGGCTCGCGGGTACCATCATTCAAGAAGGACAATCACCTTTTCCCTACTACAAGCTCAAACGAGCCGAGTGCGCTGGTGTCTTCTATATCGCCGCCCGCACAAGGGCAGCTAGGCCCAGCGGAGAATACCCAGCCTATTTCACAGCTCCAAACTCCTACTCTGCGTCGCAGCCCCTCATCGCCGGATCAAGCAAGCTCACCACAATCCGACCAAGAACCACATATACCGCCTCCCCCACCTCCCCCACCTCCGTCACTGGCGACCAGGCCATCAACAGCCAGTACAACCCCTCAATCATCGCCTACTCGTGGACATGCTGGAAGGCTAGGCAAGGGAGTGGTGGTTGTACACCCGAACAACCAAAATTGGTCGTTGGAGCAAGAGCAGACTAAAGCTCTTTCGCCGAGGAAGGAACCGGAAGGTCTCCGGAGGCCACAGACGATCGCAGAAAGGAGGAATGTGGGATCTCCCGATTTGAATTCGTCGAGTGGACCGTGGTTTGATGCATATGATGCGAAAACGGCGGAAGCTCGACCTTAGGAAGCTGGATTTGTGATTTAGAGGTAAGATAGGTGGAATCTGGTCCAGCTTAAGTGGATCAGCTACGAGTAGACACTAATGTATAGGGCCCATAATTGTCTTCATCTCAATCGTTGTGCTTACGCTTCGGACAGAATGCTGTCGTCTTCACGGAACTGATGGAGAAATCATTCTTTTGACCAAAAACAAATTGAGATCAACATTCTGCTCGATTCCTTTAGTATTTACCTATTCTTTACTACCCGAATCTGACATTCATGATATCTAATGCCATTTGGTTCGGCTAGTGTTACCTCCCATTGCCATGTATGCTCTTAGAGGTTGTCAAGCATGACGTAGCTGCCTATCATTTTACCACGAAGGAATATATCAACAGGTACGGAAGCAATGGATCAGATGGATCTCACGAGTCGAGTCAATGTCATACGCTTGAATGGCCCGGTCTAGAGGTGGATCGAAGTTATGAAACATCTCTGTAAGCAAAAGGAATCAAGGTCTTGGAACAAGCCTCTACCCAATTGCTTGAATATGTTTGACTTTCCGCTATTTTTGGTCATTGCTTAAGCCAAATCAGACTTGAAGGCTCTCAAGATCCTAATCAAACAGCATGTACGGAGTAAAGTGAACAAACAACATTGTCCGATGTGGACAATGGATCAGTGGGATTGAGAGAAAGCCATGGCGAGTTCATTGTTTGTAATTTTACTTTTCAATGTTCCTTTGTCCAAGTCTTGCAGAAGTCTGCACTCTACCACTGACCTTCAGAGCGACACTCTATTTCTACCACCCTCCCCCACCCCTTCAGTTCCCCACACTCTAGCACCCCCCATTCAATTTCCCGAATCAGCTAAGTAACATTCCAAACCTCGCAAACCCCAATCCACTCACACAACTCCTCTAGCCACTCACCCAACCCCCCAGTTCTAGCAACCATGGGCTGCGGCATGTCCGTCCCCCGCGAGCGCCTCCACTACTCCGCCCACCCCGGCGACAGCTGGGACGCGCAATACGCCGCTAACCGCCACGGCGTCCGCAGCGCGACGGCTGATCCCGTATATGAGGTTGAACGGCGGTGCGCAAGACGGGAGGATGAGGGTCTTGTTAGGAATGAGCGGAGGTTTGAGGGGCCGCGCGAGGATGGGCCGTTTTTGAGTGAGGGGTGGGGTACGAGATAGAGGGGAAAGTGGGCTCGATTGGGAGAGGGGAGTGGTTTTATGTTTGCTGGGTTGATCTTGATGCCGAATGGCTTTGATTGTTGGGGAAAAGAACTCTGTTTTCTCTTACTTTGCTTTTGTTTTCAATTCCATTGTTTTCTAGGCGGAGCAATGGCTGATACGGTGCTATAGTAGGGGTAAGCAAGGTCGAAGCTAGAGGGGATATGTACTGAGGCAATACTTTTCACATATGCAATTGTTTCCCGTTCAAAGAATCGAGAGAATCAACAAGGCTATGTTTGAAGGATAGGTATAGTGCTAATCTACAAGTAGAAACTTTTGTATAGTGGCTAGATTATTGTTATTGTTGTGACGTCGGATATGGATGGGCAGGCACTGGAAAGTGGTTGTCACACAAATAACGAGCTTCTCCTCCCTCGAACAATCCGTGTCAAGATGAATCTCGAATTCTCTTACTGTAGCATACCTTACTTAGGTTGAGGCTCAGGAAAGTCAACCTACCTCGGTAGCCGGGGATCTTGCGGAAATCCAACTGAACTTCTGAGCAGTCACACCGATAAAACGCGCATACGAGCGCGGCTCATTACGATAATACACACCAGCATCAAACAACATTGTTTTACAGCTCATGCCAACAAAAGCCCAAGAAGTGAGTCCCCGCTACAGTGTGATAAAAACCCAATACAGTTTTTGAAAGCACTTATCATTAAAGACATATCTACTGTAGCACCCTTTCTCACAGCTTGAGAATTTATCTACTGGGCATGGGAAAAAGAAAATTTCATGTCTCAAATGACTGGTATTGAATTGAAGACTAGCAAGCTCTCAAAACCCCCCCCAAAAATAGAGCCCCAACACACAAACCTGAACCATCAAACTCACCACATTCGCCGCCACAATTACTCCCGGAAGCCCATTCAAGACCCGCCCTTCATCTTGTCTCTCCAACCGCACATCCCTCAAATGCCGCTGCGCCTTCTCCTGCCTCTGCGCCTGCTCCTCCGGCGTCTGCAGTCCGGCCACGCTCGGCGCCGCTGGCTGCTGGGATGCGCGCAGGCCAGCGACTTCGTCGGCGAGGTGCTGCGTCCCGGCGTCTAGACGCTGGGATTGGCGCATGAGCTCGGCGTTGCGGGTGTTGATGAGGGGGCGGCGGCGGCGGCGGGTAGATGCCTGAGGATCTTCCATTTCGTGTTGTTCGAGCTGGTTCTGGCGAAATGCTTCGCGGTTGAGTTGCATGGCTGGGGCTACTCGTCGTAGCCGTCGCGAGCTCTGCTCGACCTCGGCCAGGCGCTGCATTTGAACATCTAGCTGCTGGATTTGCTGCGCTGTGGCCTGGCGCCAAGGTCCAGCGGCCCCATTGTTGACAAGGGCTGAGAGTCGGCGTAGGGTAGGGTCCCGAAGCTCCTCAGTTTCGTACGATTCCGGTCGATTCGCGCGAAGCTCTGGGGTATCAGGCCCCATGCCCGACGCTTCTTGTTGCCGTGGTACGTTCTGCTCGGTCTGTGGTTGCGAGTTGGATGGGATGGTTGCCTGAGGGGAGCTTGTTGTAGGCACCCGAGGCTCCTCTTGTTGCCCTGATTCCTGTCCGATGAGAAGAGATCGAAAGGTGTTGAACGACATATCCCGGATCTGCGGTTGCGAAAAGAAGTGTCTGCTCTCCATAGTCGGGATTGAGGTAGGCTCCCTTGATTCCTGCCGGATCTGGGGAGGCAAATCGTCATCGGCCCGCATATCTTGTTTATGCAGCTGCGTGAAGAAATGCCTGCTCTCCTCAGTCGGGATCTGAGGAGGCAGATCGGCATCGACCCGCATATCGTGCTTATGCAGCTGCGTGAAGAAATGTCTGCTCTCCTCAGTCGAGATAAGCCCCCCACGAGATTCCGTGACAAGCTTCTGAAGAGATTCCATGGTAGGCTCTTCGAACCCTGAGGTAGGCTGCGGTGGAGATCCCGTGGTCGGCTCCCGAGCGGAGGTTGGGGCAGGCCCTTGAGAACTCATGATACGTTCACGAGGACGAGTTGGAGCAGGCGTCTGGTTCGTAGGTAGGAGCCTACAATTAGCTCCCCGGACGAGTCCACTCTGATGAAACTGTATGGTAGGCGGCTCCTGGGAGGTAGCAGTAGGCTCCAAAGAGGAGGTT
>JAABUS010001398.1_pt1 | contig 52995 bp, 49 predicted proteins | sample 5560161 | NCBI WGS metagenome assembly JAABUS01 (sample SAMN10711885, study PRJNA513376) | rock metagenome | isolation source: Antarctica rocks | place: Antarctica: Victoria Land, Trio Nunatak nord | collected 2016-01-04 | reverse complement strand
TTCCCGGATATTTTCCCTTACTTCCGCCTGGGTTTCCCCTTGTGTGTTGGCTCCGGGAACTTCCGGTACAAAACCCACAAATCCACCTTCTTCTGCTTCCTGAATAACTAATGTATATTGCATCGCTGATTTTATATATGTAAAAATACATACAAAATCATCTTTTCACCAAACGTCAAAGAACGAATTGTAAGCTATACTTCTTTTAGCTTACTTAAATTTGTTTCCCTTCTCCCACACATCCAAACCCAACGCCATTCATCGCCCCCAATCCTGCATCCAGCACCAATTGGATCACCCGGCCCGAAGCTTCCATTTCAAGTTCAAAACTAAAGTAGCCGCGTACTTTAGTTTCGGCAGCTTGTCCGGCTTTTATGGTGTTTAACCGGGTTTTCATTCGGTTTAACGGGCCTATTCGGAAATCAAATATTTCTGCCGAAGCAGCTTCCTGTCCGTAAGCTACTGCTATTTTTTCCGCCAGGTTATGTTTTAGCAGCGGGATAAAATCCACATCTGTCGGCGAAAGGTAATCGTCGTGGCCGCGCTCGTTCAATCTTCCAACTACTAATGGCGACAGCAACTGCAATTTCACAATATGCCGGTTGTCTTCCTCCGCCGAAAAAAGCAGCGGTAAAGTTTCAATCTGGGAGATTGTAAACGCACCTTTTGCACCGCGGCCGGCAAGCGTAAATTGCTGATCGGCAAAAATACCCTGCACCAAATTACCGGCAAACTCGGGCATGTGGCAGGCCAGGACAAGATGGAGCTGCTGGCCCTGCAACTGCAATGCTTCTTTTACCACCTTAAATTTGCCTTGTAAATTGGAAAAGGTAAAGAATTTAAAATGCCGCGAATGTTCGTTTTGCGCATAACCTTTGCCATGCAAAAAACTGGCGTATTGCTGGTCGGCATCCGCAAGTTTGCGGTATATAACCGCCGATAGCGCATAGGGATAATCAAAAGGCACAAAGGTTTCTCTTTGTAAAGGTGTTAGGGTTATTTTAAACTGCATGAGGTTTTAATGCACACAATATAATTATAACTCAGTGTAAATCAAATTATTTAAAGAGCCTGTTTAAATTTTGTTCAATCTATTTTTCTATGCTTCTTTCATCAGTACAAATGCAAAACAAAATTTACAGGCATAAAAGAAGCATTATAAATTTTCTGGAATAAATTTAAACAGGGTTAAAGTTTTAACGAAAAAAATTGTTGAAATTATCAAGAAACATTTGCGGGATATTTTATAAGAAAAGCACAAAAACCTGAACAAATTTTTTTAATATATTTCAACAAAAACTACTGTACATTAAACAAATTTTTCAAGGAAGATAGTATCTGCACTATTCCAATTTTGCACGAATGCGTTTTGTTTCAAACGTGGTTGCTATTACAATAAATATTGTTTTTGAACGTGTGTTTTTCATTAATATTCATTTTGATTTCAGATTTGATTTGAACCAAACGAACAGGAGAAATAAACTTTTAGTAACGGTCTATTGGCATCAAATAATTGTATTAATTGATTTTAGAAAGTACATCAGAACAATTACTTGATTATGAACGTCATTACTATAATTGTTTATACTACTTTATCCTCAATTAAATACCTTTAGAAAATTTGGCCGGCATTTACATCCACATCCCTTTTTGCAAGCAGGCCTGCCATTACTGTGATTTCCATTTCAGCACTTCTTTTCAATATAAAAAAGAAATTTTACAGGCTTTGCAGCAGGAAATTGTCCTGCAAAAAGATTACCTGCAAGGCGAAACCATAGAAACTATTTATTTTGGCGGAGGAACGCCCTCTGTGCTGGAAGCTGCAGAAATCAATATTTTGCTGGAAACCGTTTTCACTAATTTTAAAGTTAAAGATGATGCGGAAATTACAATAGAAGCCAACCCGGATGATTTGCATTTGCAGAAAATCCTCAGCTTAAAACAAACGCGGATTAACCGTTTCAGCATTGGTATACAATCTTTTTTTGAAGAGGATTTGGTTTGGATGAACCGCGCGCACAATGCCGTTGAAGCTTTTACCTCGATAAAAACAGCACAGGATGCAGGTTTCAGTAATATCACCATTGATTTAATTTATGGTTACCCGCTGCTGACCGATGCCAAATGGCAATACAATTTACAACAGTTTTTTCAGTTGCAAATCCCGCATCTTTCGGCTTATTCCATCACCGTGGAACCGCAAACTGCGCTTGCTTCTTTTATCAGCAAAAAAAAGCAGCCTGCCATGAACGAGGAACAAAGTGCCGCGCAGTTTGAGTTTTTGATGGGCCAGGCAGAGAAATATGGATTTGAGCATTATGAAATTTCCAATTTCAGCTTGCCCGGCTGGCATTCACGCCACAATTCCAATTACTGGACAGGTGTAAAATATCTTGGTATCGGGCCTTCAGCACATTCTTTTAACGGCAAATCCCGCCAATGGAATGTGGCAAATAATCAGCAATATTTGGCTGCAATCAACACAAACCATACTTCTTTTACCTTAGAAAACCTATCAAAGCAAGATCGGGTAAACGAATATATCATGACGGCTTTGCGTACCAGCAAAGGTTTGGATTTGAATTTGGCCGATGAATTAAGCCAGGGCGCAGCCGAAGCTATTTTGAAAGATGCCCGGCAGTTTCTTACCAAAAACTGGCTTGTTCAAACCAATCAGCTGCTTACTTTAACGCGTGAAGGAAAGCTTTATGCTGATTATATTGCTGCCGGACTTTTTATCTAAGCTGATTATAAATAACTGATTGACAGAAAATCATCTATATTAAACCCGTTATTGAAACTGGAGGGAAGCATTTAGCATAACGTCTTTCAATAAAACCGGAAAACAAAGCAACGTTGGCTAAAATTTTAACTTACTGTATTGTTACCGGTAAATTGAGTTCTAAAAAAATTGCTGCCGAAATTAAAGCTGGCAGCGGCAAATCAATTTAACAACGGTTGAAGGCAGAACTTTAATCGCTATGATGAAAGATGGAAAATTAGTTTTAACCGACGAAAAAGGTAGCACATCTACCATTATCATTAAAGATGTTTTCGAAAAAACGGCGTAATCCATGTAGTTGATACAGTAGATTTGTTTAAACTTTTTTCTGGCACTCTTTTTTCGGGTTGATGCTTCTTTTATCACCTAAAAATTCGGCTATTGGGTTTTTATTTATTGAATTGTATGCAAACACCAATTTTTACCCGGTAAAAGAAGCATAGGTGTTTTTTAATTTTTCAAATTTAAACGGAGCCTGAAATTTTAAACAACTTTAGTATTAATGCCAAAATAAGTGTCAGGCTTTTTTAATTTTTTTTGAAACCCGGCTACCCTGAGTGCCGGGTTTTCTTTTTGTCAAGATATTTTCAAAAAACTTCTTACGGATATAAAAAAACTCTTTTTACATCATATTTGTGACGTTGAAGTTGTTTAAACTTTTTTTAGAAGGGGTTTCTCCTTATGTATATAAAATCATCCCCCTAACCCCCTTCAAAGGGGGAAATATGGCGGCTATCTTTCTAAATAATATAAACTGGGTTTAGAAAGGCCCCGGTTGTGCAGCTTTCCCAATACTAAAGGGCAGATAAGTGGGCCTAAGATACCTTTAGAAAGGTGTCGGTTGTGCAGCTTTCCCCCTTTTGAAGGGGGCGAGGGGGATGAGCCAATATTTAACCGGTAAACGAAGCATTAAATAAAACATATAAAAAAATAAGTTTAAACAACTTCGTTAAATTAAAGTTAAGAAAATGGGCTTTAAACTTTCTCAAATAAACAAAGTAGATCATATCTCTAAAGAAGATTTCATTAATAATTACCTGGTCCCGCGCAAACCATTGGTGATCAGAAAGGCAACCGAAACCTGGCCGGCTTTACAAAAATGGACTTTTGAATATCTGAAAGAAGTAGTTGGTGACAAGGTTGTGCCGCTTTACGACAGTGCCAAAGCTGATCCCACAAAACCGATCAATGCTTCGGCTGCGGAGATGAAGTTTGCAGAATATATCGATCTGATCCAAACCGAACCAACTGATCTGCGCATATTTTTATTTGACCCGATAAAAGAAGCATCAAAATTACTGGACGATTACCGGTCGCCAACAGATTTAATGGGCGGCTTTCTGGATAAATACCCAAACATGTTTTTTGGCGGAAAAGGTTCGGTTACGTTTTTGCATTACGATATTGATCTGGCGCATATTTTCCATACACACTTTAATGGCCGCAAACACGTCATTTTGTTTGATTATAAATGGAAAGAACGCTTGTATGCTTTGCCGTTTGCCACTTACGCTTTGGAGGATTATGATGTAGAACGCCCGGATTTTGAGAAATTTCCGGCTTTAGATGGCATTGAAGGGCAGGAAACTATTTTGGAGCACGGCGATACGCTGTTTATGCCAACCGGTTACTGGCATTGGATGAAATATTTGGATGGTTCGTTCTCAATTTCGCTGCGTGCCTGGGATAAATCGTGGGCGATCAAAGCAAAAAGCCTGTACAACTTAGCTATCCAACGAAAGTTTGACAACGTGATGAAAGCCAAATTCAAGACGAAGTATATGGATTGGAAAGAGCAGGTGGCTATCAAACGTGCCGAAAAAGCTTTGGCCGAACATCAGCCGCAATAACATTTGCTTTGTAAAATTTTAGTTTTAAAATTTCAATAACGCATACTTCTTTTATCGGGTTAATTTATTATTTAGTTTTACAAAAATTTAGCTGGTACATGAACCTGATATTATGAGTTTTATCCTGAAACCGGTTGATACGGTTGATACAATCGACCCGATAACTTTCCAAAAAGAATATCTTGTCAAACGCAAGCCTTTAGTAATTAAAGGGTTAACGAAAAATTGGCCAGCATTAGAAAAGTGGACTCCGGAATATATGAAAGCCGCTGTGGGCGATAAAATGGTCCCGCTTTACGATAATTCAAAAGCTGATCCTTCCAAACCAATTAATGCGGCGGCGGCCGAAATGAAGTTTGCAGATTATATTGATCTGATTAAAACGCAGCCAACTGAACTGCGGATTTTCTTTTTCAACATTTTTAAACAAGCACCGCAACTTTTAAATGATATTGTGTTGCCGAAAGATTTAATGGGCGGATTTTTAGAAAATATGCCGGCTATGTTTTTTGGCGGATCAAATTCGGTTACGTTTTTGCATTACGATATTGATTTGCCGCATATTTTCCACACGCATTTTGGAGGCCGCAAACAGGTGATCTTGTTCGAGAACAAATGGAAACGGCGTTTATATTGTATCCCGAATGCTACTTATGCTTTAGAGGATTATGACGTGGCCAACCCGGATTTTAACAAATTTCCCGCTTTAAAAGGTGTGGAAGGCCAGGAAGTTTTTTTAGAACATGGTGATACTTTATTTATGCCAACCGGTTACTGGCATTGGATGAAATATTTGGATGGCTCCTACTCGTTAAGTTTGCGTGCTTGGGATGCTTCCATCAGCCGTAAAGTGGCGAGTTTAGGAAATTTGGCTATAAAAGGCGGAGTAGATAGCGTTTTGAAAATGCTTTTAAAAGCACCTTATGCCAAATTTCGGGAAGAACTGGCTGTAAAATGGGCCGAAAAAGCTTTGGCAACGGGAAAGCCGAGGTAAGTATTTGGGTTGAGGTTTGGTCTGTTGATGTCTTGTCATGCCGAACTTGTTTCGGCATCCCACAAGCAACGTTGCTTTTCACGAGGGATCCTGAAACAAGTTCAGGATGACAAGTCCACATTTTGTATTTTTTGTCATTTCGACCAAAGGGAGAAATCTTCATCAGAGCGAAAGGCTTCTTTTATCAGCATAAAATTATCGCTTTAATGAAGATCCCTCCTATCGTCGGGATGACAAGACGTATACTTTGCACCGTAGCCAAACGCTATAAAACAAGAAACACCTTACCGATACTTCGTCACCCCAACCTGCCCACAATATTCCAGCACCGGACAGGTAGAGCAATTTGGCAAAGCACCAGTACAAATATGTTTTCCAAAAGGCATCAACAAACGATTGATATCAATCCATTTTTCCTGCGGAACGTTTTTTTGCAGGAAAACCATGGTTTGCTCCGGTTGCGAAGTTTTGATAATCCCCCAGCGGTTTACTACTCTGTGAACGTGAATATCCACACTTATGCCCGGCAGTTTTGCAGCAACGCCTAAAGCTAAATTGGCACATTTCGGCCCAACGCCTTTCAAAGCGGTTAAACCTTCAAAAGTAGCAGGCAGGTTTCCGTTGTATTGCTCTACGGCGATTTTTGAAATGCCTAAAATTGTATCTGCTTTTTGTCTGGGAAAAGTGCTTCCGAATAATAGCTGAACCAAATTTTCATGCGATAAAAGAAGCATGGCTTCCGGCGTTCTTGCTTTGGCAAATAATTTTAGGGAAACCGGAACCGTGGTTTCATCCAAAGTACGAACCGAAATCAGACAGGAAACCAGTTGTTCAAACAAAGTGTTGTAACCACGTTCGTACAACTCAAACATTGCTGCTTTTGGATAACCGGCAATTGCTTTTTCAATTCTTGTTAAAACGGTTCCGAGATCAAATTGCTTTTTCAAGTATTTATATATGAAGTTGTTTAAACTTAATTTAAGCCTGTTTAAATCTTGTTTAATTGATTGTTGGTGCTTCTTTTATCACCTAAAAAACAGGAATCCTGCGGGCTTTTTGTTTCGGTATTGAACACGGGCACAAAATTTACAGGCATAAAAGAAGCATTATAGATATTTCTGACCTGAATTAAACAGGCCCAGACCCAAAATCAAAAGTTTAAACAACTTCTATAATAACTTTTAACTACCCAGAATACAAAAGTCAAAAAAATACGGCTATTTAAATATCAATATTCCATTTAGATAATTTTATAGGATGTAGATAGATATAACTTGCGGGGAAATTATTTAAAAGACTTTTTAGATTATAATCAAAAGTATCTAATAGTTTATAATCTTCTGGTGACCATAATGGCCTACCCTGTAATTTTAAATCAGCCTGAACCTTAATTTTTTCTCCTGATAAAGCCAAGGCTGTTGGGATAGCAACTTCCACCCATAAATCTGTTGCGGCAAATGCCCCGCAGTAATGAATAAATTTTTTTATACTGCTGGCCGAAACAATTAAAATATCAGAGTAAGACCTTATAAAAGGATACTTCGAATTCTTATAATCGGTTTCTAATATGTATTTATCATACAAATACTTTATTGTTTGCTTAAATAATCCTTTGATTCCAGAATAATTATCAAAATACATCTCCTTTACAGAATAGGAACCATTGGTTACTTTTAAAATATCAATTACTTTTTTTGCTTCATCAAACGTAGGAATCTCACCCTTAATTTCTACACCGGCTTTATATGGGTTGTAAGATGCAACCATTCTGTTATGCGGCCATTTATCTGCCGGCATCGGATCTAATTCTGGTATAAATCCTGTTGCATCGTCTAACTCAAAAAAATCCTTGTAATTATTTTCGTTAATTATTGGATTTACAATCATGTCATCCGCAATAAAAAAATAGTGCTTATAAGAATCTTTATAATACTGTTTAAAACCTTGGGCAATATATCCCTGAAAGTAATAAGAACTCTCATAAACAGCTATTACATTTTCTTTATCCCCTTCATAAAATGGAACTAAATGATAAATATTTGAGAACCGGGGTTTATAAATCTTTTCAATAATGTCTATATTCTTAGTATACTTATGATTGTATATAACTATTAAGGCAATTTCATTACTCATACAGTGCAATATATATTTTAATATTAAGAGCCTGTTTAAATTTTACTGAATTTATTTTCTATGCTTCTTTTATCACCTACGAAAACAGGAAATTTCCATACTTCTTTTATCGGTATAAAATGCAAACACAAAATTTATAGGCATAAAAGAAGCATTATAAATTTTCTGATATAAATTTAAACAGGCTCTAACAAAAGTTGCTATTATTCAGGTTAATATTCCTTCAACTCGAATGATCAGACACAATTTTCCATTCGCCTTTAATCCTTCTCAGCCACAACGTAAAAAATCCCTGCGGCTCGTCGGCTTCCCGTTTCAAATGCCATCCACCTAAAACGAAAGCGTTTTTTAAGTCGATCACATTGATTTGCAAGATGTTGAAAGTCAAAATTCCCATGGTAGAATCATCCCGGTAGTTTTTTTTGTAGTTTTCCAGCGTCGTTTTCCAGCCATATTTCGGGCCGGATTTCCCTACAAACAACAACGAATCCGATTTCCAGTAACCTTCCATATAACCTTCCAAGTCGCCGCGGTTCCAGGCCAGCCGCTGTTTTTCCAACAAATTTGAAATCGCTTTTTTATCCTGGCCAAAAGAAAATGCCGATAAAAGAAGCATCACAAAAAATAAAAATGTCTTTTTCATTGCCTAAAAATAGAATTTAATCGCTTATGCTTTAGCTTTACATTCAGATTTAGTATCGGGTAGCAAGTATTCAGTAGCAAGTAAAAAATGGACAAACAGGTTTTATGTTTCGGCGAGGTTTTGTGGGATGGTTTCGGGGCGGAGAAAAAAGCAGGCGGCGCACCGATGAACGTGGCGATGCATCTTTTACAACAGCAAATTCCGGTGCAGATGCTAACGCGGATTGGCGAAGACGGTTTGGGCAATGAGTTGTTTGCTTATTTACAAGGACAAAACTTCCCGACAAAACTAATCCAACGCGATCCGAAACTGCCAACTTGCTTAGTTACAGTTGCTTTGGATGAAAACCATCAGGCTAAATATACTATTCCGCAGCCGGTTTCCTGGGACAATATCCAACCCGAAAATACCTTGATAAAAGAAGCATTCCCGTTTGATGTAATTGTTTACGGAAGTTTGGCCTGCCGTATTGAAACCAGTTTAAATACCTTATTGTACTTGCTTAGAAACCAGGCCTATAAAATCTTCGATGTAAATTTAAGGCCGCCACATTTTACTCTCGAAGTGATTGAAACCTTAGCGCGAAAAGCAGATATGGTAAAAATGAACGAAGATGAGATGCTGTTTTTATCGCCTAAAAACGAGCAGGTTTTATCGGTAGAAAGCCAAATGAAAGCGTTTGCAGCGCGTTATCAAACAGAAACCATTTGTGTAACTTTAGGTGAACATGGCTCCATAGTTTTACATCAGCGGCAATTCTATCGTCATCCCGGTTTTAAAGTGAAAGTTGCGGATACCGTTGGTGCGGGCGATTCTTTTCTGGCTACTTTTATTACTGGTTTTTTAAATGGTTTGCCGATGGAAGAAATTCTGGTAAATGCTTCGGCTATTGGTGCGTTTGTGGCGAGCAGCCGGGGTGCAAATCCGGTTTACGACCAGCAAAAAATCAATGCAATAAAAGCGCAAAAATCTTGAATTTTTATCAATAAAAGCGTAACTTAACTTTGTAAATTGTAAATGAAAAAGCTTGTCATTTGGCTGACAGTTTTTTCTACTTTGAACGATCTTATCAAACTAATCCATCAATTTGTCCGTTAACTCAAACGAAAGGTTAAAAAAATGCGCGGTTTCGCTTTCTCAAAATACGTTCCCAATCAAATACCCAAAGGCGGATTTGATGATTTAATGAAATTGTTTCTCGAATTGCTCAATTACACGGCCGGCGATGCAGGTGAAGCATTGGCCTGGATGAATGAGCTGGACAAACAATACAACATGACCAATGATGAATATGGCATGGGCAATTTCATCGATGACCTGAAAGAAAAAGGTTATCTGGATGAAGACAAGGAAAAAGGTGAATTTAAGATCACCGGAAAAACAGAACAAAGCATCCGGCAATCGGCTTTGGAAGAAATTTTTGGTAAGCTGAAAAAAGCCGGAAAAGGCAACCACCGTTCGCCACTTTCCGGTCAGGGCGATGAAAAAAACTCAGAACGCCGCGAGTACGAGTTTGGAGATAGTTTGGATCAGATCGATATGACGCAATCGATCCATAATGCGCAGGTGAATCATGGTATTGGCGATTTCCACATGACGGAAAAAGATTTGGAAGTAGAAGAAATGGACTTTAAAGTACTGACTTCTACTGTTTTAATGATCGATATTTCGCATTCCATGATTTTGTATGGAGAAGACCGCATCACGCCGGCAAAAAAAGTTGCGATGGCTTTGGCAGAACTAATCCGGACCAAATACCCGAAAGATACGTTGGATATTGTGGTTTTTGGAAACGATGCCTGGCCAATCACTTTGCAGGATTTGCCTTATTTGCAGGTTGGCCCATATCACACCAATACTTACGCTGGTTTGGAATTGGCAGCTGATCTGCTTCGCCGGAGGAAAACCCAAAACAAGCAGATTTTTATGATTACCGACGGCAAGCCAACTTGCTTGAAAGAAGGATTAAAGTATTATAAAAACAGTGTTGGTTTGGATCGCAAAGTAGTTAACAAAACGCTGAACATGGCAGCACAATGCAAGCGGTTAAAAATTCCGATCACAACGTTTATGATCGCTAAAGACCCTTATTTACAGCAGTTTGTGCGGAAGTTTACCGAAACCAATGGCGGCAAAGCTTTCTATAGTTCACTGAATGGTTTGGGTGAATATATTTTTGAAGATTACATCCGCAACCGTAGAAAAACGGTAAGGTAAACCGCAAAAACGAAAAGCAGCAATGCTTCTTTTATCGGCATAAAATCATTGAAATAGCTTAGGCTTCAAACTAAAATTTAAAAAATATAAATTCCGGTTTTTTCGGATTTCTAAAAAAATATGAATAACATCACAACGCTTAGAGAATTAAAACAAAGCGGATATAAATCCAGATCAGTTAAAGAAGAACTTCGTGAAAACCTGATTAAGCAGTTACAGCAAAAAGAGAACGGTTTTGAAGGGATTATCGGTTTTGAAGATACCGTAATGCCCGATCTGCAAACTGCTATTTTATCCCGCCACAACATTTTGTTACTGGGTTTGCGCGGACAAGCCAAAACGCGTATCGCCCGTTTAATGGTGAACCTGCTGGACGAGTATGTGCCTTATATTGCTGGTTCTGAGCTGTTTGACGATCCTTTGGAACCAATTTCCTGGTTTGCCCGGAACGAAATCGAAACCAAAGGCGATGACACACCAATTGCATGGTTGCACCGCTCAGAACGTTATACTGAAAAGCTGGCCACACCGGATGTGACCGTTGCCGATTTAATTGGCGATGTTGACCCGATAAAAGCAGCAACCATGAAGCTGACATATTCTGATGAACGCGTGATCCACTTCGGTTTGATCCCGCGTGCGCATCGCGGCATTTTTGTAATCAATGAATTGCCGGATTTACAAGCACGTATCCAGGTTGCGCTGTTTAATATTTTGCAGGAAAAAGACATTCAAATCCGTGGTTTTAAGTTAAGATTGCCTTTAGATTTGCAGTTTGTGTTTACTGCAAACCCGGAAGATTATACCAATCGTGGTTCTATTGTTACGCCGTTAAAAGATCGTATTGAAAGCCAGATTTTAACGCATTATCCGCGTACAGTTGAAATTTCCCGCCGGATTACGCAGCAGGAAGCGTCTCTTACCAGAGAACAAAAAATTAATGTGGAAGCCGATGATTTGGTAAAAGATTTAGTTGAACAGATTGCTTTTGAAGCGCGAAACTCAGAATATATTGATAAAAAGTCCGGTGTTTCTGCCCGTTTAACGATTTCTGCTTATGAAAACCTGATCAGCAATGCCGAACGCCGAATGCTGATCAACCATGAAAAAAACACGTTTGTGCGTATTTCTGATTTTTTGGGCGTGATCCCGGCCATCACCGGAAAAATAGAACTGGTTTACGAAGGAGAATTGGAAGGCCCGGCAAAAGTGGCCAACATTTTGGTTGGAAAAGCGATCAAAACATTGCTGCTTAATTACTTCCCGGAACCTGAAAAAGCGAAGAAAAGCAAGAAACCAAACCCGTATGCCGAGATTATCAACTGGTTCAGTGCCGGTAACAATATTTCCATTATTGATGACCTGCCGGGACAGGAATATAAAAAACTGCTGTTTTCTGTTCCCGGATTAAAAGAGCTGGTCAAAAAGAATCAGCCTGGCATATCCGAAAATAATCAGTTGCTGTTAATGGAGTTTGTGCTGCATGGTTTAGCAGAGTTTTCGCAGGTTAATAAAGGCTATTTAGATAACGGTTATTCATTTTCCGACATGTTTGACAGTTTGTTTAATATGCCTAAAGATGACGATATGGATTTAGATGACCGTTATTAAAATGCTTCTTTTACAGGTACTTTTTTTGTAGATGACTAACCCTTTTGTTCTAATCGGCGTTTGCGCTTTATTGTTGCTCGCCGATTTTTATATTATTGACGGTATCCGGGGCGCGCTGAAAAAGTTCAGTTTTCGCTTTGTAAAAAGGTTTACCGTTATTTTTTGGATCGTTTCGCTATTGCTGATTGCCGGCGTTTTCATATCCGTCTATTTTAGTATTGGCGTTGGGCCGAGAGCTGCTATTTTACTGGTTTTTTTCGTACTGCTGGTTGTTAAAATATTCCTGTTGCCTTTTATTTTAGTGGATGATGTGCGTCGGATTTTTTTGTGGACCGCCCGAAAATATAAAAAACCAGAACCGGAATTTCCAGCCAGCCAGCCCAAACCGGAACATATTCCGCGTTCAGAATTTTTGATGAAAGCCGGTTTGATTACCGCTTCCCTCCCGCTGGCTTCACTTTCTTATGGCATTATTTCCGGTGCTTATGATTATCGGGTTAGAAAGCAAACTATCTATCTGCCTAATTTGCCAAAAGCTTTTGACGGGATTAAATTGGGGCAGATTTCCGATATTCATTCCGGGAGTTTCTACAATAAAAAAGCAGTTACAGGCGGCGTAGAAATGCTATTACAGGAAAAACCGGATTTCATATTTTTTACAGGTGATCTGGTTAATAATAAAACCAGTGAAATCAGAAATTATGCTGATATTTTCGCAAAAGTAAAAGCACCATTAGGCGTATATTCAGTTTTGGGAAATCATGATTATGGTGATTATTTTACCTGGGGTTCTGTTGAGGCCAAAAGAAAAAACCTGCAGGATATGCTTACCGTGCATAAAAACTTAGGTTATGATTTGCTGATGGATGAAAACCGCCGATTAAAAGTGGACGGTGAAGAAATCGGTATTTTAGGAGTCCAAAATTGGGGCGCGTTAAGCCGTTTTCCAAAATACGGCCGTATGGATTTGGCTACCAAAAACACAGATGATTTGCCCGTGAAGCTTCTTTTATCGCATGATCCTTCGCATTGGCGCGCGCAGGTTTTGCCGCAATACCCACAAATTGACATGATGTTTTCCGGCCACACGCACGGTATGCAGTTTGGTGTCCGCCTGCCCAATTTCCAATGGAGTCCGGTGCAGTATATTTATAAAGAATGGGCTGGCCATTACCAGGAAAACAACCAGCAACTGTATGTAAATGTTGGTTACGGATTTCTCGGTTACCCTGGCCGCGTAGGAATCTTACCGGAAATTACCATTTTTGAGTTTAAATCAGGCTCAAACGAAAACGCTACAAAAAAATCTTAATCAATTAACAGCATATTTGGTTTTCAAAGTTACGTGAGAAAACTATTTTATCCTGTTCTTGATTTTCTACTGTTCAGCAACCTGTTTATGGCTTTGTGTGCCGTAGCACAGGCAATGGTTACTTTTATACTGATTGATTCGCAACCGGTTTATCCGATACTCGCAATCCTGTTTCTATCAACGCTTTGCATCTACAATTTTAGTATTTTGTTGAGCAAACCAAGCAATCCCGCAAAATCCCCTTTCAAGCGTGTGCGCTGGTTTTTTAATTATTACAGATGGATGGTTGCCATCACCATTATCTCGGCCATGCTTCTTTTACCACTGTTTTTTTTGGTTTCGACTAAATCAAAATTATTGTTAATTTTCTTGTCCGTCTTATCTTTCGGTTACAGCTTGCCTATGTTTACCGCAGGAAATCAAAAGTTTGGTTTAAGAAATATTCCGGGATTGAAACTATTATTAATTGGCATTACCTGGGCTTTAAGTGTAGTACTTCTACCCATTTTTGAAGCTGAGAACATTTCTCACATCCTGATATCCAAAAGCGACATACTTCTTTTAACAACCGAAAGATTTCTGTTTATCACAGCAATGGCAATTCCGTTTGATATCCGGGATTTATTTCAAGACCATAAACTCGGCCTTAAAACCATTCCTGTAGTTTTTGGCGAAAAAAATGCTTACCTGCTTTGCCAAATTTTACTGATTGGCTATCTGATTTTACTTTTTTTATTCAGAAACCACGGATTCGACAATAACTTTTTTGCACTTACCATCACCAGTATATTAGCTGGCTGGCTAATCTTTCGATCCAAATTTAAAAAAAATGAATATTACTATTTCTTTTATGTTGATGGGGTTTTGATTTTGCAATGGGTATTGATGCTTATCTTTAACACAATTTGATTTCTATGGAAAAACCAAAAGATATTCGCTGGCAACAACGGTTTACAAACTTTGAAAAGGCATTAGCCCAACTTACGGAATTTATAGAAAAAGGGGTATTAAACAAGTTTGAAGAACAAGGTTTAGTAAAATGCTTTGAATACACACATGAACTTGCTTGGAACGTTATGAAAGACTTTCTAACTGAGGAGGGAATAAAAGATGTTTTTGGCTCAAAAACTGCAACCAAGCAAGCATTTAATAAAGGATTAATAGATAATGGCGAAGTTTGGATGGATATGATTGAAAGCAGGAATGAAAGTGTACATACCTATAATGAAGAAACAGCAGATAAAATAGCGTTTAAAATTTTAAATGACTACTATTCAGAAATTGTAGATTTAAGAAATAGAATGAAAACGCTATTATGAAATTTGGCTTAAAACCAGAAACGATAGACAAAATCAATTTCGTATTTATAAAATACCCGGAAGTGGAAGAAGTAATTATTTATGGCTCACGCGCAAAAGGAAATTATCGAAACGGCTCGGATATCGATATAACTTTAAAAGGTAAAAATCTAACAGATAAAATTCGTTCCAAAATTAGCTGGGATATAGATGATTTAAATACACCTTATTTATTCGATATTTCTATTTTTGAAAAGTTAAACTCTCCTGATTTAGAAGAACATATTAATCGTGTTGGACAAATTTTTTATAGAAAAAAGATTTCGCAAGCAACCTACTCCAACACAAACTTATAACCAATCCCTCTAACAGTTTGCAAAAATTGCGGAGAATCCGGGTTTTCCTCAATCTTTTTACGTAAACGCACGATATGCATATCCAAAGTCCGGGTATTTACATCGGCATTGTAACCCCAAACTTCCATCATCAATTCTTCTCTGTGGATTACTTTATTTCGGTTTTTCAGAAAGTAAAGTAAAATGCGGTTTTCTAAAATAGTTAATTCTACTTTTTTGCCAGCTTTAATCAGTGTGTGTGTATTGGGCTGATGTTCCATATTGGCAAACTTGTATATTTCGCTTTTATCGTTACTTAGCTTGTACTTTACCTTATTTTCGATCAAAGCTGTAAGCACATCCATGTTGAAAGGCTTGGTAACATAGTCTGAAACACCCACATTATAAGCTTCAATTTTATCAACATCCTGTTCTTTTGCGGTAATCATAATGACTACATTATCATAACCTTTACTTCTTATTTCCTGGCAAACATCTGCACCTTGTTTACCGGGCAACATCCAATCTAACAAAACAATATCAGGTTGTTCTTCCAAAATCATTTTTTCTGCTGATAAACCATCTGCTGCTTCCAAAACCGTATAACCTTCGGCTTCCAAACGTTCGGCAACCAGAAAACGTAAGTTTTCATCATCCTCTACCAGCGCAATTTTTATTTCTTTACTCATTAAAGCTTGTTTAAAATTTGTTCAATCTATTTTTTCTATACTTCTTTTATCACCTTAAAAAATGGAAGCATTTGGTTTCTGGTTTTATTTTGTTTGATGCAAACACCAATTTTTATAGGGTAAAAGAAGCATTGGAATCAATCCCGGGCATATCGAAGTATTCTGTATAAATTTAAAAAGGCTCTTACTGATATTCATAAGGAAGTGTAACGATAAACTCCGAACCTTTGCCAATACTGCTTTTAACACTGATTTCTCCGTGCATAAAATTAACCAGTTCTTTACAAAACGCCAATCCAAGGCCGACACTTCCGTTTTGGTTGTATTGATTTTGTATCCGGTAAAACTTTTTAAATATATTGTTTAATTCGGCTTGGGCAATACCAATCCCCTGATCTTTAAATTTAAAGGTAACTTCTTTTTTATTTTTTTCGATCTTTATGGCTAATTCCTTCCTGTCAGGAGGAGAATACTTGTAAGCATTTTCCATCAGGTTTTGATAAACGCTGCCTAACAAAATTGGGTCGGTAAAAAAAGCATTGATGTCTGTATCTGAAAAATTAATGTTGAAGGCCGGATACTTCATTTGGAAAGATTCAATCTGGCTTTTTGTAAACTGGTTCAAATCAATTTGCTGGCTTTTAATTTGGATAGATTTATTTTCTAATTGTGTAAAAGACAGCAACTTATTCATCAAATCATTCAGCTTATCGGCTTCCTCATTCAAGATTTTCCCGTAGTGCATCCGTTGCCGTTCGCTTAGTTCATTTTTACTTTGCAAATTAGAACCTGCAATTTTAATCACGCTCACCGGCGTTTTAAATTCGTGCGTAAAGTTGTTAATGAAATCATATTGAAGCCTGAACAGTTTCAGGTTTACATTCAAATTCCTGTAGATCAAAAGTGCTATTGCCAGCAGAAAAAAATAAATTACCATCACCCCAAAAGCAATGGGCAAAAACTGTTTGATTACTTCGCTTTTCAAAAAACTTCTATTGGTACGGAAGTATAATTTGTAATCAGAAAAAGCACCCGGAAAAGCAATTTCTGTAATTACCCTGCCCTGCTCATTATTCAACGGATCATAAACCAAAGGATGAATGCTGATCGATTGGTACAAGCCCGGATTGGTATTGCGTATTTTTAAAGCATAAGGATCCAGGTAAAACGTAAACATATCTTTTTGATAGGTTGATACTGGCTGGGCAACATGCAGCAGCTCTTTATATATCTTCAGTTCCTGCCTGCCTGGAATATTTAAATAACTGATTTTGTTTGGGTTAACATCATAAAAAACTTTTCTAAAATCGATATCCGGACTACTGATTTTGGCCGTATCAACGTTTTCTACATAATTTGATAATTGTAAAGCCACCTGCCCGAAATCCGGGTCTGCATTTCCAATGTTTCTCAGAGCTTTAACTTTTAGTAATTTCTGATGGATTTTATCAAACGAATAAATGTATGCCGATTTGATAAAAATACTCAGGTGCTTGCTGCGGAAGGTAAAATGCTTCGGACTGTTACTAATTTCGAGATCATAAAAAGTAATTTTTTTAACAAAAGGATATTTGCTAAAAACAGTGTTTACGTACTTTGCAGCAGAATTTACATTGAGGAAACCATTGTACAAAGTGATTTCTGGCAGCTTATTTTGAAAAAAATCATTATAAGGCCGGATCGTTTGTTCCAGCACATCTGCTTTTTTAGATGCAAATTCATCATTGATATTCTTACGCGTAAATTTATAGGCTAAAAGAAGTATCACCACCACCAAAGCAGAAATCAGGATGATGAAGGCAGCAACCAGCAAAAAATTTTTCCGGTAAACCCTATTTTCCTTCATCCCGGATTACTTTTTATTTTTTAAATTGGATTTCAGAAAGCTCTCAATTTCAGCGTACATATCCAAACGGTTTTGCTCGTTTTTAAAGTAAGTCCGTTCATTCTCCTTCAAAACATATTTAACATTTACCTCTCTGTTCCTCAAATCCCGCACAAACTGGTTTAATTCGCTGATGTTTGCCCGCGGATCTTTCGCACCCTGAAAAATCAATAATGGTACTTTTATCTTATCCGTATTAAAAACCGGCGAAATAGAACGCAGCATATCGGCATCTTTTTCCGGGTTGCCCACCATTTCGTAAGTCATGCTTAAATACGGCTTTAAAAAAGGCGGTACATCTTTTATATAGGTAAAAAAGTTGATCAAACCATATTGCACCACCGCACATTGATACAAACCCGGATTGAAAGAAATACCATGCAAGGCAGAAAATCCGCCGAAACCACCGCCATAAATAGCAACCTGCTTTGGATTAGCGATCTTGTTTGCGATCAGCCATTTTATGCCATCCGTAATATCCTGCTGGATTTTGCCGCCAACTTCTTTAAATCCTGCACTTTTAAATGCTTTGCCATAACCGGTAGAACCACGATAATTTACCTGGAAAACCGCATAACCGCGGTTGGCCAAAAACTGGACTTCTGCATTGTAACCCCAGCTATTCCGGCTCCAGGGGCCATTGTGCGGCATCATTATTACCGGTAAATCTGTTTGTTTTTTGGTTTGAGGCAAAGTTAGATAACCGTTGATCAGCAAACCATCGCTTGCCTTGTAAGACACTGGTTTCATCGCACATAATTCTTCCGGCTTGATATCCGGGTTAAAATCTGTCAGCTTACTTAGTTTTTTAGAACCTACATCATACAGATACATAGAACCAGGACTGCGATCTGTATAGGTGTTGATCAGCAATTTATTTTCGGAAGTATCACGATCTGTGATCCTGATTTCGTGGCTGGGCAAAAGCTTTGATAAATTACTATAAATCAACTTCATATCCGCATTCATCAAAAACTTTTCCGGCTTCGCTTCTTCCCAATTTATCATATCCAAACGGTGCTTGTTCCGGGAATAATTTACTTCAGTAATATCAGCCGTTTTCTGCTCATAAAGCACTTTTACTTCCTTACCGGTTGCTGCATCAATTTCTACCAATGCTATTTTATCCCGGTTCAGGTTGGATAAAGCATAAAAAAGGTTTCCGCCGGTTTTGGTAAAAGCGATCGGCGTAACCGTGTTTCTGAAATTATTGCTGATGATCGTTTTAAACTCGTGCGCATCATCCGGCCTGAACAATATTTTTTCATTTACACCATCCGAAGCTTTGGCCAATTGGATATTTCCTTCCGAAGCCGGATACCATTCCGTTATATTTCCCGGATTTTTGATGTAAGGTTTTAATTCCCCGGTTTGCGTATTCAGTTTATAAACATCAAAAATTGCCGAATCCCGTTTATTCATCGCAATATTGATCCAATCTTTATTATTGTGGTTTCTGCTGATCAAACGAAACCGCACTTTGGCCAGCGATAGCAGCTTTTTCAGCTTTCTGTCCTGCATGTTCACTGCAAAAAGTTGGTACTGATTTAAGTCGATCAGATCTTTATTAAAAACAAGCTCATTGTTTAAACTCCAGAAATAATCTTTCACCGGATAATCTGTAAATGAAGTAACCCGGCTTTCCTTTCCATCCTCAATACACTGTATATAAATATTGAGTTTTTGTTGATAATTTTTGAGGTAAGAAATGTATTTTCCGTTGGGGGAAATATGAAAAAGGCTTTTTTCCGGTGTTTTAAAAAAGCTGATAACCGGGATTTTTCTGACGCTGGTATCAGAACAGGAATCAAAAATCGCTGCAATTACACACAAAATCAACAAATAACGAAGCCTTCTCATTAGATTTTAGGAGCCAGTAGCGGAGTTTATTATTGGGTTAAATTAAAAATTAAGAAAGGATTAAAATCAACTGTCACTATAATTTTACCCCTTGCAGATGAAGCGTAATCACAGCATTAATTCTTTTATTACGTAATTAGTTTATTTTTGATGTGTATGAAACTGGTTTTTACAATGCTTCTTTTAGGGTACTTTTTTTCGGCTGTGGCACAGTCGGATGATTTGCTGCTGGCCAGGCAATACACGGCATCCGGAGAAAAAGATAAAGCCAGCCAAATTTATCAGAAGCTGTACAAACAGGATAATGAAGCGTATTTTAAAGCGTATTGTTACAGTTTGATCAACCTGAAAAAACTGGATGATGCCGAAAATCTGGCCAAAAAAATGCTGAAAAAGCATCCGGGCAATGTAGATTATGCCATTACTTTAGGCAGTATTTATACAGAAAAAGGTGATCTGCAGAAAGCAGAATCCGGCTACAAAGAAATTCTTAAAACTTTGCCTGCCGACGAAGCCCAGGTCAGCAATATTGCCAACCAGTTTTACCAGGCCGGGAACACGGATTATACCATCAAGGTTTTTTTGCAGGGCCGTGCCCTTCTGCATAATGATCAGTTATTTGCCATTCCATTGATTAGCATGTACCGTTTTCGCCGGGAAAAAATACCGATGGCAGCTGAGTATTTAAATATATTGGTTACCAATCCGGATTATTTATATCAGGCACAAAACAACTTGGCCAGCGCATTTGAAGGCCCGGCAGACTACGAAATTTTCAAGGGTTTATTACTGGAAAAAATTCAGAAAAACCCGCAGGCAACGGTATTTACACAATTACTGACCTGGCAATATCTTCAGCAAAAAGAATATGAACTGGCTCTGAATCAAACAATTGCTTTATCCAAAAGGCAAAAAGACAATGGTGAACAGGTTTATCAATTGTGCCAAACTTTAATTAGTAATGAAGCTTTTGATACAGCTATCCGGGGTTATGAATTTATCATTAGCAAAGGCAAACAGGATTACTACATTCCGGCGAGGATTGAACTGCTGAATACCAAAAATTTAAAAATTACTTCCGGCAAATACCAACCGCAGGATTTAACCAGCTTGGAAAAGGATTATCTGGATTTGCTCAGCGAGTTTGGCCGAAACAGCAATACTGCTTTTGCCATGCAAAAATTGGCCAGGTTGCAGGCGTTTAAATTGCACAAAACCGCTGATGCAGAAAAACTGCTGGAACAAGCGGTCCTGGTTCCGGGCATACAACCCAAATTACTGGCCGATTGCAAAATGGATCTGGGCGATGTATATTTATTAACCAATAAACCCTGGGAAGCAACTTTGCTGTACAGTCAGGTTGAAAAAGCTTTCCCTAATACAAACATAGCGCAGGAAGCCAAGTATCGGAATGCAAGGCTGGCTTATTTTACCGGCGATTTTACCTGGGCCAAGGCACAAGTAGATGTTTTGAAAGCGGCAACTTCGCAACTGATTGCTAATGATGCACTTAACCTTTCGCTTTTGATTACCGATAATACTACTTTTGATACGACTGGAAATGCGTTAAAAATGTATGCCCGCGCAGATTTTTTAATCTATAAAGAGCAAACTCAACGCGCCATGAAAACGCTCGACAGCATCAATCAGGTTTATCCCGGAAATACTTTGACTGATGATATTTTGATGGCGAAAGCAAAGATTTTTATCCAGCAAAAACAGTATCTGCTGGCGATTCCTCTTCTGCAAAAAATTGTTGATGAACATCCAAATGAACTTTGGGCTGATGATGCTGTTTTTATGATGGCAAATTTGTATGAAAACCAGCTTGAAAATAAAGTGAAAGCACAAACGCTGTATCAAAAAATTATTACGGATTATCCTTCCAGCTTGTGGATCAGCGAGGCGCGCAAAAAATTCAGGGCTTTAAGAGGAGACCAATTGCCCGGTTCCTGAAAAAAGATTTAATTTTGCAGCATGTTCATTTACAATATCACTTTTTTAGTTGATGAATCCATCGCGCAGGAATGGCTAAACGAGGTCAAAATTAATTACATTGAAACTGTTTTAGAAACCGGTTTCTTTCAGTCTTACCAATTGCTTCAGGTAACGGATTCTCCAAATGAAGGCTTAACTTATTGCCTTCAATTTCGTACTGAAGAAATTTCCTCACTACAATCTTATCAAAATTTATACGCACCGCAAATTGAAAGTGAGCATCAGCAACTATTTGCAAATCAGATGGTTACCTTTGTTTCTACCATGAAACTTATTGACGAACAATGAATATCAGCACTACAAAAATTGAAGGGTTAATTATTATTGAACCACGCATTTTCCCGGATGACCGCGGTTATTTTTACGAAAGTTATAGCGAAAAAAAATATCGTGAAGCTGGCATCCAAGCTTCTTTTGTACAGGATAATCAGTCGTTTTCTCAAAAAGGGGCTTTGCGCGGCTTACATGGTCAGGCAAATCCTTTTGCACAAGGAAAATTAGTTCGTGTGTTGCAAGGCCGGGTTTTGGATGTTGCTGTAGATATTCGTAAAAGTTCGCCAACTTTTGGCCAGTACGTTACAGTTGAATTAAGCGGAGAAAATCATAAACAATTTTGGGTTCCGCGAGGCTTTTTGCACGGTTTTGTTACTTTGGAAGATGATACAATTTTCACTTACAAAGTAGATAGTTATTACGATAAAGCTTCGGAAATTGGTGTCTTGTGGAACGATCCGACGTTGAATATCGACTGGCAAACGGATATGTCAAACGTATTACTTTCGCCAAAAGACGAAATTTTACCAACTTTTGCAGACTTTAAAAGTCCGTTTTAGTTTTTATTGTCAGGTTGTGCTTTAAGGCAATATTATTGTCTGGCTCTTTGCCCGGCATAGCGGCAAATCACTTCAATACTGTTTTCCCGTTTTCATTAATCACAATACAAAAAGCATCGACACAAAAACTGGAAAAATGCTTCTTTTAGGCATGTAAAATTAGTGAAGGGCTTGATTAAGAAAATTATTCAAAGGCAGAATTTTATACAGATAATCAGCCACAAACTGCGGAGAATTTTTATTCATTAATTCTTTATCAGTTATCGGATGTATTGCTGCAAAACTTTTTAATTTTAACAGGTTAATAAATTCGTGATCAGGTTCATACCCTTTTGGATTATTTTTCAGATGTTCCTGTTGATCGAATGCTGAAAAATCATCTGTAAAAGAAGCATCGCTGATGATAGCGTTGAGTGCTTTGCCATTATAATCGATCTCCTGTCGGATGGCTTTTAGATGATCAGCAGGCGGCATCCAATATCCTCCGCCTACAAAACAATTATCTGGCTGTAAGTGCACGTAATAACCCATATCCGCATTAGCATGACCGGTTTTAAAGTTGATACCGAAATTATTTTTGTAAGGCGTTTTGTCTTTGCTGAAACGAACATCGCGATAAATCCGCATCACGCATTTTTTTGGGTCAAGGTCAGCTTGAATTTGCGGATCAATCGGAGCAAGCAATTTGAGCAATTCTCCCGCAAAACCAATCACATTTTCTTTTGCTTTTTCGTACGCTGCTTTATTCTCCAAAAACCAATCGCGATGGTTATTCTTCACCAAGTCTTTTAGGAAATCAAAAGTTTGTGGTTTTATCATTTGAGATTAGAGGCAGAAAAAAGGTCGATAAAAGAAGCATCAGGTTCTGCTTAATTAAGGATTTAACTATTTAAGCTAAGTTGGATTAAACTTTAGTTCAAGTTAAGTTTTTCTTTGCGCATGTTGATCTCAATGTTTTTGCGCTTAAATCTTTTAAACCAAATATAACCTACTGCTGCTGCGGCCAAATATGGTGCCGCCAATAATACCAAAATGCCTTTGTTCAGGCCGTCTGCTTTGTTGCTTCCACTATTATGCGAGCTTTCTACATTGGCTGCACACATTGCGCATTGTGCTTTTACCGGTTGCGTACTCATAAAAATCAGCAATAGGACAAAAGCGGAAAGTAATATTTTTAAATTTTTCATCACTAAATTTTTTAGGTGATAAAAACAGTATAGCTTATTATTAATGCTGTTTTTATCATACAAAATTACCGTTAAAAATGGTAATAAGGTGCAATCATTAGGTAAACAATTACGCCGGTTACGGTTACATAAAACCAAATGGGCCACGTCCACCGAACAATTTTTTTATGCCGTGGAATTTGGTTTTGCAGTGCATAATTAAAGCTGAACAAAATCAGTGGTAAAACAATTGCTGCCAGTATAATATGGCTGATTAAAATAATATAATATACGTAGCGTAAATTACCAGCAGCCATTTTTTCTACTTCAGAAACCACATGATCACCATTTAAATCACCAAACTTGGTTTCGGGAGCCAGATAGTGAAAAATAATATAAAAAATTAAAAAAAGAGAAGATAATACAAAAGCTGTAATGTTGAGCCGTTTATGTACCACGATATTCTTTTGCATGATAAAATACAGCGATAAAAGAAGCAATAAGCTACAAGTTCCATTTATATAAGCATTAATTAAAGGCAGCTTGTAAGTGAATGAAGGCAAAACCGCCGGAACGGGAAGAACTTTCATAATCAGGATTACCACGACTGCAAACACAAATATGGAAACACCAATTATTAACCTAAAAATCAATCTGTTTTTTATGTCGTCAGTTTTTTGTTCCATCAGTATAAATTACTTTTAATTTTTCTCAATTCTTCTGCAATCAGCACTTTAATTTCGTCGTTTAGTTTAGTCATTTCATTTACAGATGTACCGTTATAATAACCTCTGATCCTTTTATCCTGGTCAATCAATATCAGTTTTTCACTGTAAACGAAGTTTTCGGGTTGATTGCCACCATTTGCTGCTGTTACCAAAAAGCCCTGACGGCTAAGCGGGTAAATTGTAGCGGTATCGCCGGTTAAGAATTTCCACTGTTTGTCATTTGCTTTTAAAGTAGCGGCATACTTTTTTAATATGGATGGATTATCAGTTGCCGGATCAACGGTGATCGATACAAACCTGACCATGCTGTTCTTTTTAAAGTTGCCCGCCAGTGAATCAATATTCTTATTGATCTCATTACATAGAGCAGGACATTTAGTAAAAAAGAAATTGACCAACAGAATTTTACCGTCAAAACTTTTTTGGGTGATCAGCTTATTGTTTTGATCGTATAATTTGAAATCCGGAATTGTATGGTAAATTGTATCAAAAACTTTTTTTCCGCGGATGGTTTTAAACGTTTTTGCTACTTGTTTTGGTCCGTAAACAGGCAATGGTTTATACCTGTTTTTACCTTTTGCCTGAAGTAAATAATACAAAAATCCTGGTACTACAAGAATAAGTACCAGGATTATAAAACTTTTTAATGTTTTACTATTTATCATCAAGGCCTGGCAAATAACCAGTGATTACTCTCATCAGTTAATACAAGTATCAAACCAATGATAAACAATGTTGGAACCAGTATAGAGTACATTAATCCGATTTTTTCAAACCGCAAGTGCATAAAATAGGCAACTATGTAAAATGCTTTAGCCAAAGTAAGCAAGATATAAACCGGATTTGCAATTCCCTGAGGTATAATTTTATGTGGAACAAGGTACAACGCAATTGTAAATTCTATTGCAGTAATACCAAGTAAAACAAAAAAAACCTGCCATATTTTACTTTTTGATAATGATTCGTGATCATCATTGTGTTGAACGTTTGAAGATTCTGTACTCATAATAATTTATAATTTATACCAGGTAAAAAAACGTAAATACAAAAACCCATACCAAATCTACAAAGTGCCAGTACAAACCTACTTTTTCTACCATTAAGTAACTGCCTCGTTTTTCGTATGTTCCTTTTATAACATTAATTAAAATAATTATATTGATAAGGACACCAGTAAAAACGTGAAAACCATGAAAGCCGGTGATTGTAAAAAATAGGTTGGTAAAGTTTGTTCCTGTATCTAAACCTTGAGCACTTTTGAAAGGGTTACTTCCCCACCATGCTCCTTCGCTGTGTAAATGTGACCATTCTAAACCCTGACAACTTAAAAATATGATGCCACCAATTACTGTCAGTATCATCCAGTTAATAACTTCTTTTTTGGCACCACGATGTCCGGCTTCCACCGCTAAAACCATCGTTACGGAACTCATAATCAAAATAAAAGTCATTAAGCCAACAAACACCAACGGTGCACCATGATCCTTTATTAAAGGTATAGATTGAAAGACTTCGTCTGGCATTGGCCATGTTTTTGCACTAAAACGCAAAGCACCATAAGCCATTAACAATGCTGAAAAGGTAAACGCATCAGATAATAGGAAAAACCACATCATCATTTTTCCATACTCAATGGAAAACGGAGAGCGTCCGCCTGCCCAAGGCGTAGTTTTAATTCGATCAATAGGTGCTACAGTTGTATTCATCTAAGTTTTTATATAGAATTATTGTTGATTCAAAAGTAAAAAAACATAAAGATATATCCATAAAATATCTACAAAATGCCAAAATATAGATGTCATCTCTAATCGAAAAAGATTTTTAACAGGAGGAGAATTTTTATAACTTCCTACCAAACTATTAACAATTAATATTAAACCTGCAAGAATGTGTACTAAATGTACTCCTGTAAATATGTATATAAAAGATTGAGAGGCATTGGGATTGACTAAATATACACCCATTTTTACCAGTATGCTCCAAGCATAAAATTGCAGGCAAAAGAAACTAACCCCTAAAATTAATGTGAGCCACAAAAACCGCTTTTGCTTTTCAAATTGCAATTGTTTTGCTGCACGAAAAGCTAAATACATTGTTGCACTACTTGCAATGATGACAATTGTGCTGAAGATAAACGCATGTGGAAGGACAATCTTAATTCCTTTATTTACCGAGCCTTGTGTGTAAACAATAAAACCACTGGTAAAAGCAGCAAAAAGCATGAACGATGTGATTATAAATAACCACATATTGAACTTTTTCGGCTGAAGGTTTAACCTTTCTTTATCTATAGTGGATTGGTTCATTTTTATTTTCCGACAAAATTAAATAACAACGCTAACTGAACAATTGGCAGATAAAAAAAAGATCCGTACATTAATTTTCGTGCCGATTTAATATCTTGTTTCAATAGTAAATTGAAACTGTAATATAGAAAAGCAAAGCCGGATAACAATGATATACCGGCGACGTATAAACCGCCAAAACCATAATATGTTGGTAAAAGGCTTACCGGAATTAATATCAATGTGAATATAAATATAATCATTGCACTTGTAGAATCCCGCTTTCCGGTAGGCAATAACCTAAAACCTGCTAATTTATAATCATCATCCAAAACCCATGCGATTGCCCAGAAATGCGGAAACTGCCAAACAAATTGTATTCCGAACAAAATCAGGGCAACATAATCTATTTTTTCATGTGCTGCCACATAACCAATTAAAGGCGGCAACGCGCCCGGAATTGCACCGATAAAAACAGCAATAGGAGATTTTCGTTTTGCAGGTGTGTAAACAAACGCATATAAAAAGATGGAGAATACGGATAAATAGCCTGTTGTTAAGTTTAAGCTACCCAACACATAAGTACCCGCAATACCCATAAATAAACTAATAACCAATGCCTGCCCGTTTGTCATTTTTCCGGAAGGCAATGGCCTTTCTGCAGTTCGTTTCATTAATTTATCTAAATCTTTTTCGATAATTTCATTGAACCCGTTTGCTGCAGATGTTACTAAAAAGCCACCTAATATCAATAATCCCCAGTTTCCCCAATTAATTACTCCATTTACCTTACTACCGATCAAAAAAGATATTGAGGCAGAAAATACTACCAAAAATGTGAGCCGGAACTTGATAAGCTTAGAAAAATCAGTCCAAATCATACTATACCTTTAAATTTTGTGCTGATTTGAACAAGTTTAGCAATAGATAAAACTGTGTTCCAAACAATAAACTCGCTAATACTATATGTAATGTTTGCGCAAACGGTGGCAAATTCCAATAAGATAATGCAACTCCTGCCAAGATCTGAAGCATAATAAAAATAAAGCTTATACTCATTAACTGTCGCTGAATAGAACTTTTTTCAAAATGCTTTCTTAAAATTAAGTATAGAATTATGTTGATTACTATTACTGCCAAAGCCATATTTTTATGATCGAATAATATTTCTTCTGCACCATTTATCCAATTTTGTCTGTTATCACCGTTTAGTTTTGCAGCATATTCATCAATTTTTTCTCTAACTTCTGTTCCGATTGTAATTTGAATGATATCAAATACTAAAGCCAAAAAAGTAATTATTTTTATAAGAGAACTTACTTGCATATGCTCTTTTTCTGCTTGTAAAGATTTTGCTTTATGCCAAGTATAAATGCTTATTGCCAAGATCAGTAATGCAACAAGCATGTGTACTGTTACTATCCAAGGGACAAGATTTGATGAGACCACAACGGAACCTAACCAAGCTTGAAAAAAAATCAAAATTAAATTAAACAGACTTAGAAAAACAATCAACTTGTTTTTTTTCAGGTAACTGAAAGAATAAAAAGCAGTTACTAAAAGCAGTATGCCTGTAATTACGCCAATCAATCTGTTGATATATTCTGTCCAGGTTTTAAGTGGATTAAATTCTTCCTGCTGTCCTCCTGTTGCTACAAAAGCATCTGACTTTACTTTTATGGCAAGGGACTTGTAACCAAAAAATTCAAGCACATTTGCAAAATGTTGATTTTTTTTTAATTGTTTTTCAATATAACTTGTACGATAATTTTTAGGTAGCTGTGCTTTTTTTGTAGGAGGAATATATCTGCCAAAGCATTTTGGCCAATCAGGACATCCCATTCCTGAACCGGAACTGCGGACAATTCCTCCGGCTAAAATCACAACAAACAATGCAATTATGGATAATAGATTGAATGACTGAAATTTTGCTTCTGCTTTTGAATACTTCAATTTTAAAAATAAAAAATCAGGGGTATTATTGAGGATAAACTCCTACAAAAATACCCCTGATAATATCAATTATAAACTTCGGGGATTATTTTACTTCCTGTGAATTTTGTTTTAACCACTCAGTTTGTAATTTCTCCACATCAGGATCATCCTCAAAATCATGTGGTAGATTAGAGGTCATAGTTTGTGAGAATGGAGTTGTTTGTGGGATGAAATCCTGATCATGTCCTGGTTTGCTGTAATCGTATGACCAGCGATATACTGTAGGTATTTCTCCAGGCCAATTACCGTGAATACGTTCAATAGGGGTTGTCCATTCTAATGTATTTGCGTTCCATGGATTCTGTGTTGCTTTTTTTCCATAAAATATGGAATAAAAGAAGTTAAATAAAAATGCAACTTGTGCTAAAGCAGACATAATTGCAGCCCAAGTAATAAATGTATTCACAGAAAGCCATTGCTTCATGGATTCAAATTCTGTAAAAGCATAATATCTTCTTGGAACGCCATCTAAACCCATAAAATGCATCGGAAAAAATACTAAGTATGCTCCAGTAAAAGTTAGCCAAAAGTGAAGGTATCCTAATTTATCATCCATTAATCGGCCAAACAGTTTTGGGAACCAGTGATAAATTCCTGCCAACATGCCAAAAATTGCTGCAGAACCCATCACTAAGTGAAAGTGAGCTACCACAAAGTAAGTGTCATGTAAGTTAATATCTAATGCCGCGTTACCTAAAAATATTCCTGTTAATCCACCAGAGATAAAGAAGGAAACTAGACCAATTGCAAACATCATTGCTGGTGTAAACCTAATATTACCACGCCAAAGTGTAGCCAGCCAATTAAACGTTTTTACAGCGGACGGAACCGCAATGATCAGAGTAGTAATCATAAACACACCTCCAATAAATGGATTCATACCTGTTACAAACATATGATGACCCCAAACTATAAAGGATAATACTGTAATTCCAATCAATGAGTAAACCATTGCATGATACCCAAAAATTGGTTTTCTGGAATTTACTGCCATTACTTCAGAAGCAATACCCATAGCAGGCATAATTACGATGTAAACTTCCGGATGACCCAGAAACCAAAATAAGTGCTCAAATAAAATCGGACTTCCACCCTCGTTTGGTAATACAGTACCGTTTAGTACAATATCAGACAAATAAAAGCTTGTGCCCATACTTCTATCAAAAATCAAAAGCACTACACCAGCAACTAAAACCGGAAAAGACAATACACCTAAAATAGCTGTTAGAAAGAAAGCCCAAATTGTTAATGGCATTTTCCACAAATCCATTCCTTTAGTACGCATATTTAAAATAGTGCTAATATAGTTTATGCCACCCATTAGTTGAGATGCTACAAACAAAACCATACTCGCTAACCATAAAGTCATTCCCATTTCTGACCCTGGCATGGCTTTAGGCAAAGCTGATAATGGAGGATATATTGTCCATCCACCACCGGCAGGTCCTTTTTGAACAAGGAATGAACTCAGCATAATAACACATGCTGTAAAAAAGAACCAATAGGATAGCATGTTTAGAAACGGTGATGCCATATCACGTGCACCTAACTGAAGAGGTATTAATAAGTTGCTAAAAGTACCACTTAAGCCTGCTGTCAATACAAAAAATACCATAATAGTACCATGTATAGTAACTAAAGACAAGTAAAAGTTAGGATCTAAACGGCCTTCAGGGGCAAAACGACCCAACAATGTTTGTAAAAATGGAAAAGCGGTATTAGGATACGCTAATTGAATACGAAATAATACAGATAAAATCATTGCTATTACACCCATGATAATACCTGTTATTAAAAACTGCTTAGCAATCATCTTGTGATCCTGACTAAATATATATGTATTTAGAAAAGTTTCTTTATGATGATGCTCGCTATGATCCTCGTGGGTATGGACTACTTGTGGATTATTAACTATTAATGCTGTTGCCATAATCTCTTTATAATTTATTAAAAGCTAATTTATTTTTTAAACCCAACATCTTTGGTTGAGCTATTGCCATTTTTAAATCTTTTTTCAATTGATCGTTCAAATATGGTTTTTGTTTAGAAATCCAATCCTGATACTCTGCTTCTTTTACCACCCTAAAAACTTTTTGCATATTGAAATGGTTTCCTCCACAAACTTTATTGCAGTATAGCTTGTATTCAAAATTTTGATTATCCATTTTGGTACGCATGTCATCCGTTGTAATGGTTGGTGTAAACTGAAAAAAAGTGGGCAATCCTGGTACTGCGTTGATTTGTACTCTAAACCATGGTAAATAAAAACTATGAATAACATCTTGTGCAATCAAATTTATGCGGACTGGTTTATTAACTGGTACAACTATCTCATCTGCAGTTAAATCATCATAACTGTTTTTGTCTTTGAAATCCACTCCAACTTTATTACTTGCAGAAACCAACTTATAGTTTTTAAGCCCTAATTTGTTATCATTTCCGGGATATCTTACCTCCCAGGCAAACTGATGGGCTGTAACATCTACATTTAATGCCGATCGTTGATCTTTAACAGATACGTCTTGAATATTTTTCCACGTGATGGATCCGAAAACAACTAAAATTGTCAACACCACTGCAGGAACTATCGTCCACAATTTTTCAATTGTATTGTTATGTGGCAAAAAATATGCTTTTCGTAGTTGCGATCCTCTATAAATATAGGCGAAAGTAAAAAGCATAATTTGTGTTCCAACGAAAACAATTGTGGTAATAATTAATGTGATGTTAAACATTTCATCTATTTTTTGCCCGTGCGCTGATGCAGCCTCTGGTAAAATCATACTACCCTGTACAGTATATTCCCAATAAGCACCATACATCCCTACAACAAGGAACAACCCGAATCCTACTGCCATCAACCTATTCCAATCCAGACCTTTTTTACTTTGAATTTGTAAAGTCAGATCATAAATTTTTAAAATTCGGCCAACAACTGCAACTACAATACATATCAATAAAAACAGCAGTACATTATAAGATATACCCATCCACATTGTATTCAGTGTTCCCGCTTCATCAATTGTTGGAGAATTAACACTTGCAGCAGGTGCACTCGTTTGTGCAAAAGTTAACTTAGTGATAAACAGCAATAACAAGCTTATGAAGGCTGATGCTGTTTTTATACCATGTTTTTTTAGTTTCATTCTTATTATTTATTTCTAAACAAAATTTATTTAGATATGATGATTTAAACTTTCTTCTAAAAATGGATGATTTTTTGGAAGAAGAGACGTTTTGCTCAAAGCATTCAACATCAGAAATGTAAATAAGCCAACAAATCCTACAGCTATACCTATTTCTTCAATTCCGAAACCTCTTCCTTTCGAACCTACAGTTCCCGGCATAACCATTAAATAATAATCAAGCCAATGACCGCATAAAACAACAATACAAACATATTTTAAAACTGTAGCTGCTCTTTTTGCATCCCGGGACATCAACAATAATACAGGAGCGCAGAAGTTTAATACTATGTTTAACCAGAACCAAGGTTTAAACTCAGGTTCCCACCTTTTATAATAATAAATAGTTTCTTCTGGTATGTTAGCATAATAAGTAAGCAAAAACTGTGCGAACCATAAGTACGTCCAAAAAATAGAGAATGCAAAAACTAATTTTCCCATATCATGTAAATGGTTATCAGTAACCCAAGGCATGTAACCATTTTGTCTAAGGATTATAATTACTAAAGAGATTACCGCCAACCCACTTACCCACATAGCAGCAAAATTATACCAACCAAATAAAGTTGAATAATAATAATGGGCTTCTAAAGACATGATCGCATCAAAAGCAAAAACAGGAAAAGTAAAACCAAATATAGCCAGGAAAACTGCAGAAATACCAAAGCTTTTGTTGTAATTAGACATTCCGCCTAATGCATCTTCGCTTTTAGAGTACTTTACAAGCATTAATCCGATTATGCTATATAGTATTAAAAATATAACCAGCCTTGCTAAAAAGAAAGGTATATTTAAATACCCCGACTTTGCTGCAACTTCAGCATTATAGGTTTCAGTCCCTTTAATAGTAACCCCTTTGATAGCCCAGCTTGCATATAAGTTTGGCTCTAATATCTTTTTCCCCTCTTCGATAGCTGTATGGTTTGTAAATAAGCCAATAGTAATAACTGCAAGTAGAACCAAACCTGCATAGGGTAATACTTTTGCAAATGCCTGAGGGATGCGGAGAATTGAAGATGACCAACCTGCCTGTGAAACATATTGTATGGCGCAAAATAAGATACCCTCCATACATACACAAGCAAAATAATAACTCATTAATAACAAGTTTGCAAATGTACGTTCAGTATGTCCTACTAAAACCCCAAATGCAATAGCAGCCAAACCGATTACAATAGCTATTAAGCTGTAAGTTTTAGCTTTCCCTGAAAATTCGAACTGTTCATCGTAATTAGAAGCTTTCATCAATTTTAAGAAATTAAATTTTTTGTAATTGGTGAATATACAATACTACTTTCCAGCGCTCATCAGGATTTAATTGAGAAGCATAAGAACCCATAGCATTTAATCCGTAGGTTATTGTATGATAAATTTTACCATCAGTAAGGTCTTTCATAGCTCCACCGCGTGATGACTGACCTTTTGAATAAGATGGAGGTGCCGGATAACCATGTTGTACAACTAAGCCATCACCTTGTCCTTGTATTCCATGGCATGGTGAACAAAAACTCTCGAAAAGTAGTTTTCCATCAGCAAGATTTTTAGAATCAGCTATATATTTGTTTACAACTTCGACACTAGCTTTCTCATAGCCATCTTTTGTATTCGGATAATCAAATCTTACAAAACCTACCGGAGTAGTACCAGCAGGGGGAACTTGAGCTGTTTTTCCATCCTTAAAGTTAGGATTAGCTTGATCTGGATCGTAAGCAATATGTTCATACATGTTCGGAGCATATTCCCAGCCTGTGCTTCTTTTATCTTTCCCACAGGAAGTAATTAAAACAGATGCGAAAAGAACTACAGTAAGATTAAGTAATTTAAATCTATTCATAACTAACATATTTTCTGTCGTTGTGCTTAATCTCTACAGCACCTGCTTGTTTTAACAAAGAATCAATTTCATCATGTGCGGTATTTGTTTTTGCATTAATAGCAATTACAAAACGATCATTAGTAGCTCTTAACTCCATTACTCTTGGTGTACGTCCCGGAAAAAGATGGTTGGCATAAAAATAGGTAAATACCATCCCGAAAGAACTAAACAACACAGTCCACTCAAAGCAGATAGGTACAAAATCAGGAATTGCAAAATTTGGCTTACCTCCAATATTCATTGGCCAATCATATACCAGCATATAGTATAGCATGCAAAAAGCTGCTGTACATCCTATACATCCGAAAATAAAAGCAGCAACTGGCAATCGTGATTCTTTGATTCCTAATTTGTTTTCAATACCATGAATAGGCATTGGCGTAAATACATCGTAAATAGAAACGCCCTTTTCTTTTAAGTTATCAATGCCCTTTATCATTTCATCTGGGTCATCAAAAATGCCAAGTATATATTTAGTGCTATCCATGATTAAATATTTGAGTATTCAGCTTGTTCAACACTGTCATATTTTATTAAGTTCTCCTTATAAAATTCTGCCTGGGCAGGGTCTATGTTTCCTTGTTTTAAAAGCTTTTTCTTTTCCTGCTCACTAGAACTTTTCAAAAGTAATTTTACTTCGGCCATAGCTACTGACGGTAATACGCGTAAAAACAGTAAAAACATGGTAAAGAATAAGCCAATTGACCCAACAAAAACACTTACATCAACCCAGGTAGGGTGAAACATAGCCCAGCTCGACGGAAGAAAATCACGATGCAGCGATACAACAATAATTACAAACCGCTCAAACCACATTCCAATGTTAACTATAATAGACAAGCCCCATGAAAGGGCAATATTTGTACGCACTGATTTAAACCACATTAATTGTGTCATCAGCACATTACAGCCATACATCATACAGCCAGCCCACCAATAAGGCCCAATGAATCGATTTAGAAAAGTATATTGCTCATACTCACCACCGGAATAGTAAGCAATAAAAAATTCTGATAGATAAGCTACACCCACTATAGATCCAGTTAACAAAATAATTTTGTTCATAGATTCGATGTGGAACATAGTAATATAATTCTCTAATCCCAACACTTTACGGGTTACCAGTAATAAAGTCTGTACCATTGCAAAACCTGAGAATATAGCCCCGGCAACAAAGTAAGGTGGAAATATAGTAGTGTGCCAGCCAGGTTCAAGGGAAGTAGCAAAGTCCATAGATACTATAGTATGTACTGATAATACTAAGGGTGTTGCAACACCTGCCAGCACTAAAGATACTGCTTCAAAGCGTTGCCAGGTTTTCACCGATCCGTTCCAACCGAATGACATGACAGAATAAATTTTGCGGCGTAAACCTGTTGCCCTATCACGAATCGTTGCAATATCTGGTAATAAACCTGTGTACCAAAAAACCAGTGATACAGAAAAATAAGTAGAAATTGCAAACACGTCCCAAATTAACGGAGAGTTAAAATTCACCCATAAAGTGTATTGATTTGGTAGAGGAAGTGTATATAAGGCCATCCAAGGACGACCCATGTGTGAAACTACATAAGTAGCTGCACAAATAACCGCAAAAATTGTCATTGCTTCTGCGGATCTGTTGATTGAATTACGCCAATTTTGACGGAATAAAAGAAGCACTGCCGAGATAAGCGTACCTGCATGGCCAATACCTACCCACCAAACGAAACCGGTAATGTCCCAAGCCCAACCCACTGTTTTATTTAAACCCCACGATCCAATTCCATACCAGAAGGTATAGCTCACGGCTACCAGCCAAAGTAGTGCACCTGCGGATGCAAGGCTAAACCCTATCCACCAAGCTTTATTAGGTGCATTTTCTACCGGAGCCAGAATATCTTCTGTGATTTTAGCGTAGGTAATATCGTCACCCGTAATTAAGGGTTCTCTGATTATAGATTCGTGATTAGATGACATACTGATATTTTTTTATTATAGTTAGGCCACAGTTTCATTAGTATTTCTTATTTTAACTTGATAACCGATCCCAGGTTGTACGTTAAGCTCTTCTAACACATAATAAGTACGTTCACTCTTTAATGCTTTAGTAACTTCTGATTCAGGATCGTTGACATTACCAAAAATGATTGCGTTAGTTGGACAAGTTTGCTGACAAGCCATTTTAACTTCGCCATCTTTTAGGGAGCGTTGATCAATCTTTGCTTTTAATTTACCAGCCTGAATACGTTGAACACACATACTGCATTTTTCCATTACCCCCCTAAAACGGGTAGTAACATCAGGATTTAATACCAGTTGTACATGCTCATTATTTAAATAATTATCAAATCTTGAGTCATTCCAATAGTTAAACCAGTTAAATCTTCTTACTTTATACGGACAGTTGTTGGCACAATAACGGGTTCCAACACATCTGTTATAAGCCATGTGATTTAAACCCTCTGATGAATGCACAGTTGCAAGTACAGGACATACAGTTTCACAAGGAGCATGGTCACAATGTTGACAAAGCATTGGTTGATAAACTACAGAAACATGATCTAAGTCCTCCAGTTTATTAATTTCCCTTTCTTCTGTAATAGATTCGTTTCCTTCTTGAAAACTGTAATAGCGATCAATCCTAATCCAGTGCATTTCTCGACGACGGCGTACTTCATCACGACCAACAACCGGAACATTGTTCTCAGCACTACAAGCCACAACACAAGCACCACAACCAGTACATGCATTTAGATCAATCGCCATTACCCAATTATATTGCGGACGATCATATGCATTCCACAAACTGTATGTTTTGTGCTCTGCTTCATGCCTACCATTTGCAGAAGAAGGATCTTTCAGATATTTGTTAAAAGAAGTTTCCCTTATAATATTACGGCCTTCATAAGAATGATGCGTTTGAGTTTGTGCTAAAATATAAACATCACCTGTAGTAGCGAGTGTTGCTGGGACAGCAGACTGGAAAGTTCCATTTTTAAAAACATGGAAAGGAAAAGCATTTTTACCAACTCCTGTTCCAACTTTTCCGGAAGAAGTTCTACCATAACCTAATGCAACAGAAACTGTTTGCTGTGCTTGTCCAGGTTGTAGTAAGACAGGTAATTCTATTGTATAGTTCCCAGAGGTAACTTTCAGCACATCACCTTCTTTTACACCTAATTTTTCAGCATATGTTGGAGCAATAGCAACAAAATTATCCCAAGTGACTTTGGAAACAGTATCCGGGAGCTCTTGTAACCATGGGTTATTTGCTTTTTTTCCGTTTCCTAAATTTATGGTTTGATAAACTTGTAACTCTACGTCATTTACACCTTTAACAGCCAATTGTGTGGTACGATTAACAATATTTTGAGCAATAGCATTCAAATCTTTGTTGAAGGTATAAGCAGCTACCGGAGCGTCTGCTGTTTTTATCAACCCTTTTTGAAGTAAGGCTTCCCAACCCGGCTGGCCGGAAAGACCTGCTGCCGGAAGTAATGTGGTTTCCCAATTGTTTTTTACAAAAGTATAATAATCTTTAACGGGGTTATCTGACCACATCAATAAACTTTGTTCTGCCTGACGGGTATTATAAACCGGATTTATAGTTGGCTGAATTAATGTATAATATCCGGCAAATATATTGTCATCTCCCCAGCTTTCTAAATAATGGTGATTCGGTGCAACAACCTGACACAAAGAACCGGTTTCGTCACTACGATCTGCAAAAGAAACTTTCAATCGAACTTTACCTAAAGCATCTTTTAAGTCTTTGCTGTTGTAATAATCGTAAACCGGATTGGTATCTAAAAAAAACACAGCATCAACTTCGCCACGTTTCATTTCGTTAACAAATTCTACAAATTCTGTATCATTACCTGCATATTGGTAAGATGGGTTGTCCAGATCAATTGTACTACCATAACTTCCCAACAGTGAATTGATTGCATTAACCAAAACCTGCATAGCTACATCATTGCAACCACAAACTACCAGTGCTCTACCTTTTGCTGCCAAAAGCTCTTTTGCAACTAACGTAATTGCTGTATCTGCTGATTTTGAACTAAGTGCTCTTGAACCCGGAAGCGTAGTGCCGGATAAAGCATTATATAAATTAATTAATGCCAAACCTTCTTCTGAAGGTTTAACTTGAATGCGTGTATCTGCATTTGTGCCTGTCATGCTCATGCCAGCTTCAAACTGAACATGGCGGGACATTTTTTTATTTTGAAGCGATTTATTGTTTCTATTAGAAACCCATTGACCCATAAATTCAACAGGCGAAATCCAGGTTCCTAAAAAATCTGCACTGAAACTTACAATAACGTCTGCTTTTTCAAAATGATAGTGGGGAAGTACTGCTTTTCCAAAACTGTTTTGATTTGCCTGGATAATACCTGTGTAAGATATAGCATCATAATTAATCAGTTTGGTTAACGGAAATTTAGTGGTAAAAGAAGCAATGGCTTCTTTTGTAGAAGGACTATGAACCGTAGAAGCAATAATTCTGATCTTTTTACCACCATTATTGATAGAGGTTAATTCCCTAGTTACAAAATTATCCACAGCTTGCCAGGAGGACTCATCGCCTTTTAAGACAGGGTTTTGTAAACGGGTTGCATCATATAAATCTAAAACTGAAGCTTGTGCTTGTGCATCTAAACTACCTTTTCCAATCAAATCCTCAGGGTTACCTTCAACCTTGATCGGGCGGCCTTCTCTGGTCTTAACTAATATCGCCTGGCCATTGTAACTTGAAGTATAATAATTAGCAACACTAGGGGTAACTTCTTCTGGTTTAATTAAATAAGGAATTGATTTATGTACCGGAACTTTTTGGCAGGCAGCTAATGTTACTGCACCAACCCCAAACCCCAACGCTTTTAAAAAATCACGACGTGGAGTTTTAGCAGATAATCCTGCCCCGCTTAAAATTTCTTCTATTGGAAGCGGTTCGGCAAATTCTCCTTTGTTTAGTTCAATAAACTCAGTCGAATTATTTAATTCCTCTAAACCTTTCCAGTATTTTTTATTGCTTTCCATTTAAGCTTTGTAAACTGTAATTGTAAATACTATTTGTTAAAATCAATAATGACACTTGCCACACTCAATACCACCTAAAGATGCAGCTGTAACTTTTTCGCCACGTTTGATACGGTCATGAACGTCCGTCATGCGGTCATAATAAGCATTGCCCTTGTAATTTACTTCAGTACGTTTGTGACATTGAATACACCATTTCATTGTTAATGGTGAGTACTGATAAACTTCCTGCATTTCCTGAATTTGTCCATGACAAGTCTGACATCTGATACCAGCAACTTTTACGTGTTGTGAATGGTTGAAATAAGCAAAATCAGGTAGGTTATGTATTCGAACCCATTGTATTGGTTTTGATTTTGTGCTGTCGTATTTTTGCGTTTGCGGATCGTAACCTAAAGCATTGTAAATCTTTTGAATTTCAGGAGATTCCGTTTTAACTACTTTATGGCAATTCATACAAACATTCAGAGAAGGTATGGAAGCGTTCTTGCCTTTATAAGCACCGGAATGGCAATACTGGCAATTAATTTTCATGGCACCGGCATGTAACTGATGCGAATACTTGATTGGCTGTACCGGTTGATAGCCCTGATGTACATTTGTGTTCCAAAGTGTAACCCAGGTCCAGCTTCCTAAACCAATTACGGAACACAAAACCACAAAAAACACAAACTTTTTATTTTTGGCCAAAAGCTTAACGGTAGCCAAACGGTCTACAGCTGGTTTCTCTTCCTCTTCCAGATCCTCAAGCAAAACACCTTGTTTTTGCAGCAGCACTCTTTCTAAAGTACCGATAACCCGGTTTAAAACAAGTATGATCAGGAAGGCAATAACAATTACACCGATCAAACCAAACAGCATCATGGTGCTTGGGCCAGAATCAGCCGCTGCACCTGCAGCACCGCCCGCTGCAGGTGCAGCTTTTGCAGCCTGTATAGTTTTCCATTGCGCTTTTACATATCCCAAGATGTCTTTTACATCCTGATCGCTCAGGTTTGTAAATACACTCATTTGAGATTGATTGTATTCGTTATAAATCGTTAATGCTTTTGGATTTTTTGCTGCGATTAAAGCCTGGTTGTTTTGAATCCATTTGATCAAATAAGCCTCATCAGGCTCTGAAGCGATAGTTGGGCCTAATGCAGGACCAGTCATCCGGACATCAATTTTATGACAAGAACCACAATTGCTGCTTTTAAACAAAGCTTCGCCCTTCGCCGGATCCTGTGCATAAACAGCATTACCTGTTGCCGCAAAAGCAATAACGATGACCAGTAACCTTGAAATCTGCTTAAAAATCGATGAGATATTTCTCATAGGGTAAATTATGCTTAAATTTTAATGAAGTACCGGAATAGCTAAAATAATATATATTTCTACTAACGGCAGTTCACAAAAGTATCATTTATAAAAATACGACTGACAATATCGTGACTTATAAAACCAATTTATAAACATTCTAAATAATGCATATTTACGTGTTTTTATGCTATAAAAGAAGCATCTGAGAAAAGGCTTTTAGGCGGATACTTCTTTTATCGCACAAAAATTTGTTTTTGTAATTTATTGTTTTAAAATCCAGGCAAAAATTAGCGGAACAACAATAGTTGCATCAGATTCTACAATAAATTTTGGTGTATCAATGGCTAATTTTCCCCAGGTAATCTTTTCATTTGGCACGGCACCAGAATATGAACCATAAGACGTAGTCGAATCAGAAATTTGACAGAAGTAGCTCCAGAAAGGGATATTTTCCATCTCCATATCCTGATACAGCATCGGCACCACACAAATTGGGAAATCGCCTGCAATCCCGCCGCCAATCTGGAAAAAACCAATCCCTTTTCCACCAGAATTTTTTGGGTACCAATCTGCCAGCCAAGCCATGTATTCAATACCACTTTTAATGGTCGAAGCTTTGATTTGATTTTTAATCACATAGGAAGCAAAAATATTTCCCATCGTAGAATCTTCCCAACCCGGAACCACAATCGGCAAATTTTTCTCGGCAGCAGCCAGCATCCAGGAGTTTTTTGGGTCGATTTCATAATACTGCTCCAAATCTCCGCCCAGCAACATTTTATACATATATTCATGCGGAAAATAACGCTCGCCGGCATCGTCCGCATCTTTCCAAATTTTATAAATATGCTTTTGCAAACGACGGAAAGCTTCCTCCTCCGGGATGCAGGTATCGGTAACGCGGTTATAATGATCTTCCAGTAAATCCCACTCGTCCTGCGGGTTCAAATCACGATAATTAGGCACGCGTTTGTAATGTGAATGTGCCACCAGGTTCATAATATCTTCTTCCAGATTGGCACCTGTACAGGAAATAATATCGATTTTATCTTCCCGGATCATCTCCGCCAAAGAAATCCCTAACTCGGCCGTACTCATGGCACCGGCCAAAGTTACCATCATTTTGCCGCCTTCCAGTAAATGCGTTTCGTAGCCTTTGGCCGCATCCATAAGCGCAGCAGCATTAAAATGCAGGTAATTTTTTTCTATAAACTGAGAAATGGGTCCGCGTGTAGTCATCGTTTAAATTTAATTTTTGCAAAAATATACATTTTGTTTAAACAGCATTTACATAGTTTGATGATTTGCTTCGTATAAGAACCTACCCGGAACAGTTACCTTCGCCCCAATATTTACATGAAACGGATACTTCTTTTACCACTACTTTTTTGTTGCGCGCAGTTTGCAATGGCACAACCACGGTTTATCAAGAAAATATTCTTCGAAAAAGACAGCAGTAAAAGAAGTAGTTTGCTCCCGCTCCCGCTGGTTGCGTATGCACAGGAAACTGGTTTAGAACTTGGTTTTGCCGCTTTGTATTCTTTTTATACGGATACTTCCAACCATCAAACTAAAGTTTCTAATATTTATTTACCGGTTTCTTATACGTTTAAAAACCAAAGCCGCATCAGTTTAAAAACTGATTACTGGCTTCCTAAGAATGTTTACCACTTGACAGCAGATGTTGGATATTCCAATTTTCCATATAACTTTTACGGGGTTGGAAACCAAACCCGAAATATTGATAAAGATCTGCTCACCCAAAAACGTTTCCACATAATTGCCGGTGGAGAGAAAGCTGTTTTTACCCATGTTTTTTTAGGTTTGAATACAGATTACGAAAATTACGCTTTTATAGATAATCAGCCGGGCGGCATTTTTTCTATCCAAAACTTTCGCGGAAGCCAGGGTGGCGGAAGCTTACTTTACGGCCCGAGTTTAATTTTTGACAACCGTAACACCAACACCTATACACTGAAAGGTTTATACGTTAATTTAAACGGCGGAATTGTTAATAATCTGTACCGGACCAATTACAACGGCGGTTACCTCAACTTTGATTTCAGGCAGTTTAATTCTTTATCTAAAAAATTTGTCCTGGCTTTCAACGGCAGTTACGAGTTTACGCTGGGCAACAGAACGCCGTTTTATTTGCTGCAAACTTTAGGTAACGATCAGCTGATGCGCGGTTATTATGGCGGCCGTTTCCGGGATAAAAATATTATTGCGCTGCAATCAGAATTACGCTTTCGGTTAAGCGACCGCATTGCTGCTGTAGGTTTTAGCGGAACCGGAACGGTTTACAATAAAAATTTCAATTTAAATCAGCTGAAACCAAACTACGGCGGCGGACTGCGTTATTTTTTTGATGTAGAAAAAGGAATCAGCATTCGGGCTGATTATGGCGTTGGCGAAAAACCGGCAGGCGAAAAACGGCAATCCGGTTTTTATTTGAGCTTGGGCGAAGCTTTTTAAGAGCCTCACCCTAAATCCCTCTCCAAAAGAGAGGGACTTGCCTTTCTGTTAGAAACTTATGCCGCTGCTCCCTCTCCCCTGGAGAGGGCTGGGGTGAGGCTCTAAAACCTCACCTTAAAATCTTCCTTCACCTGATCTTTTTTAAAAAAAACCAAGCCAATCCAAAACAGATCAACCGTTATGGAAACTTGCGGATGTTGTTTGATTATTCTCCAAGCCGATTTCATGCCTTCACTCCAGTAAATATCATCAAAAACAACCACCGTTTTATCATAAGCTTTGGGCAAAATCCAGTCGAAATAACGCAAAGTTGCTTCTTCTGTGTGATTTCCATCAATGAAAATAAAATCAACCTGAAGTTCAGTTTTTAAAACTTCGGGCAAAACTTCATCAAAATTTCCAACCAGCAACTTAATATTTTCGGCTTCGGATATTTCAAAATTTTTGGTGGCCACGTTGGCAATTTCCCGGCAGCCTTCAATCGTTATCAGCCGTGCCGAAGGGTTTGCTTTTTGCAGGTACAAAGAAGTTATGCCCAAACAAGTGCCCAGTTCAATCAAATTTTTTGGCTCGAAATGCGCCACCAAACGAAAAATCAATTGTGCCAACCGCGGTGATTTCAGTACATTTTTTGCAATTTCCCGTACTTCTTTTATCGTACTTTTATTGGTGTGAGAGCCGGCACCCAAATCTACAACCGTTACTTTAGCTTTGCTTTGCAGCAACTGTTGCCGTATCTGTTCAATTGGCAGGTATTCCGTTTTGGCATCAAAATCGTATATTACGTTATCAATGAGTTCATACACAAAAGGCGAATGCACACCGTGCCGGTTTTTTGCGGTGAGGTAATGCCTGATATAATCGCGCGCAAATCTCCAGTTGAACATGCGCCAAAGATAATTTATATTTGAAATAATTGTTGTTTTAACCAGTCTCGTTTTATGCTCAACCCAACCGAAATAAATTCATTAGTAAAATTACTGGACGATCCCGACCAGGAAATATATAATCACGTACACGAAAAACTGTTTTCTTATGGTGCCGAAGTTATCAGCCATTTGGAAAAAGCCTGGGAAAGTGCTTTCGACCCAGTTTTGCAGGAACGTATTGCCGGATTGGTGCACGAAATACAATTTTCCAACCTTAAAAACGATTTGAAATTGTGGTGCCAAAGTGGTGCTTTTGATTTGCTGCGCGGTGCGCTTTTGCTAAACAAATACCAGTACCCGGATTTGGACGAGCAAAAAATAATCAACGAAATTGAAGCCATTAAGCGCGATATCTGGCTGCAAATGATATACGAATCCAGCGCGGTAGAAAAAATTAAGCTGATGAACCACATATTTTACAACATTTATGGTTTCAGCGGCAATACGGCCAATCATCAGGACCCGCAGAATTCTTATCTGAGCCAGGTGATGGAAATGAAAAAGGGCAACCAGATTTCGCTGGCCGTAATCTATTCGGTAATTGCACAAAAACTGGACATTCCGGTTTTTGGCGTTAACCTGCCGCAGCATTTTATTCTGGCTTATGTAGATGAAAGCGCACAACCGGAAGCAGAAAACGGGATTTTATTCTACATCAACACGTTTAACAAAGGCTTTATTTTTGGAAAACGCGATGTGGATATGTTTTTGAAACAACTCAACCTGAAGCCTGAAAAGCAATATTACGAACCTTGCAGCAACCAGGAAATCATCAAACGTATTTTGCGGAATTTAATCAGTTCTTATGAAAATTCCGGCTTAACTGAAAAGGTGGAAGAATTGACGGAATTGTTGATGATTGCGAGCGAGGAGCATTCGCATTCGTAAAGATGAAGTTCAAAAAATTAACTTCTAAATCTCTCGCCTTTAGGTATTCTTAGAGCTTGTTTAAAATTTGTTCAATCTATTTTCGATGCTTCTTTTATCACCTAAAAAATGGTAAGAACTTAGTTTTTGATTTATTTAAATTGATGTAAACACCAATTTTTATAGGGTAAAAGAAGCATTGAGATTTTTTCTTGTATAAATTTAAACAGGCTCTTAATTATTATCAATCAAATTGTAAAAACTTTTACGATAACTATCTCCGATAGGAATTAAATGATCACTGATTTTGATACGGCTCCGCTCAACAGAAGAAACGTGCCTTAAGGCAATAATGAATGATTTATGTACACGTACAAATTCCTTTTCAGGTAACTGCTCTTCTATATTTTTTAAACTTTGCAAACTCATCACCCGCTCCTTTGCTGTGATTATAGTGATATAGTTTTGCATACTCTCTACATACAAAATATCTTTAAGGTCTAACTTTTGTATGCGATACTCTGTTTTTACAAATAAGAACTCTATCGGGAATTCTACTTGCATTATTGAGGACGGGTTAATTTTATTATCTGTTACTACTGTTTGCAAAGCTTTTTCTGCGGCCCGATAAAAACGATCAAATGCAATTGGTTTTAATAGGTAATCAATGACATCATGTTCATAACCATCCAAGGCATACTCCGCATAAGCAGTTGTAAGGATTATTTTGCTTTGTTTACCTGCTATCTTTATAAATTGCAAACCAGTTAAGCCAGGCATTTGAATATCTAAGAAAACAAGGTCTATCTGTTGCTCACGCATTATCTTCAACCCGTCAATTGGATCTGTAGTTGTAGCAACTAATTCTAAGAAAGGTATTTTATTTACATACTCAACCAATATATCAATAGCTAAAGGTTTATCGTCTATGATAAGGCAGCGTAGTTGTTTCATGTTAATTGCAATGTTAAGTTTACTGTATAAAAATCATGATCGTTGGTAATTATCAAACTATGTTTATCCGGATAAATTAGTAATAAACGCCGATATACATTGTTCAAACCAATACCTCCTGTTTTATCTTTTTGATCAATGTTTTTTTTATTTTTTACTGTAACCTCAATCTTGTTGTTCGTAGCTTGTAGACTAATTTTTACAGGATTTTTTGGGTCGGTTAATACACCGTGTTTAAAAGCATTTTCAGTGAATGCAATAAAAAGCAGTGTAGCTATTTTTTGATCTCCAATGTATCCCTCAATAGAAAATTCAATATAAGCGTTTCCTTTTGCACTAATACGTTGTAGCTCGATTACGTTTTCCAAGTATTTTATTTCGCTTTGCAACAGCATAAATTCATCCTTGCTGTTCCGCACCATGTAACGCAAAATTTCCGAAAGCTTTAACAAGGCAACAGGTGCCAAGTCTGATCGCTTATAGGTTAACGAATAAATATCATTAATGCTATTAAACAAAAAATGAGGGTTAATTTGTGAACGCAAAAAAGTCAATTCTGCTGTTGCTTGCTCTTTTACAAGCTCCTGTTGACGTTGTTTACTTTGATACCAACTTTCGGTAAAAAAGTACATAATGCCATAAATAAAATATACCGGAAAATAATAGTAAAAGATGTTATCGATGTAGAATCCAATTGTAATAGCATTACCCTTATAATTATCGAAACCTAATATTGGTTTAAAAAACCAAAACTCAACTATATACCGCCAGCATATTAACGCTACTAAAGTTAGCACCACAAATAAAACAGCTTTAAAATAGTTCTTTTTTACAAATAGTTCTGGTGCAACAAATAAATAATTACTGTAAAAACACAGCGCAGTAATACTGTTAAAGCCTGTCTCACACAAAAAATATTTTATAAAGAGTGAAAAGCTTTTAGGCTGATCTTTAAAGGAATGATATGTATTGTTATTAAAAAGAGCAAAGGAATGATTTAATATCAATAAACCCCAAAAAGCAACATGTAAAAGAATAATGTATTTACGCTTCATCAGCTAAATATAGTGCAGGTTTTTTATTTTTAGAATGAAATATACATAAACTGGCAAATTTTGATGACGAATAAGCAAACTATATAGGATTTTGCCATATGGATGTTCATCAATAAAATTGTGGTGTTTGTCAATCACTTTTTTCAATGCAAACTTCCTACTACATTTTTGTATGATTAAACTAAACCGCAATGAAAAAACTACTATTGATTTACATAACCATGTTGTTGCCATTCCTTGGGGTTTCTCAAGAAAAAATTCAGGAAAAACTTAAAATAACCGTTCATCCCGGCGTTGAACTTTTTACTATCATCCAGATATTGGCTGATAAATACCCACAGCCAAATCCGTCTGCTTACAGTAAAGAGGTACTGGAATATTTTGGAAAGTATAAGGATCATCCGGCAGTAAAAAAAGTAGCTTCATTTGATAAAACTTATACTGACTTGGTAGAATTAGGCTGGTGCATGAGCGATTTTCCCAACATTAAAATTTATGAGCCGGTAGATTTGAACTGGTATAAAGATTACGGCAAAGAAAACGTATTGGAATACCTGAAACTTTGTAAGGATTTTTTTAACGATACACGCTTTTGGGAGTTCTATCAAAAACACCAAAGCCGTTATAACAAATGGGGCGATGACTTGAAGGCGAAAGTTGATTCGGGCAAATTGATAGAGAGGCTAAAAGATTTTTACAAATATGATTCAGATGTGAAATGGTATATCTGCATTGACCCGCTAAATAGTTGGGGTTCGCATGCAATAATGACTAAAACATTAAATCCGCAATTTGCTGATTGGATTGTTTATAACACGGGTTATTTTAACAGGGACGGTTCAAAGGATGCTGACCCTGCATTTGAATTTAAAGACTTTGATAATTTGGTATGGCACGAGGGAAGCCATGTTTATATAGAAAGCCTTTTTAAGAAATATGCTAAAGAAATAGATGCTTTAAGCTACCTTTTTAATAAAGATGATGAAGGGATGAAAAGAAATGACATTAGCAATTGGACTTATTGTTTAAATGAAAACATGGTACGATCAATTGTATCATCTTTATATAAAAAATATCGTACTGAACGCCAGTTTAAACGCCAAATGGCCCGCGAAACTGCAAGCGATTTTATTTATGTAGAGGATTTAACAACTTTTATAACTGATAAATATATCAACTCTCACAAGTACAAAACTTTCGCAGAATTTTTTCCGGAGATATTAAAACACCTTAAAAAGAAATACCCTGTTTGATGTTTCCAACTTTCCTAACTTTCGGACTTTCTAATTATTTCCAACAAACTTCATTAAAAATTCTTAATCCAATTTTAAATATAATGCTGTTTTTATCACCTAAAATTTAGGTCGATAAAAACAGCATGATCAAATTCTAATTATTCCCGCCAAACTCCATCAGATAAGATTTCAGAAATTCATCCAGATCGCCATCCATCACGCCTTGCGCATTAGAAGTTTCGTGACCTGTCCGCACATCTTTTACCAATTTATAAGGATGAAGCACGTAATTCCGGATTTGCGAACCCCATTCAATTTTCATTTTTGCGCCTTCAATGGCATTGCTGATTTCCATCCGCTTGCGCAACTCCGCTTCGTACAATTGCGATTTTAACAACCGGATTGCGTTTTCCTTGTTCTGCAATTGTGAACGCGATTCCTGGTTTTTAATGATGATGCCCGAAGGTTTGTGGTATAAACGAACGGCCGTTTCCACCTTGTTTACATTCTGACCGCCGGCACCGCCAGAACGGAAAGTTTCAAACTCAATATCTGCCGGGTTTACATCAATTTCAATCGTATCATCCACCAGCGGATACACATAAACCGATGCAAAAGAAGTATGGCGTTTGGCATTGCTATCAAACGGAGAAATGCGGACCAAACGATGCACGCCGTTTTCGCCTTTTAAATAACCATAAGCAAAATCGCCTTCAATTTGCAGCGTAACAGTCTTTACACCAGCAACTTCACCTTCCTGAAAATCCTGCTCGCTTACTTTATAACCATGTTTTTGCGCCCACATCGTGTACATGCGCATCAGCATACTTGCCCAGTCGCAACTTTCAGTTCCGCCTGCGCCTGCTGTAATTTGTAAAACCGCATTCAGCTGATCTTCATCCGCAGAAAGCATGTTTTTAAACTCCAGGTCTTCCAGTTGCTTTAGTGTGAGCTGATATTGTTCTACAGCTTCCTCATCCGTTGCATCGCCGCTTTGGTTCATCTCCTGCATCACAACCGTATCTTCTACCGCAGTTTCTACAGCTTTAAAAGCATCTGTCCAGGTTTTTTTACTTTTCATGGAAGCCAATACTTTTTCCGCTTTTTTAGAATCGTCCCAAAAATCGGGTGCCAGCGTGATGTCTTCTTCTTCTTTTAGGCGATATAGTTTCGTATCGACGTCAAAGATGCCTCCTCAGGGAAGTTACTCGATCCCTCAAGTCTTGAACTTGTTCTTTTGTCATCCCGCAAATATAGAAAATTGATTTAGGGAAAAACGATCAATATAAAACCAATTTTAGGTCGATAAAAACAGTATCAAATTTTCTTTAATTATTAGAAATTTGATTTAAGGAGAAGCGATCAACATAAAACCAATTTTAGGTCGATAAAAACAGTATGAAACTTTCTTTAATTATTAGAAATTTGATTTAAGGAGAAACGATCAACATAAAACCAATTTTAGGTCGATAAAAACAGTATGAAACTTTCTTTAATTATTAGAAATTTGATTTAGGGAAAAACGATCAATATAAAACCAATTTTAGGTCGATAAAAACAGTATCAAATTTTCTTTAATTATTAGAAATTTGATTTAAGGAGAAACGATCAACATAAAACCAATTTTAGGTCGATAAAAACAGTATGAAACTTTCTTTAATTATTAGAAATTTGATTTAAGGAGAAGCGATCAACATAAAACCAATTTTAGGTCGATAAAAACAGCGTGAAACTTTCTTTAATTATTAGAAATTTGATTTAAGGAGAAACGATTAACATAAAACCAATTTTAGGTCGATAAAAACAGCATGAAACTTTCTTTAATTATTGTAGCGTATTTTCCCTTAGCTTCGTATAGCTAATGATAAACTTAAAATAATCCGTCATGAAACAATGCATGCTTCTTTTATCGGTACTTTTTGCTTTTTTTTCAACTTCATGCAGAAAAAATTCAATTGCAGTTGATAATCTCAACGCTACTATTGTTGGAAAATGGAATATTGTAAATGACGCTACTTTTACGGGAGTTGGCGTCAACAATCATCCGGTAAACTATGCAGGTAAAACCGGAGATTATTTTGATATTAGAAAAGATGGATACATTTATATGAAAGAAGGTACAACTTTAGATACTTCAAGTTACAAACTGATTTCTGATACTACAATATTAACCCCTTCTTTTGGCATTACTTTAAACGGGGTGACAGCAGTAAGCCACATCACGAAACTGTCGGCCCACAACGCAACAATCACTGCTCCTACTAAATTAACTCCCGGAGGTAGGTTTGGAAGAAAAGTGGATTTAAGCAGATAGAAACTTTTAGATTTTCAACCTTTACCTCCTACAACTCATTCCGCTTTGTGCGCGCCCGGATGCAGCAAATTCGTATCTTCCAGCCAGTCGGCCAGCCTTTGCCGCCAGGTTTTGATCGAGTTTAAGCCTGACCGGTTTCCCATATTAAAACCATGGCTTCCCTGCGCCAAAATATGCGCTTCAACAGGCACTTTGGCTGCGCGATAACGCTCCAGCAATTGCACAACCGGCACCGCACAACAAGGATCATTATTGGCTGCCAGTAAAAACGCAGGCGGCGCATCTGCAGGAATAACTTCCGGTATATAAAGCGGGCCTGGATAAATCAGCACATCAAAATCAGGCTTGGCACTCGCCCGTTCCACCAAATCTTTGGCCTGCGGATTGCCGGTCCCGGGCGCATAGGCAATTGCATCTACCACTTCTCCGCCTGCCGAAAAGCCCATCATCCCAATCCGTTTTGGGTCGATGCCAAGCGCTGCAGCCCGGCTGCGCACCAAACGCATCGCGCGGTTGCCATCTTCTACAACCACTTTTTCCAGCTTGTACGGCGATCCGGTTTCCCGTGCCAAACGATACTTCAACACAAAAGCAGCTACGCCCAAACTGTTTAAAAACTTGGCCGGTTCTGTTCCTTCCGCATCAATTACCAGCAAACTATGGCCGCCGCCGGGGCAAATTACCACAGCCGCGCCGGTTGCTTTTTCTTTTGTGGGAAGATAAACCGTGAGCGACGGATTATTGATATGTTTCACCCAGTAATCTTTGGCCTGCTCGGGTTCGTTTTTGAGGCTTTCAAAACCGGGCGCACCGTTTTTCCAAAGCGGGATTACGGTTGGCGTTTGGGCAAAAATAGGTTGATAAAAACAGCATGTCAAAGCGATACAAATTAGTTTGGGTTTCAGGTTCATGATGAGGTTTTAATTGTAAAAATAAAAGTAGCAAAAATTGATTTCCACTGCTCAAACCAATGCTTCTTTTATCACCTAAAAATCATGCTTCTGTTTTTCGGGCTTCAAACCAAAAAAATTTGGAACAATTTAAGCACAGTTTACATTTACTTTTTAGTTTTGAAATTAAAACCAAGATCATGTTACCAAAAATAAATTTCACCGAAACTGAAGCTTACCGCTATTTGTCCGACTATTTCCCGGAAGTTGCCGAATTGGAAATGAAGGATTTGTTTAAAAACGATCCCGATCGATTTAAAAAATTGTCCATCATGTTTGAAGATACTTTGTTTGATTTCTCCAAAAACCGTGTGGACGATAAAGCGATGGCGTTGCTGATCCAGTTGGCCAGAGAATGCCAGCTAAAAGAAGCAATTGAAGCGATGTTTTCGGGCGAAAAAATCAATGAAACCGAAGATCGCGCTGTGTTGCATACGGCTTTGCGAAACGTGACCAATAAACCTTTAAACATTGAAGGCGAGAACGTTACAGAAGAAGTGAACAAGGTTTTGGATCAGATGGAGAAATTTTCCAACGCTATTATTTCCGGCGATTGGAAAGGTTACCAAGGCGATGCCATTACAGATGTGGTCAACATCGGCATCGGCGGTTCTGATCTGGGCCCGGTGATGGTGACGGAAGCGTTGAAATCCTACAAAAATCAATTAAATATGCACTTTGTCTCCAACGTGGATGGCACGCAGATCACGGAGATTTTAAAGGATTTAAACCCAGCGACTACGCTGTTTTTAGTGGCTTCAAAAACATTTACCACGCAGGAAACCATGACGAATGCACACACGGCGCGTGATTGGTTTATCAAAGGCGGCGGAAAAGATGAAGACGTGGCCAAGCATTTTGCGGCACTTTCTACCAATGCCAAAGCGGTGGAAGCTTTCGGCATCGATACCAAAAATATGTTTGTGTTTTGGGATTGGGTTGGCGGCCGTTATTCTCTTTGGAGTGCCATTGGTTTGTCCATCGCTTTGAGTATTGGTTTTGATCATTTTAAAGAACTTCTGACTGGTGCCAACGCTGCCGACGAGCATTTCAGGACTACAGAATTTGAGCAGAATATCCCGGTGATGCTGGCCATGATCGGCATTTTATACAACAACTTTTTTGGTGCACAAACCGAAGCTATTTTGCCTTACGATCAGTATATGCATCGTTTTGCAGCCTATTTTCAGCAAGGCGACATGGAAAGCAACGGCAAACATGTGGACCGTAACGGAAACATTGTGGATTACTCTACCGGGCCAATTATTTGGGGCGAACCCGGAACAAACGGCCAGCACGCGTTTTACCAGTTAATCCATCAGGGAACCAAATTGATCCCTTGTGATTTTATTGCGCCGGCCATCAGCCACAATCCAAGCGGTGAACATCACCCAATTTTATTGTCCAACTTTTTTGCCCAAACGGAAGCGTTGATGAACGGCAAAACCGAAGAAGAAGTGAAAGATGAACTACAATCTTCTGGCAAATCCGCAGAAGAAATTGAAAAATTAGTTCCCTTTAAAGTTTTTGAAGGCAACAGGCCCACTAATTCTATCCTGCTAAAAGAAGTTACGCCACGATCTCTGGGCAGTTTAATTGCCTTTTATGAACACAAGATATTTGTACAAGGCATTGTGTGGAATATTTTCAGTTTCGATCAATGGGGCGTGGAATTAGGCAAGCAACTGGCCGTAAAGATCCAGAAAGAATTGAAAGGCGATGAACCGGTTTCCAGTCATGATTCTTCAACTAATGGTTTGATCAATCAATATAAAACCTGGCGTTAAGGTTTTTAGGCCGATAAAAGAAGCATCTGTAATTAGTTTTGCAGATGCTTTTTTAATGTGTAGTTTTAATCAAAATCATCAAATTATGGCCTTACAGTTTATTCAGGATGTAAAAGGAAATACAACTGGTGTTTTTATTCCGATTGAAGAGTGGCAGGATTTAAAATCAAAATACAGCGACTTACAAATTCAGGAAATTGCGGTATCAACACACATTCCTTTATGGCAAAAGCAAATTATTGATAATCGTTTGAATGATTATCACAACAATGCTGATGACCTTGCTGATTTTGACGAAACCTTAAACAGCATTGAAAAAGCTTTGTGAATTACTCACCTTACGCAAATTTATTTAAGGAAAAGGGTTTATGCGGCACATGGTGTTGATAACAATTTAAGCTCTGCATAAGCGGCTTTTTGAGCTGCT
>JAABUS010001397.1_pt1 | contig 53007 bp, 12 predicted proteins | sample 5560161 | NCBI WGS metagenome assembly JAABUS01 (sample SAMN10711885, study PRJNA513376) | rock metagenome | isolation source: Antarctica rocks | place: Antarctica: Victoria Land, Trio Nunatak nord | collected 2016-01-04 | reverse complement strand
CAGTGCGTATACAATCTAGTAATTCCAACCCCCCATGCCTTCAACTTGGCCACTTTAACTGAACCCAACCAGTGCTTATACAATTTAGTAATTCCAACCCCCCATGCCTTCAACTTGGCCACTTTGTTCCAACCAAACCAGTGCGTATACAATCCAGTAATTCCAACCCCCCATGCCTTCAACTTGGCCACTTTGTTCTAACCCAACCAGTGTGTGTATAATCCAGCTTCCACCCAAACCCTTGCCCAAACACACCCGCCATGAGATCCCCCACATCCACACCCAGGAACGACAATCCTTCTAGGTCCATTTTCTTACTCCACAGCACTTCCTCCGTCATCGCCCTCCTCCTTCCGCTGCTTCTCCTCTTCTAGTCCGAGAAGACAAGCCAAGTGGTCAGCCCATTCCTCATCGGTCAAAATGTCCCGAACGTCAAATTCATCGCTCTCTCCTGCACCACTGACGCCTTCAGTCTCACCCTTGCCAGGCTCTACAGCCCCTTTCGGGAATTGGTCGCCTTTATCGATGCGAGTATTAGTCGGTAGCTTGCTTGGGTGGCCCGTGTTGTAGTCTACGGGAGGCGATGGGACGGGAGTCGCTTTGGTAGCCGCTGACTGAGATCCATTGGAGGTCTTCTGGGTGTCAACGTTAGTAGGTAGGTCCGACTACGGGTGAAAGATTCTTACAGTCTTGACCCGACTTGCTTCAAGACACTTTATGCGAAGCCGAGATCTTAGCTTGTCGTTTTCCTCACCGCGGAGGATATGTTGCCGCTCGAGAATCCCATACTTCTGAGCCAAATCATCGAAATTCCACTGAAGATTCTCTAGATCTTGCTTCCTCTCGCCGGCAAAGAACTCCTTCTCTTTTTGCATACGTTCCTCCTTACTCATACCGTACCCCAGCTTGCTCGGGTAACTAGGAACGAGGGCCATTAGCTCCTCGTGCTCAGCTCTGATTTCATCACGCATGAAGCGGAAAGTGTCAACTTGGCCAGCACAGTCGGTGACCCTCGCTTCAAATTTGAATCGTCTCTGCATCTGCTGATCGTGGTCCTCGTCATACTTTCTCTCCATGGCAGCGATTGTGTCTTCTTGCTGTTGGAGCAACTTGATTACAGTGTCTGGGTCGGCCAAAAATCGTTGTAGCTCTCCATGGAGTCTGCCATTGATATTGCACTGCGTGCTCAAGCGAGTTTGGAGGTCTGAGATGGTCGTCATTCTCTCTCGATCTTGAATGGTGAAAATCAAGAGCATGGCAACAATGATCTCGAAGCCTTGGCTTTTGTCATTGCTTTGGCTTTTTGCTAATAGCAGTTGAGACTCTAAAGAGCAGCACTTCTTGTCAGCTGCGGTAGCCCGATCGTTTGCTGCTCCCAATTGGGTCTTCAGCAGGCGACATTTTTTCTCGACAAACTGATAGTACCCGTTGGCGGCTCTGTTGTTGCGTCGTGATACTTCCAGCTCGTCCCCCAACGTCCGACATTTTCGTTGGCAACGTGGTAATTCGTGTTTGCGGATAGGTTATGGCGTCGTGATGCTAGCAATTCATCCATCAACGAAGAGCGTTCCTCCTCGGCTGCATTCTTCATCCATAAGTGGCTCCGATGTTGGAGCTCACGGAGTGTGACCCAGAATCCCACGACTCCTAATGCGAGAAGCTCAAGGATGAGACCGAATCGCTCGACGTTGAAGCTCCAATTAGTGTCATCTTTGAACATTGTCTTACACCATCCAAAGAAGTTTTTCGGGTCAAGAATGACTGAAAGGGGGACGAAAGAGTTGGAAGAGGAGTTGAAAGCTTTGTGTAAGAAAGAGCTTGAAAATGGGGATGAACATGGCTGAGCAGATGCCCGGGCAGATAGCCAGATGTGTTGTGTAGAGTTGGTAGAGTTGATGGCTAGATCGCTCTCATCGTAGAAGACGGCAGCATCCGGGTGAGGGGTGTTGAATACTAGAGTATCCGAGGCATGAGGATCCACGTCGCAGTTCAGTAGTTCGCTAACCTTCATAGCCACAGCCACGTCTTGGCTACGATAGTATGGAAGCGTACGAGGTAAGAGGTGTCCGTCGAAGCGGCAGACACCCAGCTTGCAGTGATCTGGTGCATGGCCAGCGGCCCAGAGTACAGTATAGCTCACGAGTGCTGTGTAAGCCAAGCCCGCAAGGAGAAAAAGCATGGCTGAAGATTTCGAAGTCGGCTTTGAGAGAGGTTTGCTGTTGTCTTCGTGGTAATGACGTTGAGAGCGAAGCAGAAGGCGGCGCTGTGCAAAGAGGAGGTCGAAAGTATTGTGGGAAGGAGTGTCGAGGATAGCAGTATCGATTTCAGTCTTGCCGATGTGTGATGAGGAATTCGAGACTATGTAATCGCAAGGTGTAGAAGAGATTGCGGGGTTCAGGGTAGGTGTTATATTAAAGGGGAGGCTGGCACTTGCACCGAAAGGGGCGCTAGGGCCATGAATGTCTTGGCAAGCAAACAATCGGCCCGCCTGCCGTGACAATATTTTATTTATTTCTAACCTTGCTACCTCGGTGGCCACGGCATCCACTCTACCGAAATCTCCGCCGACGGGGATTCCAAATCAACGAGAACGCGGTGAGAGATCCTTGTGATGCCGTTTCGCTTAAGCAACGACTCTTGTTTTTATCCTGCTGTAGTAAGAAGGCAAAGCATCAATGCAAACCATTTAGAAAAGCGCTTCAACGATTCACACTTCCAATGACTAAAACCTAGGTTCTCCTGCTTGAATATTCACAATGACGCCTGCAATGAACTCAAGAGCGAGAGTCAAACAAGATGGGGTTGCTACAATTTTATTGAAGCTGATCTGGAAACGAATGCACCAGCAAACAAAGTGGATTGAGAATGGAGCAATCGTCTGTCACACGACTGAGAAACCCCTTTCGAGTCTCTGCTGGTCAGTCTTCAGGCTTATTAGATTTTCGAGTACCCAGGTAGGCTTTTACGATCATTGCATTATGCTCGCTTTTCCGTGGCAGCATTCACCAGCTCACCCGCCTTGGCCTCTTGTACGTCGAGAATTATTTGTCAGCGCTCAGTCTTGATTCCCTGCTACTCGGCCGTTTGGGGTCAGGTTCTATAGATTTGCCGCCACACACCAGCGGATGGTTCACTCTACTTGCGCGCACGACGCTATTCACCGTGTCATTTGTTGGTGCATATTTTAGCGCGTCAGGTGAACAAAAGTCAAAACGTTGATTAATATATTTGTGGCCATCCATAGCATAGTCGCAATGAGGGTATAGGCGCGTGGATGAAGAGAGAGATGTACGATGAGGTAGTGAATGATTGGCTTGGTCTCGATAAATAGGTGGCAGTGTATTCGTGGATCGAAAATCGAGGCTTCTTTCAGCTCGGGCTGCGGCGGACTATGAAGCATGACTGGTGAATAAAGTGGAAATTGTTTCATGATGGCAGTGGTCGTCAAAGGAAGGTTTGATGAGTTCCGCAGATGACGGTAGGCTAGCACAAATCTAGTCTAGCCTATCCACGAAATTACCAGGCTCATTGGTACGAAGACCGTCCATTTTGTTCGAGCAGCAGTCAAGCAAGATTTTATTATCAAGCCTATTGCCCTTGGCAAATTGTGGTGGATTATCGCTGGTCTTTCTGTGATTACCTTAAGGTGGCATTCAAATCAGCCATAAGCTGATGGTAGACATGACCTCACATATCCCCCAGGTGTCAGCAGTGCAAAGAAGCCAGCAAGGATCTCACAGTACGATATCAAAAACCTTTGAGTAGAGCAGCAGACTTGAGATGCTAACATTATTTAGCTAGACCCATGCATCATTTCTCTCGACGAAGAAGCCCTTGAGAAGCTCCGCCTCATTGTGGACAGAACCCAGCTCCATAGCGCGTAGACCTCAACAGGAATGGAACATGCATAATATAAACTCATCAATACACCGCCAGCCATAGTATCTCATATGCGCAACTTTGAATCATCCGCCGAAAACCACCAGGAGGAGCCCAGCCCAACCGTTCCTCTCCCCATATGCCGTCAAGACCTTCCCTCATTTCTACCAGAGCCGCCATTCTCACTCCCAATACACCCACCGATTCCCAACGATCAAGTATTCTGTAGACACGATCAAGCCAGAAACAAGCGAGCAAGCCGTCTCACCAGATATCCATCCGCCCACTTCCGCAACGCTCAAATATCAAAGACACAGGCATCAAGAAAGGAAGCGAGCAGAAATTCAGATCCCCAGCCTTCTTCCCAACTCAACGATCAGGGGTCCAGCGGAACGTAATCATTGGAGGCAAGCGAATAAAGAAGGAGGTACAGTGCTGGTGGTATCGTAGCTGTCGCATCCACCCCTCGCGATCGCTTCTCAATATCCTCTTCCTCGGCCCCCACGCCCCCTATGCTGGCCCTGACCCCGTCCACTCCTCCCTCGGTTTGCGCCGCCATCATGTCCCAGTGCCGATCAGGAGGCTCAAATACACGGGGATCCATGGCTTCTTGCCCTATTTTGGACGTCTTCACGTGTCTTGATGAGCGCGGTACGACGCATTGTGTGCCAAAGATGAAGGAGAACGAAGACATAGGCGGTATAAGGAGTAGTAAAAAATCAATGTGTCTGAAAAGTGCAGGGTCGAAGAGATAGGTATTTGGGCTTGTTGCCAGCCGAGAATGGTATGTATCGAATCACTAGAGTGCCGTAGAGCCAAAATCAATGGGTAATGTGCTGGCGCCTTTGCAGTGGAACGGTACGTTGCGGGGTTGTGGTTGAGAAGAGACGTAACGAAGAGCGAGGATTGGTTTTGCAAGTACTAGGTTTGGGCGTCAACAGAACGAATGCTAGGTCTTCTGGATGCGTTGACATGTCGATATGGGTATAATCAAGGTAAGAGAGCCATACATGAGGCTGTTTCAGACTGCTGGAATATTGTTAATGCAGGTACGCGGACCCATAATTGTGTGTGTTAGCGGTATGAAGGCATCGAAATCCGCATGATAAGGGTCCAGGTGGCGAATAAAAGGAGGTTGGGTTTGTGCCAATTCTCAGAGATCACGGATTGCTGCACTTCACTTCAGAAGCCTTGGCATAAAAGTCAATTTCGCTTAAAAAGACACGCAAGATCGTTAACACACCGAGCCGCAACATAATTCTCTTTTCACATCGTACTTGATACTTGCAGTCGACACCTGCAACAACTTTGTATACGATACCACTCTTCTTCTCCTATCAACAACCATCTTCGCATACACCTCCCTTCCACCAAAGGCTCAACAATGTCCTGGACTGTAGCCCGCGAGCTGGCCACATTTGGCGCTGTACTTGGGGCAGCGTACCTCGGCGCCACAGCAGCGACAGCATATGTGGTCAAGTGCGAACCACTCGAAGCTAGCATCGTTCCGAAAACGCTTGCTCATGTCCTTCCCGTGCACTGGTTCACCACCTGCCAACGCCTACAGTCACCTCTCCCACTTGTGTGGAGCAGGGACTTCATAGCCTGTCAGGGCCACAACATCGAGTCATGCATGGCAAAACACGCTCCGGCTTTAAAAGAAGTGCCTGTTGCCATTAACGAGAGCGTCGTCGAGATGGTGTCGTTGTCACAAAATTTGAGGAACTCGACTTCGGACTACCTCTTGCCAGAGAGTTCACCCATTCATACCTACAAGGCGCTCTGCCTGATATTCGCTATTCTCCGGGATTTCTACCAATTCCTTCTTGCCAAACTCTCAGGACTCGGGATCACCGACTTCGTTTTCATCGTCTTCTTCTGCTTGATCATACCAATAGTCATCATATTCTTCACAGTCGAAGTGTGCCGCTACTGGAAGAAGTGGCTCGCAGACAAACCCGCCATCCTCGATGCTGTCGAACAACACTTTCGTCGGAAATTGGATGAGAGAGCTTCAAAGACAATCAAAGGCTTACAGGATGAGCTCGAGGGTTCAAAGAAGCTTGTCTCGAAGGCCAACAACAAAACCGAAGAAGCTTCTACAAGCCTCAAGAGGGTGGAAAAGGCCCAGAAACAGGAGGCTGAAAAGCGTGTCATAGCAGAAAAAGATACTGCATCCATACAAGGACAAGCTGACCGGGAGAGGCAGTTGAGACTCGACTTGGAGGCCAAAGTTCAAGATCTGACCACTCAACGCGACCAAGCTTTGACCAATATCCGCAATCTTGAGAAGCAGATGAAGCAGCTGGAGATAGGCAACCGTAGACAGGCTGGCGAGATCTCTAAGCTCAAGCGCGATATTGGGACGAGTGAAGGACAAGTCTTGCGCTTGAACGCCGATATTCGCTCAAAAGACGCCGACATCGATCAGCATACGCACAATATCAAGAACTTGAAGCAAGAAATCGCAGGCTTGAAAGAGTGTAAGAAAGGAAAGCTCGAGAAGATCACTGAGCTAGAGTGTGAGATTGTGACCTTGGAACAAAATGTGGCTAAATTGAAGGCCGACAGCGAGTCCAAGGCCAGCGAGATCGCACCATTTAAGAACAACATTGAAAGCTTGGAGCTAGAATTGGCGAGCCTGAAGACTGATGGCAAGTCGAAGGCTAGCAAGATCACGAAGCTAGAGTATGAGATCAAGACCTTGGATCAAGATGTGGCTAAATTGAAGGCCGACAGCGAGTCCAAGGCCAGCGAGATCGCACCACTCAAGAACAACATTGAAAGCTTGGAGCTAGAATTGGCGAGCCTGAAGACCGATGGCGAGTCGAAGGCTAGCAAGATCACGAAGCTAGAGTATGAGATCAAGACCTTGGATCAAAATGTGGCTAAATTGAAGGCGAACAGCAAGTCCAAGGCCGGCGAGATCGCACCACTCAAGAACAACATTGAAAGCTTGGAGCTAGAATTGGCGAGCCTGAAGACTGATCGCGAGTCGAAGGCTAGCGAGATCACGAAGCTCAAGAGTGCGAGCGAAGCCTTGGAGAAGCGGCTTCAAGCCGAGCAAGATACATCTCCACTTACCGGGACGACCGATGCCCAGCCTTCACTACCACAGACACCATCACCCTCCTCACCTGCGCGACCTACTCGATCTCCCGCCGAGCCTACGAAGTCTCCCTCTACCCGACCACCTACGGCACTTCCATCTGAGGAGTCCAAGCAGCCTACGCCACCTTCGAAAGAAAACACGAAGGGACAAGCATCTGACGATACCAATCCTATCGTTCGTTTACCACCAGCTACGGCACTTCCATCTGAGGAGTCCAAGCAGCCTACGTCACCTTCGAAAGAAAATACGAAGGGACCAGCATCTGAGATTACCAATCCTATAGTTCGTTTACCACCATCTACACAATCACCCACATCTGAGCCCAATCAGAGGACAACAACTGGCAAGCTAGGTGACAAGCCCTTTAGCGGCAACATACCTACTGGACCACGCAATCCGGGCAAGCCCTTTAGTGGGATTATCCCCACTGGACCACGAAATCCGGGGAAGCCTAGGGCAGCAAAGCAATGGGGCCCGCCGCCAACCAACAACAACTTGAAGGCCGCGCAGCAAGGCGCTGCGCCTCCAGGCTACTACTCGCAATTTCCACCTCACGATCGACAAGTACGTGGAGATAGGCAAGGATCGAACAACCGCGGAGGATATCCTGGGATGCCGCCGCAAGGCCGAGCAGATAGAATCGCGGAGCGTGACGCTGGGATGAAGCGAATGCAAGACGGGTGGGAGAGGGGGAGGAAGAGGGAGGAGGAACAGATGAGGGAGGAGGAACGGAAGTGAAGAGGGGTGAGAGACAGGCAGTGGGGGGGGGGGTGATGAAAGGGGAACCAGGTGGAAGGGATAGGGTGAAGGGGAGGTGGAACATCATTTTCGAGAGAATAGGGGGCCGGCGTGCCAAGGGAGGGGGAGGTGGAACTACACATTGGTAGGGAAGAAGGGCCGGCGTGCCAAGGGAAGGGGAGGTGGAACTACATATTGGTAGGGAAGAAGGGCCGACGGGCTCTGAGGAAGGAGAAATTTACTGAGGGATAGCTAGCAATTGAACACGTCTTTTCTGAATTCAAGAACTTCTACATACCCACAGATATGACGTCGTAATGGGAAAGTGTTGGGACTTTTGAAACGCCAAGACATTGTAAGTGAAGTGAAGGTATTCCAAATTTTCCGTGAAATGAGAGGCTTATCTGGAAATTATGCCCCAACCTCCTCTATTTTTGCCACTGCGGCTTATCACGCGTGGGTTCTTCTCACTGAAAATTCTCTCTTTGCAACTCCCCAACTTCTATCACGTACTCTATCCACACTCATATTTTCGATACGTACACCATTGCATACTCATCAGCTCTATCTTTTACAGACCAAGAAGGGCTTCTTACCGCTCTACGTCACCGCATTCAGCTCACCGCTCAACATAACACCTCCAACCTCACTTCTTCATCCCCAATTTTCGTCACCTTCCCCGCTCATCAATACCCTCCAAGGTGTTGTATTACGCTCTCCAACCCATATCAGACATCCAATACTCCGTCTAGAAGCCATGGATCACCTCGCCGCTGCTCGTTATACCTCTATTGTGTACGGTGTCGGATTCAGCTTACTCGGATTTGTGTCGCTTTTGAACGGCAAGGAGCCCACAAACACCACCATTATCTTGCCTGGAAGCACCGCTGAGCGTGTTTCCGAGGCCCTTGGAGCCATGGAATCGCCTGTTGGCAATGGCACGGAGCCCACGTTCAACATTATCTCCACTCTTGGCTACGTCCTTCTTTTCCTCTTTCTGCTCATGATTACTATTGTCTTTACTATTCCTGAGCTGCCCAAGGCATGGAACAATGCGCAGGGCCAGTTCGATGAGAGCATGTACTGGTTTCTCAGCTTCTTCTTCCCTTGCCATGCTCCCAAACACACCGATCTCCCGACTCCTCGCCCTTTCAATGACACCATTATGGATCTGGATCCCACTATCATCGAGAATGTGTGGCTCATCGAGAAGCTCGTTAGACTGGAAATTGCTGCAGAAGAAGCGGCAGAGAAGGCAGAAGAGCTCGCTCGAGACACGCAGAAGAAGCAATCTGACATGATCACCGAAATCGGAGAGCTTGAAGACGAGCTCGACGGCTTGAAGCGAGAGATTGCTATTCTCCATGGCGACGCCGCAAGCAACGAAGCTCATCGGAAGGGCCTCAAGTCACAAGCTGATACGGAGAAAGACGCAAAGGAGGAGGCATTGAGAGAGAGAGATGAGGCGAGGAAGGAGGCCGCACAAGGCATCGAAGACTACAAGAAGATTGAGGACGTCAACCAAGATCTGGAGGAGAAGAAAGAGAAGCTTGTTGAGGATATCAAGAAGCTGAAAGAACGCTACCACAATGGTTTCAGTAAACTGAAGTCTGAATTCAGAGCATTGGAAGAGTATAATGGTCGCTTGAAACAGGAGAAGACTGATTTTGGATCGGAGACGCATAAGACCCAGCTGAAGATGAAAGCTGTCAACAAGCGGATCGCCGAGCTCGAGAAGCAACTCAAAGACCTCAAAGAGAGTCAGGAGTTGGAAATCACCATGGCCAAGTCGGCGCTGAAACAGGAGCTCGATGATCTCAACAACAACTATGAGGAGCTCCACAATGACTATGAGGAGCTCAACAATGACCATGAGGAAGTCAAGGGAGAACTTAGTGCAGCGGAAGAAAAGAACAGCAAGCTCGAAGACGACCTCCGCAAAGTTAGGGAAGACAAAGCCCGCTACAAGTCCAGTTCCGAGGCACACAAAAAGGCAAGCCAGGATGCCGTGAACACGTGCAAAGATCTTGTGGTCAATTATGAGAAGCTTAAGAACAAGCATCTGGACGTCACAGCTGAGCTCGAGGGCCTCCAAGACGAGAAGGAGAGACTTGAAGACATCATTAGTGAGATGGAGACCGCTCAGGAGGAGTTAGACGAAGACGCCCCAGAGAGGCAGGAGAAAGAGCAGAAGTTGTTGAACGACCTCAAGATCAGGAACGGCATCCTTGCATCCGTCAAAAAGGCAGTCAAAGCTGGGAATCTGAACCAGGATGAGCTGCTGCGGTTGCTGGATGAGTCGACCTCCAATGGGGATGAGGATGCGAAGGAGCCTACACCAGCGCCTGAAGACGCGCCAAAGAGTGCAGCGGATGAGAAGGAGCCTACACCAGCGCCGAAAGACGCTCCTCTGGGCGAGCCTCCTGCCCAAACTCCTGTCACCCCCAGCAAGTTAACAATCAAATTCGGAGGAAAGGGGCAAGGCACCGCTCCCTCGGCAGCACCAGCAGCTCAGAATCCTTCAATCCCTACCAACATACCCTTCCAATTTGGATCAGGCACTACCCCTTCCGTCGATTCAGCAGCACCACCAGCTCAGAATCCTTCATTTCCTACCAACATACCCTTCAACTTCGGACAAGGCACCACTCCTTCGATCCAGTCAGCAGTACCACCAACTCAGGCACCCGCGTCCCCTGGCAACGTACCAACTAAGACTGATGCAGATGGACAAGGCAGCCGCAAAGCCGGTGGTGGCGGGCAGTCGGGGAGCGGAGGGTTCGCTAAAGCTTCCAGGCAGCATAAGCCACCTAAAATGAGCGAGAAGACATGGAAGAGGCTCAATGCCACGAAGAACAACAAGTTCGGATGGAATGGGTCCAAAGAAACGACTCCAGCACCAGCCCAGCCACCTCCTCAGGCCCCAGCTGACCCTGCAAAGGAGCCATCGAGCAACTCATCCCAAGGCCCTGAGAACGCACCAAGCAACAAGCCCGAGGACCCTGCGAAGCCGCCCAGTACACCAACGGGTGGTCAGGCCAATGGAAACGAAAAGCAGCCTCCGCAGCAGGAAAGCGGTCTTCCAGACACGAAGGATGGGGCGGGTAGGGAGGAGGAGGAGGAGCTCTAGGAAAGAGCCATGTGAAGGTTGCAGATGCGGTCAAGAGCTGGCTCCTCAAGACCATACAATACCAAAAGACTGCAACATACATGAGAAGGGGAGGGGAATTAGGGAACATGGTAATGAGGGACTTTATGTCCCGGGGATGTGACGGATGGACTCGAGGTCCGTCCGGAGGATATTGGCGTGCTCGCTTACTATCGGTTGATCGTATCATGGATACTTGATCATCGGAAGTCGGAGGGTAGCTGGGAACTGGTGCGCTCGCTTGCTTTGTCGACGGTTGCATCTTCGGATGCTTAATTGTCGGCAAGGCTGGGGGGTGCGTTGGGACTTGGCTACCCACTTGCTTGCCGATTGATCGTCCTGTGGGGCTTGATTGTCGGAGGGCGGAGGAGGACTGGTGCTACTACAGAGATGTTTACGGCGGCGTTTGGTGTCAAGGTCGGAAAGTTTAGCGTGTCTTTGATGAATGCAACGTCTGTTACAATATTTCTCTCACCGTTCTGTCCCATCCTCTCTGGTTGCAGCTGCCAAATTCCTCCATCCAAATGATTCGCTGAAAGTGCCTTTGCGAACTCGCTGTTCTGCAACCTCATTACTAACAGATTAGGGAACGGTCTGATTATTAAGGAATCGGAGTGACTTTCATATTATTACTTGCGGGATTGCGGCTTGCGAAAGCACATTCCAGACTCTCATCGAGATTCAGCAACTGAGTGCCTTACTTCAATCGATAACATTGCAAGCTCAAGAGGCTTCGATCCGAGCACGAGCTTTCAAATATCCTACTAGATCTATCGCAAAAAAGTATTGTACTGATTCGACTCAATCCCGCCCAAAGTCGTTCACAGTTCAGCTTCTTTAGCTTTTAGGCAGTTCTGAACTCCAAACCATCCGCACGCAGCCTCTCTTTGCGAGTCACGGAGCTAACAAGCGTAGCAATTGGATTTCTGCCAGAGACGAGACGTTGGACGAAAATCTCAGTGCCAAGAAGCCCGCATGGTATGAGCGCTAGTTTGTTTGCTAAGCTAGATCAGGTTTAGACACCACCTTGTCTTGGCATCTCAACAGCATCTGCTTGTACAAAAATGCCATCAGATTCTGCAGTACAAGATGCACGATCAAGTGTGCATACCGATGGCTCTTCATGTAAGAAGGTCCAGGTACTGCACCTAGGGAAATTTCACGGGTAAAGAGTCTTTCGCTAACTACAACAAAGGATACTTCCTTACAGCAGGCTCGGGTCAGGTCGTCAGCTCTGTTAGCACTTTGGCGAGAGTGTTGAAAGAGGTATGGAGGACTTTGCACTCGCTTCTCTGAATACCTGGCTCTGAACTTGGCTTCTCATAAACAGCATTGTGAGACGGGCAGGAGGTTAGCTCGAGCGTTTTCAGATCTAGTTGCGCAAGAATAGATAGGGAAATGTTGATGCTGCTGGGTGGGATAAGTTCATGAAGCTTATGATTTTACGGAGAAGAAGATCGAGGTAATCAAGCATTTGGCTTTTAAATAGTCAACGGTGGATTATTAGGACTCTACCTTTTGTGGGAGTTTCTGAGAGAGACAGGAAGGAATACAGAGAGCGAGGAAGGTGGCAACGATTGGGGTAGCAATGTTTGGTCAAGCTATTTCATGTGTCTTTGTGCAAGCATCTTACGAACATGTTGATATTTTCCATGGCAAGTGCAAATGAAGCCATGTGCTTTTGTGGTCTGCTTCGCCCTCTGGAATTATGCTAGTAGCATGGGCTTCACACGACCCATCAGCTATTCCAGCAAGAAGCCGTGAGTGCTAAATGCCTAGGACTGTGCGACTGCTCGTCCCCTGCTCCGAAGTGATTGGCGGCGCTCTTGAGCCTTCAGCCATTCCTCGCGTAATCCCCGTTCCAACCAATCACGGCATTTAGATGAGACTTCAACATCGCTCTGGTCTGCGACCTCGATTTTGACCCTTTTGATGGCTGTGAACTCTCTCTGCCGTTGCCTGTCAAACATATTCCTCCCACGCTGAGCCCAAGCGTTATTCACGGTGAGTGCTGCTTGTTGAGAGAGGTGGAAAGTGATCAGGTCAAGGTCCAGCTCCTCACAGAGATATGACACACCGTGTCGCATATATATTATAGGGAGGGAGACATGGCGAACTTTCGCACGAAGTCGAGGATTGAGCTTTTCGAAAAAGGTACGCAACATATAAATATAGTACCAAGGATCGCCAAGCGTATCGCTAGGGACACTAAACATTGCTCGTCCGTACAACACATTCTCGGCCTCCAGCCAAATTTCTCGACACGTAGAGAAAAGAGGAATCGCGTTTCGCGTAGTTCCATCGTACCAAGAACCAACGTATGGGTGAACTCGCTTATTGTCCGGTAATAATGCGAACCGAAAAACACGAGCCCGAATGTGGCGCGGTAACTTGAGGATTGGAAAGTGTGCTGTGGCAAGCGGCGTGTTTAGGTTCTGCTGCGGGGTTGCGGAAACAGTTGGACGGTGGTTCTGTACTAGCCGTACTTGCAGCAAAGAAATGATGCTCGCAGTACGACAAGGGTCCGACATTCTTGATGACCCAAGAAGAGAGTCACGTGCTATTGTAGGCATATCAAGACGCTGAAAATTTTGCAGCTTGTGCAACTGTAGGGTAGCCTGGACCCATGGATCGGCTTCTTTGGCACCGTCCAACCACTCTGCTTCCTGCTCATCTGGGTAGATCCAAAGTTTCAGACTCTGTAAAGCCGGACATTCCTGGGCCAGCAGTCTCATGAATAGAGTCCAACCAAATAAGGAATGGCGTTGGTGTGTCATCCAGTAGGGGCTTGAACATGTATTTGACACAGCGTTGTAGCATAGGTGTTCCACCCGCCGGACGAGTCTGCGATATCTTCGAGGAAGCTTGGAAAGAAATTCCCCAGTTTCAACATCTCCGTAGCTTCGTGTACCTGTAAGATTGAAGGTGGCTAAGCCATAGAAGACAGGCTCGGACTCTGCCTGGATGGCATGATTGACTCTGAAGACCGCCAGTGGGGAACGTCGTCGAGGGCTGTCGTTTTTTTGGTAAGGATGGTGTAAATGATTAGGGTGAATATGCCGAGTCCCATTATACGTCGGATCTTCTACCTCACTAAGCGGTTGGTTACGCCATGCAATATAAGGCTCGAGAGCCCGGTGAGGCTGGATTGGACTGGCTTCGTCCTCGCAGCCAAAGAAAAGAATTTGATACACCCGAATGCGAAGCTCTGCTGGCAGATCCCCAAATCTGAATGGTTCATCATGGATTGTGACCGCCATGCTCTGAAGCTTGACTCAAGGACTCTAGCCTATCAGCTATCAGGTACCTTCCTCAACAGCGGGAGTAGTTTCTCACATATGGTGAAGATTTGATGTAACTACCCACTTGATGGTAGCAGTGACGAACTGAGCCTTCAAGAGCTGTGCTGCTGATGTGGTATTTGTCGTCAGTCTGTCACAGTATCACGGTGTATTGTTCTGAGAACGCTGGCATGGCTAGATTCTTTGCGAGAGCCGAGAGTGATGTGCTCGAGGTAAGGTCAATCATCCTATCACAAAGCGAAAGCCTTTGTGTCGTCCAATAATGGATAATGTAGTAATGAGGAGCTTGGTGGACGGTCATTTGAAGGAAGGAGGTTACGACCAGCGGATACGCTAGTCCACTAGCGCAAGCTCGTTCTAAGGCCCTCCCAGTACAAGATGACAGTACTGGCGCCAAGTTATTGTATTGGCGTATGCAACACGCAACTTTTGAAGTCTAGACGTTTCTACTTCCTAAAACCTAGCGTGCACATTCGAGCAGAAAAGGCTAGGAGTAATGGTCTATTAGACTTCCTTAGGCTTTCATCTTGGACATCTTTTCTAGTATATTCTAGGTTTCCTAGGTGCCAGTACCAGGACACTTTACCTTCAGAAATTGCACTTGAACGCCCTGCAATTTTATAGAAGAGACGGATGTTCGAAACGACAATGATTGAAAGCTGAGAAAAAGCACTATCTCGACTTTACGCGCTCAGCCATAGATGATAATCAAAGATGTTAGAGCAAAGAAATCAGCATTTTGTATCCTGAGGTATCTGAGCTTCATCATTGCCATTATCAAGACCAGCTACCAAGTAAGTACCCAGACACAAGCTCCTCGCTATGCAAACACGCTTATTACACAACTAAAATGCCTACGATCTCTTCACCCTCTTCCCACCACCAGCCAAACCCTCAGTAGTATTCCTCCTCTTCTTTCCTTCCCTCCTCCAATACTCATCCCTCTCCCTCTTCTCCCTCTCAGCCCTCTTCTCCTCATTCTCTTTGACTTTCCTTCTATACGGCTCCTTCCGCTCCTCCTGCTTCTTCCGCCTTTTCTCAACCTTCTCATTTCTAAGAGTCATGATTTTCTGCATAAGGTCCCGTGCGCGTTTCTCTTCGCCGCCCAGGACTACCGCTCGCTTTTGCAAATACGTCTGGTTCTTCTGCGGCGCCATCTGTGCAATTTGGGACTTAAACGGCAGATCAGCAGCCAGAGCGCGCGGGACGCGCAGAGGGTTGAAGTGACGAGTTGGACGCTCGATGGGCTTGTATGCGCTGTTGGGTTGGGACGGGGTGGGGAGTTGCGCGTCAGCGCGGATTTGGCCTGTGAGGCGCATGCCCTGCCAGGCGTTGTCTTTGCTTTCTTCAGATGCTGGATCCGAGTTATGGGCAGCTTCGAGGAGATTGGTGACCGGGTTATAGAATTTGTGAGGCTTGACGGGGTACCAGGCGCGAAGGAAGATGATATCGCTCATCAAGACTTTATCTTCGAATGTAGCTCTGAAATGCCCTTCTGGTTTGCTGAGAGCGCGTTTGATTTGGCCGCGGATGCCGGAGACGGTGCGGATGGAGGCGCCTTCGAATTTGGCGATTTCGAGAGATGTGCTGAACATGTCACGTATAAAGGTCGTGTTTCGGAAGATTTTGTAGGGTGTACCGGTGAGCTTGAGCTTTTTCACGATCTCGGTGCTTTCGTCGACGTTGAGGACGACGCCTGTGGCTGCTATTCGGAAGCCGGGCGTTTTATTAGAGAAGGATTGAACGCAACTGAAACCAGTATTGGGGGCTATGAGGGGGCCGTAAAAGGTGCCGAAGCAGTGCATGTGCTCTGGTGTGTATTTGAGCATGCGATTTCGTGTTCGTGAGTCGGAGATGCTGTAGACTGGCAGTGTCTGGAACCGTCGCCAGCCTAGTGAGAAGATGAGAGGGTCGTTGGTCTTGAGGATTTTCTTGTGCCATCTATGTCGTTTGATGCGTACTTGGACAAAGCCGAAGCGGTCCTCTGTTGGTGCTAGTCCTCCAACGATGACAGGGAAGCGTGGTTTAAACGTAGCTGCGAACTCGTAGGGTACATTCTCCAACACTATGCGAGCGTATGTACCAGCTTTGTAGCCTTCTACTCCCACTCGTGAGTTTGGATCCATTGAGTCGAATTCCGCTCGATTGATGGTGAGCTGCTTCTGGATTTGAGCCTTCTGAGCGTCATACCAGTCGTCCTCGCCAAATTCTTCTTCAGCATCTGCGCCGGCTTCTGCCCGTTCACTGTGTTTGCCGAAGCCTTCGCGATCTTCCTCTTCGAACCGAAGCTTGAGCTCTTCCTTTCGCCGAGCGTTCTTCTCTCGCTCTGCTTCCAGCGATGTCTCCGGATTATCTGGAGCAACGCCGGCTGCGGTGTCTGGCTCGGCCTCAAGATCTTGGAACTCACCATCTCCCTCATCATGTTGGTCTTCTCCTCCCTCTTCACCATCTTTGTCATCGTCGTTTCGTTCCTTTGTAAGGTTGGCAGTAGCAAATCGCTGTCTTAATCTCTCAAGATTCTCAGGGTCGCTCCATTTCTGGCTCAGAGCATCGTAATCATATTTAGGTATCAGTCGGTCTTCGAGATCCTCTTCCTCATCATTCTTGGCCTTCCGGAAGAAGTTCTCATCCTCTTCCGCTTCTTCCGCCGATACGTCACCATTGGTCAGCTTGGAGGCATCGTCCTCGCCCCGCCACTTGTGAATGACCTCAGCTGGCGTCAATGACTCGTCATAGAGCAGTCGAGCAAAATCCGAGACCCGATATTGCCTCTGCGTGTTGTGCATATTTCTCGCATTCTCCTTCAGGTTCGACTTCCACCTTAAAGCAGCATCCTCTTCATCTTCCTCGTTATCTTCCAGCTCCGAGTCTTCTAGACCACTTTCCAGCTCCTGATCTTCGACGCTGGAGACCGAACCCATGTCAGAATCGCTGTCGGCAAAATCAACATCTCCATTAGCTTTCTCATTAGGCTGGTCATCTGCTGTGGACTTGAACGCGCGACCAAGCTTTTCTGACGGTATATCCCCGTTTTCAAGGGAGCCACTGTCGTCCTCGTCGTCCTCTTCGACCTCTACTCCACTGACACTGCCCTCATTTTCAGGTTCAGAGACATCATCACCTTGCTCTCGCTCAATGAATCTTGCTTTCCGTCGTTCTTTCCTCCCATCTCCATCCTCTCCATCGACAACTTGCCCTCCTTTCAGGAAATCTCCTCCACTGAACAGCCTTACACCATCCTCAGCCTCACCCAACAGCCTCCTCTCCCCTTGTAGCCCCACCACCATCTGCTCTCCTAATCCCCTCTCCTCTCCTCCCTCCGCATCCTTGTCAAAGTTTGAAGTCTTAATATCAATATACACAGCATCCTTATCCACCAACACGCCCCCCACATCCGACATAGGCGCAAACAAGACCTTCTGCTTCTCCCCCAATCTCCTCCGTCCAGACTTCCCACTCGCCTTCGCAACAGCCTGATCCATAAACGGCGTAGGGCACGGATCCGGCAGCGCCTCGATAGCGCTCACACTCAGATCCCCAACACCAGGTATATGCACCCTCGCCCCATCTGCTGGAAAATTTGTCCCACGTAAGTACCCATACAGCGCAATTGTTCGATCACACTTCAGGATTTTTTCGACCATTGTAGGAGCCGTAACATCCAACATCCGATCGACCAAACAATACGGATGACTATTCCTCCAAATCAGCGGCCGCGGATTCTTCATCACACTAATAAATCTGCTCAAATTGTGCACCTCGCGATCCGGATACCGTCCATTGATTACCCCACTCAAATAGAAGAGTTTAGCACCTTGATACAACTCGCTCCAAAAGCGATGCTTAAGTCTTTTCTTCGCATCCTTCAAAGTCGCCGGTTTCCGAAACAAATCAAGATGTGTAAGTATCCCAAACACATTCCCCGGCATCCCACTCGCACCAAGCACATTCAAAAACTCCATCGTCTCCATCTCGAAGCCGAAATTGCCATCGATCATCAGGAGTACTATATCAGCGATCTTGCTCACGTCGATCATGCTGGCGAGGGAGTCGGCGGGACATTCTATGAACGTCAAACGCCGCCGCTTTGAGGTTACGACTGTAAGGGGTCCGGCGGGAGAGGAGAGGGAGTGCTTGGTGTAGCGTTTGATGAGGGATTTGATGAGGGTGGTTTTGCCGACGCCGGGGGGACCGACTACGGCGACGATGATTGGGGGGGCTTCTTCCGGGAGGCGGTCGACGAGGGGAACGTGGAGGCGTTTTTCTTTGATCTGGGGGTACTGTAAGATATGCTCAATGTGTAGGGGAGAGGGGGAGGGGTGCGTACATCGTGAGAGCGCACAGCAGCTTTCGCCAATCGCCCTGGATTAGCATAACCGAAAGCCTTGGGGTTGCGGTCGCCTGTGTGTTTCTTCTTCTCCTTAGTCTTGCGATGTGGCCTGTTGGCTTGGTCTTCCATCCTGGCTTCTGCTGGTGGTTCTGCGCTCCAAACACACAATTGTAGGGAACCTCTGTCGAACGGAGAAACTTTTCACGAATTTCGGTTCAACTTCGGCGGCGCTTAGTAACGTTTTGACCCGCTTCGCCCCACTGACCACGTGATGTACGTCATCCTTGCCCTGCATTAGCGCGTGTGGGGGGTTATCTTCAAACACGGTCAAAGCGACTAAGAGGGCTGCGAAGCTGAATCCGTCATCAACAATTAGTCTTACTCATACAAATTCCCTCAGCAAGCAGAACGACACAAGTCAAATCCAGCATCACACGGTCAATACTCAAGTCCAGCAGATCATTTTCTCTCCCCGCAATCAAATTGCCAAAATGCCTACCATGTACAACGTTCGTCCAACCCAAAGCTGCAGCCTTATCTTTGCTGACGTGGAGCTCTACAGATCACCTTGAAGGACGGAGCTTCTCCCGAGCAAATCGACAAGTATGGCACACATACCCTCACCATTCCTAAGCACGAGACGCTGATACTATTCTGCAGAGCGAAGGAGACAGCCAAATCCCAAGGCGGCAGCATCAAGCACGAGTTCACCCTGATCAAAGGCTTCACGTACGCTCAACTCCCCCTACCTTTATAAGAACCCCTACTAAGGATTGAACAGCGTCGAATTCCCCAACGACTCCGTGCACACGATGCAAACCAACGACCACATCCACGTCGAGCAAGACGGCGAAGCCCGCACCCAGTGAGCGGCTATCGCCGGCATTGCGATCCTGCCCCAACTTCACGATGAGATGACATGCAAGGAATATGGGCGTTCAAAGGGCATGAGACACGATAGGGAAGTGCTGGGTCATGGAAGGCTTATTGCATGAACAGGAACGGCTGGGCGTACATCGATGGTGTTGCACCATAATGAATGTTGCCAACGATCACATGGCAGATAATAGCATCATGATAGCTTGACGATACCAGAACATGTGACCTGTCAAGTTCCTTTGCTTCAAGGACATGCATGCGCGGATTAGGAATTCATTGACCATTCCCTCGCTCTAGTTGACCTACTTCGTGCATGGACCCAAGTTCTAGGAGGAGATTTCGAAGCTGGAATGCCACAAAATCTCAAGCTCCTTGAGCAGGCGAGCAGACTAGCTCAATAACGTTCGTAAGTGGACTTTGAAAGCTCGATTGGCCTTAATCTGTCCTTGATCTCAAACTAAGCTATGGAACATAGTTACCTCCACACCATAGAAGTAATTCAACTCCTTTCCTCGCTCGAAGAGTCACTCACAAAGCCACAAACTTCCGCCTACAAAGACACCCCAGCTTACCCCCTTCCTCGCACTCTTCGTCGTCCCCCTTCTCTCCACTCTCACAAGATGCTCATCTCTAAACCCCTAACCCACGCCCTGAGCTTCGGCTCCAACGGCCTCTCACCCCCCTCCACCCTCAAAACAGCTTTCTCAAGCACTGTAAACGCATGAACCCACTCCGAACTCAACAATCTCTTCTGATAATAATACCAAAATCGATTCCAACTATTGACTACCCCTTCATGTAGCACGATGGTCAAATCGTCAAGCTCCATCTTCGCAGACATACCACTCACACCCGCCATAGACGTCATCAGCGACCACTCACCCAAACCATGATGGTCCAGAATCGGCATCGTAGCTTCCACCGGTCGATGGGTTTCTACGTGTCGGATTTTTGGGCAAAGAGGTGGGGGGAAGGGTGCTGCAAGAAATGGAAGAGTTGTTCGGTGTAGGTGTCGCTGTTTTTCGCGAGGGGAGTGGTGAAGATTGCGGTGGTGTAGAATATGTCTGAGGCTTCCGTGTGGATTTGGTGGTCGGTTTGGAAGAGGGGGATGAGATTTCTGGTTGTGAGGTCGTACCAGGGTTTTTGATGTGTAGGTTGGTTGGGAGGAGGGTGAGACGGTAAATGTATTGGCGGATGTGGTAGGAGAATTTCATAAGGGGAAAGGGTGATAGATACTGGGCTTTGTCGGGTCGCTTTGCAAGCGGGTTGGGCGTTGAGGTGGGAGACTCTTGTAGGACAAAGGCTTGTAGTCACGGTATCATTTCTTCGGTGACCTTGACGTGCTTGAGTGGGATTTTCTCATTGGCGACATTCCGATTGATAGCGGTACAATCTTAAAGGGCTGCAAGCCTCTCAGCTGCTCGAGTGCTTTTAGCCAAAGCAGCTCTACTGTGGCTTGTAACAATGACCTCCCCGAGTAGCCAGTAGCTGAAACCCACAATTCTAAGTAGCAAGTATTGTAGAAGTATAAGTACGAAATTAGGAGAAACGAGAGCCTAAGTACCTACTTTACCTTCCTATTTAGCGAGATCTCCGATTACTCTAGGACAATCTCTTCTCCTTCCTTCTCGTCGCGTAGTATTCGATTCCTAAGAGTAAACGTACTACCGTAACGTGATCACTAACCTCGATGACCAATCCCTTGCTTATGCTGGATTCGTCGTAGATCGTTCCTCCTTCCCAGCCAAAGAGGGACACCCCCTAATGCCTGCTATCCGAATTACTTCTCGGGCCTCATAGCCACAGACAATGTCACCAGGTTTCTCCTTTTGCCTCTATGCTGGCGGTATAGGGTGTTGTTAAAGGTGTACCAGCCTGACAAGACTCGCTTCCGTACAGCGTGGCATCAAGTTTGCTAAAGTTGGCTGTACTGAGCGACCTAATAGCCCAAGGACATCGCTAGTGTCTGAAACGCAGAACGGTAGAGGCTATCATGGAATTCTTAACGCTCAAAGCCTCCACTCGCCCACAACAGTTGCATCTCAATAGCTTACTTTGTCGCATTCAAAAAGAACTGACGTGTGTTGCGAGTGGGAATGGGCATCATGCACAGTGGTAACGCTCATGCCTGACAGGATTCGTTGGGTATGGGTGGAGATGGTAGGGTGTGAAGACTTGCGAGGAGCGGCACGTGGACTTAGAGGACCATGATATGCTTCGGGCTTTTTGAGCCTTTGCTATGGAGATGACCCAGCTCGCCTGCCGTTCAGAAGCTATAGTACCGCTATCTGCGATCCTTGGTGACTACGCGGCAGGCAGGCAGGCAGGCATGTATCTACTCACAGATACCGAATACTGGTATGTGGCTTCCGTGTAGCCTGTAGAGAGGACTTGATGCCTTGAAACCTGTAGCAAGGACGAAGCTGTTATGATACGGAGTCGAAGTCACCTTCGCAACCTTTGACCCACTCATTTTGAGCTTTGTAGATGACATTCTGTTGATCAGTATCAAGGAAAATGATTGTGGCGAAGAGGAAGTAAATAGCGAAGTCGGAAGAAGCGTGTTGCCAGAAGCCCTTCAAGATGGGTATGGATGGATAGCTAAAATCTTTTGGCGAGGGATTCCGTCTTTGGAACCTAAGAAAGCAGTTGCTAACGATTATTTCGCTCATTGCCGTAGCCACAATCGCTATAGGCTCCCCTGCAGCGAACGCTTCTGCTTACTATAGGCCGTGCCTCTACCTTTCCGGCAAAAGCCTCTTCGTTCTTGCCAAGGTCGGAAACTTGAAGCGACCATATCTCTTTTTCCGATGTAAACTCACAAGTGTCATCCACCGCCCATCCAATAGGGGCAGAGACCGTTAAGGATCATACCTTAGCGGCTGGGCGTGAGGCCTGACAACCGTAATAGTACCGTGTTATTACCGTTACCCTTAAAGTACGTCCCTTATTAATTTAACTGCCTTTAGATAATCCTATAAGATATACGGTAATCCGCTTATTGCCGTACCAAATTTCTAAACGGCAATTAAATCCTGCTTAGTCAGCTGTATCTTACAAGATAGGGTCCGTTTTTAAAATATCCGTACTTCAGCCTTAGTAGGTAGTTATTAGGTACCTACGTACCTACCCCGCGTATATGGTCGTAACGTCGTAACTATTCGTGGCAGCCCCTCCGCGTGAAAATCGGCTGAATCGACCGATTATGGCCCTAGATTTTTAAAAGCGTTGATAAATCTATACTACCTATATACCCGAATATAAGGCTTGGCGTTTTAAATAGTACTTCTACGGTACCTTATTATATCCGTAATTATACGGTTCTAGCCTCTAGTCGTTATCCTAGGTATAACGCTTCTTAATAATATAGTATTTATAAATTACGTAAAACTACTAATACGTAATATAATAAATACCCGTAATAGTATCGAGCGCCTAATCGCTACGGTACTATATCGATACTTCTATTTTATATAGTATTAGTATTATTATTAATCTTTATAACTTTCCGTTAAGGTACTTAACGCCCGTTATTACTACTATTATTATTAAGGATTACGATTAAAGTTATTAAATATTATTTACTCGTTTATAATCTTTATAGAGGGTTACCCGTATTAATAAAAAAAATTAAAGTATATCTAACGAGTAAAAAACAATACTATACGTTGAAAACTACTTTTTAAAAAATAACTACTAAGATATACTTTTATTACGTTTAAACTTTTATTATTAAAAAGACTCGTTTATAACTATCTTTATATCTAAATTATAATAATAGGAGGTAAATATAACTTCGATATATTATCTATAAAAGTATAAGCGACTCCGAGAATCCTAATTTATTTAGAATATTTAGGCTCGTTTACGAGCGTTAAAAATATTTACGACTATTTAAAATTCTTAGACTCGCTTATAAAAATATTTATTATTTACGAGTATTTATTAACTATATTAATCGCGCTCGTAAACTATAATTTTATAATATTAATATAATCTAGATTCCTCGTCTCGTTTAAATTATTTAAATATATACCGATCTTTATTAAAATATATATAATATTTGATTTTATATTATAAATTAATCGCTTATAATTATTTAATAAAATTAAATATATAAAATCTATTGTAGATTTCTAATCTAGGTTCTAATTTAAGATATTTATTATTTTTATATTATTATAATCGTTATTAAGAAATTACTCTCGAATTTAATATCTTTACTACCTCTTTAATATTATTAATTTAAATATTTATCCTAGCCGCCTTTTTAGAGTTATTAAAGAATTTTATTTAATATACCGATTAACGCGATTAATAAGTATTCGATATAATATATAAATATTTTCCCCGCGAGTATTATAACTTTATTAATTTAATAAACTTTCGTTTATTTATTTTATAATTATATTTAAATTATTTCTTTTAATCTCGAGCCCGCGCTTTATTCTTAACGGAAAAATATATATTTATATACTTTTTATTAGGGACTTAGTAAATATAGAAATTATATAATAATTATAATTTAAATAGAATTCTAATTATAGGAGTTCTATAAAAGTATTTATAAACTAGAAATTAAATTAGGGCTAAGGCACGCTAGCCTAATTAGATTTAATTATATAGAAATATAATAAAACTATAATATTACCCCCCTCTTTAAACGGGAGCTCCTACGACTAATTCTTATTATTTATAAATATTTTTACGAAAAGTATATATTAGTATTAAGCGCTAGCTCTTTTTAGTCTTCGTTAAAAACGTAATTAATAATATTATAACTATTACGTAAATCCGCCTCTTTAGTCGAATAGATTTAATTTATTAATAATAGTATTTATCCTAGTAAATAGTCTTAATTTAATATAATAAGATTAATTTATTAGTAATAGAGTTAGTAGGGGTTCCTAGTTATTTAATATTTAAAAATATATATAGAGTACCGGTTTATTCGTATATTAATAATAAAAATTAATAATTATATCGGGGTAGCCCGTTACTTCCTAGTATAACTACTATTTAAATATATTATTCTATCTCTTATATTTGATTTTATATATAAAGTATCCCTTTTTACCCGTTATAGGGTCCTTTCTCTTATTATCTAGTTTTATATATAGGATCTCTTCTACTTTATAGTCGCCTCCCTTAATATCGATATATACTAGAGATAGTAGTAGGTTAGATTATTTAAATAGAGGATCGCTCTCGTTTATATATAATATTTATAAATAAAATATAGAGAAGATATTATTTATCGATTTAAATAATTCTAGCTCGTATATTAAATTATTAGTTACGCGAATAATTTTAAATAACTCTAGATTTTTATAGTCTAAAGACTTGGCCGGTCGTACTATTTTAATATTTTTATAATTTAATATTATTAAATCCCCTTCTTTAAACTTTAGTATTAGGCGGTAGTTTTTATTTACTTATTTAACTTATAATATTTATAACTATTTTAACTATTCTCGTAGATATTATTTTAGTTTATTTATTCTTTCGATAAAGTTATTAACTAGTTTTATTTCTCTTTTTATTCTTTAAAAGGTCTTTAAATTTTAAAGTATTAATAATTCGATTCTCGAATAGGGTAGATACCTCTTTATAATTAAAAATAACTCGATATTTAACGAGATATTTTTATTAGAATTAGTTTCGAATTCGGCTAATAGTAGGAAGTCTACCTAATTATTTTAATTATAATTAATATACGCGCGAACGTAGTATTTAAATATAGTATTTATACTTTTAGTTTAATTATTTATTTCGGGGTAGAAAGCCGTAGATAATTTAAATTTAATATTAATTCGTGAATATAATCTTTACTAGAAATAGGATATGAATTAAAATCCTCTATTAAATATAATAGTCCTAGAGTATCCTTCCTCTCGTTATATTTACTCGATAAATATTTATATTATAACTTTAACCTCTATAGAGTCTAATAATATAAACTTCTTTTTCTTCGATAGTCTATTAACTATAATTATAATATATTTATATACTCGCCTATATTAGGAGTAGATTAGTAGAGGTATAATAAAATCTATTAAAATATCCTAGAAATAGTAGTTTAATATTAGTAGAGGTTTTAGTAAATTTTATTTACCTTCCTAATATACCTTCGTTCTCTTATATATATAGTAACTCTTTATATATCGAGCGACGCTATTAATTATTCTTGGCTAATAGTAATAATTATTAAATTAGTTATATATAGTTAAGTATCCGTCGTGACTTTTAGAGGGACTATTACATAGTTCCCTAATAATACTAATATATAATTCTAGATTATTTAATATATATAGATATTTATTTATATATAGTATTTTATTTAAAACTTTATAGTCTCCTAGTTTTAATTTAATATTATTTTTTATTAAGTCTTAAAGTACTTTCTTTAGATTAAACTACTTCGTATTTATAATATATTAAATTATATTATCGTTCTTATAGGATCCCTTTATCCGTTATATAATATCCGATTTAATAACGGGGTTTTTAATTTTAATTTCAAGTTTATTTAAAGTTCCCGACGGTAATTTATTATTATCGATACTATTACCTTATTTATTTACATCGTAGATTAATACCGTTAAATATAGAGTATTTTACTCGCTTTCGTCGAGGAGTATAAAGATAAAAGAGATTATAAAACGAACTCCCTAATTTAAGTATTTATATTTAAATAGAGTTTAGTATTAAAACTTCTTTTTATTATTATCTTTTATTTCTAGTAAATCGCCTACCCTATAAATAAAGTTATTAGGTTTTATCCCCTATATACTAGGTTAGTATATAATACGGAAGTTAAATTTTAATAAAAACTCCGCCTACCGCGCTTACCGGCGGTTAAACTACTTTATAGTTATAAAGTATTCTAGATTTTTATAGTCAATTATTACTTTAATTAAATCTTTAATAAATATACCGGTTAACTCGAGGTATTATTCCTCGAATATTTATATAATAATTAATAGTTCTTTATCGTAGATTTTATAGTTATATTCTTAGAGTAATATTTTCTTTAATATAAAAACTATTAATCGTAGTAGTCTTTAAATATCCTTTTATAATAATATTACTACTATAATATAGTCGGAGGTATTAGTTTTTATTTATATCTCTTTATTAGAGTTAAAGTATACTAGGATCGGGGTAGATATAAATACTCTTTTTAAAATATTAAATATTTTTTATTTAGTATTATTAAATACCTAGAGATATACGAAGTCCTTTTTTTTAACCGTTTATATTAAATTCGATAACGATACCGCTATTCTAGAGTAACCGTCGATAAACCGTCGATAGAAATTAGTAAATTCTAAGAATATTTAAATATCTTTAATATACCTAGGAGTTTTTTATTATAAAATAGTATTTATTTTTTTAAGATTTATTTTTAGCCCGTTGGTAGTAATAATTAACCCGACATATTTCACCTCCTTGATATAGAAGTTATATTTATTAATATTAAAGTAAAGCCTAGTTTAGCGGAGTATTTTAAAGACCTTTCCGATATATTTAATATATTCGGTTTTATTATTATTATATATAAGGATATTATCGAGGTATATTAAATAAAAAACGTTAAAATCTTTTTAAAAAATTTATTAATTAAGGCCTAAAATATATTTAATATATTATAAAACCCGAAAGATATTATTATATATTCGAATAATTTATATTTAGTAAGGAAAGTAGTTTTTTCTTTATTATTTAATTTTATATAGACTTTATTAAAAGCGGTAATAATATTAAATTTACTATAAATCTTAACCGTATATAGTCTAATAAAGGTCTCTTTTATAAATAGTAGGATATTCTTATTTTTAATTATAAAAGCGTTTAACGCCCGGTAATTAATATATATATATAGTCCTCCGTTAGGTTTCTTAATAATAAGTATTAATATTATATATAAAGATATACTCCTTCTAATATACCCTTTATCTAGTATCTTATTAATATATTCTTTAACTATTATAGTTTAGTCTTTTAATATACTATAAACTCTCTTTATAAATAGAGTAACTCCCTTCTATAAATATATTTTATAATTAATAACTCTATAAGGGGGAAACTTATTTACTTCTATAGAATTCTAAACTTTAATTTATTTATAGTATATTTTAGGAACCTTTTACTTTAATTTAATAATAATAACGGGGATCTTCTTTATCTTTTCGAAGAATCTTTCGTAATCTTCGGGCGATATAGTTACTACGTTTATAATAAATCTAGGTCCGTATATACACTCTTTTTATATTAATCGTTTAAAGTTTTCCGGCTATATAGTTAAGGCCTAGTTCTTTTCTCTTTCTACTATCTTTATATAAATATATATTAAGATTTTAATAATATTTTATTTATTTATAAATATTACTCGTTTCTCTTATTACTTTAAGTCGCTATAAATAAAAACGGGTTTAATATATCGTAAATAATTCGATATATAATAATTTAAATTAAATAGTATAGACTTATCTTTAAAGGAGATATAAGGGTTATATAATTCTAGCTATAATATTCTTAATATAAAATCGAAATAACCTAGATCCGTAACTAGATATTAATATTCTTTAATATAGTTATTAATAACTAATTTCATTTAGGTTATATAAGTAATCGTCGGCGCTAATTTATTATTAATTAATTTTAAATAATAAGGTTTAACTAGTAGAATAATTAGGAGTTTATAAAATATCGTAAATTTAATATCGATGAAGACTTTTACCGACGCTTTTATATCTATAAAATATTTTACTTTAATTAACCCCCGTTTAGTATAGATTTTCTTTAGAAAATTTAATTATCTCCCCTCTTAAAGCTTTCTAAAGATATTATATAAAGATAATAAAACCGATACTAGGTTCTCTTTAGTTTATCGTTCTAGTTATTTAATCCTTTTATATATTTAAATATATTTATCCTTAATAGCGATTTTATTAAGGATTACTAGTTTTCCGAGTTAGAATTATTAATACTTATAACTTCTTTATTAATAATCTCTAATCTTATTATAGTTAGTTTTATAATTATTTAATCTCTAGTTATAGTTTTTTAGTTTTTATAGAGGGTGTTTTTATCGTTAACTCGATATCTTTACTTTAGGTATTTAAAGTAGCGATTCTTTTATTTAAAACAATTTTACGTCTTTTATAAATAACGATATATACCGAATAATATATAATTATTACCGCGATTATTATTTTAATAGTTACTCCTACTACTACTTTCTTTTAATTTAAGAGTATTTATAGTATTAACGGAGTCTTAAACGATAGGGGCTATTAATTTAATAATATATTTAATAGAACTAATAGTAGTTTTAATAATATAAATAATAAACTCGTCGTTCTACCTTAAATTTATATTATATTATCGAAGACATTTTACGAGCTCGCGGAACGAGGTATATACGAATTTATCGGATACTTTTAACCTTAAGCGCTCGGTTACTAGTCGCTTTAGATTAGATATTTTATAGATATCTAAAAACTATAATAGGGCGATCGTTATTAAAAACCGTATAAAGAATTTATTAAATAATTCGTTACGTCTCTTTACGCTTATTCCGAATAAGGGGTAATAGAGGTTTATATTTATCTTTCTAACCTAATTATATTTACCGAATATATTATCTAATTCTTCTACTATCTCTTTCGCCGTTAAATAAAGATTAATAAAGATAGGGTTTATATAAACTTTAATAACGTCGAAGGTTATTAATTTATAATAGTTTTAAATATAGTTTATTTTATCTTCCTTTTATAGGAATAAGATAGTACTTTAATAGAATTTTAAATTTAGGTATATCTTCTAACTATTTTATTAAATTCTATTATATATTCTAAAGAATATAAAGACTTCCGGGTATCTTTTATTATTATCGAAAAATATAGAAAACCGAGTTAAATTAAGAATTATATATCGTCGACTACTATCGACTCTTAAGTTATTATCGCTATTATTAGAGTCGTCTATAAATCGAGTCTCTTTATAGAGACGCTTTTTTAGTTTCTAGACCTTCTTTTTAAAATTTTATTCTTTTTATTAATATTAATCTTTTAAACTTTATATTCGAGTATTTTTTATTTACTCGTTTAATAATTAAATTATAACTAGTTTAAACTACTTCTTTAAACCTAATTTATTCGATTTACTCTCTATATAATCGTAATTTATCTTATTATTCTATTTATTAAAAATAGTTATATTATTAATTATATTTTAAATAGTATTATATTATAGGCCCTAATTAGTATTAAAACTCTCGGCGAGCTCTATATAACTCGTTATCTATACGAGTTCTTTCTTATTATTATTATAGATAATAAATTTATTATTATATTTACTAGGCTCGATAATATATCTTCGTATTATTTTAATATTTCGTTCTTTAGCGCGTTAATTAGGACCTTAACTATCTTCCTTTTATTTATCTTTATCGGAGTTTTATAAAGGAAGAATAGGTCGTTTTTACTAATTTATATTATTATCTCGAATAATCTAACTCTAGGTATTATCTTATTAATATATTAAGGTAAATTTAAAACCTAGGCCCTTCGGGCCTACTCTTTATATTACGCCTTTTATAATTTTATTAAATCTTACTAGGATAAAAGCTTAGAGTATAAAGAGTATATATTAATTACAATTATCCCCTTCGTTAACGGCGCTCTCTCTCTATAAGTTATTATTAATAGGTATTATAATATACTCCGCCTTATATATTAATAAGATTACGACTACTTTCTAGTATAGTTTCCTTTACTTATTAACGAAGAAGGATAGTTAGAATTATATTAAAAACTTAATAAATATAGGAATTATATAGTAACTATAGTTTAAATAGAATTCTAACTATAGGAGTTCTATAGAAGTATTTATAAACTAGAAATTAAATTAGGGCCAAGGCACGCTAGCCTAATTAAACTTAATTATATAGAAATATAACGAAACTATAATACTTTTCGCCCTTATTAAAGTCGCGTAGGTATTTATTAAATTTATATTATTATTTTAAAAAACGACCTTTCCTCCGGTATTAACTAAAAAGTATATTAATAAAATAAAAATTTATAGGAATTTATATTTGGATACAAAGAACGGGTTTTAAGAATTATATATTTAAAGAAGATTTTATAAAAGTACCCGCTATAAACGATATTTATTATAATATTATAAAATCTAATTATATAAGCGGTTTAATTAAAGATAATAAATAAAGTATTAAAAAACTAGTAATACTACGCTTTTTATAACCGGGCGAGAGTTTTAAACTTTATATAATTAAATATAATTCTATATAACGTAATTATTAAATATAAATAATTACTTTATATTAATAAATTTTTAACGAATTTTAAATACTTTATATAATATAATACTTAGCCTAATTTATCGTTATATATTATATTTAATTATATCTTTATTATACTAATTTATAGGTAGAGTTATTTCAAAATTATATTTTTCTTTTTATTAAAATTTGGGTAAAAAGTCTCTACTCCCGTCTTTTATTTCCTAATTTATAATTTATTTATAAATATAATTTAAATTAATTTAGCGTATTTATTATTTTATTTCCGATAAATTTATATCCTATTTTTTTTTATAAATCTACTTTTTATTATATTACGTTATTATATTATTTATTAAATATTATTTTAATATATTAAATTTTAATTATATTACCGTTTTAACGAATTAAACGGAAAAGTATTTAAGAGAGAGTTTTAATTATATAAAAAAAGAGTTTTAACTAGTATTAAATATTATAATTAAATAACTCGTATTATATCTCGAGGTCTTAGACCTTAAAAAGTAGAGTATTAAAAATACTACTTTTATATTCGTTATAATATTAATAATTAATTTTAATTTTTAATTTATTAAAGCTCTAGTAAATACCCCCTAGGAAATAAAATATATAAAAGATATTATAAAATTCTACCGGAATAATATAATTATCTTTAAAGAAAAGATATTTATATTTCTCTTTAAGCTTATTTAACTCTCTATATTTAACTACTTTTTAAAATCTCTCTTTTTTTATTTTATAATATTTATTACTCCGGTACCGGTCCTTTAATTTACGTTTAATAAAAACTTTAATATTATAATTATTAAAGACGCGGTACTAGGCGGCGAAGTAATTAAATATATAATTTATAAATTTATTAAAATTAATCCCGCGCGATCTTTAAATAATAATATTCAATTCGAGTTTATTAATTATTTAATCTTAATTATAATCTTGATTAAAGAGTAAATTATAAATTTAAAAAATAACCGATTTTACGGAATATATCTTTATAATAAATTATTATTACTTTTAATTACTCGCTAGCTAGTAGAATTTCTTAGATTTTAATATAATAAAGAATAAAACCGAGTTAATTTATATATTAAATTAAGTATTTATTCTTCCTCCGAGACTCGTAAATTTTCTAATTTATATTTAATCTTTATAATAAAGAATTCTTTAATATTTATAATACTTCCCTTTTTATTTTAAGAATATACTTTTTTCTTTTATTATCTTTATTTAATTATATTACTCCCTCTAAATATTTAATTATTATATTTAAATTACTAAAATATTTTTAAATAACGAAACTACTCTACTTTATAAAGTCTAAAATAAATAAATATCGTTATAAATTTATTATAATTAAAGGGAAAGGCGATTTATATATAATTTAAAAACGAAAATAATAAAAGCGACTTCGGAAGGTAATATTAAATAATAAAAATAATAATTATAAAAGTAATTAATTATTAGAGTTATTTATATTTAAAGAGTTAAAGGAAGATAAATAAAAAGAGTAAATTAATAATAAAAAAGAATTAATCAATATTAAAATAAACTATTAATTTTAAAATTATAAGAAACTAGGCGAAATAATAAATTAATAAAAACTATAAATTAATATACTTCGGCGCGTTATAATAGTTTTTATTTATTTTTTTCTTAATATTAAAGCGTAGCTTAATAATAAAGAGTACGAATATATAATTAATTTTAATTTATAGCAATTTTACTACCGCTTAATAAGTTTTAAAACTATCGATATAAAAATTAATTAATATATTAAAATACTCGGTATAAAATATAATCGTATTCAATATTAGATTTTTAGTATTTATATTATATATTTCTAGGCTAGAAACGGCTTTAATAGTAATATTTTTATTAACGATATAAATTTTAAAAAGGTATATCCTATTTTAAAACTAAATTAAATTATTAATCGCTAATTTTAAATAATTTTATAAATAATTTAAATTATTAATATCTCTTCTTTCGAAAGCCTTCTCTATTAAATATATAATATAATTAAATATTATCGTTATTTATTAAACCCGAAGGAGTAACTATAATATTATACCGTCGATAATAACGAGACGTATTTAAATCTACTAAAATTCTTCGTATAATATCTATATAATTCTTTATCCGATATTATAAAAATAATTCTTAAAAAGGGGTTTTATTTATATTTTATAATTAAAATTTTTTTTTTTATATAACGTAATTAATAACTTAAAATATATATATTTAACGAAAAAGTAAAACTTCGCTCTAGTATTCTTTATAATTAATATAATACCGGTAATCTCTTAATAATAGAGGATATCGATACGATATAATTTATTTATCTTTAATAATTTATTAATTATAAAAATTAATATTTCGAAGAGGGGCCTCTCCGTTTAAATATTTAAAAAAGAAAAAAAAAGGCCGTCGAAGGAGTAAAATAATATATAATTCTAACTACTTTTAAATTTTATTATATATATATCGCTCGGCCTCTTAATATCGAATATATTTAAATTAAAAATAAAGAATTACTATTTAGTAGGCTAAAGAGTAGAATTATATAAAAATAAATTAAAACTTTTATCCCCGCCGTTATATTTAAATAAATAATAATTAACGAGTTTTATTTAATAAAGTTAATAGTTTAGAGGTTATAAACGGATATTTAAATTATATAAAAATACTTTTATACCGGAATTCTAGCCTTCCTCCCGATAAATAATATATTTATTATAATAACGCCCGGCGATATTAAAGGTATTATTCGATATTTAAAAAATCCTAAAATTAATAACGAAGATTAATACGATTTTATAATAAATGAGATTCTAGACTATAATAAGAAGTTTAAAGACTATATTACGAATAATAAATAAAAATCTTATATAAAATTTAGTTTTAATATTCGGCCTTCGTATAATTAATTTTACCCTATAATATATTTAAAAAATTAAATAATTTAAGAAAAATATCCTTAATCTCTTTATATTAATATATATTAATATAAATATTAAATTTTTATAAAGCCGTCGTAAAGTATTTAAGGATTTTATTTCGAAATTCGCCGGTAATATTCAAGATTTATTTTAAAAATAAATAGAGATAAAGAATAATAATATACTTTTTAAAATTAATTAACTATTTCTTAAAATTATAACTCGATAATTATTTATAATCGCTACGATCCCTTAGTTATTATAATATTAAATAAAGTCGGAAGAGAATATAAATTAATAATTCTTTATCGACGAATATACTCGTAATATATTTACCCCCGATAACGATATAAGGGAGACCGTATATTTATTCTCGGTAATTAACCCTTTTATTAAAGAGCTTCCGAAATATAAAGTATTAAATATAATTATTATAAAAGCGATCCGTAAATAAAGAAAGATATTAATTTTCTCGAAATATATTTCGGTTACGTTTTTTATATAATACGTAAATCTTATTACTCTTCTTTAATTACCGCCTCGATTTTTCCTCGTATAAAACTACCCTCGATTATTCTAGAAATTTATATTAAAAGCTTTTTAATATATTAATAAATACCTAATCTATTTTATAACCGCTCGGCTCTATTATTAATATTTTAGTAAAATTATCCGCGAGGCTTTTATTAATAAATTCTAGGAAAAGTATATTAATAATAATCCGAATAATCTTTTTATAGTCCTAGATTAGGCGCTCCGTCCGTAGGTATTTATTAAAGTATTGAATACCTTAAGTACCGGCTTTACTTTATATAAATTAATAATAAAATTTATGAAATTTATCGATAAACCTAGCGATAAAGATTAAATAATTAAACGGGTTTATAAAATAAGGTAATAATACCTTATTACTATTTATTAATTATTCTATATAAATCTTATAACCGGTATTATAATAAAGGTGGTTATATTAAAAAAGGCGAAGGCTCGTAATATATTTACTATAAATATCTTTAATATCGTAGGGTATATAGTAGATCTTAATAGTTTAAAGAAAATAAAAGATAATAAAGATATACTAAATAATAATTAAGAGATAATTTTAATAATTTCGTTAAGAAGTAAATATCGGGTATATTTTAAATTAAAGAGTAAATTACTTTTACGTTAAATACCTAAATTAGATTTATAATAATATTATTTAAATTTAAAAAGTTATATTATATTTAAAAGTTAGAACCTAAATTATATTAATTATTAATAAATTATTTCTTTTCCTACCTTTAACTTTTTAGACTCTATTTTTATTCTATATAATTACTTTTATTTATTTAATATATTTAATAAAGTAATTTCTTTTATTTATTTCGACTAGTTTCTTTTATATTTATATAATAAATCTACGCCGCTTAATAATATTATTTTATTTATACTATTATATTTATTTATTAAACCGCGATTTTTTTTACTATTATTATATCGCCGCCTTAAGTTTTATATCCTTCTTATTAAATAATTTACCCGAGAATTCTATTTAATATACTAATTAGCGCGGTCGGCGAGTGTCCGTTATAATATATAAATATTTTCCCCGCGAGCGTTATAATTTCATTAATTTAATAAGTTTTGATTTATTTATTTTATAATTATATTTAAATTATTTCTTTTAATCTTAAGCCCGCGCTTTACTTTTAACGGAAAGATATATATTTATATAATTTTCGCCTTTATTAAAGTCGCGTAATTATTTATTATATTTATATTATTACTTTAAAGACCGGTCTTTCCCCTAGTATAAAGAAAAAAGTAAAAGAATAAAATAGAAAATTCGTTAAAACTTATATTTAGATATAAAGAACGGATTTTAAAAATTACTAATTTGAGAGTTTTATTTTTAAAAAAGACTCTATAAAAATAATTATTATAAATAATATTTATTATAATATTATAAAGTTTATTTATATAGCCGGTTTAGTTAAAGATAAAAATAAAATATAAAAAAACTAATAATACTATATTTTTTATAATTAGGCGGGAACTTTAAACTTTACGTAATTAAATATAATATTATATAAAATTATAATTAGAGGTAGGTAACTACTTTATATTAATAAACTCTCGGTATATCTTTAATATTTTATATAATAAAATATTCAACCCGGTTTATTTTAATATTCATTATTCTATTTTATATTTATTATAGTATTTTATAAATAAAGTAATTTTAATTTAATATCTCTCTTCCTTTTAAATCCCCGGTGAAAGAATTATTATAAAATAAATTCTTAAAATTTATTTTAAATCGACTTATTATAAATTCTAAAATAAGATAATTTAAATTAAATTAAATTTTTATTTAATTATTAGATTTCTCTTTTTCTACTACTTTTATTTTATTCTTAATTATTAACTCTTTATTAATCGCTTTACTTTTATAATAAAAATAATATTTTATTTTAATCTTTATTACTACCGCTTTATATATAAATAATATCTTTATATTATATAACGTTAAAATATATTATAGAATATTCTAAATTAAAACGAATTTAACTAGAAACTATAGACCCCTAAATATATATTAATAAATATATTATTTCTACCCTCGCTACGAAGAATTTTCTATTATTATTCGCGATAATTTTAAATAATATTATTTTAGGAAAAGAGTATACTCCCGGTATTATAAAATTTAGCGATAATAATATATCTTATTTTAAAGAAGAGATATTTATATTTTTCTTTATACCCGCTTAATTCTCTACGTTTAATTAATTTTTAATATTTTACTTTTCCCGTTATATAATATTTAATACCTTAATACTAGTCCTTTATATTATATTTAAAAAGAAACTTAATATATTAATTATTAAAAGTAGGTTATTTAGGGGGCGAGGCCTTTAAATATATAATTTAAAGATTTATTAAAATTAATCCCGCGCGACTTTTAAGTATTAATATTAAATTCGAGTTTATTAATTATTTAATCTTTATTTAAATCTTAATTAAAGAGTAAATTATAAATTTAAAAAATAACCGATTTATTAAAATATACTTTAATTATATTTTATTACTATTTTTAACTACTCGCCGGCTAGTAAAAATCTTTAAGTCTCGATATTATAAAAAATAAAACCGAATTAAAATATTTATTAAATTAGGTATTTATTCTTTCCCTAAAACTTATATAATTTTTATTTAATTTTTATAATAATAGATTCTTTAATATTTATAATACTCCCCTCTTTATTTTAATAATTTATTTCTTTTTTTTAATTACATTTACTTAATCGCCCCGTCTTTTTGTAACGCCATAGTGCGTTCCAGCTTAAGTACTATAATAGGGAGGTTCTAGCGTTGGCCCGAACACCCCGCGCCGCTCTTTTGGCCTATTAGTACATGTCTTTGGCGTTACAATAGAGTTCGGGCCACGCTTCTGGACTAGCTCCCCGGGAGTAGGCCGCTAGAAAGAGTTGCATAAACCCTACTTTAGGGTCTTGGCTGTGCCAAGGCGGGGTGTTCGAATACTGGGGGATTCAAATTGTTTTCGGTTCTTGGCGCTACGGCGCCGGAATGATTAAATTTCGAGGGATCTTCCAAGTTTAGGGTGCCTGCTATGGGCCCTAGTTAAGTCGTATTCGTACGCAAATTACGCCTATGTGCGTATGCTCGGGGTCACTCCCTTGGAGCTCCAGTAGTGCCCGTTTAGGGGCTCTGGAAACCGCCAGTGGTGCCTATATAGGGCCCTGGAAAAGTCGCATTTGATGCGCACTCCGGTGGTACCTTTCGGGGGCCCTGGAAAAAAACCTTGTAGGTGCCTGATCAGCCTTAAAACCTGTTAGTGGTGCCCGTTAGGGGCCATAACGCCGCGCCTGTGTGCGCACTCCAGAGGTGCCCTTCGGGGGCCTTGGAACCAAACCGCGCCTGTGTGCGCACTCCAGAGGTGCCCTTCGGGGGCCTTGGAACAAAACCGCGCGTTGTAGCGCACCGGTGGCGCCCTTCGGGGGCCCTGGAACTCGGGTTTTGATTCCCAAAGTGGCCGCGTATGCTCGGGGTCGTACCCTTGGAGCTTGGTCGCTTTTAACGCTGTAACTACCTACCTGCCTTCGCCACGGGGACGTGGCTCTAGGGGGGGGGATAATTGTAACGCCATAGTGCGTTCCAGCTTAAGTACCATAATAGGGGTATTCTAGCGTTGGCCCGAACACCCCGCGCCGCTCTTTTGGCCTATTAGTACATGCCTTTGGCGTTACACTTTTATCTCGTATTAATTTTTTACACTCCCGTCGTTACGGGCTAATTTAATAACTCTAGTAATATACGTAATAAAACTAGAGATAAAAGGGTATAAATATAAATAATCTTTAAATTAAATAAAAATTAATAACGATATAATTATCTTACTAGAGGTATATTTATTTTATAAAAAAAGACGGGTAATCTTAAATAAATAATAAAAAAAGGAGAGATAATAAATATATAAAGAATAAATTTATTAAGGGAAAAATAAATGAGGAGACGCGATTATATTTAGAAAATAAAGAAAGATTAAATAAGAAATAAAATTAATGAAAACTATAAATTTATATACTTCGCCGCGTTTATAATAATTTTTTTCTCGATATTAAAGCGTAGCTTAATAATAAAGAATACGTATATATATATAAACTCGATATATAAGAATTATATTACTATTTATTTAGCCTCGACCCTATTAATATTAAAATTAATAATATATTAAAATATTTAATATAAAAATTTATCTTACCTAGTATTAAGTTTTTAATATTTATATTATATACGTCTAGGCTAGAAACGACTTTAACGGTAATATTCTCGCTAATAATATAAATTTTAAAAAGGTATATTTTATTTTCAAATTAAATTAAATTATTAATCGCTAATTTTAAATAATTTCGTAAATAATTTAAATTATTAATATTATCCTTTTCGAAAATCTTCTCTACGAAATATATATAATTATTAAATAATATCGTTACTTATTAGATACTAAAAAGCGGATAAAGTATCGCGTTACCGATAATAATAATTATTATCTAAATCTATTTAAATTCTCTAAATAATATCTTTACGATTCTTCGTTCGATATTATTAAACTAATTATTAAGAAGGGGTTCTATTTTATATAAAAAGTAAAAGAAATTATTCCTATATAATTTAATTAATAACCGAAGATATATATACTCTATATAGGTATAAAGTTTCTTTTTCGTATTCTTTATAATTAATATAATATCGGTAATCTTTTAACGGCGGAGGAATTTAATATAATATAATTTAAATATTTCTATATCGGTAAAGCGGGAGACCGTATAAGAAAGTCGAGGTACTAAATATACTTTTTACTACTTTAAGCGGAAAAAAAATAAAATAAAAATATTATTTTTAAAAAAAAAAAAAATCATTTTAAATAAAAAACCTAAAAATAGTAACTTCGGATTTAAGATTTTAAATCCGTGATTTTCTACTAGCGCCGGGTAGCTCGTTAAGATTATATAAAGTATTATAACTACGTTAATTTAATTTAAATTTTAAATTATATTAAATTATAGAAATTATATACGCGTATAATACCCCTCTAAGCTAGCGCGGTATTATAGACTATATAATTTATTTATAACTATATATATTTAATTATAAACCGGTACTATTTAGACTAGTTTATTCTAATTTATTTAAAATTATTTAAAATAAATCGAGGTACTAAATACGTATTTAGTAACTCCGGTATCAAATCGATCTCTAGGGCTAGTATATAAACTAAATAGATCTAAGCGCCTTTTTCGTCTTTTTTAATAGAATATAAATTTACCGCTTTACCGATATAGACGCCCGCTTAATTCGAAAATAAAAGATTTATAAAATCTTTTTCTTTAAATCTTTAAAAGGGAAAAGGAGTAATTATTAAAGAAGCGGAGTAATATATAATCTCGATAATTTTTAATTTTTATAATATATATATCGTTTAGCTTTTTAATATTTTATATAATTAAATTAAAAATATAATATTACCGGTTAGTAAATTAAATAATAGGGTTATATAAAAATAATCTAAAGATCTTATCCTTACTATTATATTTATATAAATAATTATCGATAAATTCTATTTATTAAAGTCTATAGTTTAGGGATTATAAAGGGTTATTTAAATTATATAAATATACTACTAAATAAAAATTCTTTTATTATTTATTATAAATAGTATATTTATTATTATTAGGTTTATTAATATCGAAGGTATAATTTATTATTTTAAAGATCTTAAACTTAATAGTAAAGATCTATACGACTTTATTATAAATAAGATTTTTTAATTTAATTATAATTTAAGGTTTATATTAAGAACGGTAATAATTATCCTAATTTATAAAATTTAATCTTAATATTTGGCCGTTAAATAATTTACTTTACGCTACGATATATTAAGAAGAGTAAAATATTTAGATATAATATTCTTAATCTTATTAAATACGTATATAAAGATATACCCGTCGATTTTTTACTCGATTGTTATAAAGTACTCGATAATTCTACCTCGAAATTTATTAATAAACTTTAAGTATTACTTTAAAAATAAATATAAAATAAAAAGAAAAGAAAAATATATATTTTATATTAAAAAATTCGTTTTTTAAAATTATAACTCGATAATTTATTTTCGCCGCGATATTCTCTTTACTCTTAAAATATTAGAGAGAATTAGAAGATAATATAAATTAACGGTCGCTTAATACCGATTTTACTCGCGATATATTTAATTTTAATAATAAAATAAAGAAGATTATATATTTATTTATAAAGATTAATTTTTTAATTAAAGATATTCTAAAATATAAAGAATTAGATAAAATTCTCGGGAAAGAGAGGTAAAAGGAAAGAAAGATTTTAATTTTCTTGAATTATATTATAATTACGTCGTTTATTTAATATATAAATATTTTTACTCTCTTTTAACTACCGCTTTTATAATTTCTATATAAAATTATATTTATTTATTATAGAAATCTATATTAAAAACCTTTTAATATATTGTTAAATATTTTCTTTATTTTATAATTATTTAGTTATATTATAATAACCTCCGACGACCCCCGTTATAAAGATAGTAGTGAATTCGAAGGTATTATTACCCCCGAAGAGACTTTAGATATATAGTTTAAAATTACTAAAGAAGAAAACCGTCGCCTTAAATAATAATAAAAATTAGGGGTATTATAAACTTAAAATTAAAAACTATATAATCCTATTATTTCTATACTCGCTAGCGGAGTATTAATAGAATCTACTATTTATAATAAAGGTCCCCTACTTATTATATTTACTAAAGAAATAATAATAAATTTAACTACGTTTAATAGAGCGAAAACGCTATACTTTAATAAAATACGTTTTTATAAGGGTACGAGCGAAGGTAAATATTTATACTAGTTCCGCGACGTAAACGTTAAATTTTTAATTAGTCTTAAATATTTCACTACCGATTATTTAAAGATCGTATATTATATAGACTCGTTAGAGGGTAACTCTTTAATATAGTAGTATAGGTACTACGATTTATATAGTTTAGCTAGTATTATATTTCACTTTTTCAAAAAGTTTCTTTTCAATTTAATAATAGATTTAATTAACTACCGTCTCTTTATCTATAAAAAGTAGGAGGAAGTTAAATAATAACCTTATTAAAAGATATTATTATTTAAGGTTTATTTTAAAGAAATAAAAACCTAGTTACCCCCGTTTTCGGAGGAGTATAGGGTAAATTTCTTCTTAATTAAATTTAAGCCTAAATTTAAAAATAAGATCTTTAATACTAGTAGTATATTTATTTAAAAAGAAGAAATTCTTACCTAGGTTATTATATAAAAAAAGAATCTAGAGTATATATAATTAGTAGGTAACTCTAATTTTAATTCGGGTTTCTAATTAAAAAACCCTAATAAAGGAAAATTTATAGTAGACCGAATTATTAAATCTAACGCCGGCGATAATATTAAATAGGTATATTTAAAGGAGAAGGGTAATAAGCGTAAAATTAATATTATTAATTCTTCGTATAATAAGATTATTTATTATTATTATAGAGTACTAGAAGGTTATATTAAGCCTAAATATCCTAATATAAATAAACTAGTTATAAACGTCGGCGCGGTATTAGTAAAAAATAATTAAGCCTAATTTACGCCTCGGAAGAAGGGTAAGAAAAACGATTAATAGAAATATACTCTTTTATTCTTTCTAAGGGTTAGATTACTCTTTAAAATAAAATTAAATAATTTATTACCTTAATTAACTTTAGAGCGTAGATTAATTTAATTTTATAATAATTTATTATTAAAAACGATTTAGAATTTTATAATATTACTTTATTATTAACTAAAGTAATTAACGAGTAAAGTATATATTATTATAGCGCGTATTAATTAGACTATTAAATAGTCGATAATTAAAATTAAGGGCGTAAATATAATATTTTATTCTATACTATAAATTTTAAAAATTTGAACGTTATTCTAGGTATACCTAAATTATATTAATTAAAAAAATTAATTAATTTTAAAGCGGACTAATAACGGTTTAAAATTAATTTTAGTAATTTATAAATTAAGGAACCGGCTAAATTCACTAAAAGTTTTAAAAATAAACCGAATATATTCGCGGTTATATATACTATAATAACGCGAGGCGAATAAAAAGAACTTCTTAATCTAAAAGTTCCTAGGGAACTTATAAAGTTTTATAATATTTTTTTTAATAAAAAGACGAGTACCCTATTTACTTTTAAATAAAGGGATTACGTTATTAAAATAAAAATTAATAAGAAACTACTTTATAGGCCTCTTTATAACTTATTTTAAATTAAATTATCGGAGTTACGGCGCTATTTAAAATCCTTATTCTATAAGAATTAAATCCGTTATTTAATATCTTTAATTAAAGTATTTATTCTTTTTATATTTAAAAAGAATAATAGGCTACGTCTTTACGTAGATTACTAAGATTTAAATATAGTAATAATTAAGAATCGATATTTACTACTCTTAATTACCGAGATATTAAACCGTTTATATAGTTCTAAAATCTTTACGAAGTTAGACTTTAAGGATATTTATTATAAGATCCGGATTAAAGAAAGCGATAAATAGAAAATTATTTTCCGAACTCGCTATAATTACTTCGAATATTTAATTATACCTTTTAAGCTCGCTAACGCACCGGCGATATTTTAAATTTATATTAACTATATATTTATAAATTTAGTAGATATAACGTATATAATATATCTAGATAATATCCTAATTTATAGTATTAATCCGGCGGAGTATTAATAGTATATTAAATAAATATTTAAATAATTATATTAATTCTAGTTATTTATTAACCTTAAGAAATACTAATTTAATACCGAAATAGTCGAGTTTTTAGATTTTATTATATTTATTAATAAAGTAATTATAGACCCGGAATACGTTAAGATTATTAAGGAATAATCTTAATTAAAAACTTATCGGGAGGTATAAATCTTTTTAGGTTTCGTTAACTTTTATAAACGGTTTATTTATAATTATTTTAATATAATTACACCGTTTATTAATTTATTTAAGGGTAGTAAAGTAAATAAAAAAATAAATCCGTTAGAATAAATAAACGGCGCTACGGAAGCGTTTTAAATCTTACGAGATATATTCGTAAACGCGCCTTTTCTATACTATTATAATCTAATTAAATAATTATATATAAAGACGGATACTTCTAACTTTAATTTTAACTTTATATTATTATAATAAGATAAGAATAATTATTAACGCCTTATAATATTCTAGTCACGGAAATTAAATCCTTTAAAATAAAACTATAAGATTTATAATTAAGAATTACTCGTTATTATAGTAGTAATAAAATAATAACGATACTATTTAGAAGGTAGCCCCTATTATATTAAAATCTAGATTAATTATAATAATTTAAAGAGTTTTATAAAATAGAAGGAGTTAAACTTTAAATAGGCCCGTTAAGTATTTAAATTAATTACTTATAACTTTAAAATCTTCTATCGGGCTAGAAGATTAAATCCTATTAATATACCGTCGCGGTATTTTAATTATAAGAGAGTATCGCCGTTAAATACTAAATTATTATTAATACTTTAGAATAAACTTACTCTTTAGATTAACGGTTAGTTATCGGAAGAAAATAAAAAAGTAAGAGTAATTATAATCTTTACTTTTTAAATTATAAAATTAAAAGTAGTAATTTTAAAGCGGGATATTATAATAATATTTAAAACTATATATAATAATCCTAAAAGGCCTATTAGAACGTTAATTCGGGAATTATAAATTTATAATAATTAAATAAACTCTTTTCGAACTAGAGTAAATATATTAAAGAACCGCCGTTATATAAAGAATAAAGTATAAATTATAAACTCCGAGGGATTATTAAAATATAACGGTCGTTTTTATATATTAAGAGATAAAGCTCTAAGGGAAAAGTTTATAAAGAAATATTATAATAATCCTCTAATAAACTACTTTAGCGCTATAAAGTTATATAAGTTATTTACCCGAAAATTCTTCTAGGAGGGTAGTTTAAAATAAGTTACGAACTATATTAAAACTTATAATATATATTAACGGACGAAGGCGCCGCGATATTATTTATATAACGAATTAAATTCGCTTCCTATTACTATTTAACCTTAGAAGGAGATTTCTATAAATTTTATAACTAATTTACTACCTAGTAAATATAAAAGTACTATTTATAACGCTATCTTTATCGTTATAAATCGATTTATTAAAATAGTTAAATATATATTTATAATTATTAAAATCGATACTATTTAGTTAACGGAAGTATTTTATTTTAAAATTATTTACCGCTATAATATATTTAATAGTATCGTTAGCGATAGAGGCTCTATTTTTACAAGCGCTTTCTAGTCGGTTATATATTTTTATTCGAAAATTAAATAATATTCAAATATTATTTTTTACCCCTAAACGGATAGGTAGATAAAGTACTAAAATTAAATACTAAAGTATTATTTACGTATATTTATTAATAATAAATAAACTAATTAGGCTAGATTACTATTTATAGTAGAATTCTTAATAAATAATAGTTAGAGTATCGTTATTAAAACGATATCGTTTTTCTATATATACGGTTATTATCCTAAAATCCGTTAAGAGGTCGAGGACGACTTTAGGGAAAAAAGAGTACTAGTTATAAATAATAAAATACGATAATTATAAACTTTAAGAAATAAAACTACGGAGTATCTTTAAAGTACTACCGAATACTAAATTAAATAGTATAATAAAATATATAAACTATAAAGTTATAAGATTAATAATTTAATTATATTAATAATAAAGAACCTAAAGTAAAAGCGCCTAAATAAGAAATTATCCTATAAATTTATAGGGCCCTTTAAGATTATTAATAAAATAAAAGTATAGATTTACCGCCTATTAATACTTTTTATATATAGAATTTATAATATCTTTTATATATCGTTACTTAAGTTATATTATCTTCGCGATTATATTAATATAACGGAATCTTTTATATAAGCCCCCGAACTTATTAATAATAATAAGTTATAGGAGGTAGAAGAGGTAATCGATAAAATTAAAAATAAGAAAAGTATCTAGTATGAAATTAAATAAACTAATTAAGGCGAAGAATATAATTAATAATTATTAGACGAAGAGTTTATTAATATTAATAAACTAACTAAAGTCTTTAAATAGGCGGGTAGTAAATATAAATATATAAATATAATTAAAGAGGTTACCTAGCCGTATAAGATAATAAAGCGGAATAAACGAAACCGACGTTAAAAATAAATATTATTACTTTAGTATTAATATTTATATAACGGATATTCTCCTTTATATTTATAATCTTATTATACGGTTTTAAGATATAACTAAATTTAATTTACTATTAAACTATTTATATACAATAAAGATAAGATATTATATTTATAAAAATATTTTTACTTTAAATATAGTCTATATAAACGCCTAGAATATATTATAAAGTAGTATATTTAAATAAGTTTAGCCAGCGCCAATTTAAGAAAAAAAAAATTCGCTATCGTTATTATATTATATAAAAGATTTAGTTATTATTAGAATTATTAGAAGAAGACGTAGTCTCCCTAGTATAATTCTTAAGAATATTATCTTCCTCGGGACTCTCTAGGTCCTATTTATATTAACGGAAACTCTCGACCTCTTTTTCGAGAATTTTATTTATTATCTTTAATTCCTTAATATACTAATTCGCCGCCGTTAATTAATTCTATAGGTTAGCGATTATAGTAGAGGTTTACCTACTAATTACTATCGTTTTATTATATATTTTATACTACTAGGTAATTTCTTTATTTATTAATTTATATTTACGTTCTTCTTTAAGAGTCCTATTACCGATACGGGTATATTAATATATAAACCTCTTTACCTTCCTTCGGAAAGATTTAGGGATTTATTATTATTAATATATATTACTTTAGAGCTTACGGTTATAACTTACTTTTATATAATAATCGATTCCGTAGCGATTAATATAATAGAGCGTATAAGGAGGGGACGTACCTCGAATATAATTATTATTAAATTAATAAAAATAGACCCGGTAAAGGAGCTACGAAGCGTAGTAAACTACTATTATAATTAATATTACGTAGCCGCGCCGATAGCGGACTAGTTATATTTACTAGTATATTTATAACTAAACTATATTAATATAAATAAATTAATACTATTAGTAAATAGGAGCTACTTATAGAATTAGAAGAAAATTATATATAACGAGAGTATTATCTATATATTAGTTATAATACTAGAACGCTATTATAGAGTTAGAGTAATAATATACGAGAAAGACTAGAGAAGTTACGAAGAGAGAAAATAAATAGGCGAGCGAGTTTATTTTAATAATAAACCGTCGCGCTAAATACTTTATCGTTATAGTACGTTAGTACGCGCCTCCGCTCCATTACCTCGTTTTTATTAATAGATATAATCGTTACTATAATAATTATATTATTATTAATCTCCCGGTATAATATTAAGGTTATACCGTTTATATATAATATCTTATTACTAGTATTTTTATAGTATAGTAGGAGTATATAATAAGGGTAGCTACCGCTATTCCGTTACTAGTACTATAGATACTATAGGAATAATCTAATATATTATATTTACTACGAGTATTATAAGCGCTATAGGAACGATAGTATATACTATTTCGCTCCGTTATTATTATATATAATAGTACTATAGGGACGAAAGAAATATTATTTAATTAACTACTATTATTATATATTAGCGCTGTAGGGGTAGTTTTATAAATATACTATTTACTTAATATTAATACTATTATATAATAGAGGTAGTTTAATAGTATTACCCTTCCGCTATTAATATTATATAATAGTACTATAGGAAATAGTTTCGTATCGCTCCGCGACTAGTATTATATATTAATACTATAGGACCGATAGTATAAATTAGAAGATTCTTTTCCCTTATTTTCTTTAAGGGAATTAAAGGTTTTTTAATAAACTTCGTAATTTAACTAAATATTATTCCGTAACTAATATTATAAATATTAAAGGATTAGGTACGTAGCCTTATATTTAGATTATTATATAATAATATTATTATACTAGATAACTTTTTTCCCTTATTTCTCTTAGGGGGTTTAAAGGTTTTTTAATAAATATTTTTTAATTAAAATATTTAAATACCTAGGGACTAGGGCCTAAAGGGGGAGGTAATTATAAAGTAATAATATATTATATACGCCTACGCCCCGTTAAAGGCGCTAGTATATTATATATACCTACGCTCCGCTATCTCTATAATATTATTATTTATCGATATAGAGTTCTAGCTTTAATATCGCGGGGTTCTAACTTTTAATAATTTTATATCGAGTTAATATTCCCCCGTTTAATTAGAATCTTTAGAGATTAATTCTATTATTAAATTTAAAATTTAAAAACTATTTAATAATAAACCCCGTAACTATTTTATATCTTTTATATTATTACTAAATTATTAATTCTACGCCAGCGGCCTTAAATATTATATATATATAGTTTTATTATTAAAAGTTATTTAGGTTTAACCCGTTATCGCTAGACTAAATATAAAAATAAACGGAAAATTATAAATAAAGATATAAATAAAAATATAAATAAAGATATAAATAAAGAGTTTAATAAAGAGTTTATTAAAGAATACGAAGCGTAGATCCTATATATAAGATTATTATATTATATAAGTAGTAAATAAGAGCCGATATAATATGGGCTTTATACTTTAACCTCTATTAATATAAATCTAAATATAAACCTAAATACGGTTAAAATTAAAGATATAATAATTAAAGCTATTAATCTATTATATAATATATCGTTATAAATTATATACGTCTTTTACTTTAGTTAACGAAATTATAATTTATATTTATTTATAGAGCCGGCCGATAATAGGATATAAAAATAATCGAACTAAATAATAGAAATATAACGGTTAATAGTAAACTTTCCTTTATAAATATATTATTTTTATTTTTATTATTAAGAACGGAGACTTATTTAAAGGTAATATAAAAGGGCGCTAAATTACTAGTAAATAATTAATTTAAATAAAATAATTCGGAGTAATTATTAATTATATACGATTTATTAACTTCTAAAAATAAATAAATTATTTACTAATTATTTATAAATTATAAAGATTATAACTTTAACTCTAAGTTTATAAATAATAAAATTAATAAATTTTAAATAAATAATCTTTTAAAGAATTTATATATTAATTTTAATCGACGATATTTCTTTTATATTAATATCGACTAGTAGTATTATTAAATATATTATATTCTATACGGTATCCCTAACGATATATAGAGGGTAGAATTAATTTTAATTCGTAAAGAGGTTAATAATATTCTAGTAATAAAGTATAATATTTACTATCGCGATATTATTAAGATTTATAATTTTTACTAGATTATCGAGCCTTTTAATATAATTTAATCTATACTCCTATCCGTATATATAATTTAAGCGGGGAAAAAATTTATATAAAAATATATATAAAAGATTAATAATAATTAAAGTAACGAAAAATTATTGAAGGTAATATTATTATACCGATTCTATCTACTTTAAATAAAATATTAATAATATATTATCGCGGCGACCTTTTACTATAACTTATTTATATTACGATAAATAATTTAAATTATATTACGCGTAAAAGTTAATTACGTCCAAATTTAATTATTTTTAGATTAATACCGGTAGTTAAAATTAATAAAGATATAAATCTTTCTCCGAAAATCTAACTTAATCTTTATTATACTATAATAAGTATAATATTTAAAAGTATATTCTAATATTCCTAATATATATTATACTTCGGTCGATAATTAATAATTATTAATACTTAAACGATTTACTCTATTAGGATTTAATATTTAGTATATTAATAAATAAATTCGGCGGTATTACCCTATTATAATTAATATAATAACGGATTATCCGGAGTAAATTCTTATAATAAGAATTAAAAATAATTAATATTATCTTATCTATTAAGTTCCGCCTTAGTAAAGGAAAAATATAACGATATAATAATTATTTCGAATATATAAATATACTTAATAACGCTTTTATAATTAGTAAATAAACCCGACTTTAAATAACTTAATAGATATCTACTATATTCGGAACTTCGTTTAAAATTATATACTCGTTAATATATATTCGATAATAATAATCGATATTCTTTATTAATTTTTAAAAGGTATAATTATAACCCTTTTTAAATAACTCGAATATTTAATTTAAAATATAATTCTTATAACTTAAAAAAGAAAAGATTAAAAATAGATTATAATCGAAATATTTAATACTCTTTAATTAAATAAATATTTCCGTTAAAACCTAAATTTTATTAATTTTAAAGAGTTCCTATACTTTAACCTCGTAAATTAATAAATAAAAAACGAATAAAGAACGATTATTAAATAACTTATTATAATTATAACTCCTCTTCTTTAGAGGGCGTTAGTTATTCTTTATTATACTCGCGCTATACTCGACTTCGTTACGTTAATATTATATATAATATATAATAAAACGACTTTAAACTATATATATTAAATTATATATCGGATTTATAAATTAAAATAAGTATTTAAGAAATATCGACTTATTATAATCTTAAATAAGACCGCGGGTAATAAGAAGAATTAATATTATTTTAATATACCTAAACTATATAATATTATTTATTAGAAAGACTTTATTCGGCTTTATAAAAGTATATAAAACTATAATATTTATTATAACGAAATAATTTATAAATTCTTAATAAAAGAATTCTATATTAAGATTAATAAGAATAAAGAATTCGAAATTTAAATCCTAGAATATAATACCCGTCGAATTAATATACTAGTTATATAGGATCTTTTAGATTTTTATAATAACCGAAGATATATTATTACTAAAATAGTATTAAATACTTATATTATATAATTAATATATATAAAGTTTATATAAGATTTATTTAAAAAAGATCTCGATATCGAATATATAACCTAGTAAAACCTTAATCGGCGATAATAACGATAAACTAAATAAATAATAACGATATAAAAAGTTAGGTTTAACGATTTTATTAATACTTTTATTATATTTATCCGAGAGAATCGTAAAAAGTTAGACGGTATTAAACGCGATTTAGTTAATATAATTTAATATAAACGAGACCCATTTTGGATAAAAGAATATTATATCGATATATATATTTCGGTAATTTATTAGGTCTTTAATAATAAAGATAAAAATAATATTAAGTATTTAAAGAAGTTTATAATTCGATATATACCTAGTTAACGAGATATATTTAAGAGTTATTAAGATTATATATAAATATAATTAGATTCCGTTAATAACGACCGAGTTAAAGAAGAAAACGAGGTATTTAAAAGAGAATTAAAATAATTTAAAATAATTATTATTATAATTAATATTAAAAGATATAATAAATAGAGTAGGCCGGCGACGTATATTAATACCTTTATTAAGATACTCCGGTAGCGAAATAATAACGAAGTCGATCTTATTTATAATATATTCGAAATCGAGGTTATTTTTAAAAGTAAAGTAATTAACCCTCGAATTTTAGGTTCTTAACGATTTTTTAAATATATAATATTCTTTATAATACTTATTTAATATTTATAAATAAAGAGAAGACGGTATTCTATATAAATAATTTCGTTAATTAGAATTAATATAATATTATTTATAACTAGGATTTCTTATTTAAAGAGATTTGGATCGCCGATTATTTTATAAAAAAAAATTAATAAAGTATAATTATATTTACCCTCTTTTATTTTATTAAATATATATAAATAATTATCTTTAAATTAATCTTAAATAATTTATATTTAATTTAAAATACTTTCGTCGGTATTATAAAAACTAGAAATTTAATTTTAATATAATACTTTTATCTAATTTAAATTTAAATGAATTAGACTAGTTTTAATTTAAATATATATAAATATACTAAATAATCTTTTATTTTAATTTCTTTTTAAAGTACTTTTCTTTAGAAAATTATATTATTAAAATCGTTTTTATACCTAGTTATCGCGCTTTAAATCTTAAATATATTTTATAATATCTATTTCCTAGTTTATTTCTTATAATATAAAACGGTTAAAAGTTTTAATTATTAAATTAAATATTATTTTATCGAGTCGTTATCTTAACTATTAAAAATCGAATTAAGAGTAAATATATTTAAAAGACGACGGTTATTTATAAATAAAGTTAGGTATAATTATCGAGGACGGAGATAAAGACGAATTTAAAGATAAAGGAGGCGAGATTATCGACCCGTTATAACCTCAGAAAAAATTACGAGAGGATCGGACGTACGATTAATAATATAATATTATATTCTTATTATCGCGAGTAGATCGGGGGGTAGGTTTATAAATAAATCTAAATTAATATTTTATTAATTTAAATTAATATAACCTCCTGTATTTTCTTTACGCGGTTATTATATCTCGACCTATAAAACGCCCCCCTTATATAATAGTAATTATTTTATATATAAAGAAGCGCGTTTATCTAAAGAGTATATACGCCCTACTAGTAATTTTATTCCTTTATTACTCCGGTCCGAAAACTCCCGCTTTAATAATAATTAATTATTTTTATCTACCTACGAGTCGAGTTAATTAAGAGATAAATATTATAATAAATAAAGATACTCTAAAAAAGTTAAATTTTACGACTTTTATAAAGATAAAATATAGTATCTTTAAATAAGAATAAACCGGCGAGATATTTTAATATATAATACCGCGGGCTATAAAGTTATTTTATTAAATATATTTTTATACCTTTTAACTATTATTTTTATAAGATAAAAAAGTAATAATTATAAATTATAAACGGACCTTAAAATAAATATATATATTTATAGTTACTACTACTACTGCCTCTATAGATATATATATTTATAACTACTATTACCTCTATAAATACACGTATTTATAGAATAAACGCTCGGACTTAATAATTATTTAAATTAATATTAAAATTAAGACTATTATTAACTTAAAGTTAAATATAACCGAAGATTTTATTAAAGACGTAGTTTAATTCGTTTATTTTAAATTTAAAACTAACCCTTTTTAAATATTTATTAATACGTTTTAGTATTAGCGTTTTCCTTTAAATTTATTATTTTATTCTTAAGAATATTTCGATTCAAAATCGGTTGAAAAGTAAAGAGTGAAGAATAATAGTAGATATTAATTATAATAATTATTATAATAATCGTCTCTTTATAGTATAATTTATAATATATTTTATTATTAATCTAAAATGGGGGTAGTAATAGTCATGAGTATATATATCTATAAGGGTAGTAGTAGCTATAAGTATATATATCTATAAAGGTAGTAGTAGCTATAAGTACGTCGGCAAAACGAAAAGTGGCTCGATCGTGGCTCAGGGCGCTCGATAGGCGCCCCGGGAGCCTCCAACGCGACACCTATCTACCGACTCGAGGTGCGCCCGAGGCATACAGCCAGGGGGCCTAGGGCTACTCGGGCGTATACCGAGCAAGCTTAAAACCGCCACTAACGGGCGCTAAATTAGGGGTGCGCCACCAACTTTGACCCCCGTCCATGGCCCCTGTTCATGGCCATGGCCCTATTCCATTCATGGCCATGGCCCCATTCCATTCATGGCCAT
>JAABUS010001396.1_pt1 | contig 53059 bp, 62 predicted proteins | sample 5560161 | NCBI WGS metagenome assembly JAABUS01 (sample SAMN10711885, study PRJNA513376) | rock metagenome | isolation source: Antarctica rocks | place: Antarctica: Victoria Land, Trio Nunatak nord | collected 2016-01-04 | reverse complement strand
TGTGTAAGGTTTTCCAGGTTCCTAGCTATTCTTATGGTATTCGGATGATTTGGTCCCCGTGCCTTCTCGTATCCTTTCAACGCCCGTTGATACATCTCTTCAGCCTCCTTCAGCTTGCCTTGATCACAATATAGTAAGCCCAGGTTATTGACGGTGCGAAGCGTAGATGTGTGTTCTAATCCCCATGCCTTCTCGTATCCTTTCAACGCCCGTTGATACATCTCTTCAGCCTTCTTCAGCTTGCCTTGACCACGATATAGATTGCCCAGATTGTTGACGATGTCAAGCGTAGATGTGTGTTCTGATCCACATGCCTTCTCGTATCCTTTCAACGCCCGTTGATACATCTCTTCAGCCTCCTTCAGCTTGCCTTGATCACTATATAGATTGCCCAGGTTGTTGACGGTGTCAAGCGTAGATGTGTGTTCTGATCCCCATGCCTTCTCCTTTCCTTTCAACGCTCGTTGATACATCTCTTCGGCCTCCTTCAGCTTGCCTTGACCACGATATAGATTGCCCAGGTTGTTGACGGTGTCAAGCGTAGATGTGTGTTCTGATCCACATGCCTTCTCATATCCTTTCAACGCTCGTTGATACATCTCTTCGGCCTCCTTCAGCTTGCCTTGACCACGATATAGATTGCCCAGGTTGTTGACGGTGTCAAGCGTAGATGTGTGTTCTGATCCACATGCCTTCTCATATCCTTTCAACGCTCGTTGATACATCTCTTCGGCCTCCTTCAGCTTGCCTTGATCACAGTATAGAATGCCCAGCATATGATAGGAGTAAAGTAAAAGATTATTGTCACCATACTCCTTCAAACTAGCTACCGGCATGTCCTTCATGACTTTATGAAGATGGTTGCAATGCGGTAACAATCGTCGTTCAACGACCCAATAGTTTCGATTCATTTCTTGAGGTACCGTCGAGCCGAGTATAATTAATGCAAGTCGAGCAGTTGCATTTCTATCTTTGACTGCTTTGTGGTAACACCATCGATGAACCGCTGGATGCACTGAATATGCCAACGGCGTTGGTTGAGGCTCAGCCAGCGAATAACTCAGAAGAGCTTGAATGACAACGTTAAAGTTTGTGGGACTGCTAACAACTCGAGCGTACCATTCGGGCAATTTGGTCTCTAAGGTAGTTGCAACACTTAGAAGTGGTGTGAATAGCCCGTACCAGAGATCTCCATGATCAAAATATGACCAGAGCTGTAGCATTTGGGCAGCGTCTGGACATTTTCTTTGGATTGCTTCGTATGATAACGTCCAGGTCGTTAGTATACTTCTTCCCCCTAAGTCCCTTAAAGATAAAAATCTATCGCTTTCGAAGAGACTCGACCACTTCTCTCGGTACAGAGACAGGTACCCGATGACATCATTGTTTGTTTGATGGATATAAGAGCCAGCCTGGGCAAGCGCAAGGGGCAGTCCGCCTAACTCCTGTACAAGTTCTTTTGAACCTAATAAGGTTAGTTGATGTAATGTTGTAAACGCCAATATCACTTAATACCTTCTAACGCTTTTCCCGCTCTAAGCTCAACCAGACGCTTGCCTTGATTCTCGTTCATGCCTTTGAGCTTGTGGCTAGATCCGAGCTGCCTTAATTCTTCAAGCCTGCTAGTTATTAATACTGAACCATGGTCGGCATCTGGAAAGTATTTCTCTATGTCGAAAGCGTTGAGATCCTGATCAGCTGGAGGATATGCTCGATCGACATTGTCGACAACCAGCAGCCATCGATTATTTTCAGGTATACTAAACCATCTCAGAACCTCGAATATAACCATGTCAAGCTTCTCAGAGACTCCTTTACAATTTCTACTCGCTTCGCTCATCCGCGATTTTGGTATTAGCGTTGCTATGCCGGCAATGCTCTGTCGTATGCTGTCGTGCGTAGATCCGTCTAGCCAGAAAGAACCATTAAACGTTCTTTGGTGCCTTCGTGCGAACTCGACTGCGAGTTGAGTCTTGCCGATCCCGCCGAGGCCATGTAGGACGAAGACTTTGCGACGCATATCGCAACCTAAGATGGGTATCAAAGCTTTTTCCAGCCGAACGAAATCACTATCACGGGCCACGAATTGATTCACCGTAGGAATTCCCCGTAGGCTAAGGGGAACGTTGAACTCATCACTTACTAGAAAGGAATTAATTGAGATAATTTCGTTAAGAACGTTAGTTGCCACTAACTGCTTAAGCTTGGATGGGCCAAGGTTTTGGCACAGTCCTCTATGCTGTCATCGATTTCTACCACATACGGTAAAGTCATCGATTCCATGTAGGGTATCTTCTCGAAGTCTGCAAGGCCCACGTCGCCTACCCCCTGAGGAATAGAATATCTGAAGTATCTTTTGCCTCGTATCAATTCCCTTCCTTCCGAGGTGTCCCTAAACTCTCGAGCTTTATTGTTTGCATCTGTCGCTATGTCCGCCAAAGTCTGTAGGACTTCATGTAGTCGAGACTTATTTGCTTTGAATCCTTGCGGAATCCTAACGCCCGTACCCAAACTTACGAGACACCCGATGCTTCTGCCAGGCCATAGATGTCTGGCTTCGCTTGTAATCTGATCAATCGGATTATTGGCCCTGACGGCACCGTCGACAAAAGTGGCCTGAGATTTTTGTAAAGTTAAGGGCTCGAAGAACAGCGGTGCCGCTGAAGTTGCTCGTACGGCTTCCCATACAAAGCAGTCATAATTCTGATGCCCAATTCTTCTCGACTTGTACGTGCGGAGTAGTTCAATATGGGTCGACACGGCGCTAGCAGCGCATACGAAACTGCACGTGGCATTTCAGTCTTGACTTTAATTAAACACCTTCTGAAGACTTACACTCGGCAGCTTGGGTCCTCGGATTCTAGGAGCTCCAAGTCCGGATGAAGCTCCCTATCTCTCAATAACTGTCGTACAGCGTCCTTCAGATTCTTCCCTTCAAACCAATAGTGTCTCAGCTCTGCCCCGGCATATTTTGCTGACAGATTTTGAGACCACCACTTCTTCTTGAATATTTCCGGCGAGAGCTGTTTATAGGCATCGATGGCTTCGTCGATGGTCATATGTAGCCGACCGAGCATGATCGCTATAAGGCTGCGAGCACATCGTTAGCGCTGGCCACGACTGACTAGACATGTGCATAAATACCCTCCTGTGGAAGTTCCACCGATGAGATCAAAATATTCGTACGGCTGTACCGTGTGGCCTTGGTTCTCAAGAGCGCGGAATATCTCTTTAAGCAGTAAAAGAGAGGTCAATCCCTTAACACCCCCTCCATCTATTCAACTGAGACTTTAATACGGCTGCATAAGGTCAGAGTTACTGACCTAGAGATAAGAGTCGCAAAGGGCGAGAATCCATGGTCCCAGCTGTAAAGGCCTAGAGCGATAGTTCCGCTGAAGAGTCGGTCTCTCGTGACATGAAACTCTTCTAATCTGGAGGTTGATCACAATCAGACAGAAAACCACACATTATCTCAACTTAAGTGAGGAGCCTAAATCTCTTTCAGCCTCATGCAGGGCGCTGGATTCGGAATAGTTACACACATGTAGTAGTCATCACTTGGTCCACGACATTCGGTCCATCTCACTGACTGTTACGAACCAGACCAGGTGGCCTTTCCAGGTGGCCTTTTCTATTTAGGTTTAGGAGGCGCAGGCTATATCCTTTGCAAGTCAATGTAGATACTTTTGCTTCCTTTCCTCAGCTTTAGTATCTCAGTCACCAAATCACCATGACTTGCTCTGATTGCATCCTGACACATTTATGCGGACGGTTTTGATCCTTGGTTTTTGATTCATAAACCTCCTTAAAATGAAGGCGAGTCATCTCGATAGTGTGTGAGTCTGGAAGAATATAGGCATGCAAGCGATGTCGTGCGCAGTAAGAAATTTCGCTTCATATTTCGAGTATACAAAAAGTTCACTCGTTTTGATTAAAAAATTCTTATCACTCTTATTCGCTCTCACACATTCTAACTAGGAAATTCTTTATCGCTCTCACTCACTCTCACTCACGCTCGTCAACGAAAATTAACTTCGCAACTCACCGCATCAAAAGCTTGATGAGCAAGACATTTCTCGATTTTCGTTCTCAGGTCAGATCATTGTGTCACCTTGATAAAAGACATGATGATCTTGAAAATACATCGTGTATGCTTTCCTAGTTTTCGTAATGATTTCTGGTTGTTCTCAATTTTAAGCACAATTTCTTCTCTTTTTGATACGCTGAACGAGATAGTCACGGCCTAGAGCCGAAAGAAGTTCATCACCGAAATTGTCAAGGCACAACGCATGATGTTGAAGAAAGCTGGTGGGTAACATGTTAAACTTGTAGCTAATTCCTGACATTGTTCAAGCCCTTCGCAATATATCCCGTTTCGGGGAATACAAAAACCTCTTACAAACACATTAATTATTTTCGTTTCGGAAATACAAGAATTCTTCGTCATTGCGACATTGAATTATTCCGTTTAGAGCGACTTTAGAGCTCTCGCTCACAAGCGTCCGAGTCACTTCAGCAAGAGCCCTTCTTTCGAATTGAGAAATATCATCTCAACACTTTTATCATACATTCATAGATGATATCTACCAGTCATATTCTAAAATGCGAAGTCTACGCGTCTTGCATGAAACCTGTGCCAACCTATAAGATCCTCAGAATGACTCGTTGCCTTCTTTTTCCATGAAGTATGCCTTGATCTATCCCCCAGCGCCCGACATGCGTGTGGTCAATGCAGTGCCGTCTCCAGCGCCTGATCTCGGAGCCGCGTGGCCAGAATTCAAGGAGATCAGCGTTACAACCGTGGTCGAGGACACGTCAGAAGCTGATGCAGAGGTACCACGCTCTAGACTTTTCGGGAAGTCCCAGATACGACGGCCGCCTGATCTTGGGGAACAATACACGATCTTCATCAAAGATTAAAGATGCACTCATGCAACATGCAGTCTTAATTGTTGCTACTAGAACTACTGTTGCTTGTTTCACGTAAGCGTTACAAGGTTGAGCGAGAGAGCGGCAAACACCAATGTCGGCTCTTGGATGAATCGCTACTTCATACTGTTCTGCATACATCAGACCTTGCACTCTGAGACCGTGATTTAAATGTATCATCCCATGTGCTTAAGGCTAACATGGGCTACAATTTGTTGGAAACAGGGAACAGTACTGTTACACCTGTGTGCTTGGCCATCTCGTTTCTAGAGTAGTTCAACAAAGACCAGGACGTCTGTGTCGCTTGTCTTCCTTATATAACACCCGCTCTACGGCACACTGGCACCCTCAGATACACCTCCTCCCCTGATGCTTTAATACCAGCCCTGCCGGCATCACTGGAATGTGCAACTGGACCCAAGCGAACTGGCCCGCCATCGAACCTGCATTTCCCCCGGACATCGTGTCGCCATTCACTGGGCGTTATCATCGGTGGTTTTACGACCGAGTAGCAAGTGGGTTAGGCGCGATGCCCGGAAATGTTGCGGCTTGACTGAAAACGAACGGATTTTCGGTGGCTGTGGAAGATGCGGTTTTTCAATTAACGGACGTCGAGGATGTAACGTCGTCTCAAGGTCTGCACGGAACGATCTACTAGGATTTGAAAGCTAGATAGAACCTCCTTTTCCTGAGCAAACCCGCCTTGGTGCGTCATCGAATCTTTGAAACACTAGAAAGCCTCACTCGACATGATTTGCAGAAACCCATCTCTGCAGGTACAGGATATGGCTCAGTAGCGTCCAGTTCAGAAGGAATCGATTCTGTGAGCGTCCCCTGGTTATAGGCGAAGTTCATATGAAGTAACAAGAGAAAGAGCTGTTGATATTGGAAAGCACAACTCATTCCAACAAACCTCATACCTCTATCATTCCCATTCCCATTTCCATTCCCACTCCCATTCCCATCCGTATCTTCAAGCGTTGATGAACCCCATAACTTCACCACCACTCCATCACCACCAAACCAACGCCTTCCACGTCAAACCTTGCCCGCCATCTATGCGATCAGGAGGTGTGAGATTCACGGATCGAAGATTTGAATGACTTGAGATTCTGTGGCGGAAAGGCAATCTGGACTTTTCGATTGTCAGTGGGTGGAAAAGGCTTTGCTGCTGCGTGCAGACGTTGCGTTTGAAGATGCAGGAGCAATACTTGTGGTCAAAAGCGTATGGAACATAAACTATCGAGCTTCGGGTTCGTAAGTTTATATTATATATATGTTCCATGTGTTTCGGCCAGCCTGGAGACCTTCAGGGCCTGTGGAAGAAGCCCTAGAAGCGTCAAGAAGTTCCTCTGTCCGAGAGACTGAGTATTGGGAGTGGAATCCAAGAGAACGATGGCCGAAATAGGCGAATGCCTCACCTATATAACCTCTTATTTCCCCACAGCTTCCCTTCGAGATGCCAAGGCATCTTCGGAAACAGCCGGGTGAAATTAATGCTATCTTCGCTTGTCGATGATGACCTTCAGTCAAGCTGATCCTAAAGAATGCACTCAAAAAAATTGCTAGCAACTCTAATTACCGTGCTCGAAGGTTTCTTCGTCGTCTATGATCAATAAGATCCAAGTCTCACACACTGACTTCCGATTTAACGGCGACGTCATGGGAGTTTTTCTGAGAGGAACCTTGCAAAATACGCTTGGTCCAAGAATATGAAATACAAAGCGATTGGGGCAAAGGGGATCAGATGGATCTCTTCGATATGTCTTAGAAAGGATTAGAGACGAGGTGGGGGTGTATAAGGGCTTTGAGTCGTTTTTGGTCAAGTATCTTCTGAGTCAGAGTTTCAATGTAGATATCTATCTTCACGCTGTGGCATGCTTCTATGCTGCTGATGAAGCCTTGTTGGATCCCAGGCGGATGACTGCGCATTGGCTTGATGGTTCATGATCTCAACCGGTGCTTCGGATTGCGAGTTCATCGCGTTTCTTTCTCTCCAACTTTCCACGCTCCGAATCTCTGTGGACATCGTGCAGCGTTGTTGGATCGTGAGGCGTGAAAACCACTTTCGTACCATTGGCCGAGGCGCATGTCAATGTCAGCGCCTCGCGCCAAGGTTCTGGGTCTCTACTTTCGACGCTTTTGAATTCCTGCAGCAGACGGACAGTGGTGTAGGCTACTTCGGTGATTGCGAGCTGGTCTGTATCAGGAGTGGCCGTCAGAAAAAGCATGTGTTTCATGAAGTATGAACAGCCCAACTTACGTCCAAGACAAAGCCGTGGACCTCCGCTGAACGGTAAGTATTCCCATGCAGCACGAAGAGTAACCCATCTCTCTGGCTTGAATTCGTTGCAATCTGAGCCGTAGATGTCCTCTCGTCTATGAAGTGCGTAGACATTGTAGTCGACTATAGTACCGGAAGGTACCAGCATCGGGGCTTTGCCGTCTTTACCTCCGCCACGAGGCAGTACTGTGTCGCAAATGCTAGTCCTTCCGTTGAATGGAATGGGAGGGTGCAGGCGAAGAGCTACGCAGGGTCAGAAAGAGCTCGATTGATATCATGAACAGACGTACATTCTTTGATACAACAGTGCATGTATTTCATTCCTTTCAACTGCTCCAGAAGGGGTCTTCCACGTCCCAATGCAAGGACTTCTCGATACAGCTTTTCCCAAATATCCGGGCGCCGGGCTAGGACAAACCAGAGATTAGAGAGAAGACTGCCAGTTGTGTCTCTTGCTCCAAGGAAAAGGTGGAGCACGTCTTCTCGTAGTTCGATAGCATTCTTCGGTGAGCGCGTCAATTTGTCAATTAGAAAGTTGTGCTTTCCAGTCGAATCGAGTCTCTCTGATTCGCGTTGTCGCTGCGCGACAGAGGCCTTCTCAATAAAATTGTCCACGAATTCGCGGATGTATCTCCTATTCCTATGAAATGCGACGGTTGGTGCCAAGATAGGGAACTTTCCGAGACACAGACGATCACGTATGGCGCATTGGAACTGACTGAATCTTTCTGAGAATTCCACACTGGATGACTTCAGTTTCTCCGGGGCGAGACAATCCGTCGATTCTCCCAAGAAAAACTCGGAAGCTATGTCCATTGCCAAGTGGAAGAAGACTGGCTGAAGATCTATCGCGATACAATTACTAGGAATCGCCTGGAGCATATGACCGACGTGTTTCTCAAAGATTGCTAAATCGGCCTGGCGCAGAGTGAAGCTGGAACGTAGAAGTTGACGAGACCTCGCCCAAGCTTCTCCATCAGCTGATATGATACTGTGGCCCATATAGGGAATGAATGCGTCTCCTCGCCGTCGACCAACGCTATAGTGGTCAAATTTGACGGCCAGAAGGGTTCTGATATTGTCCGGATCAATAGTGAAGATGGAATCAGCGCCCATCATCTTGGTCCTATAGGTATTGCCATTATGATTGAACTGTTCTTGAGTTGCCTCCAAGAACCGATGGTGACGGAGGTCCTGATAGTCTTTTAAGAGAGATCTTATACCGAGTAACTGAGCTATCAGTAGTTGCCGAAAGAAAGCTAGTATAGGTCTAGCAGTAAAATGGATGATAATGGAGAGAATTATGCCCTTGACAAGCAACGCTGATGTGATGGAAAACATGATGATTCGCTTGACCAAGAATATTACCATACTCTATCGAGTACACAGCCAAGAAAGACATCTTTGTACATCACGTCGAGTAGAAGCGTGAAATAAGAGAGGAGCCTACCAAGGCTCTGCTTGGAGGAAAACACCGGTGAATCCTTCCTGTGTGAAACAGCTAGCATGGAACAGGACCCATTCAATCATTGCCGTGCAACCAAAGATTGCAGGAGCTGATCAAAAACTGACTGCGACAAGACTAGGTCTTATACCCCTGTCATTCAGATCCGAAGCCCCGACGAATGCTGTCCCTACTACTTCTGACTTGGATGATGGGGAGCTTGGTGACGGAGATTTTACCAAGTATAGCAAAGAGCTCAAAGCAGGTTACATAAGGGTTAGGTCAGAGTCGTAACGCTCCGCTCTGAGTTCTGAGCCAGTTAAGGTGGTTTACTCTGTGGAGGAGGTCACAGGAGTCGACTCTGCATATGGTACAGCAAGTCTTAGAGTGGTGCACGACAACACCCACTAGGCAGCTGGATCCCATCGCCTCCACCCCCAGCGCGTAGCCTTGCTTCCATGAGGTTCGAGATGGCTGTGGCATAGACTTGCAGCTCGGAAAGTTGATCGACAAACATATTGGACCAAAACCGGTCGTCACAAGACAGGATGATTACCTCTTTGGGAGACGAGTGACTCTATAACGTAACGACTGATGCGCGTGTTTGATGTGGCTTAGCAAAAAGTGCTTGAGAATCTGGTCCCGACAGCACAAGGCTGGAAAAAGTGGGGACAAGCTGAGAGTGAGGCAAAGCGAGTGCCGGGAGAGACTGCGTCAGAGGCAATTAAATACGTACCAGCACTGCCGGGACGGTACAAGTCCACACACCCCTTGCCTCAGTTGAGATCGAGTTCGATAGGTGCGCCAGCAACAGCGCCGACCGCATGTCAAGCAGTGCCGCAAAAGTACTGTAGTCGATCTCGGCAAAATGCTGCTGAACCACGGCATTCAGACACCACAAAAATTGTTGAGGTGGAAACTTGCAGGCAGCTGAACAGGAGTTGTCAAGGATCCTATTAATCGGTTTACAGACTTGGTGGAAGCTGCATTGCAGCATGGTTGATGAAGTCTCAACCTGATATTGCAGAGAGGTGTAGAGTAGTGTTTCTTCAGTGGAAGCTATCAATGTTTTGTGCGGAACTATCCGGGCTATAGTAACCCGAGTAGGTTAGCGGTTAGCGTATTGCCACCGCTCCACTGTTCCTACTGAGGTATTGTTCCTCCAGCTCCTACTGTTCCTATTGCTCCTTCAAGAACACTCAATAAAACTGACGTAATTGTATTTCGAGTCCCAGAAAAAGTGAACCAGTCCAGCTTTCCTAAATCCCTCCGCAGACTTTTGGCTTGTGATAAACGGCGTAAGTGCTCAAAAAGAGTTGCGCTATCCCACCTCCCGCTGTATCTCAAGATCTGTGCCGCTTCCTCCATGATTTCCGAAGCTCTGATTTCCACTGTCGGTCCTCAAGTACCCTTTCCCCCGCGGGAAAGCCTTCAAAGCGATCCTATCAGTATCTCCAGTTTTGGAACCACTCCTATTCTCGCTCTTGAATATACTAGTGAAACCGTTGTCGTGGATGTATCGTACCAACGGGCGTAAAGTTGGAATGCAGGCACATATGATGATCATGTCCGATTCGATGCTGGTGATATTATATTATAAGTGTATAGGAATAAGGAGAAAAACAGATAGCTACTCACATAGTCCATAATAGCAGGTCAACAGTCGCCCCTAGTGAGTATTAGTTAGTAATGCAGTTTGATTAAATCGGCAGGGCGTAGTCACACGTGAAGTCGGCATGATCCTGCAATTCGTTAAGCTTGGTTGTCTTGATAACAGCACAGACGAAGGCACTGTCCATATTTTCGTTAGTTCCGCGGGCTGTCACTTGAAACGTGCTGCAAACGACTCACAACACGCCCAAACCCATTACGAAGCAGATTCCAAGTTTCTTTCTTAGGTCCATTTGCAGATTCCAAAACATCGTAATCGGAAATATAGCCAGGCTCAAATCGCAGAACGCCGAGTAAGCTTGTGATATTCAGCCATTATTGAGCAGAGATCGGAATAATGCTGAATGAACATACCACCCACAAATATTGTGTAGTTGGAGAGGATCGACGGTGGCCAGCAGTGGAACGATATGGTAGGATTCCACAAAGCCTCCAGAGGAGAACATTGAATAAATAGAAAAATCGCAGCAAGGATAGAGAGTATGATGAGACTGGTCGTGATGAAGTATAGGAACCATTTCCCATATTTCCTCGGTGGCATTAGTTTGATAATCAGAAGAGCAACGGCGAGTTTGGGTACGCAAAAAGCCATTATGCCAAACGGTTGACCGATAATATTTAGTTTGACTGCGTTCGTTTTCTGCTTTGGAGTCAAGTAGTATTCATGTCTTCCCATACCCATTGTATTGGCCGCCGTGGTAAACGAAATGGAGATGATGTTCAAAACCTTGGAAAGTAACGAGTTAGAGAATATGGATGCCTAATCAAATTTAACTTGCTGCAGGTTCACTTACAATTGATATAGTAATAACGAGGTCATCTAGGCCAGGCTTGCGGATGATTCTGTAGCGGGAGAAGAGCCGGCAGATAACAAAGATCAAAGCAAGACCAGTCATCGACCAGTCTACACCATCTAAAAGCGGTGCCCTAGTCACGTCTCCCCCAGGAGGAGGGCTGGCCATGTCTGGCATTTGATATCGATTCCTTCCTACTAGCTGAAGATCGATGACCCAAGTAGAGACGAGCTTTGAGGCTTTGTCTCGGTCAAAATATCTTCGAATTTCGTTCCCAAGCGCTCTCAAGGTGCAGTAAAAGCTTGATTCAGCTCAAAGACTGATGACAACAGTTAAAGATAGGGAGCTCCGTCGATCAAAGAAAGAAGATTGCGGAAGGTTAGGTGATTCTTTGACACCTCTATGTTCGAATCCTTAGGCGTTAGTAAATGCATGGCGCAGTGGTATTTTCCTCTTTCCGCAGGTGCCCTTATTGACAATACCATGCCACCATAGAGCATCACTGTATGCATCTATGTATGCATCTCGGCCATGGGTTGGGAGTAGCCGTTTGGATGCCCTTGGAAGTTCAGCACCGTGCTGGGCTAGGGCCCCACACGCTTCTCGGGGATAAGACCACATCAAGACCGTATGTGCGAAAGGCCCTTGTCAATGGTACCCAAGTATGACTCCTAACCTGGTAATACGCGAGATTATTGGATGTATGTACGCGTGGGCTGCATATGCATGATGGCGTCATGCGGCTGTGGTTGTCCGAACATCTCTAGTGGATGGTTGCCTTGTCTTCGCTGAGAGACAAAGGTAGCGTAAAAGCAGGCGTATGGCGGAATACCGGAAACCGTGCCAGGATAGAGAGTGAATAACAGTGAGAGTGCGGCCTATGCGAGACGCCGCGAGGCTTCTCACCACTGTGCACTAAGCCTTCTTATTCCAATGGGGAAGCTTGAAAGATATAGATATTTTCAAAGCTGCCCGAATCGAGTCTCCTGAGTTCCCAGAATTAGACTTCCAGCTCTATTCTTTTCACAAGATGGCGTCCATTACCCTCAAGCAAACTCAAGCTACTGCTGTTACTGCTCTTCTGGAAGATATCAATCTAGTCGGAGAAGCTTTCTCTCAAAAGAAAGCAGGTGCACGAGAACAATTGATGGCAAACGCCCGACGTCTGATTTCTGTTCTCGAAACATCGGTTGAGGCAATCACTTGGATGGCATGGGCAGAGGTAGATACCTGGATCTAACACATCATTAGGCCTAGCTGAATCTGTTTTGCTAGCCGACTAGGAACACAGCTACCCGAGTAGCCGTTGACTTGGGGTTGTTTGAGCAGCTGGCGGATGAGGATGCTCGTGCGAAGAGCAGTACGGAACTGGCGATCAAGGTTGGTGGAGATCCCGTGCTGATTGGTGAGTTATTTTCGTTCTTGAACAAACAATATTTGCTCACAGGTAATTGCTACAATTAGGAAGGATCTTGAGACATCTTTCTGCCATGCACATGGTTGCGGAAGTCGAAGCAGACCGATTTGCGCCCACCGCTCTTTCGACGGCCTTGACTATCCCAAAGTACCGTGATGGGATACCCTTTTGGTGAGTAGTCTCATAAATAGCCGGAAGCTCCTAATGAAAGTACAGTCTCGACTGTGCAGGACCATCCTTTCTCAAGCTCCCTAGCTACCTATCGAAGAACGGATATCAGAATCCTGAGAATCCGACTAACGGGCCATTTCAATACGGCCATGACACGAAACTTTCTTGCAAAGACTGGAGAGCCGAGCACCCAGCAGTCCAACGGGCATTCAATAACCATATGGCCGGATACGTTGAGGGCCAGCCTAGGTGGATGGACCATGATTTCTATCCCTTCAAAGAAAGATTAGGAAGAGGCCTAAAGGGCGAATCCGAAGCTTTGATTGTAGACGTTGGTGGAAGTCTGGGACATGACTTGGTTGCATTCAAAGCAAAACATCCCGAGCTCCCTGGGCGTCTGGTTCTGCAGGATCTTCCGGCTGTCATCAGCCAAGTAGATGTCATTAAGCCAGGGATTGAGCCAACGATACACGACTTTCTGACTCCACAAGCAGTGAAAGGTTCGAGTCTCGACTTACTCTTCTCCTCCATTGCTAAAAGATGCTAGGGGCAAGAGCTTACTACTTGCACTCCGTCCTCCACGACTGGACTGACGAGCGATGCCGCGAAATCCTCCGTCAGCTTATTCCAGCGATGGAGAAGGGATACTCCAAGATCCTCATTAACGAAAATGTCGTTCCGGACGTCGGAGCATCATGGAAGATCACTTCGCTGGATTGGTTTATGATGGCTCTTGCAGCATCTTCGGAGCGGACGGAGGCTCAGTGGCGTAGCCTTCTGCAGTCTGTTGGATTGAAGATTACTGGCATTTGGACGAAGGAACCGGGCGTGCAGAGCTTGATCGAGGCTGTCTTGGCGGAGGAGGATTAAGGTCGCAGACCGGATAAGTTCACCGTCACGATTCATATGATGTCAACTTTCTTTAAGCATCTGCACGTCAGCCCGCCTGTCGTATTACTTGCAGCTAGCGGTTAGACAACTGCACTTCCTTATAAGCAGTTCCATTCAGGACAGTCGCTTACTCGACGAAGACAGTCACATTTCTCCGCCATAAGCGCCGCCTCATTTGACCTTCCGCCATATACTAGTTTAGTGAGGCTCGGCCTATCTCGCTGCCGTATGACTGAAGAGCATTAGTCTTACTCGATCTCTAGAAAATTCGAACTAAGTCACATTATGTTTATTGGAAACAGGGGAGATGGTAATCTCCACCTTCATAGGGCTGGTAGGGCTGGGGCCCGCTAGTAGAGTTTTCACCTTCCACCTACCTAGATAGCCTCCTAACAGCAACAACCCCATATACCAAAATGCCCCATATGACCTTGTGTTCCAACAGCTTATCCATTCTGGTTGGGACTACCCTGGATGAGGTATCTTGAGATGCCATTGTATGCTCTAGCAGCATTGGCTTGTAGCAAGTTCGGGGAATCGCTTGTAAGGATTTCGGTATCGGAAATCAGAGTACAGTGGAGAAGACTGGGGTCCCGTCATTCCACCGAACAGCATGACGGGGTTTGGCCTAGCTAAGGTAAAGGTGCTGTTAGAAACAAGCATGATGCAAAAGAGATTGCAGTACACATACCGATGGTTTAGCAAAACAGCGACGGCGAGTGCCGATTTTTGAACGATTTTTACAGTTTATGATCGGAATCAACAGGTCTACCAACCAAAGGTACGACCGAAACCATTAGAAGGAACGTTAAGCGCTTGGCCCAGACTCAACGCATCCGACTCGCAATATCTCGCGCCACATAAATTTGGCCATACAGATCTGTCACGTTCACAAATGTCTTCCATATCCCCATTTGCTTCGGCACCGCTTCCCCCAGCTTCTGCATTGCAAAGAGCAAGCAGTCGCGCTCATAATCCGCAATTTCGAATAGTGCCGCCTTAAATGCTTCTTCCCTTACATCGTTCTGATTCTCAACACTGCCTTCTTGCTTCACTACATTATTATGATGAAACTCTGGGAAATTGACGCTGTTGAGATTCTTCTCCGCCCGGTCACGAGCAATGGACCCATAATCATTATACTGGCGGCACATAGTTGCGAGATGGCGGCAAAGGTCCTGCGAGATATATTTAGATTGCACGCTGGGGAAGCGGTCTTCTCCCGGGTTGGCAGTAAGGCAAGACATAAAGGCGAAGGAGTATGGACAAGAGGTATCATCAGCAGACGTGGTGTGCACCCACTTGTGATACGTGCCTTTTGGGGCGACAAAAGGAGTTGTGATAGTGTAAGAGAACTCTTGGTCGGAAAAACGAAGGTTGTCCTCGATGTGTGCAATGTGGGCAAGGAGGAAATTTTGAAGCTCTCGACGGAGAATTTGCTGATCCAGCGCGCTGGAGCTCTGCACCTGGGGATGGTCCAGTACGTAGGTGATGAACCGGGTCAGAGTCTTTTCGATTTGAGAGATATTGATCACACCATCCGTTTCTGCTATGCTGGCAAGATCATTGGTGGAGACAGCTGAGGTATCCACGGGGCTCTCTTTGACGCCGTAAGAGAGTCCGTTCGTTTCTCTAATCAATTTCTCTACGGTCCGCTTGGCAATCTCAAGATTGTCCTTCAACTGTGTCCCGACTACCGCCTCCATGTATTCGTCTGCTTGGTAATTTAGCATTGATATGATCATCATGTCCCACATAAGCTTTGTGCTGAGGTAGCCGCCTCCACGATAATTTGAGGCGATCCAGGTGAAAGGGATGTACTCTAGATACTTATCTTCCGCCATCTCTTTGCGAGGAAAAATGTTTAGCCGAACACGTTTTAGATGCGGTAAGAAAAGATATCCCTCAACGACGGCCGCGCGGAGTTTCCAACTAGGCTCTTGGCAGAACAATGGCAGGTGGGAGAAGAATTGGGAGAATTTTGTAACGGCTTCCATCTTCACATCGATCAGGTTCTTTGCAGCCTCACCCCATCCTTGGCAGGTTGGTATTGGAGCATTTATAGCGGAGATGCAGTAAGCCTGAGAAAGCACTCCTGAGCCGTAACTGACTTTCTCAATCCAGAGTGGCGCCGGCTTAGTCCATCCTTCACAGTATTGGTTCAAATAGAGCCGGCCTGCCTCGATAGCCGAAGTAATCTGGGGCTCTAGAAAACGCACCCATGGGATACCAAATATTGAGACAAGAAATAATACAGCATAAGCAGTCTCTTCACTTGACTGGTTGCTGCCCCAAGATCCATTTGCATTTTGCCGTTGTAAGGTACGCACCAACGCTTGGAGTAACACAATAGGCACTCGGTCTCGAATAAGAGTGTCAGACAGCGCAGTGAGCTGCCCCTCATCCCAGAGATGAAGAAATCGCGTTAAACTTTGCACCAAAAGCATCATTGAATATTCTGGAGACAGATTCTGAAAGTCTTCAGCAAGGGCATCACAAGCTATACACGCTTCGAACTTACCCATTTATCGTCTACCGATCCAGTCCACCAGGAATCGCACAGAAAGTTTGCTGACGTACATATCTGAGTCTCGTACCTGCTCGGATTAGGCACATGAAGGAGGGCGTTCAGTACATTGCAGTTGGCACTAAAGCTTGCGTCACGCTCTCCGGCATATGTCTTGAAATGGGATTCGCTTCCAAATTCAGTATTCATTTTGTCTGGAAGAACGCTCTTGTTAAGCAAGTTGAGGATCAACACGACTTTCGCCGTGTCATCGGCATCGGCAAGCAGATGGGGCGCTGAATCCTCAAGAATATCAGTTTAAGCGTTGAATGGGGGGGCGAAAATGATCTGACCGAAACCCGCGAGACCGTTTCCATCCTGGAGGCACTTTTCGAGGTACCCCGCTATGCTCAGAATGTTCTCCGAACCTAATGACTCAATAGAAAACCCGCTTTCGAGCAGAGTAGAAACGACCTTGCCATTTTGTCAACTTTCCGACCCCATCTATAGCCGTTTAGTGGGAACAGACCCAACTTATTTCAAATATAGTGCATGGGAAAGCAGATGGAACGCCTCCACTACCTTTACCTTCACCATCAGCTATGACAGTTCGAATGTAGCTTTCAGCTTCTTCATCCCATATCGAGGAGTTCATTAGATATGCTGCCGTCGATGATGGGGATGCCATCATGCTGCCGAAGACTTTATGATGACTAATCCTGTCGTAGTCGACTATGTTCGAGCCATGGAAAGCCTCTAGGGAATGTATTAAAGTTGTCTTCCGAGTGCTATATAGTATTTCCGGGTCAAAATTGGCGAGCTTTTTGCGGTTGAGCGTCATAAGAGACTGTCGACCTGGGAAATCAAAAGAGATGCCCTCTTGCTTTAAGTTTTCCAGGAGTGAGGGGATCAAAATCTCGAAGCCAACATGACGACTGGTGTCCACGTCCCATTCTTCAAGTTTGAGTCCAAGGAATACGGTAGCCTTGGATATACGCGAGCCAATATCATGTCCCAAGCCATCACCAATAAGAGACGGATTTGCTGCGTGCATCTTCATGGCAAGCAGCGCTGCCAATGTATTCAAGATACTGTCCAGATCGGAGCGGTCTATATCCCAGCCACCTTCCGATGTTTGTGTATTCAAGATAAACCCAAAAGACTCTGGAAAGAGCCATCGTCGGCCCCCAGCGGCGGGTTTCGATATCATGGAGACCCATGCTGTGTCATAGATCGCTGGCGACATCGATCCGATCCCGCGCTCGTTGAGAATACCTTCGGCTAATTTCTTGATCAAAAGTCTAGCATGCTCAGAGATATCTTTCGTATCTATCGACTGTGAAGCCATGTTAACACTATGGTAATGATAAAGATGTACCACTTAGAGAGTATGAATAAGCTCCAAGATCTTAATGCTGGATAGAAAAGACTCTGAACTGGAGAGAAGCGAAATCGTAGGGTACTAGTGCAGCACATTGATACGATTTCCACCGCAGACAGTCTAGAAGGCCTCCGGTTATACGCATGTTCGTAGCCCACTCAATCGAAGAAGGCTCGCAAGGATACAGGTCTAGCAACCCAATAGGTTGTGAAAATCTGCCGGGCCTTGTACACCCTTTTTGAAACTGCCCTACGTCCTTATTGCCCAGGATCAGCGAGACAAGGCGCATCAAGTTCACCGCCATTCCTGCAACGCTTTGGCTGCACAAGAGGGGCAAGATCCTGGCGCTACAGGGTTACTCAACATGTGATAAAAGACCCGTAAATGAGGAGTCGGTGTTGAAAAGGTTTCGAGGGGCCGAAAGGGGGAGAGAGAATGGAAACGATAAATTACCGTTTCATTACAGTACAATAAGCTACCACTGATCCGACCCACCCACACACCTATCTACTTCCGCCATTTCCGCAGTACCTATCATCTCATGCAACACTTCCTTGGGTCACCAAAAGCTGGGGTTCCATGCGGTGCAGAAATATGCAGTCGTGCCACCCTCCAAACCTGCAGCAGAGGAACTCCCACTTCTTACACGGCACAGCGACCCTTGCCTCTCGGAGATGGACCATGATCCATGGGTTGTATTTATGTTGCCTAACAGGAGTGTTTGTCTTGCTGTACAAGCCAGCACCAATACTGAAGAGAATGTCCCGAAATGCCGAATGATTGTTGTAGCCTCATTGCCGTCCTCTTTCGGCTCCTCATAGCCAGTCTTGCTGCTAATACCAGGACTGCCGACTGATTGCTCCTGTATGCCAATACATTTGATACGATTGCCGTTCTCCGAGATAAAAGTGCTGAAGACATGGACAATTTTGCAACGCCGTTGGCTCGATTAATCCATGATAGGATACTCTTCGGAAACGCATTGAAGAACGTCTACCAGACGAAAGCTCTTGACTCTAGATGAATCTCTTACTTGACATGTATAGCTCTAGTTACTTCGCTTCTCTTCTACTATTCGCGCAAAGAACAGAGCGTAAAGGCCCCATTTGTTGGATATCGTCGCTTCTGGGAGCCTACCATTTGGTTGAGACTTCGCTTCTTCCAAGGAGCGCGAGAGGTAGTCAACGAAGGATATGAGAAAGTAATTTCATCATCTTTGTTAGGTATACCGTCTGAAGCTTTCATAGTACAAGGATACCATGTTCTGGATCCGCCGAAATGATAAAGACATCCTCGTGATCTCGAGGAAGTATGTCGACGAGCTTCGAGCGTTACCAGAATCAATAGCTAGCCCAATACAAGGACATATCAAGGTGAGGATGAGCTAGTAACTCGGCGATTTGCTGCTGATTGCTCTCAGAATCTTCTTGGGAAATATTCGACAACGGATCTACTCTTGGAAAGCGATTTACACACACGAGTACTCCAAACCAGGCTCACTCCAAACCTTGGCAAATTCTACAACACCATTCGGTATGAGCATGATCTTGGCATGTCCTTAGATATGCCGATCGTTGAAGGTGCGCAACATTGACAACGTCCCCATGTCAAGGACTGAAACTGACCAGTATTAAGACGATGATAGGACTGAACTGGCGGTCTACGATACTTTCCTCCATGTTATCGCTCGGATATCAGCACGGATGTTTGTGGGGCTCCCATTATGCCGAGACAATGAATGGCTTAATATTTCAGTCCATTACACTGAGAACGTCTTCACGACCGTTATGACCTTGCGTATGCTTCCCAAGTTCTTGCACTCTACCGTTGTATGGTTTCTTCCGTCGTCTTATAGGGTCCACCAAAACCTTCGGCGCGCAAAGCAGCTCATTACACCTCTCGTCAAACAGCGGCTCGAGGCGCAATCTGAAAGCATCGAAAACTACGAAAAGCCAGATGATATGCTCCAATGGATGATGGATGCCGCTAACGAAGACGAAGGGAAGCCTGATAAGCTCGCACATAGGAAACTTATTTTGACTCTTGGAGCGATCCATACAACCACTATGGCTGCTACTCACGCTCTTCTAGACCTTTGTGCACACCCAGAATATGTGGTGCCTCTAAGAGAAGAAGTGGAAAACCTCCTGCTCGCAAACAAGGGCTTGGATAAATCTACACTATCGAGAATGCGTAAGATGGATAGCTTCTTGAAAGAGTCTCAAAGGTTTAACCCACCTAATCTTTGTAAGTCCTTTGAATTCGCAGCAAATGCTCAGTCGATAGAATCTAGAGACTTACAAGATATAGTATCATTCAATCGCGTGGCAACGGAACCTTTGAAACTATCGGATGGTGTACTGCTCCCACAGGGAACACACTTTGTCGTGGCTTCTGCTCCAATTATGATGGATCCTATCAATTTCCCAAACCCTGACGAATTCGATGGTTTCCGGTTTCACCACATGCGCTCCGATCCCAATGAAGCCAATCGACATCAGTTCACTATGACAACGAGTTCAGAGCTGCACTTTGGGCATGGCAAATTCTCATGTCCGGGTCGGTTTTTCGCCGCCGCCGAGATTAAGATGATCCTTTCACATATTCTCTTAGAGTACAAGTTCAAGTATCCTGATGGAATGGGAAGGCCTGCCAATATGACTGCAGACGACAACATCTTTCCCGATCCAGCAGCAAGGGTGTTGATCCAACATAGAAACCAGGGACTGAATTGATTGCTAGAAACAACCAAAAGAATACTAGCGAATAGAGCGCTGAGCGATGAGAATGATTCCCTTAAGGAGGTCTCATGCATTGATGAAGTGTAGATCTGATAATTGACTAAAGGTGTGTCTTCTACAGCAGCAAGCTCTCTAGGTTTTGTGCCGCAATTGACGCTAGCCCCAACTAGGCTAGCGGGCAGTGTAATGGCACTGCAACAACTAAGGTATGTTCCTAATTAGGAACTACCTATGTTCCTAATTGAACGACTACTCCTCCTGCTCCTACTGCAGCTCCTACTGCAGCTCCTACTGCTTCAACATGCATTCATCCTTGAACTATCATCCACCGAGTCGTTGTCTCGGTGGTTGTTTTACTTGGATAGAAAACGACAAGGCTCCTGAGTAACAATGGGAAATGGTGATGCCTCGTTGATCTATAAGCGGTCTACAATAGAATCCAGACCTCAGAATCCTAGAGTTGTAATAATCATGAGGGGCATCAGTTGCGGCGCTGTACCTTATGCAGGGTATGTTTCGGTTACCTATATTGCGAAGTTCCTTTCGGCTTCAGAATAAGACTTCTTCCGACTCAGCCTCGCCAGCGTGAAGTATGCTCAGGTATTCCACATCCCCCGCCTTCTCTTTTGTTCGAAATGCCCCAACGCCTCCTTTAATCGTTCGCAATCTTCAGCTCGCCAAAGCCATCAGCCATTCTCAACTGCGGTGCGCCAAAGAAATCCATCACAACACCGCCCGTGTATCATACTCTCCTCCTTGAACTCCGCCAAAACCTAACTCCTAGCGACGATGAGTATCCTACCCTTAATGGATCAGGCTCCAGGTCTCGCCAGTCGAGTATTCATAGCCCTTGGAATTATTCTTCTGGTGAGTGTCGAACGCTGAACAGGCAGATTGCGACGAGAATGGACAGACCTCGTCCACAGATCAAGGCAGCTTCGGCTAATACTTGTTCCTCTTTCTCTAGTACCCACTGGGATTGGTAGTCTACAACCTCTACTTTCATCCACTATCAAGGATTCCAGGCCCCAAGACCTGGGCGGCAACTCGGTTGACCTTCATCCGCTCAGTCTGGAAAGGCAGTCTGGTCCACGATGTCCAGAAAATTCACCGACAATACGGCGACATCGTCCGCCTTGCACCCGACGAAGTCTCTTTTGCCAGGGGTGAAGCTTGGAGCGAAATATTTGGCCATCGGCCAGGCCATTTGCCGTTCCCTAAAAACCCCGTTTGGTGGAGTCCCCCACAAGGCCAGACACCGTCATTACTTCATGTCCAAGATGAGGGAGCACATGCACGCATGCGTAGGGTTCTGGCTCATAGCTTTACTGAGAAAGCCTTGAGAACTCAAGAACCTCTGATTCAGTCTTATGTTGATCTGCTGATGAAAAGACTCCGAGAACGGACGGCGCAGAACACTCACAGCGAGGGAACTGTTCTTGATATTGTGCAGTGGTACAATTATACCACTTTCGACATAATCGGTGATCTTGGCCTTGGTCAATCGTTTGACTGTCTTCAGCAGAGTACGCTGCATCCCTGGGTTGCCATTATATACAATTTTTTCAAAGTCAGCACGTACCTCGCCACCGTCAGATTTTACCCATCAATCGAATTTCTTCTTCGAAAATGCATACCTAAAAGCGCCCTCAAGATGCAACGCGATCACTATCAGCTTGTTGTAGACCGAGTCGATCGCAGGATGAACCTTGAGACCCAACGTGATGACTTCATGTCCCAGCTCCTCAAACACAACGACAAGACAGGGATGTCTGTCGATGAGATTCGATCTACGTTCAACACACTCATTGTGGCTGGGAGCGAGACCACCGCTACAGTACTATCAGGTATCACAAATTACTTAGTACAAAACACTAGAGTCTTGCAAAAATTAGTCCAAGAAATCCGTGGCTCTTTCGAGGAAGAGAAAAATATCACCATCGGCTCACTTCAAACGCTGGCCTACCTCAATGCCGTCATTGAAGAAGGCCTCCGCTTATGCCCACCAGTTCCTGCTGGATTACCTCGGGTGGTCCCTGCCGGAGGTGATACAGTATGCGGACAGTGGCTTCCGGAGCACGTAAGTCTCTCCTAAAATCCTCAATATCGGTTTAAACTGGACCAACTAACATTCTTTACAATAGACCAACGTATCTGTCCCTCAATGGACCCTTTCGAACTCTGCCGAAAATTTTGCTCGTCCGACTTCTTTCATCCCCGAACGCTGGCTATCCTCCGCCCCCGTCGAATTCGCATCAGATAAAGCAATCTCTTCGCAGCCTTTTAGTGTAGGGCCGCGTTCTTGCATTGGTAAGAATCTCGCGTATGCAGAGATGCGCTTGATACTTGCACGCGTGCTATGGAACTTCGATATCGCGGTTCCAAACGAAGGTAAAAGCGTGATGGCGTGGGCGAGCCAGAAAACATACATGCTTGTCGAAAAACAGCCATTCGAGGTGCGGTTGACTACTGTGAGGCATTAGTTAGCCAGTGTTTGAATCTGCGATAGATGCTTATATGACGGCTATGTTGCGAGGTGCCAGTGGCCCCGAAGGATTCTATTGCTGCTGTATTTGATCAATAATATTCATCAAGATGTCTTGGTAGCTCTGAGACTGTTTCCGTTATGCTAACTAATAACAAATTAATCTTTAATAGGTATAAGTTTTCTACTAGCTGATCATGCATGACAGATGCGAATACCCTGTTGAGAAGACAGTCAAGGCTCAAACCTCTCCAACGCACCTAATTACAACGGGCATCTCGAAACAGCGCTACAGGTAGACCCTACGCACTTTCCTTATTCACTAAAGAATTTCCTAATACAATCGTACCTCGATTAGGGGGCTGGAAGGACTTTCTAATCTCCAAACTATCTATCACGACATTGAGAGCGCGAAAAGTCATCCGCGATCATCAGAGTTGGATATTTCTAATATCAAAAAACTCTGCACTAATGCTAAATCCGCCAGCAACACAACAAAACAACTAGTCGACCGCAAGCTTAGCCAAAATCACCTGGATAGTCTCGTTGAACGGACGAATATCTTCCACCATTTCCTTTAACTGATTATGTAGGCCTTGAAGCACTATCTTCGTGTACTCGAAGCTCTTCGTGACATCCCGCATGTAGGTGACTGCGTAGTCTTTGATTGCCGTGTCTTCGGTTCGCTTCCTCAGAATATGCAAAATCTCATTGTTCCCGGGCGCACTGTTCCGGATGGCGTGGATGATGGGGAAGGAGAATTTCCCTTCTGTTAAGTCCTCACAATAACCCTTGGCCGCACTCATCTCAGAGCTCAGCAAGTTCTTGCAGTCGTCTTGAATCTGAAATATCAATCTCAGCATTTCCGCAAAGGGCACAAGGTCGATGTTGCTCTTGCTCATTGCCATCATCAGCCTGGCAAGCAGTCTTAAAAGGTCGCCCGTTTTGTTGGAAATCATCTGTAAATAGTCTTCTTCTGTCGGAACGGTTGAGGTGTCTCGCCAAAATAAGTCCATGCCCTGACCGCGATGGAGGTTCAGCATCTCCTCATTAAAGATCTGTATAGCTCGTGGCCAGCATTCTAGATGCATTAGGTGCTGCTGTGCCTGAAAATATACATAGTTTGCGCTATTGATTGTCTGCGCGACCCCATAAATGTTGTGGGCGACAGGTGAGCCACGACGCAACTTTGAGCTGTCTTGAATATCGTCGATGCTGCCAATAATTTGCGTAAGTCTCTGTCTAGACAGAACTTCAACTGAGGGTTCAGCTCAGAACGATACTTACAGAAGGGAGGCATTATGTAGCATTGCAATTGATCGCTCTATAATACCGATGGATTCGATATCTACATGCAGCCATGCGTTGCAGGCAAGTAGCACCTGCTTACGGAAGTCTTTCCCAGGATGAGAGACCAGATAATAGTACGGCTCATTTATGATCTGAAAAATCATAAGCTCTATTCAAATATAACATGACTGACAAACTAACACGTTCTGTCTCGTACTGCAGGGACTCGTGGTTCCAGGAGTGCAAGTTTTCCAGAACACTGCTTGAAGTTGAGCTGCTGTCGACGGTCGACGTCTGGTGTTGATGATATAATACTTTAGGCTCGACAAAGTCCGCAGGTGAAGTCATGCACTTGGGTTGCACCTTAAGTTGAGAGAGCTCACGTGTATCAGATAGACTTGAAATGGGATCCATATCTGCTCAATAGTTTCGTCGAAAAATGTTTTGTTTGGCCAGGTTCAATTTGGCCCCTGTGCACAGACTGACCAATTCGCCTATCTTATGCTGCCAATAGATGAGGCGTCTCGATCATCGACTGAAAAAGAAGTTCCAACATAGCCTTAAGTCCTGTGTAAGAGGCATTAATCTCCTTACTCTAACCACCCGAAGATACAATTACTAGACAAGTATTCTGTCTTTCCATAATCGTACTGAGCCCCATTTAACAAAATACAAATCTCGGCATTTGGAGACGGTGAGCCAGAAAACAAAAAATACAATATAGCCTGGATCGAAGAGGAATGACCAGGTTGTGAAGCAGTAGCATTGCCCATGACCAGATCGGAAAAAGGACTGCAGCATTGCTCCGTCACTACGCCATGACTGCAGAAAATCCCGGGATCAATAGTTGGAGAGATAGCCGTCAAGTAGATCTAATCTTGAGCTGCAGCCTGCATCCAGCTCCATGTTTGCCTCGTTGTTGCTGCTCTCAGATGAGACACGTATGCTAAGGCAACATCCTCGCCACTGCTAGTGGTATTATATTCCCTTGTAACAGACGCTACTCGTATTCATGGGGTTTCCGCGTACACTGGGTTTCCGCGCACGCTAAACTAGATACTGTCTAAAACTAACCTTTCTAGGTTAGAGTGCGCGGAAATCCAGTGTACGCGGAAATCCAGTGTGCGCGAAAACCCCGTAAATACGAGTACAGTGTAATCACAGCAACCTTGAAGCTGAGTTTAATTGAACCGCATGGTATGTATTCTTTGGCGAGGGTGTACCACACCACAACTTCGACTGCAACGCCACCGCTACTACAGCTGAATTAAGATTGGGCCATTGAATCGATCTCCGTGTCAACCTGCGACGGGTTGAGAGCATGCGTCTGTCAATCCAGGCAACAGCCATAATTTGCGCATCAATGTTTGGCTGTCTGAAATAGCCTAGCCATTTTGTGAAATGTGGTCCTCCAACCTATGGACCCCTTCTCGTCTGCCGCCCACGCTATTTACCTCAAGAGTTGTTATATTGGGACTCTAGTGGGAACGTGAATCGTTGTACTTGACCGATGTTGTATTCCCTGTTTGGAACAACATGTGCCTCGAAAGCGCTAACCATAGCCCCTAAGGCCTTATCATGGCGAAAGAATCAGTGAAACGCTCTTGGAACTAACAAAGAAGGCTTTACCGTGCTATCGGCTATTTCATGGCGTTCTGCTTTGTCTGTCAGAGTCACTAGTCGTATCTTACCTCAGGTCTCTACGCTTCTTGTACTTCAAGCAAATTCTGCTCGACTTTCTCTCTCTAATACTCAAACAAAAACAAATTTGAAGGAAAAGACCGTGAAATGGCACCTACCTCATTGGGCGATGCCTTTTTGCCCCTCGTACTTCAAGTTCTTGCTGTTAGCGTTGTCGTTGTGCTTATAGGAAGATTCTTTGACCATGGAAATATGCTAGAGGTTCCTAGGGTTGGCAAAGACCCAGGGATTTTCAACATCATGGCAGTGAGAGCTGATTTTCTCGCCAACGGCTATCGTCTATTGCAGGATGGGTATCTTAAAGTATGAGCAAATTATTAAAAATAACAATCGAAGATGGCTAACCTAACTTTCTAAATTACTAGTTTAAAGATTCCATGTTCAAGATACAGACAGCCGATATGGAGCGCGTCGTCTTGTCCATAAAATATTGTGACGAGCTTCGAAGTTTGCCAGAGACCCAGCTAAGCCTAAGAATTGCAATGTCTGAAAGACACCTGGGTCAATACACGACTGTGGATACCATACTAGAGAGCCATCTGCAGAATGAAGTATGTCGAGTTCAATTAACGCAGACTCTAGGTTGGTGCATGATGTGGCTTTTAAGGAGCAGCTGCTGAGATTCTGCTGCATGAAGGGCGGTCTATCCGTAGTATATCAGAGGAAATAGACTATGCGCTGAACGGAGAACTAGGTGGTTGCAATTCTACCTGTAAGCACAGTTTCTACCATTTTTACACGTGTTGACAATGGATTTTCGTCTAGCATGGCATTCATACAACGGTCACAATGTTCTTCTTGGTGTTGTTTCGAGGGCCATAGCTCGAGTTTTTGTCGGTTCACCATTGTGTCGTGACCCTGAGTGGCTAGAGGCTTTCATTGGCTACACTCAAGATGTCTTTCAACTTGCCGGAATTCTTCGAAATCGTCACTGGCTGGTTCGTCCACTCGTGTACCCGTTCTTATCCTCTCGCCGGAGAATCAAGAGTCGCCTAAGCATCGCAAAAAAACATCTGCTACCGCTCCCACAGGAGCGGGCCATTTCTCAAAGAGAGAGCCAGTACCAGGACCTACTGCAATGGATAACAGATTCGGCAAAGGGCAAGGAGAAGGCTCCTGAACACCTTTTGTTAAAGATATTGTTTTTGTGCATGGCTTCAATACATACCAGTACGGCGACCACCTGTCATGCATTATTTGACCTATGCGCCATGCCCGAAATTGTTCAGCCTTTGAGAATCGAGATAGACGAAGCACTTAAAGATCATGGTAGCATTATCATAGTCGCCATTAACGACATGAAACTCTTAGACAGCTTCTTGAAAGAATCTCAGCGAAAGAATCATCCAGGATCTTGTAAGTCTATGTCAGAGTACACTATCGTACACCTCGATATGTAATGCACTGTTCGTAAATTTATAGGAAGATACCTTTTGACTGATTCAAGCTTCAGTGTCCTTCAATCGTAAGGTCATGAAAGACATTACCTTGTCTGACGGTACTGTTCTTCAAGCGGGTACTTTCATAAGCATGCCAACTGCCTCAATCGCCAACGATCCCCAATACTACTCTAATCCAGATCAATTTGACCCCTACCGTTTTTACAACCTGCGGCAGTCCTCACCACAAGAGAGTAACCGTCATCAATTTACCAGGTAAGCGTCCCATTTTCCAGGGTTATTACAACTGGATTATCCGTCAATAACTTTGTTCATTCTACTCAAAGTACTGCTCCGACAAATCTGGCCTTCGGATATGGCAAATTCTCTTGTCCTGGACGGTTTTTCGCAGCGGTACAGATCAAGCTCGTTCTTATTAAGATACTGCTTGGTTACGATCTTTCATTCCCAGGGGGACAAACACAGAGACCGTCTAATGCGTATATCGATGAGAGGATTGCTCCGGATCGCAAGCAGATGATTCGATTCAGAGCTTATGCGAGATCGTGATCGAACCCGTTCTACCAGGAGATATATCTATTCGCGCCTTGTTGGCTGCCGAGTTCAAATCATACATGTAATTTTAGACTTGACTTAAACAGGTTTTCTTGTTTGTACTAACAATATTACCATTGGGTTGGGCCATCGATGTGTGGTTTGCCAGTTGTTTATTTATGACCGACTATTCGACACGCACGCCATTATATCAGATTAAAATCAGTGAATTCATCAACAGCTCTTTGCTCGATATCCCGAGTTCTTTCGTTGCCAAGGATCACGCATAACATCTTGGAACGTTCATAAATTGTGCTCGGCTCTCGCTTCATATCGTACTGGTGGCAGTTCGTCCATAGAGTAGCTCAGTCGTACTCCGTCTTCGACGTGGACTTGCATATCATCCTCCCTGAATCGTCTCTCCGGTACACGGTCAGGACGCATTCGTCGGGTATCGTCTCCGCTTTTGATCGACGTCCACCTACCTCCCTTCGAATATTGCTTTCCCGAGGTTTGATAGCCACTATTGCTTCCTTTTTTGCTCACAGCGCCTACAAAGAGTGGGCGCAAAATGGGGAGGCAAGCACAAATAATCGCGACAGCCGGCTCCGCAGTTGTCCAGATGAACCCGTTAAGGAAGCTGTCTGTACCAAGATGCGTAAGATCACATGACTTTTCTTGATACTTCGGATAAGGATTTCTTACAGGAAAAGTCTGCCTTGCTATTCCCGTGGATAAGAGCTACTCTAAAAATGCTCACGGTGAAGCCGCTGCAAAAGGGTTAGCTGGAAACCTGAAGCTATCTGGGAATTCTTTATGATCTTACATCAATCCGAGTAGGAAGATACCGGAAACGGCGATCTTCTGCTTTCGAGGCATGTGAAGACCCCATACCATTCGTACTGGTAATAGCAAAAGCGTCAAGTCCAGAACAGCATTTAGGATCCCAAACACCATTTGTGGTGGTTGCGACGGATAACAAGGATGTTTTGAATCCCAGAGCGTATCAACGGACTGAGGAAGGCATTGAAGGCAGATCTCAATCGTAATAGCGACGAAATATACGATGATCAAGGCAAGGTTCGTCCACCAGCCAATTTTAAACCACCTTGCCCTGAGGGTAAAAATGTCACGATACATGAGGAGGACGGAAGCTTTCGCCAAACAAATACACGCAGAATAGATGAATTGAAGCGACAATGTCAGCTGGGTCTAGTCAGCGTTGAATCGTCCATCACTGGTCAACTAGGGATTCCTAGGAACATACCTTGCCAATGGTGACCCCCTGTTTTGGTGTAAGCGTCAAAACATGCCGTCCAATCCCATGATGAGCGACTGCAGTCTGAATCAGTTGACATAACCCCCAGCATTGACCATAATAGAAGAATATCCCTACGAAGAAAACAAATTGTGGCAAGCGCGAGCAGGAGAACCTTCAAATTATGAGCCAGTCGGCTCTCAAAACATGCAAGTGGACAAAAACCCATACATGCGCAGCAAGAGCGAGGTATTAGCGTATGCAGAAAGCTATGGATTCCTTGGCATCGCAATTGTCGCGCCCCCCCCCCAAATTTACTATTGAATCCAGACATTCTTGACATTCTCAAACCTTCAACGCTCTATTGGAAAAATCAATAGAAAAATCAATCAAACAGGTAAATTTGAAGCTGTTCAAACCTTTCACAGTGCTGACATCCTTTTAGCTATGACAGGCCCACTGGCTCCGGCCCTTCGCTCGAAGATACTACGCCTCCTGCTTTTACATTGGATCCCCCTCGTCATCGCCGAAGAGGTTCACTGTCATCGTAACATCGTTTATACTATGCAAGAGAATCTCTTCATGTATGACTCTTCCTTTAGACCTCAGTTTCGTCCGAAGGGCGCCCCCCGAAAGGTCTTTCCAGCAGCTGAAGACTCCCTAATTACATATCTGAAGCAACAGCCATGGACCATGCAGAAAGAGATGATGTGATTTCTATGAAAAGAGTGGAATTTAAACGTGCATCAGTCCACGATATCGAGAATTCTGAAGAAGAGACACTGAAGCAATAAAAAGAGACAGCGTGTGAGCATCAGACAGAACGATGAGCTGCGATTAAACTGAATTGCCGACCTGTTGCAGCTGACGGCTGAACAGCTTGTCTTCGTCGATGAGACTCTGTTCAACGAGACTACGAAGTGACGTCATCAAGCCTATGCACCAGTTGGTGAGCCAGCTCGCTATCAAGTCTCTAGAAAGAGAGAGCATTGCTGAAGCGTTCTTTCGACGTATACGATCGATGGCTATCTACTCTGTATCGATATTCGTGAAGGCTGATTCAACGACGAGACTTTCTTTCGATGGCTAGCAGATGAACTGCTACCTCTATGCAGTTCCTTTCCGGCCCCGAGGAGTGTAATCATCATGAATAACGTCAGCATACACTGTAACGCTCGTATCGAGGAACTCATTATCTCACACGAATGTGAGATACGATATCTGTCATCATACTCTTCGAACTTCAATCTCATCGAGCTCAGTTTTAGCGTTTTGAAGATCTGGATCAGACGACATTTCGAGGAGATATGACTCCATTTTGAAGGCACTTTTGGTGAATTTCTTCATTACGCTGTCGAAAGAAGCAGGTGTGATAGGTTTCCGAGACAGCATTTCAAGCATAGCGTCGAAGATTATATATTTGAAGCTGATATTAGAGCCTTGGAAAGAGATCTTGAAGCTGGTACTATAGATTTTGATTAGTAGTGTCTGAATAGCTTCATACTCACCTATTTGAGCCGCCTGTTGAGTATGATCCAACGCGATAATAGGTGTTGAGAGGTTGAAATGTCGAAAGGTCTATACAAATTTGGGGGGCGCGACAATTGCGATGCCAAGGAATCCATAGCTTTCTGCATACGCTAATAGTCGTTAACGGCGAGTTTGACTCCAGTCATCCTTCTAGCGAAAGCACGAGCGGATAGTACCAGTGAACAGAGAGCTATCAAAATTATTTCAACTCCAACTAATACCGGGCCTCTGTTTTCACTGATGTGGGCTTTCTGGTAGGCAATCTGATCTGAAGTTAATGTAGACATGTCGTGGTACTGTGCAGCGTATTCGAGCGTCCAATATTATCGGATGGATAGATAGAAAGAAAGATCAATGTACTATTTTCCTGTCGATACACAGGCACAAAGTTCAAATGAGAGGAGCTTTTGGCAAAGAGCTGGAAGAAAAACGGATGTGGAAACACTTATGGATCTTTCACGCTAGGTTTGCGATAGAACAGATTTGGACCTCCACACGGTTCTGTGCCGTATTGGGAAGAAGGAGCCTTGTTTGAGAATATCCCAATTCTTCCGTCATCTACGATCGTTCTTACGGGGTGGTGAGAGAATCATGGCACGTGATCGGATGATCCAAATGACGCAGGAAGGAGGCGCATAGATCTAGATGTGCAGGCTGTGAGTCTTCAAACAGCGTCAAGCCTAGCTGCAGATGAGAAAGAGAAAGATCCGAGGAAGAAGGTGCGCTCATCAAAATGGTCCAGAGTCTCGTGAACAACTGCCAATCGCAACCTCGATGGGTGTGTGTTACGCAACAATTACGGCTGGAAAAGATCTTCTCGTGTCCAAGGAACATAAAAGTGTGTATCATTGACTTTCTAAACGAGGAGAACCTCTGCCGCTAGGCGAGTGAAATAAAATCCTATTGTATGCATCAATGGCGTTAAGGGCTCGGACTGGCGCACGTCGCTGCACAGCCGCACCCGAGACCAGGTTCCACAAATCTTTTAGCTCGAGTGGCCAATAACAGTTCTTATTGCGAACGAAAGGATCTAAATGCTCGACAGAAGCAGGGATGTGGTTTCATGGCGTAAATCGGGCACTTACCCCCGAGCCTTGGCATCTGAAAAGGCAATACGATTTTTTTCTGGCTATTATTTTTATACTGACACACGTCACGAACCCAGGCGAGCTCTCCCCTTTCACAAGTCATCACGAAGATGTTCTAGAACAGGCTGTATCTCGATGGCACCACCTTAGACCTGACAAATCTCCTAAACATCCCTTGCATTGAAATCAAAGCCGAAGCTGGCTGGGGATGGGTGTGGGGGTAGAAGTTTGTATTCCATTGGTCAAACTAGAATACCTAGGCATGGCTACTTCTAGAAATACGAAACAGGTTGATACAAGCTTTGGAGTACCTTACTGATGTCGGATCTTAGGGTGCAAAGTTTCAGAACTAAGAAAAGGACACCAAAGGACGCCAAAAGATGACAATTTTGAAGACCTATAATTGTGACGGTCTCTCTACGAGGTAAGGAATATCATCCCTCCAAGGATCTGGTAACACTGACAATTGAGTGCAAAGCATTCATTCTTGCCGTAGATCACCCTTTTATGCTATTGGTTGCACAGATTTTTAAACATGCAACACATGCCACTCCATGCTTGGCTCCAAGAAAGACCTCCAGAAGCCCCCAACTTCGTTTGTTTCAAGTGACATAGGATAAGCTAAGAGTCTTCAGCTATGGATTACGACTTTATGGGCTGTGCTTCCACTATGCCTCCACTACGCCCTCGGAAGGAACTAGGAATAGTCACAGCGTCATCTGGTTTCAGCAGATATGATCCTGCAGACACCAAATTCTCTGTGTTATAATCTGGCGCACCCTCAAAGACCTAAGATGATATAAAGCTTCTGCTCTTTCAATACTGTTTTTTGCTTCGGTTTTTCTGCACTCAACGTCATTCTCTCCTTCCTTCAAATCACACTTTCGTTGAACTTCCTTCAAGGGCGTGTCAGCTGTGTTTTCAATTCGCTATGCCTCTTCTTGACCATCTCCACGGTTTTTGGAAATGCCTTACACTGTTGTTACTGGTAGATGCCATCAGTATCGCAGCCTCTCCTTCGCAATTGTCGACAGCCAGAGCTTCAACGCTTTCATCAGAATTAGTAGCAGTCTTGAAAAGACTCAAAAATACTCAAGCTGCTTACAATGCCTCTCTAATGCTTAGCACAATAGAGAGTCAAGCTACTCCAATTGATAGCTTAGCCGAAAATAGTCACAGACGCGACAGCCATAGTAATGTTGCTTGTCGAATCAGTCGCATCGTCTCTGGGTCAAGCAAGTACATGGATGCTTCAAGCCCTATTTATGTTAACGAGACGGATATGAACTGGTAAATTCTACCCCAATCGCCTTAGGCTGTTAGAGCGGCTTTAAGTTGGCAAATCCTCGGCTGACATTAGAGTGCTCAGGTCACAAAACTGCTGGCTTCCAGCCGCCTGCATTACGGAGGTGCATAACGTTGTGGACGTCGCCATTATTCTTAGGATTGTCACTTTTTTTGGCAGTAAATTTGCTGTTCGTAGTGGAGGTCTCAACCCCAATCCAGGATTTGGAAGCATCGATGGATCAGGGGTATTGATCGATGTCGGGAACATGAACGCACTGCAAATTAGTGCAGATCACAAATCCGTAATCGTCGGGCCTGGCGCTCGTTGGGGAGAGGTCTATAACTATCTTGATCCTTATGGTGTATCTGCCATTGGTGGCAGAAGTTCTGTGCCAGCAGTCAGTGGTTTTCTTACAGGAGGAGGTACGTGATATATTCTACGGAATCCAAGATCTGGTTCCTAAAGCTGGTCTTTACTCAATGGCTAAGTTGAGCCCAGGACTACCTTATATTCCGTCGTTGTATGGCCTTGGCTGCGATAATGTGAAGAGTTTTGAGGTATGTTGCTTATGGTCAAATTTTTGGACGACCCAACTAGAACTACGGATCAGATCGTTCTTGGAAACTCGACCGTAATACAAGCAAGTGCTACCTCAAAAAGTGATCTTTTCTTTGCCCTAAAGGGCGGAGGACCAAACTATGGTAAAATCTTCATTGCACAATGCAATAGGTAAAATACTAAGCTTACGGAGTCTACAGGTATCATCACTCGCTACGACCTCTATACAGTCCCTCTCCACCATATCTGGTACAAATTTGATCTGTACAATCAGTCAGATTACAAAGCAATATTAGCAGCCACCATCCACACCCAAACTCTAATGGAAGACGATCCCAACGCCGACTTTATCTGGGTGGCTGCTAACGGCACCGTTCTAATCGGTCTCATGTACGCCGGCTGGATACCCAAACCCGTAGTCTTCGAGGCTTTCTACCCTTTGACAATAGTATCCTCCTTCATCCCCGAAACGCATGGCACTGTTTATGCTCTCAGCCAGGGTTTAAATTTCTTATACACAACAGCTGCCACGTAAGCCGTTCTTCCCACACTTCTATATAACACTCACAAACGTTCCTTTCACAGCCGCGATATCGTCGGCGTGATCGTAAAAATCGACCTGAAGCTTTATCAACAAGCCTTCACCCGCTACCTAACCGTCTTCAATTTCATCTCTTCCAAAACCGTCAACCAATCCTTCATGATTCAATTCATCGGTCGCGCTATCGTCACAGCCGGAAAAGCTCGCAGCGGCAATCCCTTGGGTCTTTCTGCCGCCAAACAAAACTGTAAGTTCCTCACCTTTCTTCGACATCAGTATCGAACACCTTTTAGGGTTCAACTCGATGGCTCAATTCACCCTCCCCGCCGACGAAAAGCCCGCCCAGAACGCAATCAACACCCTGCAAAGCACACTGCAGCAGCTGGCCAAAGCCAAGGGCTTGCTTCTGCCCTATATTTTCCAGAATGATGCGAATGGGGTGCAGAATCCGCTGGCGAGCTACGGGGTTGAGAATTTGAGGAAGCTGAAGGAGGCGAGTAGGGAGTATGATCCCGAGCAGGTGTTTCAGAGACTGCAGTTTGGGGGGTTCAAGGTTTCGAGGGCGTAGGGTAGAATGCTGGCATTCTCCAAAGGATAGAGGGCCACGAAAGAGTAGATGAGTGATTAGTGTACTGAGGGTTGGTGCTTGTTTCTGGCTAGGTGTACTGCGTCACTGATGACATCGTATTTTCACTACGCGGGTAAATGTTGTTGCGAAGTTTCTATACTCATATGGCATCAGCTTGTTGACCGTGATGGATAAATGAGAACGTCGTCATCTGACAAAATACGACCGTTGTGCCTATTTCATATTCCTGTCGCTTCTACTACTCTTCACTGCCCACGTTCTATTCCATCCAAAAAAGAAAGAAAAAGCTATTCATAAATCGAACGCTCTTTTTACAAACCTAGCAACTCCCTAAGTACCAGCAAGCATGTCACCATCGACGCTGATATTTAATGGTCTAATGTCGATTTCTTCAATTCTTCCTCGACGTTGCAGTCGTGTTCTGTAGTTTTCATGGACTTTCAGCTCAACTTGTTCAACGAGCCTCACCTTCAGGTTCCGTATCAGTCGACGCTAAAGAGTCTGCATCGGCTTAGTTGTAGAAGCTGATTCAACAATCTTTTCATTTTCTGCTGAAACGACGCATGACAGTGATGCCTCGCACTTATTGTTCCGAAAGATCGATGTCATGAGGGTGTTGAAAGAAGCTAGAGTTACCAGGTATGCATTTGCTTTCGTAGCAAGATGATGAAGTATCGTGTCTTCATTCTTTATTCTGAATCGAAACATGTGCTCCTCTTTGCAAACAATGGTAGGAAGGTCGCTTCGCGGTTGTGCAACGCTGCCCATAGCAAGACGGTATAGAATATGTAAGGGTCGGTGTCGTAGAACCGGACTGATAAGACCGTGTTAAAGTGACGAGCCGTTCGTGAAATTAAGCTCATGTCATTCGGTCCCAAGGTTATCGGTAATGAGAGAGACAGTTTCATTTGAGAGGCTATTGAAAGCCATGATGTCGCAACGCTGATTTACGAGCACATGGAGTGAAACCCTTAAATGGCGTAGGGTTCAAAGATGCCAAGCCATAAGCAGCGAGCGTTTGTTATGGTCAACTTCTTATTTTGAGCTAGTTGAATTATCGCTGAGCGGGCCCTCGAGCCCCTCGAGGACCTCCAGGAGACCTTCGTAGAAGTCTCACCTGTTAAGCTAAATGAGGCCTTACAGGCCTTGGCTACATTGAAGCCAGTATATGAGGAGCAGCCAAATCTCATTTTCGGTGGATCCGGATTTCAGCCGAATGCTCAGGATTCATGAAAGGAAGCTTTTTAAAGCGTCATATGGAGGAGGGCTTGAAGCAAAGGGAAGGGGGGGGGGTTGTTTTGGTAGGGCCAAATGAGGGCCCATATAGGGGGGTGCTTAAGGTATATAATAAAGATAATCTCTATATTACGGAATTGGGGAGCCGATTTACCACTTTCATTATAGCCAGCTTTGACTGTATCCCCACTAATAAGTTTTAAAGAAATCTCCTAAAATAGTTGGGCCCTGGGAGCTCTGGGAGCCCTGAGAGCTTCCAGAGACATACAATTATGAGTATCATTGACGGTGAACAGAAAACAGCATGTGCATTTTTGCGTATGTGAGGTTGTTTTTTCTCATTTTTACAGCAGCCACTGTCAAAACTACCTTAGCCGAGCATCTAAGCCAAGACCATCTCAGCTCGTTCAAGGTCATAACCCTAGGTAATCTCTCAATTTAAGGTACTCGTATATGATTGTACACGAGCCACTCCTTCAAAAACCATGCAAAGATCAACGACGCGCTCTGACGAACTTCCGTAAAGGGGAGAAAAAGTAAAGGGAGCTCGGTTAATCTGTCAAACTCGTTATTGTACATCATTTCAAGAACGCTGGTTTGGAGGTCAGAGAATTTTCATTTGAGCTAAACGCATTGTAAATATGCGTGAAGAACTTTTTCTGGTTGTTCACTATCACTACTCTAGACCCGAGGTCTTCCAACCAAGCCAACGTCAACTGGAAATAATGCCTGATCCGTGTTTTCCGGATATGCCCAAGACACTGCATTTGGGAGCGTCATCAGATGAAATGAAATCCATATCATGCAGGTTCAAGCACTCCACCTAACCTGCCTCTTATTTGTACCATTGGGCGAGAACTTGCCCGCAACGCACTGCTTCATGAGAGGCTGATCCGTCCACGAGCCGCCGTTGTCGGTGGGGACGAGGGAGAGCACGTAGTTAGTTGAGAAGCTCCCAGCCGCCCAAGCAGTCCATCCAAGGTAAACGTCGGAGTTCTGGTTGAGGTATTCCAGCGCGGCGCAAAAGTTATTCAGGCATGAGGAATCGCTGCTGCCGCCGCCAGTCTCGGAAAGCAGAGCTTGACGCTTGTTGTCACGGAGGTAGGTCGCTAGCGGGGAGAAGGCGGCGTCGATCTCGTTGGAGACACAGGCGGCGTTGGTGCCGGAGCCGTCGCTGTCCAGGTACTTGTGGACGTCGTAGATGAGGTTTGTAGTAGAGCCGTCAGGGTTCTTGACATTGCTGAGAGCGGGGCCCGAATTGGTGGCGAAGCTGGCGGCGCTCGTGTAGTCGGTTCCTGGGAGGAGGATGAATTGAGACCCGGCGCCTGCGTTGCGAATTGCGGTTACGGCGGCTTGGACGGTGTTTGCCCACGTGGTCATGTCGGGTACTGGAGTCGAGAGTTAGTACGATCGGCTTGAGAGAAAGGTGTGTGTCTTACTATCGTGAGGTTCATTCATAATACCCATGACGACGTTGCCGTTACCGGCATACTTTGTTGCCAATTGACCCCACACATTTGCAAATTGATCGTCCGAGGGCCCGCCCTGACCGATAATCTGCCCGTTCCAGCGAGCATAGTTGTGTATATCGATGATACAGTGGGCGCCAGTTGACAAGCAAGCTTGCACTAACGCATCATACTTGTCGATATTAGTTGGATCGAGAGGCCCTCCGAGATTGTCGTTGACGAGAAATTGCCAGCCAACCGGCAATCGATAAACGTTCATTCCATCATCTTTCGTGAAGTGACTCATCTGACCAGCTCCATCTATCTGATTACTACTGTATTGGAGTAATGGTGGATAAGCGCCTGAGACTGTACAAGTACCCTAGACGAGCCATTAGACAAGAACCATGACGGGTAAAGATGAGGGAAGTACATCAGTGCCACAGCCAAAATCGAAACCGGCGATATTGACACCAGCGAATTGAACCCCAGCGAGAGCCCTGCCCAGGCTTAAAGCAACGGTCGAAGTGGCAAGTAGTTTTGAAAACATGTTTCAGAGAAATTTGGTATTTATGTCTGGAGTAGAAAGTGATACTCAAGTTGAATTAGAATAATGAAGTATAGAAAGGAGATAAATCAGGTGGTTGCGCCTGTTGCTTCCATTCAGTATGGAGAGCAGTAGACCTGATTTATAGATATGTGGAAAACATGATCAACAGCATTGATCAGTATGCATCGTAGGACTTATGAGCAAGCCCCTCTTGACGGAGATTGAACTGAACTCAGTAGGAGGGGCGGCTTCAAGGAACAGCTTCATCATCGTCAGGGTTACAACTAGTGGCTCCTGCTACTACACCAGAAAGTCGAAACATCGTCATGGGTACAGCGTCTCTTTATGACCAGCATCCGGGGTCAACGTACACGTATGAGCTATAGAACGTGCCGCTGATGTCTCGTTCTCTTTCCTTGCCCGTCATCACCAACAGAAACATTTCAGATGGTCGAGGATCAAGAGACGGCCCACGCAACGTTGGTCAATCGATCTTAAGGGAACCATTTGCACCCCAGACGACAGTCACAATGTTTTGAGTCAGCATTTTGGAAGCCGCCCACGGACCAAGGGACATGAGGTTTTTGGGAGAGTAGAGGACCATGTGGGACGGTATCCTCGGTTATGCCGAAGTTTCATACCGTCGACAACGGTTTGACGCTGAGACCAGTCAGATGATCCAATCATCCATGCATGTTGACCTGTCAAGCCGAAAGCAGCCCCCTCCGCTTTGCTCTTTCTCCGAGATGCCGTTTCTGTATCCAGATCAGTGGGCCCCTGGTGCTGAAACTTGGGCAACTCTAATGTGTCCCCCGGTTCAAACAGCATTCGTTATGAACGGAGTGTGTACTACTTCTGTATGTTGATCGGCCACGATCCTGCCAAGGACCTTGAAAGATCGCAGAGATTTCATCTATGTTTTCCGTATCCGTGCCCCCCACTTTCGCTTCAGGATTACGACTGGTGTGAAAACCAGCAAGGAGAATCGACATGACAATAGACCATGAGCATGCTGATCTAAGTATTATAAGATTCGTGTCTACCGGGATGCAAAAAGTCCCCGAAGAAGTGTCTCGAACGGTATCGCGATCTGGAAGACATTGGAGTGGCGGAAGGGGCAGCGGTGGAAGTACTTGGGTAGGAGAGACAACTAACTCTCAGCAGCCCAAATGCCTGAACTCCAAACCGGTCATCCCAGCTCAAAGGACTAAACCACCCAATGCCCCCAGCACTTGCTGCCAACACAACCAGGCCCGTCAGCGTCAGCATTGCGCGTTCATATCTTGGGGTCGTGGGGGACACCCTCGCGTGATAAACTTAGAGACTGCCGGCTGCTTGTTCTAGTTCTACCTTCTACGAGAGACACAGGTACAAGGTAGTTGCTGTACATTACCTTGAGATCTTTAGGTTTTTGCGGGGTACATAGGCATGATACCTTCCTAGACGAACGTAGACTGCAAATATCCATGCTCGGCAGGCCTGGATTCAGAAGGAGACAGACCTTTGGTGTAGATAAGCTTTGAACCTGCTGGAGTATTCCTTTAGTTGACTACTCTGGCCGTGTAAAGTGTTTTGGACATTATGAAGAGACATATGCTAGACGATGCAGGGAACATCAGATTTTGGTGAATATAAAGTGCATTGTATTCTGCTCTACACTAGGACATTCCGTACTGCATCCAAGCACTAACCTTCCTCACAAAAGCTAAATTACTCATACTGGGTATCATGCATAAGAAAGGAATCGCAGGAGAAAGGAACACTACCACAGCCATGGGCGCAACAAACTAGGAGTGACTGACAGCTGGAAACCCCCCAACGCCTTGCTCGCTGTAAATCAGTAATGGCATCCCGGCTAAATTCACCCCCTCTCACGAACAGCATCTTCATCTGCCTTGTCCGAACCCGTGGACAACGCACGCTTCGAATCGAGCATTGGTATATGGTCAATACTCTTGCTTCTGCCATATACGCCGAGATCAAGTGCATCCCCTATGCTTTGCGGATGTGAAGTCACGGCGTCATCTTCGGCTTTTGGAGTCAACCTCGGACTAGTACTTGTGTCTGGACTGGTCTGCCACTTCGACACATCTTTCTTTAGCTGTTCTAGTTCAATCTGGAACTTTTTCGAATAAACGTCTATGTAAAACGTTGCTCCGTTGTAGATACTCCAGACAAACACAGACATAAGGAAAGCTGAACTGGCCCAACGGTACCAAAACCATATAGGGCAAGGGATCATGGTACCCAGGGCATATGAGTATTGCACGAGCATAAAGGCGGGTTCTTGCAGGTTATCCGGGAGTGAGAGTATGAGTCGGCCGATCCAGGCTTTTGCGTATGACTTCCGTAACCACGTGAAACTCGTAGGCCGGCCAGCAGCAATTTTTTCTCGTCGTTTCACTGTTATGAGGAAATGGTATGCCAGCTGCCAAAGAGCATAGGGAACTGTCGCCCAGATCATCATGGCCCACAGAGAGTAATGCTCTTTGCTATCAGGGAGGCTGTACTTAATGGCATGAATAGCCGGAAATGACTCTTTTTGGTACTCGGCGGTCGATAGATGAACCAGGCAATGTAGCGTGACCGGAGGCATGATGTGTATGAATAGACTGAGAGCGTTAGTTATTTCGAGATTTAAGAGTAGAGCTGGTCTTACCTAGTCATTTTGTCCAGAGAGTGAAACACCATAGAGTTTCTCCACATCGCAATCGCAACTGCGTTGTTTCCGTAGGCCAGACAATAGGTGCTGATGAATAATCTCTTAGAGCGCGGTGCAACCCATATCGACAATAGTAAGAGGGCATTGACGAAGTAGCACAGATCAGCTAGAAAGTAATGGTAGCCTCTGCTGTGGTACGTGTAGAACCTTATGGGCATAAAGTAGCAGAGCTGCACAGTAAACCAGTAATAGAAGAGTTCTGGATACGCTCCGATCAGGTAACCACTGATGAAGATGTTGAGAACTCCAGCAATGAAGGAAAGCTTCTCCCGAGCTGTTACAGCTTTTGTATCATGCCATTTAGTGCCGAGACGGTCGACAGATTCCCTCATACGCTTCCGGTATTTTTCAAGCTGTTCATCTGGTGGAGGTAAACGTCGCCGCCATTCCTCCACCACACGTTCCTTGGCATTTAGACTTGTCGACTTCAATTTCTCGCGCTGGCGACGCACTTTCTCTGTCTGCGCTGATAGTTTGTTCTGCCATCTCTCCAGACGCTGGGGTAATGCAAGGTTATCTAGGATGTCAAAAATTGTGAGAGTATCCAAAGGAGGGAAGACCTCCCAGTCCTCTTGGTAAGAGCTGGCCGTAGAGAACGAAGAATTCCTAGGAAGTATACCAGGACTGGGAGGCGAGGATGAGAACGTGGGAGTCCTACCGCCCGAAGCAGACGAGCCGCCAATGGCTGATGAGTTTGTAGAAGAAGTTCTCGCCATTTCCGGAGAAAGCCCATCACTTAAGAGGATAGGGTCAGATCCAGTCCTTTGCAAACCTGATGGGTCAGACATGTTGCGGACGTGCTCCCGAAACGCAACTAGCTCGTGGTGTCTCGACTGAAATGACTTGGACCGTGTCCCGAATCGTTGAAGAGCGAGAACTACCATGACAGGCTGTCAGTATCTGAGAATTTGGATCTGAAGACACGCTCTCGAGGGACGGGGAGGCATGAGAGGTGTTGCTAAGGTAAAGACCAGACTGCAGGATGCGGAAGGAACTGACAGACTCACGTTATTGATGTGGTCCACAATGCCGCGAACGGACCCCGTGATACCCCGCGTATGAGTCGCGTTTCTGTGTATGAGCAGTAAGTATAGATAAGTGAGGGGAATGAAGCAGTTGCTTGGGCATCTGGGGATCGTGTTCAAGATGCGAATGCTGACTGGCTGCTTTCCCTTCAGAGCTACCAACAAAGGTTTGGTCACGGGTAGCGGGTTCACTTTATCGCCGACTCACCGTTCTCTGCCGGTAATTAGCCGAGATCTAGCCCTAACTATTGGCGCGTTGAACGCGACATGTCACGATTTGGCATCCTCGACCGTGTTACAAACGTTGGAAGCTTTTCAGTTATTATCGTATCAATACCATGTACCGGTGGACGATCTTTCAACCACATCCTGTGCCAAGGTCGCCCGTTAATCAATTCTATGTGGGATTTATCATATAGAAACACGCGCCTCTTGATTCTGCGACAGTAGATCTTGCCATTATGGGCAAGCTCATTCGCCTTGAATTGTACAGTGAGTAGAGTAGCTATGCTTGACTGGATTCGATGCGCTGACTGCTTCCAAGATTTCAAGTCGTACAAGGGCCATCATACGTTGTTACTTGGGGATTCATATTTCACATCTGTCATTGGTCCCAATGGCTCTGGGAAATCTAATTCGTATGTAAGCTATAAACCCAGGCGACAGAGTGAAGCTAATGCGACGTTAGTATGGATGCGATATCTTTTGTACTCGGCATTAAATCATCCCATCTACGCTCAGCACACCTTCGAGACTTAGTCTTCCGTGGCCGAGTACTACGAACATCTACGATCAATGGGGATGGATCCGCGACGAAGAACGGTGTCAACGGTCACGCGAATGGAGACGTGGGCTCCGGAGACGAAGGTACCCAGAATAGCACACAAGAGCGTAATGACCCCAAAAGCGCTTGGGTTATGGCAGTATACGAGGATGACGCTGGAGATGAGCAACTTTGGAAGCGCACAATCACCAATCAAGGTGTTAGCGAATATCGAATCAACGAACGCGTGGTAACTGCCCAGCAATACAACGAAGCGTTAGAAGCAGAAAACATCCTGATCAAAGCGCGCAATTTCCTTGTCTTTCAAGGAGATGTTGAGGCTATCGCTTCTCAGTCACCGCGTGATCTGACACGGCTCATCGAACAAATATCTGGAAGTCTCGAGTATAAAGCTGACTATGAGAGGCTGAAAGCGATTCAAGATGAGGCGCTGGAAAATCAAAACATCAATCTCCATCGGCGGAGAGGCATCAATTCAGAAGTCAAGCAATACCAAGAGCAAAAGCAGGAAGCCGAGAATTACACAAAGAAGGCCGATGAGAGGGACCAGGCTATTGTGACTCATATTCTTTGGAAACTGTATCATTTTCAACGCGTCATCGAAGAGTCTGGCGTGGAGATACAGAAGCATCAGGAGGAACTGAAGGAGCAACGACGAGGTATTGAGAAATACGATAAAGCCTTGGAGGAAGCGAAGAAGGACCAAGCGAAAGCGAGTCGAGAGGTCGGCAAAGTCGAAAGGAACATAAAGACGAAAGAGAAAGAAATTGAAGCAAAAGAAAATAGCCTCGTTCCTATAGCGGAGAAGATCGATATCACCAACAAGAACCTCAAGAAGTACAACACGCGCATTGCTGACATCGCGAAGGAACGAGATAGTCACTCGTCGACTGTCAAACAATCGACTAAGGACCTTAAAGTAGTGGAGAAGGCGCAGGCTCAATGGGAGGCTGACCGGAAGAAGCTTGCTGAGCAGGAAGGTCGAGAACTGAGCGAGGCTGACATTCAGGAGTACAACCGACTGAAAGAGGATGTCAACAAGCGAACATCAGCTGATCAGATCAAGGTTGACAACTCAGCGCGTCAGCAGAAAGCTGATGAAGAGACTGTCAACAGCTTGAAGAGCAAGGTAGATTCAGCGGAATGGCAGAGCCAGAAACTCGAGGGCGAACTTGGCGAAACCGGTGAACGGAAGGATAGCATCAATAATCAGATCAAACAAACCACGAAAGACATCAATGCAAAGAAAAAGGCTTTTAACGAACAAACCTCGGAACGACTTCGCTTAGCTCAGATTAGGACCGAGAAGGACGAACAGCTCCAGGAAGTTTTAACCAGACTACTAGAAGCCGAAGATGGGAGAAAGCAGAATGAGAAGGAGCTTCGGCTTAAGGCTACCATCGCCGACCTAAAGCGCAATTTCCCCGGAGTGAAAGGTCGAGTCAGCGAGTTGTGTAAGCCCATTGAGAAGAGGTACGGAATTGCAGTTAGCACGGTTCTTGGCCGCAACTTCGATGCCGTAATTGTGGAGAATGAAAAGACCGCCATAGATTGCATTCAATATCTGCGAGATCAACGACGTGGCCAAGCGACGTTCATCCCTCTTGATACAATCCAGTGGACAGCGATCAACTCAAATCTTAAAGGCATGCATAGGGGTAGCCGATTAGCGATAGACGCGATCAATTACGATAAGTCTCTCGAACGTGCCATGTCTTATGTTTGCGGTAATACCATCATCTGCGATGATTTGGCTGTCGCTAAGCACATATGTTGGGAGAAGCGCAACGATGTGAAGGCTGTAACTCTGGATGGATCGATCATCCATAAAGGAGGAAACATGACAGGAGGTCAGTTGGGCAAAGGGGACGCGAGGCGATGGGAGGATACCGAAGTGGAGAATCTGAGGAAGCTCAAAGACAAGTTGGTAGCAGAGCTGAGTGCGCTTCCAGAGCCTCGTCGTGGTGCATCCGAGGAGGAAGTATTGCAAGGGGAGCTGATAGGGCTTGAGCAAAAGTTGGCTTATGCGAAGGATGAAATCAGAGCGCATGAACGAAATCTAGCTAGCAAGCAGAAAGAGCTATCTCATGCACGGCAGGAGTTAACCTTAGCGAAGCCAAAGTATGAGGAAAAGCTACGGGAGTTGAGGCATCTGCAGGACAATCTGAATGAACTCAAGGATGCTGTTAGCGAGGTCGAGGATGATGTTTTCGCCGAATTTTGCGAACGCCTTGGATATGAGAATATCCGAAACTACGAAGCTCAGCAAGGTACATTGCAGCAAGAGGCAGCTCAGAAGAAGTTGGAGTTCAGTACGCAGAAAAGCCGCCTCCAGAGCCGGATCAGCTACGAGCAACAGCAGCTGCAGGAGACAGAGAATCGTATCAAGGTACTAAGGGACCGCGCCCGGCAAGATGAGGCTCTGATCAAAGAGCTCGAAGCGGAACAGAAATCCACGCAAAATGAGCTTGACGCCCTCAGTGCAGAGCTTGATCAAATGACAGAGCAACTAGCGCAGCAGAAAGGAAAGTCCGAAAAGAAGGCAGAGAAGGTCGCCGATGCGCGACGAGAAGTGCAGAAGCGAAGCAAGAGCCTTGAAGGGACACTGAAAGCAATATCTGGATTGGAGTCCGAGAGGCAGCTTAACGCCTCCAGCAGATATACACTTCTACGACGTTGCAAGTTGGAAGATATCAACGTACCTTTAGAAGAGGATTCCAGGGGGCTGGACCAACTTCCTATCGATGATGTCCTTCAAGGCGATCCTGATGCGATGGACGTGGACGAGGATCAAGAGGCAAGCACGTTACGCCCTTCGGCCATCCAGGATTACGGCATAGAAATCGATTTTGATGACCTTGACGAGAACCTACGAGAGGTAAGCATGTTCGGATGGCAACCCCCCCGAAGGGCATTATTTTTCAGTATGCTGACAGTGGGTACAGAGTAACGACGAGAAGCTGGATGAAGAACTCCAAAACCGTGTGAAAACCTTGAGCAGCGAACTCGAACACATGGCGCCAAACATGCGAGCTATCGAACGGCTCGAAGGGGTCCAAGACCGGCTCAAAACAACCGACAAAGAATTCGAAGATGCAAGAAAGCGAGCGAAAAAGGCAAAGGACGACTTCCAGGAAGTGAAGGAGCAGCGTTTCGAGCTTTTTAGCAAAGCGTTTTCGCACATTTCCGAGCAAATCGGTCCTATCTATCGAGACCTTACTAGAGATGCAAATCTACCCATGGGCGGTCAAGCGTTCGTACCAAATCCCACATATAAGTTCCTTTATCACTAACAACCAACCAGCTACCTCGACATGGAAGACGGCGACGAGCCCTACCTCGACGGCATCAAATACCACGCCATGCCCCCCCTCAAACGCTTCCGCGACATGGAACACCTCTCCGGCGGCGAAAAAACAATGGCCGCTCTCGCCCTCCTCTTCGCCATCCACAGCTACCAGCCCTCGCCATTCTTCGTCCTCGACGAGGTCGACGCCGCGCTGGATAATGCAAATGTCGCCAAGATTGCCAACTACATCCATGAGCATGCGGGACCGGGGATGCAGTTTATTGTCATTAGTTTGAAGACGGGGCTGTTCCAGAATAGTGAGGCGTTGGTGGGGATCTATAGGGATCAGGGAGCGAATTCTAGCAAGGCGCTGACGCTGGATGTGGGTATTTTCGCTATCTTGATATTGCGGATGAGCTTGACGCTAACCTTTTCTCAGCTGCGTAAATACCAGTAGGTTTGGTGGATGTAGGATAGGATATACCGTTCAAATGCGTTTTGTACTCTGGATCTTACTTCCCGCTAGTCTTCCACGGCGTGGCTCTACAGCTAGGCCTCTAATGGTAACTTGCTTGTACATTACCGCTAATAACACCCAACGACGCTGAGCACGATTATGTTATCTGGTCCAAAGAATTCTCTAAGCTAACGCTCACATGTGGAAGGGTCTGACTCGCTTAATCCCAACCATGCCCGATCGGTCAAACCATCACCTTCCAACTGCAAGGATAAACCGACGTAGCAGCTTCGCCCTCAGTAACCCGAGGGATGTGACGTTCTCCGCTTTGAAAAGAAAGAATGAGTCAAACCGTTCTGATATTTTCCCTTGCGGGGGGTTTTGAGTCTTTTTTGCGTCGTTTAATCCCAACCATGCCTAATCGGTCAAACCATCACCTTCGGATTGTAAGGTGCTCTGACATCGTAGCGCAGCCTCTACAAATCGAGACGTCTATACTCCACTTTGGAAAAACGCATGGGTCCACTTAATTTGCTCAGCGTTTGTCCGAATTTGGGGGGGCTTTTCTTGCTGGCGGATTTTCGTCTTGCTTGAGTATGTATATTAAGATTGTGCTGCTCTACTTTTCCAGTCACAGTCTTCTGTTTGACATTCTCAATCAAAGAAACTTCGACAGCTTTTACGTCTTCTATCTCCCACTTATCTCACCTTCACAACTATTCATCCATCGAGTCGCTCAATTAGTCAAGCATACAGATAATATGGCTTACCAACAGACATATATCCAGCCAGCTATCGCTCCAAATGGAAGCAACACATCTTCCGTACCCGTCGTGCTCTTCTCAGGGTTCTACTTCCGCGACGTACAACAAAGCATCAAGAACAGCTTGAAGCTCCGAGCTTTCGACCTGAACAATTGCTCAGAGTTCCAGGAGATGTTCGAGGACATCAAGCACAAGAGCGACAGCGCGGTTCGCGAGTACGTACAATCGCTGAATCCGGGGTGGCAAGTCCAGGTCAACCTCAAGGGCCTCAGGGGCCTTTACAAGCATGTGGTCAGGGTCCACTTCGTTGGATCGCCGTTTCGTCTATTGCGGCTGGAGTATGTCAAGACTCTGCGCCTGGATGGCAAAGATTTGGCTCCTGTGCCGGCGGGTATGGTGCTCAATGGCTTGACCGTCTACAACAACGGCGGGTTCTCGGGAGCGATTGCTCCGTTTGGAAATGGTCAGGTTGGGAGTGCCCTGCTAAATCCTCTTGCGCCTGTCTTTTCCAGCATGCCAGACGGTGACAATTTCCTGAGCCTTCCTTCCTCAAGCATGGCCAACGCCGCTTTTCTTCCTGGAGACTCTCCACCTGGAACTATCCGTTCGGCTTCCATGCCTCCCGTCGTCCCCAAGCCGTTTTCCAGTTCTCCTCCTGGGAATCCTTCTTCGAGCCATAGCACACCGCCTCGCCACCCACCGCCCTTTCCCCGCGCAGACAGTCCCGAGGAGATATATAGCTGGCTTATGAGCACGCCGTCGAGTCCAGAAATGTCGAAGCACGGTGCTGAAGTTGCGGAGTGGAAGAAAACGCGGGATCTTGTGGTCGACGTGGAAGATTCGACGGAGGAAGAGGCTCCACCACTGAAGGAGACAGGCAATGGGTGGTCTCTGGGGCCATTGATCGCGACCTCTGAGCCGGAGGAGAGAACGTGCCGTTGGCCGCTTGCTGCACTTCCAGCTATAGGATTCGAAATGTGGTGCCAAGTGAAGGGTTGAGGTGTGTTGCGTATAGAAATGTGTAAAAAGACATTTGGATGGGACGATTCACGGCTTGGTTTTTCGTTGTTCTGTTTATTTTCTGTTCGTCTGTTTGGAGCAACGAGTTGTAGCCTCACAACATCCCGTTTTGTCAACATAAAAGTAGCGCAAAAAGATTATCTTATAAAAACAAGATTCGGACCAACCCTCAAATCCTTAACCTGAAAAGTCAACCTGAAAAGTCAAAAAGATTAAATCCCCTAAGACATTGCAGTGAACAATACCGTCTAATCAAGTCCACAAACGCCATCAGAACTTTTAGTGACACTGTGCACTAGATTGTACTGACTTTCGAACTTGATGAAATGAGAATTGCTATTATAACATGTGTTTCATATAATGATAAGATGATTTTGTTTTGTTTAATTAAGCAGGGGTTTTTGTTTACAAAGGAAGGAGAGGTAAGCAAGGTGTGATTCAACAACCGACGAATCGAGAATTCTTTTTCTCGAACGAGCTTCTTATGTGTAGGTTGTATTTTACGACGTCTTGTTGTGTTACTGAAATTGCGCCAAATAGGGATGGAGGCTTGGGTGTAGGAAATCAGTTGAATCTATCTTCATTGCTGTGAGTGCTGTCACGAAATATCCATAAATTGTTTCTGTGCTGTCGTGCATACTTATCGCAACAACCGCCAGGCCTTTAGGCAGGGAGTATGCTTGGGTGTGCTGATATCATCAATTAATCTATATCAACGCCCATGCCCTGAATGTGTCTGAGTCCTATGAAATGCCCCAGAGGTTTTTAAAGAGCTTCTGACTCTTCTATCGGGTAATTCAGGTGCTCATAAGAGTACTATCAAATTTTCAAGGCTTTCCGGCTGTAGCCTTCTCCCCTTCTACATGCTCGACATGACTATCTCTTTTAGTTAACCAACAATTGACAGCATTGCCCCCAACGAATCTGCTCAACACAGCTGAAACATATTCGCCACCACCTTCGAAGAATTCTGGCCAGGTTAGATCCGCAAACCCGTCGGATGAGCTGCACGCATTGTTCCCGTTCAGTACTATAGTTCCATCCTGTATTGACGTTGCAAGAATGACAGTAAGCATTGTCCTAAGACCGCTGCCACTAGTAGTATGTTCAAACGCATAGATGACCGACTGTGGAGTAATCGTGACTTTGGGTTTATTCGTTCTGGCGAGTGCTCGCAACATATCATTTTTGAAAGGTGCCATCCCGAATTTGTCACCGAGACAATAGGCTTTAACGCTATTGAAGCAGTCTTTTATCACGAATCTGTTCTTAGTTCTAGCGAAAGTGTAGACCCAGTATACTAAGGCTCCAAAGGCGTGGCTGTCATCATCTGGCAAGGATATAGTATTGGAGCTTGACTCGGCGAATCGATCACTTGCAAGGGCAGCACGGAAGTATGGTGAGTATTTGGTTAACAGCGCACGGTGAATGTACCATGTTGTTGTATCTGGGTCGATACCAACAATGACTTTGACCGGTCGCTCCTGGTAAACGCTGAGGTTCATGTTGCTCAGTAGTACTTAGAAAAGCAAGGAAATCATATCGGAGTAGCTACTAACCTTAGCCGAGACTCCCGAGTGTTCGATTGTTCGGGCTCCATTAGCTTTGGTTTGATTGACTGCCAAATGTCAGCGGTTGTAGACTCAAGTCTGAAGTACCCTAATATGAACAAGGAGCCATGACAGGGATTTGAAAACTTACGGAGAGCTTCAACGCCTAAGCTCTATCTCCTCGCCGCTTTCAATTTCCACCGAAGGGAGACCACGAAGCAATCTGGCTACTTCCTGAAGCCTTTATTTATGGGAAATCACTCAGTATATGAGAATTCCCCTGGATGGCAAAAGCTGATTCACAGAAACGTATAGGATTTACTTGATGTAAGAGAGCTTACATGCAAGCAGAAGCGAACGCGGTGTTGGAAGTGTTTCGTAAATTAGCAAGGCTTCGGTTGGTACGTAGCGTGTTGTTGAGTGTCAGAGCGTAGAAATCAGGCCTAATGTGTGGATGGGGTACATTTTATCAATCTATCAATGGCTTTACCGTCCTCAAATGACCAGGCCGCATTCCTATCAAGCTTCCACACTCCGTTCTTGCCCTTAATCCTTACATAGATGAAATTTTCTGAGCCTACAAATTTCCTGAACCCTATAAATCCTTTCCACGACAAGTATCTAGCTTGTCTGAACGGTCTTGTCATGATCCTAGTTCTGTCGAGTTCGCGCATGTGGTCCTGACGTCGACGTATCTCTGCCATTTCGGCCTCAGATCGCTTAGCCTCGTGGCCATAAATGCGATCCGAAGCCTCCACATCGCTGGGAGCCACTAGAAGAGACTTGATTTGCCTGCCAGGGAGCAGGGGTGTATGCTCAATCTGCAATCTTAGAGAACGATGCCCAGAGCCAATAGATGACGGAATAGCAGTTATAGTGCGAATGATTCGCCCGGGCTACTCGATCAGTTTGCATATGCTCATATATTAAGGAAGAAATACTCACCTTCGAGAACGACCATCCCGCGCCAAACATCATACCTACACAAGCAGCACCCATCATGTATGGTATGAATTTTGGTGTACCCTCCACAGGATGAAGATATTGGTGTTTAAAATTGATGATCGCCCAAGTGAGACAAAAGGCGCCCATCAGAAGCCATCCAGTGTTGTAGAAATTATGGGATGGTGCCTCATAAAGAAGGGTTGGGGAAGCTCGGTTCGCGAACTGCTCCGTGTACGCATTGAACGGAGACTTGTATGGTAGTACTGATTTGAAAGCAGTGCTTGACACACTGTGAGGTAGACGAGATTTCTTCGCGGCCCATTGGCAGCTAGAGGTGGTGAATGTACATCTTAGATGAGTCTGAAGCAGATGAAGCGGTCTTGAGAGATTGCACGCCGTCAGTGGCCCAGAGGATGACCAGTGAAAGTTTGGAGGCCGAAGCCCCAGCCGCAGGAAGCCTCTCATCGTCGTTGCCATCGCCGGTCCGTGGAAGACTATGCTCGGACATACCCAAGCTTCTGAATAGAACGTTGCGTGCAAGTACTGTAGACCTCCAGAATTCGCGAAAATGATGTCGATGATTGAATCCGTCGACACTATTAGTGTGTGCAGAAAGGTTTAGAATCCTTGGCATTCATTTTTGCGCTGCCCCACGATGATCCGTTTGTATGAGGAATTCGAAAATCAACCCCATCGCCCTTTCAATTGCCCAAAATCGCTCAAAATTGAAGCTATTCAGACCTTTTTGTTTGTTGACGTTCCTGACGTTCTTTCAGCTATGTCGAAATCACTTTCTGCAAGTCTTCGCTTCAGAATACTACGTCTTCTGCTACTTCATTGAGCTTCTTGAGCAATCGCTGAAGAGATTCATTGTTGTTCTGTCACTGTATACAATATTCAAGAGAATCTCTTTATGTATAACTCATCTTTCAGATCTCAGTTTCGTTCAAAAGAAGTTTCTTGCAAGATGTTTAAGACAGCTGAAAATGATCTCATAGTCTATCTTGAAAAGCAGTCATGAGTCATGCAGAAAGAGATGATCTGATACATATGAGAGAAGTGAGACATTAACGTGCATTGATTCATGATATCAAGAATTCTGAAGAGAAGACGCTGAAGTAATAAGAAAAAACAGCGTGTAAAAATCAGACAAAACAATGAGCTTCGTGTGAATTAAATAGCAGACATGCTTCGTTTGATGATTGAACAGCTCATGTTCATGAATGAGTCTTTATTCAATGAGATCACAGACTGATGTCATCAAGTCTATGCTTTCGTTGATCAATCAGCTCGCTATCAAGTCTTTAAAACAAGAGAGCATTGCTGAAATGTTCTTTCAATTTATATGAAAGATGAATATTTATTCTGTACAGACATTCGTGAAGATTGATTCAACAACAAGACTTTCTTTTGATGATTAGCAGATGAACTGCTATTTCTATGCAGTCTCTTTTCAACTTCAAGAAGTGTAATCATCATGATTAATGTAAATGTTCATTGCAATAGTTGAATCAAAAAACTCATCATTTTACATGAATGTCAGATAAACTATTTTATTTGTCTCATTGAATTGATGATCTATCACTGATATAAATGTCAGATGCAATATTTATCTTCATACTTGTTGAATTACAATCTCATAAAACTCATCTTTAATGTATTAAAGATCTGAGTTTGTAAACACTTTAATGAGATATGATCTCATTTTGAAAATATCTTTGATGACTTTCTTCATTACATTGTTGAACGAAACAAATGTGATAAATATTTAAAACAGCACTTCAAGCATTCAGACTATATCTTTGAGATAGATATTAAAGCTTTGAAATGAGAATTAAAGATAAAAAATCAGAAATTCAATTCTATTTAATGACTCAGTTTTAATAAAGTCTTTTGAATGCAATGAGAAAGTCATTTAAAAAGAGTGAAAGAATCATTTAAAAAGAATGAGAAAATCATTTAAAGATAGATTTTGACTTCAACGTTGAAACATTTCAAATAAAAATAATTAGTTACAAGAACATCAATAAAGAAAGAGATCTGAATAGCTTCAATTTGAGACAATTTGAGTAATTGAGAAAATGATTGTAATGATTGTCTCTTTAACAACATAAGATATATACAAAGATTAAACAGTAATCACTATTACTAGACTTGAGATCTGAAGATAGCTGAGACAATAATATGTATTGACTATTTACATGAGTTGAGCATGAAGCTTTTATCTAAGAAATGACTCTTTATTATATAAACATAAAAGATTTGTGCAATTATCTGAATCATTAAGTGATTTCATTGATTCAGATTCTGAATCATGAGAATCACTTCATGATTTTAATGATTTCATATATTAAATTATTAGCACATGATCATGATCTTACTAGCTCAGAGTTCAGCATGCTGTGTTTTACATCTCATTTCAACATAGTTTTTATCTTAACTTGAATCATGTTTTAACACTAAATTTTCTTCAAGATTTCTGTTCTCAGAAATTATCATTTCTATGTATTTGAATTGAGTATTCAAATCATCAAGTTTCATCGCAAAGTATCATTGTCTTTCAAAGAAACTTCATCATAATGATAGTTCATGTCAGAAACTAGGTTTGAAAAACTATCAATATAATGTATGATAGCTATGATAGAGTCAGGTCTAGATACAAGTAGTGTACAGAACGAAAGACAAGAAGAAAAGAAAGCAAGATGAGCTCGAAGCGACTATATTACATGGGAAATTAGATCTGCTAGCGCAGTCGCGAAAGAGACATGTAGTCACATG
>JAABUS010001395.1_pt1 | contig 53060 bp, 1 predicted proteins | sample 5560161 | NCBI WGS metagenome assembly JAABUS01 (sample SAMN10711885, study PRJNA513376) | rock metagenome | isolation source: Antarctica rocks | place: Antarctica: Victoria Land, Trio Nunatak nord | collected 2016-01-04 | reverse complement strand
TAATAATAAATAATAGAATAAGTTCTATTATATTAAATAAAAGTAATAACGGATATATATATCTAGAAAATTTAGAGAATTATATAAAGTAGTTTAGAATCACGATAAATAATAATAATTATAATAGAAATTAATATTAAATAATAAATTATAGATAATTAGAGTAGTAATAAATTAATAAATTAATAAATTAATAAATTAATAAATTAATAAATAAATAAATTAGTAAATAAATAAATTAGTAAATAAATCAATTAATAAATAAATCGATTAATAAATAAATAAATTAGTAAATAAATAAATAAATAAATAAATAAATAAATAAATAAATCAATTAATTAATTAATTAATTAATAAATAAATTAATTAATAAATAAATCAATTAATAAATAAATTAATAAATAAATCAATAAATTAATAAATAGATATACTTTAAGTTTATTATCGTTTGTAATTTATATATTTTATTATTTATTTATAATTTACCCTCATCGCTCCCGTAAATTTCTCTATAGAAATAACGACTTTATAAACTAATAATTAATTCATAAATAATAATATTATATAAATTTATAAGAATAAAATCTCTAAATCTTTCTATTATTTACATAAATAATAATAAATATATATAAAGAGATTAAAATTTATTATATTAAAAGTAAATATTAAAATAAATCTATATTATAAATATAATTATTATATTAACGAGTAGTATAAAATTTTAAATAAAATTATCCTTAAGTTATTTAAATAATAATAATTATAATTAATATAAATTCTAATAAATTTTATAAATTATTTTAAAATAGACTTCGAAATAAATAATTAAATAATTAGAATAAATAATTTATAGAAATAATATATATTATAATTATATAATTATATTATATATTTTTTATTAAACTTTACCGCCCCCGTAATCTCTTTACGGAGATAGCGACCCTCTAGTAGAATAAGTATTCTAAGACGCGGAGGACTATAAAATATATTATCTTCGAGATATATTAATTTAAATAGTAGAATAAACGACCTCTATAACGGCTTCGGGCGGTATTAATATAATATCGTCTTTAATAACTATATCGGTGGAATAATATCTATCGGAGCGAGGTACGGGGAGGTTAATAATAAGAAAAAATATATTAAATTTAAAATCTTTATCCGAGTAATTATCCGAATCGGGTACGGATTACTATCTCTTTGAATTAAAAGTAGACTATATAATAGCCGAGTAAATATATATCGCGCGACTCTTTAATAGTTCTATAGATAAGTTTTTTAAAGACTATTAATTAAAACTCTTTTATAAATATTATAACTTCGATAGCGCCTTATTATTAAAAGTTAAATTATTTAATATAAAATATAATAATACCGATAAGGACTAGGTCCGGTAAACTTTTTAGATTTATATAAATAAATCTAGTAACGAGCCTAGAATATATTTTATTCTTTACTTCGATTTAATATCTATTATAAAAGCGTTACTAGGATATATACTATTTAATTCGAGCCTTAACTATATACCGATACGCTAGCGAAATCTTAATATAGATTTTATTATTAATAAGATATATATAGCCGGCTAGTAGTAATTATACGGGTATTTTACTCTACTCGATATAATTAGTCCCAACGCGAATTACGCCCTAACGCGAATATTTTCAAATTTATTAATTCTTAACTTCCTACCTATATACTACCCCTAAATTATAACCGAATTATATACTATTAGGGAAAGTCGTATTTAAGATATTTTTAAAGTTATTCCCTTTAGAATTAAGCCTAACATTAACTCGTTAATTATTTAATACTATATTCTATATACGTAGCTCTTAAACCGGTATAATGGGATTAAGCCTAAATAGAGTTACTCCTACGCGTTTAAACTAGAAGAAGAAAACGCCCTCTACTACTATTTATAGCGGCTCGATAAAATAAATATATTTTACCGGCGCCCGATACTTTTAAAGACTATAAATTCTATTTTATACGAATACCTAGGCCCGGTTAAATATATATTAAATCAATAGTCTACTAGTTTCTTAAAGTGTAATCTTTAATATAAATTACGTAGGTAGAAACCCCTAATAGTATAGCGAAAGAACGCGTATAAGCCGGAGGATATTTTGGCGTAGTTTCGACATTTTCAGGATATATATATAACGTGCGGGGTAGATCCAAATAATATTTATAATTTTAACGAAACCAGGTTCCGGATTAACGTAGATAAAAATTAATAAATAATTATAAAAGAGTAAGATAAACCTCTATACTAGATAGATATAAATAACCGGGAGTTTATTACGTCTATAGAGTATATTAATACTACCGGCTTTATACTCCTACCGATAATTAATTCTAGCCGGGAAGTAATTCCTAGTTAATTAGTTTTAAGAAAATTTAGATCTTAATACTCTTTAAGAAATAAACGACTCCGGATATATAAATAACGACCTTTATAAAGATTAGATTAAATATTTTAACCGGTTTACGAAATACCGCCGGGTCGGGCTATAGCGGATATTAATATTCGACGGTTATAATAACTATTTAACCTAGGAGGTACTAAAGTTCTACGAAAATAACTAGATCTAGTTATTCTATTTACTATTATATTCGTTATATTTAATATAGCTATTAGATATGAGCGTTTTCTAGTTATTTAAATATTAATATATTAAGGCTATTAATCTAGCGATACGTTAAACCGGGGGCGATTATTTAAGAATCGATTTTTTAATTAACTTTCAAATTATCTAGGATAAAGTATTTAAATAAATTATAATAGTATTAATTTAACGGAAATCGGGTTTAGTTCTTTATAATCTAGATATTATAATACGCCGGTTAATTAAATTTTAATATATTTTTATTTTAATAAGAGTTATTACTTTAGAAAATACTCTACCCCTAGATCTTAACGAATAGTCTACGCTATATACGTACCGGTAAATTACGTAGTATAGGAAGGAGCTCCGGGATCTAGATTTATCCCTAGTATTTAATAAATATATTCGTAGAGTAGAAGCGAAATTACTTTCCGGCCTATTTATAGAGTAAAAGTTAGTAGAGTTATATAAAGAAGTAGTAGCCTAGAGAGCGCGTAAAGTATAGCTAAATACGTTTATTTAAAAAAATAGTACGGTTTATTCTTATTAGGTACGCTCTAAGATAAAGAAATCGTAGGAAATAAAATTTAAAAGGGCGTAGAAAGTCTTAGAATAAACTAGGACTAAAGAGTAATAAGTAGTTTCTATATTTAAGAATAAAAGAATCCGGTATTTTAAATAAATAACTATAAAGGTAAAGCTATAAAAGAAAACTAGCCAAATCGGGAAATATATAGTAGACTTTCCTATATTATTATTTCTATAGTTAATAGGGTAGTTGAAATAATTAGTATTAAAATATAATTCGTATTAAGGCTAGTCGTACCGAGTAGAGCGAGGTACCCGCATAGTTAAGAGATATAAAATAAACTATTTAACGACTCGACTATCGTATTAATAATAATAGGATTGGATAAGATTTATTTATCTCGAACCTATAGAGACTAGTAGGCCTAGCCGATTTATATTACTATTAATAACCTCGAACGAAGTATATAGCGAGTAGAGACTCGGTTAGAGATAATACTATTTAGCCTAATATTAATAGTCTATAATAAAGCGAAAGCCGAAGTATATTATTATACTTTAGGGCTTATAATAGAGGGTAAGTTAATTATAATTATAATTAATATTTATTTATATTAACGGCGTGATTTTAAAATATTTAAGGAGTACGCTCGGAAAGGGATTTATATTATATATACGGACGGATTAATTCGACGATATTATCCGATCTTAACTTCTATATTTAGCGATTATAAAGAATAAACTTTAATTACTTTTATTAAGAATAATAAATATTATCCGGTATATTTAGTATTATTAAATAAGCGCGAGCGATTACGCCCTAAGGTCCTATATTCTTTAAGGATATTAAAGTAATATATAGAATAATTACGCGTTTAAAGGACCTACGATAAAGATATACCTAAATAATTATCGGATATAGTAGTATATAACCGCCGTAGTTTCGCGGAGGGTTATTTCGCGGTTAATATCTTCGGGATCTAGATCTTTAATATATTATATACTTTAATAATAAAGGGGCTAATAAACTACTTCTTAAATTAATAAATTTAATATATTAAAAAGGGTAGAATAAAAGAAGAGATAAAAACTCTATTTAATAATCGATTTCGAGTTATACCTAAATATATTAATTTAAGGCGTTTCCTAAATATTAATAAAATTAGTTAATAGATAAGGGAGTAGAGTAAATAGTTTTTATAAATAATTTTACCCGTATTTACCCCTCTATTATTAGAAAAGATACCGGAAATACTATATATAGAACGAGTAATTATTAACTTTATTATATTTATAAAATATCGTTCGTAATAACGAAGAAATATTTAGGTATATGAATATAATATTAAATAGAATTAATCTCCTAAAAAAAGTCTTTAAAAAATATAGGTCGATTAATAAAAAAACGAGCGAGCTATATTTTAACTTCCCTAAATTCTACGTTTTTATTTATATAGTACCGATAATTAAATAATACGGTCTACCGGACTTTTATAATATTTAAATAATAAAGAGGATATATCTAATATTATTAAAAAACTATTATAAACGAACGAATAAATATAATAATTATTAGGAGTAAATAATAGCGTATAACGCTCGCTATATTAAAATCATTATTATAAAGAATAATTTAGAGTATCGGGAGATAGAGTTTATATTATCTAGTTAAAAGAGAAAGTAAAAAAAAGAGAAGGTTATAAAGGCCGGGGTTCATTTATACTTTAATAAATTAAATTAATAAACGGACGTAGACGAGGATATTACTTTACGGTAAATCTATAAATATAATACTCGGTATTAGTATATAGTATTAAATATAACGAAGATATTTAATTTAAAGGGCTTTCTTAAAGGTCTAGTTATATTTATTAAAGCGAATTAAATAAAAGTATCTATATAGGGTTTAACGATACCGAATACCGAAATTAATAAATAGGAGGTAGATTATAACTAGGTTAATAATTATTTAATCTATATCTATAAAAACCTAATATACTAGAAGATATTAGGGGAGGATTTTTCTAATCCGAGCTACCTCTATAAGAATATAGTAGTCTATAGATTAAATATAAAACTATATTATTATAGTTAATATAGAGATAGTATATAGGTACGCGAATAAGAGTCGGTCGAAACGAACCTTATTATTATATAAAAAGGAAAGTTAGTAAACGAGATATAAATCGTTATAAAGATAAAGGATTTAAGTTAAAAAGATTAAAAATAATAATTTACTCGTCTATAAAATATCTTTATAAAAGTCTTTAATTATTAATATTTAGGGTAGGTCTAAGAGTTTTATAAAATAATAGAAGTAGAAAGAATATATCTATTATATACTCTTAACCCTAGAACGTTAGGTAATCGGCGATTCTACGGATTACTAAATATCGAGCGAAATATTTATCTTGTACCTATAATAATTAAAAAAAGAGACTTCTTCTATATTAATTTATTTACTAATTAAGATTAATATAATATTATTTATAACCCTAAATTCTTTACGAAGAGCTAGAGGGTAGTCGAGGAAATCTATATTTAAATTATAAATAGAGGGCGTATATATAATTTAAATATAAAGCGACGAAAGAGTTATAAATATTAATATTATAGGGAAAAAGGATATCTACTAATCGCCGTAATAAAAAACGTATAAGAATAAAAATTTAATAAAGTAATTTAAAGGCCGAAATCCGACTAATTTAGATATTAAATCGTTTATATTATTATCCGACTCGGATAATAAATCGCCCGAATCGGGTTCGGGGGATAAAATCGATAAAGCGAATTAAAAATATTATTACTTTTATTATAATCGAAGATATTAAATCTTAATTAACTAGGGGTTAAATATCTTTATTATATTTCTCCCTCCTATTAAAGTACTCCGATAAAAAGATTATCTCTAGAATAAAGTTTTAAACGGATAAATAGTAAAGAAGAGAGATAATTATATAAATAAGAGATTATTTATCTATTTTCTATCTTTTTACTTTTTATCCTTTTATATTATTATATTATCTTTTACTCGATTAATTACGATATAATTAAAGTTTATATATTATTATATACCTTTATTAGAGTTATAATAGATATTATTTAATAAATTAAACTAGTTTCTAACCCCTCTTTTATATTTATAACTAGTTATAATTATTATAATTTTATTAACCTTAAATTAGAAGTTAGTTTTAAGAAATCTATCTACGCCGAATAAAAAGAATAAGGAATCGAGGAAATATAAGCGCTTTAAACCTAACTTCGTTATCCGATAATAAATACGGCGCCACTATTTATTTACGGTAGTATTAGACTCCGAGTCACCGAATTCTATTATATTTTTATTAATATCTTACTACGCACTATCTACGCTATACTCTTCGACGTAATTATTTATAATATCTATACCGTTAGAGATTAATACTAGTAAATTAATAATTTCCTTAATATCTAGTATTAGTACGTCTATAGTATCTTCTAGTAAATAGAAAATAAATAGGTCTTTATAATCTTCGTTATTTATAGGATTAAAAATAGGAAGAGAGATTATATTAAAAAGATCGCCCCTTTCGGAAATTATTATAATCGAGGCGCCTTAAAATTCGGGTAATTTATTTACTCCGTAGCGATAATAAGCCTTATATTATTAAATATATATTACTTCTACTCTAAAAATCCTCCTATCGATCTCTATTTTATTTTTTTTAATATTTTTATTTACTTATATTTATTATACTAGAGGCCTTAGTTTTTATATATTTATACTTTTTTAAATATTTAAATTATTTATTAATTCTTTACCTAAATATAGCGATTTCTTTATAATAATTATTATTTTTAAGATACCTCCTAAAGTCTAGAATTTTATTTTTTAATTAAATATTCTTCGATATTTATAACCCCCTTAAAGATAAATAGCCTTAAATTAAAATATTAATAATAATCGTATATTCTCTCTATTATATATAGTAGCGCTAATAATCTCCTTTTTAATCTTTTATATCTCGATAAGTTTAACGACGACGGGTTTATTTAATTATAAATTATATAATATACGTCTCCTTTATCTAGTTAATATAAAAGATACGATAAAAGGTTAAAGTTATTATTAAAAGTCTAGAGTTAAATACTAGGGGAGTACTAGTATATATAATTAAATTATTATCGGAATATTATAACTTTTAGGAGCCCTAAATAAAAATAATCCTAAAAAAATATAATAACGCCGAGAGTTAATGAAGGACCTTGTATAATCGAGAGACGAGTATTAAAAAAGAATATAATTATTAAAATAAGAAGTAGTTTATATACCTTTTATCTTTCTCCCTTTATTTATTTATATTATAATATTACTCGCTATATCTAATTATAATATAGTTAGATTATTTATACTACTACCTATATTTATAATACGATAGTATCCTCGTTATTTAATAACGAATATAGAGTACCTCGGAGATCTAGTTAAGTTATTTACTCCGTAGTAATAACGAGCTTTATTTTATTAAATATATAATACTCTAGTATTAAATATCCTCCTATCGATCTCTACTTTACTTATTTTAGTTTATTTATTTCTTTGAATTCGTTCTTTCTAAAACCTTTACTTTCTTACTTCTTTATAAATTATATATTATACTAGTTATTATCTCGTACCTTCTAATAGTTATTAAGCTATACTTATCCGTATATATCTTCGAATAAAAGAAATTAATTTATAGTTATTAAACTCCCTAAATTTAGATAGAATAAAGATAATTAATTTATATTTATAGTAGTTAGAGGCTTTAGAGACTAGCTTATATCTTTAAAAATAAGTTAAAGATTCTAGCGGAAACCTATTTAATTAATTTTATACGAAATCTTACGAAAGAATATATTTAAATAGAGGATTATTTTAATCTTTTTACTTTTATATTAATTAATAATCCTATTAATTCGAGCGCCTTTAATTTAATAAAGAAGATTAAAGGAGAGAGAAGAATAATTAACGATTTAATAAAACCCGATTAAATATAAAAGGGTAAGTCTCTTTAGTAATAAATTTAGATATTTAATAACGAATACTTTTATTATAACTTCGGGTACTATTCTATTAAAAATAATCTAGATACCCGAATTAACTATATTATAGCGAGAAGAGAGAAAGATACTTTCTTTAATTTAAACGAGTCTTATATTATTATACTTAGTATTTATAATAGATATTTTAGTACTCTTTTATTATAATTAATACTCTCTAAATATTTAACCGCCTATATTCGAAAAAGGTAAACGAGCCCCGTTTATTATTATTGAAGAATAATTATTAATATCCGTTTAGCCTCTTATATATTATTAATAAAATTTAATAAAAAGCGGATAATATCGATACTAGATTAAAGAAGCTATTAGAGCCGTTAGATAAAAACCTTCTAATAGTTATTATACGAGAAATAATAAGATTTAAATAGTAGATTAAAAAGTATATTAAGGGGGGTATTTAAGTTAATACTTTTTAAAAAGAATAGAATAAATAGGCCTTCTAATTTCGTAAGATTTTAATTAACTCGCGATTAATTTTTAAAATACTAAATCCGTTAACGCCTAGATAATTTTATAGTACGTTAATTAATAAATTTATAATTACGCCTAGTCCTTTAAATTAAAAGAATATTACTATTTTTAAATTTAATTCTGAATTTAATATTAATATTAGTAATAAATTAAACCCTATATTATTTAAAAGGAAAAGATTATATAGATCGATATAACCTATATTAAATAAGTTTTTAAGAATCGTCTTTTATTTAGAAAGTTATATTATATCCTCTAAATACTTTAATTTTAACGAGGTATATAATATTATTTAAAATACTTATATTAAACTTCCGGGGCGAATCTATTTTAATATTATAAAGAGAATTAAGTTTTTTAATAAATATAGAAAGTTTTTAGAAATTATTAAAACCTAGATTAAATATAAAAAAGAAAATCCGTCGATTAATTTAAGATATATTTATATCTAGACTTTATTATTTAAGTTTATTCAATACTAGAAGGCCTTAAAGGTCCTATATATAAAAAAAATAATCGAATATTAAACCGAGATCCCTATTAAAGCGACTCTAAAGAATAAAGTTATAAGAGTATATATTTAGGGTAAAGATAATATTATAAAGAGGATTAAGACTAAATTTAAAATAAAAATAGAATATTAGTCGCTTTATAAATTCTTTAATTTAATATTTATTTATTTTATTAATAGCGCTAATAGACTAAGTATTTATAGCGACTATAAATAGAAATTCTAGGATATCCTACTATTATTCGAGTTAGATAAAGTAGTTTTTCGATTCGGACGAGATAATTATCCGAGTCGAATATAATAGTTATTTAAATCGGATATAATAACTATTTAAATCGAATATATAAACTATCTAAATTAGATAAAAGTTATACGAAAATACTTTATAACGAAAAATCCTATAATCTTTTATAATTATCGTCTATTTTTAAAATATCCTAAATAACTTATAGAGTAATCTAAAAATAAAGATATAAAAGTTTTAAATATTATTATTAGCGAGAATACCGGGTTATATTTAGGCCGTTATAAACTCTTTATTTATATAGTTAAATTATTTATTACCGTCTAATCTACTAGTTATATTATCGATATCGTCGACGTTTTCTTCGCTATTATCTCTACTATTAATAGTATTACTATAGCTAGAATAAGTATTATTAATAATAATAAAGGTAAGATAATTAGAAGGAGAAGTCTTATTAATACTATATAAAGATTAGATATATCTCGTATAAATACCCTAAACTAGGTACTAGTAGAGGTAGTAGAGGTTAAGATATAAATATAAATAATAGTAACTCTAACGAATATAGAGGAAAAAATAATTATAATAATATAATCTCTAGTAAATATTAGTAATAAATATTAGATATTAAATAATAATTAAACTTAAAGTTTAATAATAGGTATATTATACTAATAGAGATTAGTATATAATTAATTTACTAAACGTACTTCGAGTATACTATTAATAAATTAGATATACTATCGGGGCTAGTAGTATACTATCTATAAATAATAAATACTAACTATACTAGGAGTATAGTATCGGTAAATAAAAATTACTAAATTTATTAATAAGTTATTAATAGTAACCTCGAGTTATTAAATTTATTAATAGGACGTTACCTAGACCCCTAATTTACTAAATTTATTAATAAGACGCTACCCGGACCCCTAATTTATTAAATTTATTAATAGGATACTACTAGCTCTATCCGTAACTTAGGGTTACTAGTAGGACGCTACTAGCCCTATCCGCGCGGTCGGTAACTAGGGTTTTAGTAGGAGTTTTTGAGATTTACTAATAAACGCGATTATTAACTCGGCCTCGAGTATTAGAATTAGAGTAGTTTTAAATACTCCTAGGACCGTTTTAAAGTCTTTATTATATTATTTAACCTTCTAGAAATAACTACTTCTAGCGCCTTATTAAATATATCGAGGAGTACGATAAATTTATATAACTTTAACTCTAAATAGTCGTCTTTTTTTAATTTCTTAAGGATTATTATATTAATTTTTTTAAAGTACTTTAGGTAGTATCCCTATTTAAAGTAAACCTAGAATAAATAAATAATAATATCTATTACTTCTATTTTTATTATAGTTTTTAGGAATTAATTTAGAATTCTAGTTATTCCTAGTACTTTATCGGCGGCTGGGTATTATATTATCTTATATACTTCTACTCTAGTTATCTCCTAGTTTATTCTAACGGGCTCTAGGTATTTTATTCCGTCGATATTACCTAGGTCTACCGTCCGTAGAGGGGGAAATAATACTCTTTATAAAATTTCTACTTTACCCTCGAAGTCTCTAGCTTTTCCTCGAAAAGAGTTTATTTAATTATTATAAATTTATAATTCTCGAATTAATATTTTAATGGACCTTTTAGGATTATTATATATAGTTTCAAGTATTATTATAGCCTCCCGCTTTAGAATTACTACTTTTAACTCTATAATTTAAAAAGTAGAGGTTATAACTACTTTTACTTTATTACTTTTTCCCGCTAACTAACTACTAGTCCAAAAAGTAAATTTATTCTAAGGTATTAATAATAATTTAGTATTTAATAGTGATACTCCCTTATAATTAAAGCGCCGCGACGATATATTAATAGGATTTAATCTTCTAGCTCGATAAATGATTTTAAAGTTATAAATAATTAATTTAAATATTTAATAAACCTACCTAAAGTTTAACTACTTCTATTTTATAAAACTATTTAAGTTATTATAATTAATCTAGATTTTAATAAAATATAGACTACTTTTTAAATAGTATTACTATTATTTTATTACTATTATAATAGCGAGTAATTCTTAATTATAAATCTTATAGTTTTATTCTAGAGGATTTAATTTCTATAACTAGAATATTATAAGGCGCTAATAATTATCCTTATTTTATTATAATAATATAAAACTAAAGTTAAAGTTAGAAGTATCCGTCTCTATACGTAATTATTTAGTTAGATTATAATAGCGTAGAAAAGGCGCGTTTACGAATATATCTCGTAAGATTTAAAATACTTCCGTAGCGTCGTTTATTTATTTAAACGGATTTACTTTCTTATTTACTTTATTACCCTTGAATAGGCTAGTAAACGACGTAGTTATATTAGAATAATTATAAATAAACTATTTATAGAAGTAAATAAAGCCTAAAAGAATTTATATTTCTTAATAAATTTTCGGTTAAGATTATTCCTTAATAGTCTTAACACGTTCCGGGTCTATAGTTACTTTATTAATAAATATAATAAAACCGAAAAACTCGACTATTTCGGTATTAAATTAATACTTTTTAAAATTAATAAATAACTAGAGCCTAAAGACTTATAAGATAAATAAATAAAGTTAGAGAAACTAAAGTAGAAGAGAAACGGAGAGAAGAATAAGTAGTATTTTAGAACGGTTATAATTATCGGTTACTAACTAGTAAAAAAAGGAAATAAATTATCGATAAATTAAAGTTTTTAACCGACGAGGTTTCTTTAGCGGCTAGTAGGCGCCGCTAGTAACTCTACTAGGAAAATATTCACGGAACTCTCTTATTAGTAAAGTAGTTTTACTAGAGTAAATATATAAATTAATTAATTAATTAATTAAATAACTAGAACTAATATAATTATTTAAATATTTACTTAATATACCGTTAATATTACGCCGGATTAATACTATAAACTAGGATATTATCTAGATATATTATATACGTTATATTTATTAAACCTATAAATACATAGTTAATATAAATTTAAAATATCGCCGGGGCGTTAGCGAGCCTAAAAGATATAACTAAATATTCGAAATAACTATAATGAGTTCGGAAAATAATCTTTTATTCGTTACCTTCTTTAATCTAGATCCTATAATAAGTATCCTTAAGGTCTAACTTCGTAAAGTTTTTAAAACTATATAAACGATCTAATATCTCGGTAATTAAAAGTAACGGGTATCGATTTTTAATAATTACCGCGTTTAAATTTTAATAATTAACGTAAAAATATACTCTATTATACTTTTTAGGTATAAAAAGAATAGATACTTTAATTAAAGAAATTAAATAACGAATCTAGCCCTTATAGAGTAAAGATTCTAAATAGCGCCGTAACTCCGATAATTTAATATAAGATAAATTATAGAGAGATTTATAGAATAATTCTTTATTAACTTTTATTTTAATAACGTAATCCCTCGATTTAAAAATAAATAGAGTACTCGCCTTTTTATTAAAAAAAAATATTATAAAACCCTATAAATTCCTTAGGAACCTCTAGATTAAAAAGTTCTTCTTATTCGCCTCGCGCTATTATAACGTATATAGCCGCGAATATATTCGGTTTATTTTTAAGACTACTAGTAAACTTAACTAGTTCCTTAATTTATAAATTACTAGAATTAACCCTAAACCGCTATTAATCTACTTTAGAATTAATTAATATTTTTAATTAATATAATTTAAATATACCTAGAATAATATCTAAATCTTTAAAGTCTATTATATAGAATAAAATATTATATTTATACCTTTAACCCTAATTATCGACTATTTAATAATCTAATTAATATATATTATAATAATATATACTTTACCCGCTAATTACTTTAGCTAGTAATAAAGTAATATTATAATATTTTAAATTATTTTTAATAATAAACTATTATAAAATTAAATTTATCTACGCTTTAAAATTAATTAAAGTAATAAATTACTTAATTTATTTTAAAGGGTAATCTAACTATTAGAAAGAATAAAAGAGTATATCTCTATTAATTATTTTTCTTATTTTTCTTCCGAGGCGTAAATTAAGTTTAATTATTTTTTATTAATACCGCGCTAACGTATATAACTAGTTTATCTATATCGGGATATTTAAGTTTAATATAATCTTCTATTTTATAATAATAATAAATAATCTTATTATACGAAGAATTAATAGTATTAACTTTATACTTATTACTCTTCTTCTTTAAATACGCTTATTTAGCGCTATCGCCGGCGTTAAGTTTAATAATTCGGTCTATTATAGATTTTCCTTTATTAGGGTTCTTTATATAGAAACCCGAATTAAAATTAGAGCCGCCTATTAACTATATATACTCTAGATTCTTTTCTTATATAATAGTCTAAATAAGAATTTCTTTCTTTTAAATAAATATACTACTAGTATTAAAGATTTTATTTTTAAATTTCAATTTCAATTTAGTTAAAAAGAAATTTACCTTGTACTCTTTTAAAAATAAAAATAATTAGGCCTCTATTTCTTTAAAATTGGCTTGAAATAATAATAACTTTTAATTAAATTATTATTTAACTTCCTCCTACTTCTCGTAAATAAAAAGACGACGGTTATTTAGATTCGTTATTAAATTAAGAAGGAACTTCTTAAAAAAACTAAATATAATACTAGCTAAACTATATAAATCGTAGTATTTATACTACTACGTTAAAGAGTTACTTTCTAACGAGTTTATATAATATATAATATTTCAATAATCGGTAGTGAAATATTTAAAACTAATTAAAAATTTAATATTTACGTCGCGGAACTAATATAACTATTTACCTTCGCTCGTACCCTTATAAAAACGTATTTTATTAAAGCGTAGCGTTTTCGCCCTAATAAAGATATCCCTATTAAGTATAATTAAATTTATTATTATTCTATCGGTAGGCGTAATAATTAGGGGACCTCTATTATAAATAATAAATTCTATTAATACTCCGCTAGCGGGCGTAGAAATAATAGGATTATATAATTTTAAATATTAAATTTATAATACCCTTAATTTTTATTATTATTTAAGGCGACGATTTTCTTATTTAATAATTTTAAACTATATTTCTAAGGTCTCTTCGAGGGTAATAATATCTCTAAATTCATTACTATTCTTATAACGGGGGTCGTCGGAGAGGGGTTAATCGATATTATTATTATTAAATTCTTCTAAACGTCTCGAGGTTAAAGTTAATATTATAATAATAGGTCTTTTCTTTAAAAAGATTAAGAGATTAAAATTATAATATCTAAAGTCGCTAGCGTAGAGCTAGCGGCTTAATAATAATATAAAAAATATAAAATAATTACGAGATTCATTATTAAATAATTCTTAAATCCTAGATTTAATAATAAAACTAATCTCTAAAGATTTTAATAATACGGGGAATATTAACTCGATATAGAATTATTAAAAGTTAGAACCCCGCGATACTAAGGCTAGAACCCTATATCGATAAATAATAATATTATAGAGGTAGCGGGGCGTAGGTATATATAACGCCCTAGCGCCTTTAACGGGGCGTAAATATATATAATATACTACTATTTTATATTACCGTAATTCGGAGTATTATAATATTATAATGATAAAATAAAAAGGGTTAATTCCGTATATTTAATATAGTATAAATACTTTTCTTCGCCTATATAAAGCCTTCGCGAGATATTATATCGATGATATCGTAATTTTCTTACGGTTTTATTCCGAGTATATCGAATACTTTATAATTATTTTCGCTTTATTCGTAGATTTTAAGATTTTATTTAAATTTAAAAAATCCTTCTTAGTTTACCCCTCCGTTATATTTTTAAGATAAAAAATAAGTAAATTAAACTTAATTATTATAAAGGAAAGAATTATAATAATTAAGAAACTTTATTTCCTAGATATATTATAGGCTTTAAAAATATATATCGGGATAATAAATTAATTACGAAATAATATCAAATTATTTCGCCTAGATTATTAAATTATTTTAATACCGGAAAAATTTAATTTTTAAAGAGCTCGCCGTTTAAAGGCCGGAATATATAAAAATATATTTTAAAAAAACTTACTTCGTATTTATAAAAGAGGAAATAACTTTTTTTAAATTACTCTAGAGGGTATTTACCTCTAGAATTTATTTATATTATTAGAATCTAGTTTATTAACTAATAACGAGATCTAGGTATATATCCTACTAGTTACGAATTTTTAATTATTATTTATAGTAGTCTAAAGAACTAAAAGATTTTATATTATAACGCGTTAAGTTTATTTTATAACGGTATTTATATTCTTAATACGATCGTAGTATTAATAAGGAGAAATCTTTTTTTTTCTCTTCCTCCTCTTCTTTCTCTCTTCTTCTTTAACGAATAAAAATAATAAAGAACGAACCCTCTACGATATAATTAATTAGAAAAATAATTATAATCGCGGCCCGATATATTAAAAAAAGAGAACTATAAAAATAATATATTTATTATTCCTACGTATAAGAAAGAGTATAGAATAAATATATATATATAAAGCCGAAACCTTAGGCCTAAATAAAGACTCCCGTCTAATTATTTATTAAATAATAATAATATTTAAACTATAAAGGGCTTTCTTTACTTTAAAAATTATAAAATAATCGTTATATAAAACTTTATAAAACTAAATATTTTCCTCCGCCGTTAATAAATAAGTAAAATATAATTACGTAAAGCGAAATTTATATAAATAAAAGAATCTTTATTTATACTCCTAGATATTAATATTTATATAGAAGTAATAATTTTAGTAACCGGGTAATTAAACTAAAGTACCGGCGGGACGTAAAATCTATTATAACGAAAAAATAACTATATATATATAGTTAAGAATAAAGACGAAAGAGTATAAAATAATAATAAAGAGGAATAATAAGGCTAGTATACTAATATAATAAAATATATAATATTTAGTTATAGTTATATTTATATATATTATAAAGACTTAAGCCCGTAACGGAGATAAATAATAAATTTTTAAAAAACGGGTATATATAAGGGATAAAATAATAAGGTTATTTAAAATTAATATAGAATTATTAACTTTAAGGATTTACGCGAAGAAGAAACCTAGAAGAAAAACTAGTAGTATATAAAAAGATTTAGTAATTAATAGGTTAAAATATTTAAAACCGAGATTAAAGATAAATTAAAGTTTTTATTCTTTTAAAAGATTTCTTTAACGACTATTTAATAACGTTATTAGGTATTATATATATTCTATAAAGCTTTTTAATAAGCGAAGTAGTTTTATTTAAATAGAGATATAGATTAATTAATTAATTAATCGGAGAGCCAATTTTTATAATAAATAATATATATTATATTAACTCTACTACGAGTAAGAAGAGTAAAATGAATTAAGATTTCTTATTTAATATTATAAAAACGAATATAACCGATTTAGGAATAAAGCGCTCGAAGAAAATAAAATCTAGTAAATAAACTAGATTATTAAAAAGAGAAAAGAAGATTAAGGATATTTTTATATTATTATATTATTAAAGAATTTAAGCGATAATACTAAAGAGGAGTCTTTAGTCGAGATTATTAAAAAGATATTTATTATATCCGAAACCCGTATAAACGAGTTAATAATTAGAAATAATATCTTAATAGATAATAATAATATTTTATATAATTATATAGATTTCTTGAAAGAACTTAATATTAAAATTAATAATAAGATAATCTATATTTTATTAATCCTAGGAATTTTTTATATTATTTTAATTCAATACCGCGCCCGCCTTTTAGATTAATATAAAGTCGATAACTAGTAACGAGATCTAGGTATATATCCTACTAGCTACGAATCTTTAATTATTATTTATAATAGTCTAAAAAATTAAAAAATCTTATATCGCGATATATTAAATTTATTTTATAACGGTATTTATATTCCTAACGCGACCGTAGTATTAATAAAGAGAAATTTTTCTTTTTCTTTTTCCTCTTTCTCTTCCTCCTCCCCTCTTCTTTCTTAACGAATTAAAATAATAAAAAACGAACCCTCTACGATATAATTAATTAAAAAAATAACCGTAATCGCGGTTTAATCCGTTAAAAAAAGGGAACTATAAAAAGAATATATCTATTATACCTACGTATAAGAAAGAGTATAGAATAAATATATATATACGAAGCCGAAATCTTAAATTTAAATAAGGGCTTTTATCTAGCTACCTATTAAATATTAGTAATATTCGAATTATAAAGAACTTCCTCTACCCTAAGAGTTATAAAATAATTATTATATAAAGTTTTATAAGATTAAATATTTTCCTCCGTTATTAATAAATAAGTAAAGTATAGGTACGTAAAACGAAACTCGCGTAAATAAAAAAACCTTTATTTATACTCCTAAATATTAGTATCTATTTAAGAGTCGTAACCCTAGTAGCCGAGTAACTATATTAAGGTACCGGCGGGACGTAAAGTCCACTATAATAAAGAAATAACTACGCGTATATAGTTAAGAATAAAAGCGAAAGAGTATAGAATAATAATAAGGAGGGATAGTAGGGCTAGTATATTAATATAATAAAATATATAATATTTAGCTACGGTTATATCTACGTATATTATAAAAGTTTAAGCCCGTAATAAAGATAAATAACGAGTTTTAAAAAGATAAATAAATATAAGGAATAAGATAACGAGGTTATTTAGAATTAATATAGAATTATTAACTTTAGGGATTTACGCGAAGAAGAAACCTAAAAGAAAAACTAGTAGTATATAGAAAGGCCTACTAATTAATAAGTTAAAATATCTAGAACCGAGATTAAGGATAAACTAAAGTTTTTATCCTTTTAAGAAGTTTCTTTAACGGCTATTTAATAACGCTATCGGGTATTATATATATTCTATAAAACTCCCTTATAAACGAAGTAGTTTTATTTAAATAAGTATATATATTAATTAATTAATTAATATAAAGTCGATTATTTATTATAGAGGTTTCTCGATTTTATAAAAATCGAAATACCTAAAGATTAATTAACCGAAAATAAATAAGTAAAAATAATTTAAAGAGTTAAAAATATAAATAATATTAAAGACTTCGTTAATAATATTTTAAGTAATATTAATATAAATATAAATATATTAATTAAAAGACACCCGGCTTTGAAACGAGTATATAACCGAGAAAAGTTTAAATAATAAATAATTATTAATATTATACTACGAGGTAACTTTATTAAAGATAATAATATATTATATAATTAATTTAATACCGCCGTAGAGACTACCTTTAGTTATAATAATCGTATTATTAATAAAACTACTACTAATAACTAAACTACGCGAATTATTATCGGTTATAACGAACGCTTTATTATTAACCTCGCTTCTATTAATAATTAAACTATAGTTATAATAATAAAAACTTTAAGAAATATAACTATAATAGTAATATATACTCTAGTAACTAGGTTATTTAATAAGAATACTCCTCCGTTTAGTATTTATAACCTAATAAATAGTCTCTCTTTTAAAAATCCGAGATAAAGATATCGCTACCTCGGTTAAGTACTTTTTCTTTTATATATTATATATATAATATTCTAAATTAGGGCGAGGGATAATTATAACGATTATAATATACAATTTATTCCTAGTAAAACTAATTCGTTTATATATTTATATTAATAATTTATAGCCTCGAGAAAGTTAGATTCTTTACCTTTAAAGGTAACTATTATAATTACTAATACTTTAATATAAAATAATAGTTTATTTATACTAATAAATAACTTAATTAATATATAATATACTAAGACTAAATCTTAACTACTATTTTATTTCGTTAATATTATAGTTCTTATATATCTTATTTCGGAATTATTTAAAAACCTATTATCCGATTTTAAAAGAATAATCTACTCGATACTAAACTCTCTTCGAAAAAGATAAGATAAAAGTTAAATTAATAGGATTTCACTACCTTAAAGTTTTAGGGTTATAAAATTAGTTAAAATAAAAAAGAATAAAGATAGTAGAGATAGAATTTAAGATATTAAAGTAGGGAATAGATATAGATTATTAACGCGTTTTAATACGACGAAGACGTTATAATAAAAAAATAAGATTAATAATTAAATAAGAGGGTATAAAGGGGGTATAAAAGTTTTAGAATAATTAATAATAACTATAATAAAAACTATAAAAAATATAGAATATAAGGAGATATAGTAGATAATATATCGTAGGTTATAACTAACGTAGATCGCGCTAGGAATAATTTTTAATTATATATAAAAATCTATAAAAGAGTATAGACTCTAGGAGGATTAAATAAACTCGTTAAAATAAAAGATTTAGAAACTTAAAGCGAGGAGTATATTTATATTATTAAAATAAAGCTAGGCTAATATTACCCGTGAATATATATTTATTCTATCGAGATATATAGCCGAAACGAACCCCTCTCCCCCGGTAATAACGACTAGCGCGAAAGCGAAGTAGTTTATAATTAGGATAAATAATACTAAGGCTAGGAACTTTTTTTAAATAAGTTATTTCTAATTAATTAAAATATTCCGGAACGAAGTTTACTCGGTAGCGGAGTCGATTATCGGAGTAAAATAAATAATAAAAGAAGACTTCGTTCTTTATTATATAATAATAACGGTAAAGTAAGAGCTAGAGAAAATAATTAAATAAATAAAAAGTATTAACCCCTCGGCGAGAGTACTAAAATAAATTTATATAATAATAATATATAGTATAAAAAAGGAGGCTATTAATATATATAATTAAGAAATAATAATAAAGATATTGAAAAAAGATAATTATAAGTTATACCCGAGATTAGATATTATAAATATAAAATAACTAGGATTCGTCTTTAAACTAGACGAATACGGTTATAAAAAGAAATATTCTATACTCTTTCTTAAGATCCCGGACCTAGATATAATAAATAAACTAGTAGTAAACAAGTTTCTAGAAAGCGAATAATTATTATTATATAAAAAATAGGAGAGAATAAATAACCCGAGGTAGTATTTTAACTACTAGGAGTATAGTTATATAACTCTAATTTATAAAAACTAGCCTAAATATAGAATATATATAGAATTTTATTAATTATAAAAATATAGTATTAAAAGCCCGAAGGAAAAATACTAATTAATCTACTCTAGATATTATAAATCCTAGAGTAGAGTATATTTAGTTAGGTAAAAAAAGATATACCGAATTTAATAAAGATTAGAGAATAAACTTAAGTAGTTCGCGATATTACCGAGGATAATAGCCCTAAGCCTCTAGGTATAGTTAATTAATAATAAATTTATACTAATACCGGCTAAAGGTACGAGAAAGAGGAAAATAATAACGAATATAATTAATAAAGTTTAAGATATTATTACTATATTTAGGAAAATAAAGAGGCCGAGATAAAATAATAAATTAATAATAATACCGGGGTAAATAATTCTCTAAATTTTAAATAATTTTCTAGTAATAATATTCGACTAACTAAACGAAAGCTAGCTAGAATTAATACTATTAAATAACTAAGAAATAAACGACGAATTTACGAATATAATATTAATATATAATAAATTATAGTACCCAACTTAAACTTATATAATATAATATTAAGAAGGACTCGAAATTAATAATGAAGTTACTCTAAAATAAATAAATTAAAGATATTAATATTATAATTATCTAGGAGCCTAGTTAGAATCCTATTACTTAAATATTATATAATAATAATATTAGCTATTTTTATCTAGTATATAAAGGAGGCCTAGAAGCCCGTATATACTTTTATATAAATAAAAGTATCGATACGAATAACTAGGAACTAGTTTATTATAAAGGCGATTTATACTTTATAAAGATTTTATTAAAAGAGCGAAGAAAAAAAAAGAATCTCGGTCGAGTAAAATTAAAGAGGAGTAGGTTACTAGTCGAGGAATTCTTTATTATAAAGAGATATAGATTTATAATATATATAATTTATTACTAATATAATATACTTTAATTAATAATCCGTTAATATTACTACTACTAGAGGAAGTATTAATAAAGGAAGACGAATATATTCTTTTAAAGAATTTTAACCTCTACTACCCTAACTAGAATAATATTAAGCGATATATATATTATATTATAACCGACTATCTCTTAGGAATAATAAAGTCGAGGGAAATAAAATTAAAATTACTAGAAATATCTATAATATAAAAAGCCCGAGGATACGAAAGTATAATTAATCTATTAGTTTTTATAAAAGAAGTATATTAAATTATAAATAACTCTATAGTCCGCGAAGACTTATACTATAACTCCGATTATAGACTAGTAGTAATAGAATTCGAGTAAATATAAAAAAAGATAATATTATATATTTAATATACCTAAAAGAAGATTAAGGATAATATTATCCGAAAGGAAATATAATAGAGCGTAAAATCTCTTTATTAGATATTAAGGAAACTCAAGTTTAAAAATAAAGAAAATATTAATTAATACTTAAATAAAATAATAGGAGGCTTTTTAGAAATTATTAAATTTATAATTTTATAAACCCGTTTATATTAAGGAGTTAAATCCTATTAAAACTCTCGTTATATTAATATTATATTAAAAGTAAAGAAATATATAAAGGAGTATAAATAAAATCGAAATACCCAGATAAAGAAAGCCCTAGATACGGCGAATAATAAAAGAATATATATAAGTTAAAGAACGAAAATATTTTTTTAATAAAAAAGTATATATAAAGCCTCGCTAAAGCCGACGAGAGTATAAAAGTTTATAAAATAAAAAATAAAGAAAAATAACCGCGTTAAAAATCTCTTTTAATTCTTAATTATTAAAAATAATAAAGGAGGAAAAATTAAGGACTTTAAAAATAAAATAAAAGTTTTATAAAAAGTATTATTTCTCTTTTTATAAATAATAAACTTAAGTAATATCGACGGAATAAGGTATTTAAAGCCCGTTAAAATAAACTAGGAGATAAATAGGATAAAAATATATAAAATAATATAATACCTAGCCGCCGATAAAGTATTAAAAATAATTAGAATCTTAAACCGATTCCTAAAAATTATAATAAAGACGGAAGTAATAGATATTATTATTTATTTATTTTAGGCTTACTTTAAATAAAGATATTATTTAAGATACTTTAAAAAACTAATATAATAATTTTTAAAAAATTAAAGAAATACGATTATTTAGAGCTGAAGTTATATAGGTTTATTATACTCCTTAATATAGTTAATAAGGCGCTAGAAGTAGTTATCTCTAAAAGATTAAATAATATAATAAAGGAATACGAATTATTACTATTATAGTAAATAAGAGTTAAATGAAAGTATTTAATAAAAACCGCGCTAAAGATCTTTATAGATATAGTATATATTATATAGAATTATAATAGGAACGGGAGGGGAAAGATAATAAACTTATTATTATTAAATATAATAGGAGTATTCGATAACGTCTTATATAAAAGATTATTATACGATTTATAAATAAAAGATATACCGAGCCTAATTATCGATTAAATAGTAAACTTTTTATCGGATAAAACTATATCCGTAATATTTAAAGGAAGAATAAATATAGTAGAAAAGATAATAACGAGTATTTTATAAGAGTTACTTATTTCGCTAGTACTCTTTTTATTCTTTAATATATTATCAATTAAAGAGTATATTAAAATAAATTTATTAATATAGGGCGGAGGATTTATAAACGACGTTTATTTACTCGTTTATAACGAGAGTATAAAGAAGAATTATATAAATTTAAAATAAGTTTATAATATCTATTTAAAATAAATAATTATTTACGGAGTATTATTTACCCCCTAAAAATACGAGTTAATTTATATATCTCGAATACCGAAGAAGTTTAATATAGAAATAGCGATAAACTTTAAGAACGTAATTATTAAATCTAGAGCGAGTATTAAAGTCTTAGGGTTATATATTAATTTAAAATTAAAATAAGAATTATATATAATTTAGATTAAGATTAAAACGGTTAACTAAAGCCGCGCTATAAAATATTTAATTAATTCGATATAGGGCGCTACCTTCGCGAAGTAGAAAATAGTATATAATATAATAATTAAACCGATATTAACGTTTACGACTCCGATATAATATTAACGAAAAGAAATAATAAAGATTATAAAGAGATATATAAAAAAGTTAGTAATTATCTAAAATAATTATTTTAGGACGGTCCTAGAAGTATTTAAAACTACCCTAATTTTAGTATTTAAAGCCGAGTCGGTAATTATATTAATTAACCTCTAATTAAACCGCCTAATAATATAATATTAAATAAGTCGAGGGACCTATTTAACCACGATTATAAAAAATATACGGATTTAGAATAAACTCTAGCGTAAAGAAAGAAAGTAATAATAGGCGCTTTTAATATTAACGACGGAAAAGAAAATCTAAATAATTCGCGCTTTAAGATTTAAAGAATAATATAAAATAACTATAACTATAAAAAGGAGAAAAAACTAGATAAATTTAATCGAAGATATTAAAGAATATTAGGATATTAAAATTATTAATTAGAGAGTAAAAAACTAGGCCCGTTAATAATAACTAAATAAATGAAAAAGTTATAAAATAATAATTTTTATATAAACTATTAACCCGGCTTAAGAGGGAGATTTATTTAGAGATTAGTTTAATTACTATAATTAACTAAAAAAGACGGAGAACTTTATAATAATATAATTAAGATATAGTAAAATCGGATTAAATAAATTCCTATACCGAATAAAGATATTTATAGTCCGTAGTACTAGTTACTAGTATAGATAGAGAAAATAAAGTATAAAGTATATATTATTATTTTACCTAGAACTAGCTAAGGATAAAACGGAGTTTATAAAATAAATAGATATATATAACTTTAAGAAGATATTAACCTAGGTCTAAAATATATATATATACTAATAAAGCGGTGAGCCCGTATTCTATTAAAAAAGACGGAAAAGATATTTAGATCTATTTAATTTATATACTAACCCTAAAGATCGATTTAATACTAGAGTTACTAAATACGTATTTAATACCTCGATTTATTTTAAATAATTTTAAATAAATTAGAATAAACTAGTCTAAGTAGTACTAGTAAATAGTTAAATATATATAGTTATAAGTGAATTATATAATCTATAATACCGCGCTAACTTAGGGGGTATTACACGCGTATATAATTTTTATAAATTAATATAATTTAAAATCTAAATTAAATAAGCGTAGTTATAGTACTCTATATAACTTTAGCGAGCTACCCGGCACTAGTAAAAAAATTACGGATTTAAAATCTTAAATCCGAAGTTGCTATTTTTTGTTTTTTTTTTGATTTTTTTTTTTTTTTTTTTTTAAATAATATTCTCTTTTTATTATTTTTCCGCCTAAAGTAGTAAAATATATATTTAATACCTCGACTCTTCTTGTATAGTCTCCCGCTTTACCGATATAGCCGCGCGGTAAATAATAAAGACGAGGTAACGCGGTTAATTCTCCTTTATTAAAGAATAATTAATATAATTTAAATTATTATTAAAATTTAGCGATATATTTAAGCCTATAAAAAAGAGAAAGAAATAAAAAAAACCGCCGGCCGGAGGGTCGTAGGTATCGATTATTTAATAAATATATAATAAAATAATCTTTAGGCCTACGAGATAAATAAATAAAATTAAAAAAATAAAAATAAAAAAGAAACGGAGAGAAGGGATAAATAATATTTTAAAATAATTATAATTATCGGTTACTAACTAGTAAAAAAAGGAGATAAATTATCGATAAATTAGACTTTTTAATTAATAAGGTTTCTTTAATAATTAGTAAATACTATTAATAACCCTATTAAAAGAATATTCGCGGAACTCTTTTATTAATAAAGTAGTTTTACTAGAGTAGGTATATAAATTAATTAATTAATCAATTTTATTTCGTTAATATTATATTCTTACTAGTATATATCTAAATCTATATATTTAAATCTATATAAGAAAATATATAAATAATATATTATTGAAATATTCGGGCTATATAACTTTACGTATAACTAGGCGAATAATTTAAAACTATTAAAAAGTAGTTTTATTAATTCTCGATATAATATCTCTTGAATATTATCGTAGTACTCGAGCTCTAAATAGAGTTTTATAATTAAATTTAATATAGTAATTATTTCCTAGTAAAGACAAATAAAGAGCGATAATATAAAAAGAATATATAATTATATTTCTAGAATTATCGTATTACGAATACTTATAATATATTCTATATATATATCGAGTACTCCTAGGAATAAAAGAGATTATACTCGTGATATTTATATAGCGAGTATATAGAGTAGATAATACTCGCTTTATTAATATAACGAGTATATAAAATATATAACTTTTAATACAGTTTCCTTTTATTATATAAATTATATATTTCTTAATAAATAAAAACTTTATATTTAATTTTCCTTAAAACTTTTTATTATAAATATTAAATATAAGTTTTAATTAAAATTTATTTATTTTATTTATATTTATATAAAATCTATTATTCTTTATTCTTTATTCTTTAATACTTTTTTTTTCAATATTAACCTAGATTTTATCGATATTATATTATAATATTAAATAGAGAGTTCAAGTTTAATATTTTTAAAATTTTTAAAATAAATATTTTCAAATTAATAAAGACTTTAGTCTTAATATAAAATAACTCCGTTTACTAACACTTAACTAGCGAATTTAGATAATATAAAAGATATAAAATAATTACGAGGTTTAGATAAATAAATAGATTTAATTAAGAGATTAATCTCTAAAAATCTAAAATCTAGAGTATATTAAATTAATATATAATTACTAAAACTCTCGTATATCCGAGACTAGTATATATTATATTAATATATATTGATTAATTAATTAATTAATTTATATACTTATTTTAATAAAACTACTTTATTAATAAAGAAGTTCCGCGAATAATTTCCTAGTAGGGCTATTAGCGGCGCCTACTAGCCGTTAAAGAAACTTTATCGGTTAAAAACTTTAATTTATCGATAATTTATTTCTTTTTTTTACTAGTTAGTAACCGATAATTATAATTATTTTAAAATATTATTTATTCTTCCCTCCGTTTCCTTTTTATTTTAATTTCTCTAATTTTATTTATTTATCTTATAGGCCTATAGGCCGCTTTATTATAAATTTATTAAATAATCGATATCTACGATTATCCGGCTAGTAGTTTCTTTTTTTTCTTCCTCTTCTTTATAAATTTAAATATATCGTTAAATCCTAGTAATAATTTAGATTATATTAATTATTCTTTAATAAAAGAGAATCAACCGAGTTATCCTATTTTTATTATCTACTACGCGGCTATATATATATTTTAGACCTACGATAATATCTTTCTAAAGTTATATATATTTATTTATTCTATTAACTCCGTTTTATCTCTAGTTAGTTTCGGGTAAAATAATAATATATACTTTATACTCTATTTCCTCTATTTATATAGATAACTAGCGCTACGGATTATAGGTACCTTTATTCGGTATAAGAATTTATTTAATCCAATTTTACTATATTTTAATTATATCGTTATAAAGTTTTTAGTCTTTTTTAATTAATTATAATAATCGAATTAGTTTTTATAGAAATCTTTCTTTTAAATCGGGTTAATAGTCTATATAGAGATCGTTATCTTATAGCTCTCCTATTTATTTAGTTATTATTAACGGGCCTAGTTTTTTACCCTTTAGTCGATAACTTTAATATTTTAATATTCTTCGATATCTTCGATTAAATTTATCTAGTCTTTTCTCCTCTTTATAATTATAAATACTTTATATTATTCTTTAAATCCTAGGCGCGAAGCGCCTAGAATTCTTTTTCCGTTATTAATATCGGAGGTATTTACTATTACCTATCTTCTTTATACTAGAGTTTATTCTAGATCCGTATATTTTTTATAGTCGTAATTAAATAGGTCCCTCGACTTATTTAATATTATATTACTAGGCGGTTTAATTAAAGGTCGATTAACGCGATTATTAATTTAATTTTAAATATTAGAATTAAAATAGTTTTAAATACTCCTAAAACTATCCTAAAATAGTTATTCTAGATAATTATTAATTTTTTCGTATATCCCTTTATAGCCTCCGTCGTTCTCTTTAATTAATATTATATCGGAGCCGTAAATATTAATAGTAATCTAATTATTATATTATATACTATTTTATACTTCGCGAAGGTAGCGCTTTATATCGAATTAGTTAAGTACTTTATAGCGCGGCTTTAATTAATCGCTCTAGTTTTAATTTAAGTTAAATATAATTCTTATTTTAGTTTTAAATCGATATATAATCCTTAAACCCGGATACTCGTTTTAGGTTCGATAACTATATTCTTAAAATTTATCGTTATTTCTATATTAAACTTCTTCGGCGTTCGAGATATATAAACTAACTCGTATTTCTAAAGAGTAAATAACGCGTTATAAATAATTATTTATTTTAAATAGATATTATAGGTTTATCCTAAATTCGTATAATTCTTCTTTATACTCTTATTATAGGCGAGTAAATAGATATCGTCTATAAATCCTCCGACTTATATTAACAAATTTATCTTAATATACTCTTTAATTAATAATATATTAAAGAATAAAAAGAGTACCGGTAAAATAGGCGATTTTTATAGAATATTTATTATTACCTCCTTTACTACGCTCGTTCTTTTTTTAAATATTACGGATATAGTTTTATTTAATAAAAAGTTTATTATCTAGTTAATAATTAAACTTAAGATACCTTTTATTTATAAATTATATAATAATCTTTAATACGAGATATTATCGAACGCTCCCGTTATATTTAGTAATAATAGGTTTATTATCTTTCCCCTCCCGTTCTTATTATAATTTTATATAGTATATATTATATCTATAAAGATCTCTAGCGCGGTTTCTATTAAATATTTTCGTCTAACTCTTATTTATTATAATAGTAGTAATTCGTCCTCCTCTACTATATTATTTAATATTCTAGAGATAATTATTTCTAACGCTTTACTAAATATATTAAAGAGTATAATAAATCTATATAACTTTAACTCTAAATAATCGCCTTTCTTTAATTTCTTAAAAATTATTATATTAATTTCCTTAAAGTATTTTAGGTAGTATCTTTATCTAAAATAAACCTAGAATAAATAAATAATAATATTTATTACTTCCGTTTCTATTATAGTTCTTAAGAATCGATTCGAGATTCTAGTTATTCCTAATACTTTATCGGCCGCTAGGTATTATATTACTTTATATATTTCTATCCTAATTATTTCCTAGTTTATTCTAATAGGCTCCGGGTATTTTATTCTATTAATATTATTTAGGTCTATTATCGGTAGAGAGGGGAAAAATACTCTTTATAAGATTTTTATTTTATCTTTAAAGTCTTTAATTTTTCCTCTTTTATTATCTTTAATAATTAGGAATTAAAAGAGTTCTTTAAGGCGATTATTTTTCTCCCTTCTTTATTTTACGAGTTTTTATACTTTTATCGGCTTTAATAAAGTTTTATATATACTCTTCTATTAAAAAAATATCTTTATTCTTCGAATTATATATATTCTTTTATTATTTACTATATCTAGGGCCTCCTTTATCTAGGTATTTTAATTATATTTATATTCCTTTATATATTTCTTTACCTTTAATATAATTTTAATATAATAAGAGTTTTAGTAAAATTTAACTCCTTAATATAAACGGGCCTATAAAATTATAAACTCGATAATTTCTTAAAAGTCTTTTATTATCTTATTTAGGTATTAATCGATATTTTCTTTATTTTTAAACTCTAGCTTCCTTAATATTTAATAAAAAAAATTTACGTTTTATTATATTTCCTTTCGGGTAATATTATTCTTAATCTTCTTTTAAATATAACGAGTATATAGTATTACTCCTTCCTACGCCTACTCGAATTCCGTTATTATTAATTTATAATCGGAGTTATAATATAGGTCTTCGCGGATTATAGAGTTATTTATAACCTAGTACGCTCCTCTCGTAAAGAATAATAAATCGATTATATTTTTATATCCTCGGGCTTTTTATATAATAGACGTTTTTAATAGTTTTAATTTTATTTCCCTCGACTTTATTATTCCTAGGAGATAGTCGGTTATAGTATAATATATATATCGCTTAATATTATTCTAGCTAGGGTAGTAAAGGTTAAAATCCTTTAAAAAAAAAATTCTCTATTAATACTTCTTCTAGTAATAGTAATATTAACGGACTATTAATTAAAATATACTATATTAATAATAAATTATATATATTATAAATTTATACCTCTTTATAATAAAGGATTCCTCGATTAATAACCTCCTCCTCTTTAATTTTATCCGACCGAGATTCCTTTTTATTTCTTCGTTTTATTAATATAATTCTTATAAAGTAAAGATCGCTTTTATAATAAATTAGCTCTTAATTATTTATATCGATTCTTTTATTTATATAAAAGTATATACGGGTCTTTAGGCCTCCCTTATATACTAGGTAGAAATAATTAATATTATTATTATATAGTACTTAGGTAGTAGGGTTTTAACTAGGCTCCTAAATAATTATAATATCGATATTTTTAATTTACTCGTTTTAGAGTAACCTTATTATTAGTTTCGATTCCTTTTTAATATTATATTATACGACTTTAAATTAGGTATTATTACTTATTATATATTAATATTATATTTATAAATTCCTCGTTTATTTTTTAATTATTTAATAGTATTAATTCTAGCCGGTTTTCGTTTAATTAATTAAATATTATTATTAAGAGGTTATTTAGGACTTAAAGGATTATTTACCTAGGTATTATTATTAGTTTATTATTTTATCTCGGCCTCTTTATTTTCCTAGGTATAGTAATAATATCTTAGATTTTATTAATTATATTCGTTATTATTTTCCTCTTTCTTATATACCTAGCCGGTATTAATATAAATCTATCGCTAGTTAATTATACCTAGGAGCTTAGGGCTATTATCCTCGGTAATATCGCGAATTATTTAGATTTATTCTCTAATTTTTATCGGATTCGGTATATCTCTTTTTATTTAATTAGGTATACTCTACTCTAGGATTTATAACGTCTAAAATAAACTATATAATACTTTTCCTTCGGGCTTTTAATACTATATTTATATAATTAATAAAGTTCTATATATATCCCGTATTTAGGCTAGTTTTTATAAACTAGGGTTATATAATTATACCTCTAGTAATTAAAATACTACCTCGGGTTATTTATTCTCTCTTATCTTTTATATAATAATAGTTATTCGCTTTCTAGGAACCCGTCCGCTACTAGTTTATTTATTATATCTAGGTCCGGGATTTTAAGAAGGAGTATTAAATTTTTTTTATAACTATATTTATCTAGTTTAAAGGCGAACTCTAGTTATTTTATATTTATAATATCTAATCCCGGGTATAGTTTATAATTATCTTTCTTTAATATCTTTATTATTATTTTTTAATTATTTATATCGACGGCCTCCTTCTTTACGTTATATACTACTACTATATAAGTTTATCTTAATACTCTTATCGAGGGGTTAATATTTTTTATTTATTTAATTACTTTCTCTAATTCTTATTTTATTACTACTATTATATAATAAAGAACGAAATCTCTTTTTATTATTTATTTTACTCCGATAATCGACTCCGTTATTAAATAAACTTTATTTCGGAATATTTTAATTAATTAAGAGTTAGTTATCTTCTTAGATTATCCCCTAACCTTAATATTATTTATTTTAATTATTTACTACTTCGCTTTCGCGCTAGTTATTATTACTAGAGGAAAGGAGTTCGTTTCGGCTATATATCTTAATAAAATAAATATATATCTACGGGTAATATTAGCCTAGCTCTATATTAATAATATAAATATACTTCTCGCCCTAAATTTCTAGATCTTTTATTTTAATAAATTTATTTAGGCCTCTTAAAGCCTACGCTCTTCTACTAATTCTCGTATATAATTAAGAATTATTCCTAGCGCGATTTATATTAATTATAATTTACGATATATTATTTATTATACCTCTTTATATTCTATATCTTTATAATCTTTATTATAATTATTATTAATTTTTCTAAAACTTTTATACCCTCTTTATACTCTTTTATTTAGTTATTAATTTTATTTTTTTATTATAATATCTTCGTCGCGTTAAAACGCGTTAATAATTTATATCTACTCTTTATCTTAATATCTTTAATTTTATCTCTATTACTTTTATTCTTTTTTATCTTAACTGATTTCGTAACCCTAAAACTTTAGGGTAGTGAAATCCTATTAACCTAACTTTCGTCTTATCTTTTCAAATTAGACGGCGGCGATAATAATAATATACTTTTAATATATATTATAAGGATAAATAAAACCGAGATTATATAAAAAAAAAATAGTATATATAATATTATATTTTAATAATTATCTCTTTCTTAAATTTAGAAGAGTCTAAATTATATTTTAAATTATATTTATAATATTTATTAAAAAATCTTTAAAATCTCTAAAGAGATAAAAAGAAAAAAGAGTTATTTTACACGCGATATCGTTTCTTTAATAATAATTTGTTAATTAAGAATATACCCGTGATAACCGCGTATTTATAATTATAGTTTAAATTTAATATCCTTAAAAGAAACTTATTGAAAACTTCTAAATCTTATAAAAAAATTATGAAAAAGAGTTTTTATAACGATAATATTCCTATAATATTAATCTATAATATTATTTACGGAATAATATCGGTTTTTATAATATTTATAATATTAGTAATAAAATAATAATAGTTATCTTTATTATATATTCCTACTATATTATAATAAATATTAGTAACGAAGTATTATATATAAATAATATAATATGAAAGTTATACCCGAAGATTAATAATAATATAATTATTATAATAAAGATAATATTTATTAATAAAAGCGAGGTAGCGGAGCGGAGGCGCGTATCGATATATAATAATATAAAAGTATTTAGCGCGACGGTTTATTATTAGAATAAACTCACGCTCGTTTATTTATTTTATCTCTTCGTAACTTCTTTAATTTTTTATATTAATTATTATTTTAACTCTACGATAACGTTCTAGTACTATAATTAATATATAAATAATACTCTCGTTAAATATAATTTTCTTCTAACTTTATAAATATTTCTTATTTATTAATAGTATTAGTTTATTTATATTAATTTATTCTAGTTATAGATATATTAATAAATATACCTAATCCGTTATTAGCGCGATTAGCTAGTATTAATTATTATAATAATTTACTCTACCTCGTAACTCTTTTATTAGATTTATTTTTATAATTTTAATAATAATTATATTCTAGGTATATCCCCCTCTTATATACTTTATTATATTAATTATTACGAAATCGATTATTACGTAAATATAAATTATAACCGTAAATTTTAAAATAATATATATTAATAATAATAAATCTCTAAACTTTTTCGAGGAAAAGTTAAATTATTTATATATTAATATACTCGGGATAATAATAGGATATTTAAAAAAAAAAAAAAAATTAAATAAAAAAGAGAATTAATTAATAATATAAAATATATAGTAAAATAATAATAATTAATAGATAAGCCTCTATTATAATTACTAATTTATAGAATTAATTAACGGCGGCGAACTAACGTATTAAGGAATTAAAAATATTAAATAAAGTTCTCGAAGAAGAGGTCAAGAGTTTTCGTTAATATAAACGAGATTTGAAAAGTCCCGAGGAAGTTAAAGTATTTAAGAATTATATTATACCTACTATCCTAATAATACTTTCTTACTAGGTAGTACCGGAACGAGATCCTAAATCTTACTATTTATAAGATTATTTACCTCTTCGGTAAATACCGAATACTATTTCTCCTTATCGGGTCTATTTAATACTTCTTATATAATTAACGGGATAATAGGAATATTATCAAGTTTAGTTTTATTAACTTTTAATATAAATCCGCGTTTAATATATTATTTAATACTATAGAGTTTATAATAATTAATTTTATCCCGGTTTCTATTAACTCTTAACTACGGAACTAATTCTTTAAAATTATTATCTAATATTTCTACTTTAGGAATTAACTATATTTTAGTTTTTTAAGAAAGTACTTTAGTCTTATTAAATACCAATATAATTATAAAGTTATTAATAATAGTTTTACTAGTAAAGTTATCCTTATTTATAAACTATATTAATATATAATTAATACTATTTTTAGAAAAGAAATTTTAAATATTATTATATATCTTACCCTCTAATTCTTTATTAAAATAATATCGTTAAATCTTATTTATAAAGCGCGAAAGATTTACCTCTTTTTAAGGTCCTATAGATAGTATTAATTTAATTCTTTATAATTAAGGAATTTATACTTTTTACTCTTATTATCTAACTTCCTAAATACCGGATCTATATTATATATATAAATAACGTAGCCGAAAGTATATATATAATCGAGTTAGGGTTTAAATCTATACTAGGTTTTAAATAAAATTATTCTATTAAGTATCTTAATAGGCGAGTAGTTTTTATAATAATTTATAAAATTTAAAACTTCGCCCTATATAAATTAAAATAATCCGGTATTATTAAGAATACTTCTTACTCTCCCGAATAAGGTACGAAAAGTATATTTAATAATTAGATTTTAATTTAAATTATAAGGAGTTAATAACTCCTATTAAATCCTATATTCTTTTAAAAAATTCTAAACCTTATAACTAATATAAATAATTCTATTATTAGTACTTAATCGCCTTACCGGATAATTTTAAATTAATATTTAATTTAGGTAATTTTTAGTAGTAATTAATATATCGGATTTTCTCTTTAATATCGTTATAAATATTATATTAATAACGTTATCTATAAAGGACTTAGTATAGGAGTATTTTTTAAATATTTATTTAATTAATCCTCTCCCTATAAAATTAAAGTATATAAATATACCCTTTATTATTTCCCGTTTATTAAGGTTTTAGCGACGAGGTTAATAAAACGGTTCTTTAGTCTATTTCCTTATTATATATAGTTTATATAGTTTATAATCTAGAATTAACTTTTAAAGACGATTTACTTCGTTAATATTAATTCCTTTATTTATAGTCGCTAGCTTCTTCATATTCTATATATTTAAATATACTAGATAATAGTATTATTTATCCTAAAAATAATAATTTACCGGGTAGTTATATAATAATTTTAATATATATAATATTTTAAAATACTTTAGATCTAGTAAATAGTTAATATTAAAATATATTTTTAATTACGCCGCGGAATAGAGAAGAGAAGGAATAAAACTAACCCCTATTCTCTTCCCCGGAGTAGGGAAGAGAATAAATAGAGAAGGGAAGAGAATATTAAGAGAAAATAAAAAAGGGAAGAGATTCTTTATTATTTCTTATCTCTACCCTCTTTATAAGGCTAATAATTATAGCCGATTAATATACTCTTTTAACGCGTACTCTAATTATATTAATCTTTATCTTAACTTTAAATTATACTAGTTATTTTAATATATTCTTAATTTCTTTTATTAAATATATATTCACGATTTATTATAAAGAAAGTAGACGTAATATATTAAGATTTTATTATACTAAATATTATAGAATATTAATATTTCTTTTATATACCCCCGCTAGATTTTTTAATAATTTAATATCCTTCGCCTAAATTATTATATACTTAGTATATATAATAGTAAAATTCGCTACTATAAATTCTAAAAATTAATATATTTAGTAATATTATAGGCTTAAAATTTACTAGAAAATAATATAATTATATAATACTCCGTCGTTTCTTATAGTACTTTTAGAGTAGTTAATTACTATCGGAAATTATAACCTAATTATATATCTTATATAATCTCTCGAACTAGACGCTGAAATAACGCTTTAAGAATAAAAAGTTTAGTAGTTTTTTAATAACGTCGAATTTAGCGAAGTATAAATACTAGTAATAAATTAATATATTAATTAAGATAAAATTAAACGAAAAAACGAAATATTTACGTCTTTAATTTATACGGTGTTAACGGGTTATAAAAATAACTCTTATCTTCCGTCCCCGCTTCTTAACCTACTATCGTAGGGTTTTTGATATAGTTATACCGACGTATCTATTTATAGTTAGTTCCTTGGCGCCGAAACCTACCTATATTAGTAATTCGCTCTTAGCGAGCGAGAATTAATTAACTATTACTACTTTATAGAATATGACCTTATTAATTAATAGTAACGGTATTTATATATTTTATTAAGTACTATATACTACTTAATAGACGTTTCGATCCACTAGCTACTATAGTAGTACTAGTAGTCGAATTATATATTTCGATAACGTTCTTCTTCCGCTCTATCTCCTCTACTAGTTTATTTTATTAGAATAGAATACTATCTCCTTCTTCTCTACCGAAGTAGCTAGCTCTATTATACTAAGGCCTACTATAATAATACTTTATTTAAACTAGAAATATTATACTTCGGTATATTATACCTAGTTAATTAATATAATTATAGAAGTCTTCCGCTACGATATACCTAAGCTACGAAAGCGGCTATTATAACTATATCTACGATTTAATAGAATCTTACTTCTAATTTTAAATCCTCTATATTATTATTAGTTCTTTACTTTACTATTTTTAGAGCCGGTATATTAATTATTTTATTATTATCTATAAGAGTATTAAAAAGAATATTTATTTTACTTTCGTAAAACTATTACCGTAGTATCTATTAATATTACTAGTCGTAAAATTATAATCCTAGTATTCTAGCTCGACGAGTTCGTTAATTTTAATTATATCTTTACTAGCGCTAGTAACGTTAACGACGTTACTCGTTATATTATTATTTATTTAGTCCGTTATAATTTCCGGCCTACCTAGCCCCTACGTACCCTTAATTCGAGAGAATAACGAGTACGATCCCGCTTTATCGAAGTAGTATAAAGCTGGCTAAATAATTAGGTTATTAATATTACCGTCTTTCGGGTAGTCGTAGTACGATTTCGGGTAAATATTTAAACTATATATTTATTACTTAAAGCTCTAGTATCGGCTAGAAATATACCTTCTTCGTTACCTCCGAATTCGATATCCTCGCTATTAGGTTATTCTACTAGATAAACTTTAATAGAAGAAATTATCTTTAGGAGCCTTATCGGACTAAAGGAATAACTACTAAAATAATCTTTTATTATAAACGAAGCCGTAATCTAGCGAATAATCGATAATATTATTAAAATAGTAGTTACTAGATTCGCCGTTATCGTAGTAGGATAATAATAGTCTTAAGGTCTATTAGGCCTACTAGGCCTACTAGGTCCTCCTAGACCTAAAGATTTAAATTTAACGAATGAATATTTAAGTCGCTAGAATACCGGCGATATAGGATTTTTTAATTCTATATATAAAGATAAATTAATCTCTTCCGGGGCCGTTTTTATAGAATATACTCCTAAAAAAACGTATTTTAAGGACATTTATTTATTCCTAAAGTATATATAAAACGTTTCTAGTACTAAAGATAATAAGTTAGTTCGTATTAATTTATAGATATATTTAAAAGACTCTACCCTAGACTAGTAGTTAACCGAATTTACTAAGAATAATAAAAGATTTACTAAGCTAGGTAATAGACTTAATAAATAAAAATATATATTAATCGAACGATTGAAATAACTAACTAATATCGTTATAAATTTAATTCTTTGGGAAAGATATACCCTCTACGACGCTATCGGTCATCGCGAATTAAAAGAATATATTTAGAAAATTCTTCGAGTAGTTAAAGATACTCAGTTTACGAATATTAGAAATTAATTTAACGTGATTTATAATAGCCTAGATATTAAACTTAAACGTGATATATATCGACTAAAGAATATAACTACGCTATATAAATTCCTAGTAGATCTCGATGAATTCAAAGATAATTAGTAGACTTATACTAGTAGAACGAACCGTAGAAGGGATAATTAAATAATTAATCGTTTATTTAAAGCGCCTAAACGACCTATTAATATAAATACTAACTAATATAGTTAGTATTAGAATTTCCGTTAATCTTTTATTCTTTACCGTCTAGCGGAAGGCTTTAGACCTTCTTATAGTAGTACTCCTATTTATAGAAATAATAACGTTTTTTATAAGAGTACTAATACTCTTTACGGAAATAATTTATATAGGTCTTTTCCTCCGTTTTACTCTCAGCCCTAGTAGAATAATATTAATTAATAATAATAATATTAGAACCGTATACTACCTCCTAGAAAATAGTTATAAATAATAAACGGAAGTTTAAATTCGTTATTTAGGTAAAAGATATTCCCTCTTAAATATTAAAACTAAGACTTTAGAGTAGGAAGAAGTTTTAATAGAAACTTTTTTAGGAAACCCTTTTCGACCTAAAGAACCTATTATATTAAAGAATAGGAAATTATTAAAGACGTCGGCTACGACGAAGAATAATCTATAGAAACTTTCTATTAAACTAAAAGCCTTTATAACGAAAGTTAAGGTAGTTACTATAGTAGTTAAAAAAATACTTTCTACTAAAATATAGCGTAGGTTAATAAATATATTAACGATATCGTCGATTTAGAGGAACTTTATAAGGAGATAGTTAATAGTCTTTTTATCGAATAATTTCTCGCTATTAAAATAATATATCGGTTATATAAGTTTTTATTTTCTTCTAATAATAAATTATATACCTATATTCGATAATACCGATCTTCTACCTTACTAGATAATTCTATATTAACGAATTCTACTACGGTTTCTATATTAATAAATATTAAAGTAGGTAACTATTCTACTTTAACGATTAATAAAATTACTTTATAGAAGGTTATTAAATCGACCTCTATTAATAAACCTACTCGCGGTTACGTATTTAAAAGTTACCGCTACGTAATAATTAAAATATCTCTTAGTATAAACGGCCTTTTATATAACTTCTACTTTAATATAGGATATACTATAAGTTTAATTAATCGATTATTCCTACGGAAGTTTATAGAGCTTGGTCTATATATTAAAATCTATAAAATACCTACTACTATAAAGGTTCGCGGGCTAGGATCTAGTAAATACGATACTATTAAATATATTATCGTATCTATATATATCCCTAGTAAAGGCGGTATTACTTTAATAACTAGGGAATTATATATTATTAATAATCTTTTAGTAAAAGTATTAATAGGTATTAATATTATAAAGCCTAAAGATATTATAATTAATATAGGTAAAGATATAATACTTATTATTTTATATAATTTATTAGAAGTTCTAGTTATAATAAAGGTTAAAGGTACTAGGACTAATACTTTAATTATTAATAAAGTACGTTAGACTATACTACTTTATTTAGATATAATTATCGGAGTGAAATTCATAATTATAAAACTTCCCGGAGACCGAGATCTCTTATTCGAACTATTTAAATATAATACTTTAATAGTCTCTGTATATATCGTTGACTACGATATAGATAGAATTATAGTACGGAATAACAACGATCTACCTATTATTATTAATAAATATATTAAGCTCGGGAGAGTAGTTGAATATAAAGCGGTAGGTTATTTCTAAATCGACTTATCCTCTACTAGCTTAGCTATAAAACTACCGAAATCTTTAATTTCGAAGTTTTTTATTAAATCGTACTTTAAGGTCGGCCTAGTATTTCTAGTAATCTTTAATACTATTATTAAATCTAGTATATCCCCGAGTATATCGACTTCTATTACTCCGAACGCTACTATTTTAGGTATTTCGATATAATAGACTTTAGTAGAGCCGAAGTAAATTTTATAAAAGCCTTCGGTAGATCTTTAAAGTCTAGAGACCCTCTACCCTTCTAGTATTATTATTTATAGGGACGAAACTTCTACCGGTTATATTATTAATATTATTAATTCGTTTCTAGATTTATAGAAAGATACTAGGAATATTATAAATATCCTAGAATTAAAATCGATAGATATTCTACTCGTCGATAATTAGAGAGAGATCTATAAAGTAGGCTAAGCTCGTATATATCCGCTAGGAAAACGAGATAAGAACGTAATTAATAAAGCGTTTAATATATTATAGGAGTAAAGTCGTATAGAGTAAACTATAATAATAACGCTCTTTTCTTTCTTTTATTTCGTTATCTAGAAAGATATTAACTCCGGTTTTAAAGAATATATAGTCGTCGATATTAAGGTATTTAATAAAATTATAATATTTAATATTTATCTAGTACTAATTTAAACTAAGATCCTAGCACTTCTTATATATATTATATATATTTTGACTATCGACGCTATTATTTTCTTCTACTAATAGTGAGTAAAACGATATTACCGCTATTATTTTATAGTACTAGACTATTTATAGAGGGTAGGAAATCTTTAACGTCTTTATTATAAAATACCGGAACTCGCCCGTTTATATTTAATATATAATAGACTATATCCTACGGCCCTACCGAAGATTCTACTATATATATATCGACGATATCGTTATTTTTTCTACCTCTTTATCTAAATACGTCGAATATCTTACCTAAGTATTCTAGGTTTTATCCGAAATGAATATTTACCTTTTTATTAAGAAGTTATTTTTAGGATATTTATTAACGTAGTTATTTAAATAATATATCGATATATTAGGTCTTATTATAGTAGAAGATAAACTTACTACTATAAAGAATTTTAAATTCCTAAAGAATTTATAAACTTTGGAATAGTACCTAGGTATAACGGGTTACTTAAAATAATATATACTATATTATACTATTATCGTGAAGCCTCTCTAGGAGCGAAAGACGTTATTAAACTAAATTTATAAACTAGATAGAAAAGGTATTTAGGGGAATATTTATAAATTTATTATAAATTTATTATTAATTAATACGCCTACTCCTTTAAAATTTAATATATATAAGTATTTATAAAAGCTCTTCGCTAGTTTTATAATACTATATTATACCGACCTAAAACGGCCGCTATTTATTAATTTAGATACTAGTAAGGAATAGGGCTTCGGTATATATATATACTATATTAAAAATAACGTCGTCGATACTACGGTAATACCGAAGTAGAAATCGCTCTAACTTATCCTCTTCTTATCGAGATAACTAACTTCGGTTAAAATTAGGTACTAGCCTACCGAACTAGAAATAACTAGTATTATATAAGTAGTTAAGAAAGTCCGCTATATTATCGAAGTATTAATTAGTACTATAATTATCTATACCGATTATATTTCTATAATAGGGATTATAAGGTAAACGTCTATAAATACTATATTTATAGAAAAGTTAAATCTACGCCTTATCCGAGTTTTAGAGTATCTATAATATTTTAACCTCGAGGTTAAATATAAACTAGGTAAGGCGAATATTATATTAAATACTTTATCTTACCTCGTTAACCGATTATATCGTCTTAAAATAAACGAATTAATTCTTAATACTCTTTTAGCTTTTCTAGTTAATATTATTATAATAAACGACGAATTTAAAGTAAGGATTCGTAATGTTTATATAAAACTATATTAGGCTAGAATTATTAATACCGTCGAAAAGAATATTACCCTAGAAAAAGAAAGTAATATAGCGAAGCTCCCTTATAAATTTATCGACGACCTACTCTATTTCGATAATACTAAATACGGATTATATTTATATTTACCGACTACTCTTAAATATAAAGTTTTTTAGAAAACTTATAATAATATAGAGTACCCCGGTTATACTAGGACGTATAAAAAACTTATAAAAAGTATCTATATATTTAATATATCGACTAAGTTATATAAATACCTTCGGTACTACCCTTATTACTAGTTATATTAAATATTAAAATATTAGTTATATAGGTCTTTATAGCCGATCTACTCACTATCTAAATCTTTCGAGACTATTATTATCGATTTTATCTTTAGGTTATTAAAGGCTTCTACTAGCGAAAACTATATAATATCCGTTATATATAAATTTAGTAAGGCTATAACACTTATCGCCGGCGAGGTAATTTAGAGTAGTTTTTAATAAATAACTCGGTTATTAAATAAATTAATATTACTCGGCTAGGGCCTACTTTCTACTATTATTAACGATCGAGACCGCCGGTTTATCGATTAATTATAGAAGAAGATTATAACTAAACTTAAAGTAGATATACTTTATTTAATTACGTATTATTTATAAACTAACGGGTAGTCGGAAAAGTTAAACGAGATCGTCGAAATCGCCCTACGTTATTTCCTATTTACCGTCGATATTTCTATTTAGCCGAAAGTTTTACTATAGTTATTTATAATATTAAATAATTTAACTAAATATAGTAGTACGCGTCTAGCCTCTATAAAGGTATTATACGGATTTAAAATCAGGGAGCCACTAGACCTACTATATATTAATTATTTTAATATATCCGATTTTAATATAGCGGACGTTTACGCCGAAGTTTTCCGCGACGCCGAACTTCCTACTATAGAAGTATAGTACGGTGATATTATAGGAGCCTTCCGCGAGTCTAACTACCCTAGTATAAATACTTTTCTAGTAGTCTATTAACCTGAGTATATAAATACGTAAGATACTATCGTATTTATATCGTTATATATAAAAGAGTAGTACGACGCTAACTATAAATCTATATTCTTTAAAGTTAGTAATATAGTATACCTATAAATTTACCGCGGTTATTAAATAACTAGTATTCTATTTAAAAAGATTAATTAATAGTTTATCGGCCCTTTTTAAATTATAGAATATATAAGTAGACTAGCGTATTATCTAAAGCTTCCGACTATTATAGTTATTTATAACGTAATTTCGGTTATTTACCTTAAACCGGTACCGGGCCTAGATTCGTATAGGAGAGAGTCCGTTATTCTACTACCTATCGTCGTCGATAACAAAGATAAATAGGAGGTAGATAAATTACTATAAAAACGCTAGCGCCGGTTCGGAAGAGTAAAGAATATAACTACGTAGTATTTTATTCGATAGAAGGGATATGGACTTGAGGATAATAAATAAATATTTATTAAATAACTATAGTATACTCTAGGACTAATAGACGACTTTAAGTAAATTTATAGTTAATTCGCTAGGATATCCTACTAGCCTTTCGGCTTTATAGAAATAATTTATTATAATATTTTCGGTTTAATAGAAATACCCCTTTATTACTACGTTAGGCTAAACGGAATTACTTTTATTATACTTTAATTTAGTCTATTTATAGAACCGTTATAGGTTTATATTATCGGGGCGATAACTTTATTTATAAGGCGGTAATTAATACGGTTATACCGATATATTTATTTATAGTTAGTTCCTTGGCGCCGAAGCCTACCTATACTAGTAATTCGCTCTCAGCGAACGAGAATCAATCAACTATTACCACTTCATAGAATATGACCTTGTCAGTTTTCGTTACGGCTAGGGCTTTTCGAGTTATTAAAGAGTATATATTAATATCTTTATTATTATCTTAAGCTAGGTTCTTACCCGATAATTAAACTAAATCTCCGTTTATATCCTTTACTTTCTCTATATTAATAAATTAATATAATAATTATAATAAATCTAGAATAAAAAGTAAGATATTTATAGTTTATAAATTTTTTTAGGGTTTAAGATTTCTCTCTTTCCTAGAGTTAGGATTTCTTAGCCCTAAAAACTATAAATAATAATAAATTAATATATTAATTACGATAAGATTAGGATATAAATTAAATATTTCTTACTTTAAGTTTTCGCTATTATTTTAATTAAGATAATATATTAATATAATAATTAAGATAATATTAGGAGAAAGGGTTAAGAAAATTACTATTTAAAACTTTATTTTAAATTAGACCTACGGCCTTCTTTTTCTCCTTTATCTCTTTATCTTTACGAGTTTTTTAATTTATAAATATTTTAGCTTAAACGACTAGACGCGTAAATTTTCTTTTATTAAATAATTTTAAATCTTCGAGTTTTAATTAATTAATTTATAGTAAGACTTTTAAATTATATTTAATATTAATTAATATCTCGGTAGAATTCGGCTCTTCTTATCTAATAACCGGCTTTTAATATTTAACTACGTATTTAATCTCCGTAATAAAGTATTATTTATATAGTAGATTATAAGGTCTCCCTTTATAATATAAATAAAATTAATTTAAGTTTAAATAAAGAAGATAAAATAAATAATTAATAAACGGATTATATTAATATTAATAGTTATTATCGTCTAGATTATATTTACTAGATATAAGTAGATTTATATATAAAGTTATATTTAAAGCCATTATAACTAAAGTAACTAATAGCGGTTCACTCGTATAGTTATATATATTAATTCTAGGTTTTTCCGGATTATAGTATATTATAAATTCCTTACTATATATAAACTCGTCGAATTCGAATTTATCTAGGGGAGTATCTAAGCGATATTATAATTTATAAAATAATTAATACTTTTATCCTAATCTTAATACTAGTAACTTTACTTATTTAATATCTTTATATATATTTATTTAAGAGCTACTAGATTCGATAGTTTATAAAGAAGGCGTTTTCTATATTTTATAATTTTAATTAATACTATTTATCTTAGACTTTACCCTAGTAACTTTATTATAATATTATTTTACAATTAAGTAGCTTCGGTTTAAATAAGTAGTAAAGAAATTATTAATTATAATTTATATATAATGTTAGTACTATTTATCTTAATCTTTATTCTAGTGATTTTACTAGGTTAAAATTAAATAATCTTTTAAGAGAAGACCTTACGTATAATAATAAAAGATATACTAATAGTAAATATTACGATAGTTAGGCGTTTTATTAATAAGTTCCCTAGTTATATTTAATTTCACCTTATTTATAACGACGAAAGAATTAGGGGATATAGAGAAGAAAGCGCCTATATAAATCGTTAGAAACTAATTATATTAATCTATATATTAATAAATATACTATATTTTATTTTCGATTAATTAAAGATTCTTAAAGTAGTATCGTTAATATAATTTAGATATTAGGGTAAGGTTAAGGTATAAGGTAAATAAAATAATAAGATTTATAATATTAAAAGCGGGATTCGGAATTAGCGCCGCTATTATTCATTTCTAATTAATTAATAAAATATTATATATTAAGATATAAACTTCTATCTTAATTTAGTAAACTATAGAAACTAATAAAGTTATTTATTAGTTTCATAATTATTAAATTTAAATAACTTAATTTATAAATAAATCGTAAATTAAAAATTTATAACTCGAAGAAAGACTCTATTAAATTATTAAATATAAAGATTAAAATAAAGATAATAAACTCTTAAACTATATATATATCTTATAATATATCTTTAACTAGTAGATATACTCTTTAATTATTATATAAAATATATATCCTTCGGGGCTAGAGTAACCCGTTTATTATAAATTATATAAAGATTAGATACTATAATCGAAGTTAATTATTATATCGGTAAAGATAATTTATAATCTATTTATAAACTTCTTAATTAATATCGTCTTTATAGTTTCTTATAACGCGTTTAACGCCGTAAATTAGATCCGAAAATAACGTTTATATAATATATATATAATTTCGTGGATAAGGCGCGTAAAGGATAGCTTTAAGATTAAAAAATTAATTATTTTTTAAAGAAACCTAATTTCTTATAAAGTAACGACTAGTAAATTTAGCGAATTCGAGTTTAATATAAAGAGATCTTATTTATTATCGTTCTTTAGTTATTTACTTTATACCGCGATTTTCTTTATTTAAGTTTTTTTAGGAGGAATTTTATATATATTAAATATTTTTTTTACTACCTTTAAACTCCGCTAATTAATAAGGGATTAAAAGCCCCGGCTAGTTATTATTATATTATATAAAGCGTTAAGGAGTTTAAAACTAATAGTAACCGTACTTTTTATAATAATTAAAAGTATAATTATTAATATTAATTAATAAGAATTTAGTTAAGTTTCGGTAGGAATTTACGAAAAAGAGTACGGATATCGGATAACTATATATTTATAGTTATTATAGTAGGTAATTTAACCTATTATATATAAAAGAGCCGTAGATCTACTTTATTATTATATTTTATTAAATATTTTTACCGTAAAGTATTCCTCGGTTATAAAATATAGTTTATTTAAATAAATTATATAATTATAATATAATTATTAAATTCTTTTATTTTCTTATTTTTTTTATCTATCCGTATAATTTATATCTAAAATATTTTAAAGTAGTAGTTTCGCCTTAAAGAACTTTATATATAATTAATATTTTTCTCCTTTTAATATAATACCCTAGGATATTTTATTTACGATAAAAGTTTCTACCGAACGTTTTACGATTAAAGGTAGCGATTACCGCTATTATATATATAAACTAGAAATAACTATCGATTTCCTTATATAATTTTATTTATAATAGTAGTATTATAATTAAAAGAGGAAATATAAAATTAATAAAATAAAGAGTTATATATTTAATTTTTTATAAACCTTATAAAAATTAGCTCCGGAGTAGGAGTATTTCGATTATAATACTATAATAAATACTAGAGAGCCGAGGAATATTTATAAAAATATAATTATACGGTATTAAAGATTAATATTATAAATAGTATAAAAATATACCTCGAATTAAGGAAATATAAAAGGAAAGTTTTAATATATAAAATAAAACCGATTTAATATATACTCTCGTTTAAAAATTAAATATATTATTATCCTTTTAGATAATAAGTATAAAGATTAATATAAATTCTTAATTATATAATTTAAAGGATTGAAAAAAAGGTTAATATATTAAAATTTAACGACCGGGAGGTAATCTAGGAGGACTTCTTTAAATTATTTATATAAATAATTATCGGGCTTAGACTCTCTACACGATTTATTAATAATATTAATATATAACGAGTATTTAAATATATTAATATTTAATTTACTCTCTCTTCTATATTAATAATTAAAAATTATATAATAAAGAAATATTAAGAGATTTAACCTCTTCTTTTTTAAGATTTATTTAATAACGATATTAAAGTTATTTTTATACTAGATTTATAGTCTTCTAGAAACCGGTAGAGTTATATAATTATAAATATATACTTTATTAATTAATTATAATAATATTACGAGGTACTTTTGACTTTTAAAATTATAAAAAATAAATATAATAATAAAAGTCTAGCCGGGTACCTAAATATTATTATCCGTCGTTATAATTAAAAGGATCGTATTATATCGATTATTATAAATAACGCCTTTAATAATATTATAATATATTAATTACTCGAGAGGATATCCGCGGAGGAGAGTATATAATTTATAATTATAAAAAAGGAGTTTAAATACGAGCTTCGCGAAGTTTATAATAAATTAAACTTTTTTATAAATATTAGAATTTATCGCGTCCCGTATTTTTCTTATATTATTTAATTAAGTTTAAAGGAACTTTTTAATATTATTAAAATCTCGTTAATAAATAAAGATTTTTAAAAGGATTAGAACGAAAAAGTAAATAAATAAAAGTTTTTTAATATAAGAAAAGAACCTAGGATCCTATTTACTTTTATAAAGATAATTTTTTTTAATTTTATATTAATCTTTATACCTACCTTTATTTATTTATTAAATTTAGAGTATATAAATTCGTAAAGCCTCTACCTATCTTAATAAAAGTAGTTAACGACGCGAGTATTTTTAAAATATTTAAAAGAGATTTAATAACGAGAAATATTAATCGGCTAGGTTAATTTAAAGATAAAGAATATATAATAAAAAACGCCCGAACGAATTTACTACGCTAAAGCTTTTTTAAAATATAATAATTAAATAGGATTTAATATACTATATATTAATCTAGGCCCGAAGATTAAAACTAGTATTAAAAGAGTTTTTTCGTAGATAAAGAAAGTAATTATAAATAAATAATAACGAATAAAATTAAATAAACTACTTTATCGAGCTTAATAAATTATTTTATTAAAATATATAAACGATTAATACCTTACGTACGCCGATTATTTATATAATCTTTTCGGTTTATAATACTCTATTTAATTATTTTAAAAATAAAGAGAAAAAGTTTAAAATTAAAAATATAAATTAAAAAAGGTCATCGGTAAATCTCAAAAACTCCTACTAAAACCTGAGTTACCGCCCGCGCGGATAGGGCTAGCAGTATCCTATTAGTAACTTTTCTGAGTAAAAGTTATTAATAAGACACTATTAGTAGCCTTAATTTACGGATAGGGCTACTAGCGTCCTATTAGTAGATTTAGTAAATTAAGGGTCCAGGTAGGTTACTTTTAATAAATTTAATAACTCCGGGTTAATTTTAGCCGGATTAGTAACTTTAGTAATTTATATATACTATTAGTATACTAATAGTAGCTTAGCCCTATAATAGGGCTGAAATAAATAAAGTTCTATAATCGACGCCATTAACGGTAGCGACCCTTAGCGACGACTACTAACGCCAGCGACCTACCGGGCCCGGAATAATGAGTTTTGGCGAAAGTTCTCGCGGGGGCGTCACCCAGGCATATCCGGGGAATATACGCACATGAATACCATGGCATGTCGCATGCCATGGCGCATGCCTTGGCGCATGCCATGATTGCGCATGCCATGGGGGGCTTTCGTCTGATGTTTTAGGGGCTGCTGCGGGGGGCGCACATCGCATGCTATTCAAGATACCTTTGCGCACGCCATTGCGCATGCCATGGGGCATACTATGGCCCATACTATGGCGCATGCTAATGCGCATGCAAATACGCATGCTATAGGGCATGTAATGGGCCTATTCGTCTAATATTTGAGTTACTGACGATTTATCGAGTTACTAAACCTACCGACAGTAAATACTATTTACTAATAGGACCCTACCCGGACCCCTAACTTACTAATCCTATTAAACCTTAGGTCGGTATTTAATATAGAGTTTTAATATAAACCCGTAAACGGCTTTCTAATAGAGCTAATAGCGTTTAGAGTATATTAATATTTACTTTTAAAATTTACTAATAATTTATATTAATAGGTTTAAAGAAGGTTTAGGTTAAATTAAAATAATATTATTTTTAAACCTAATTAACCTTAGGTAGTTTATATAATATAATAACTCTCTTAAATCTTATTAAAAAGACGATTATATTTTAGGGTTAAAATTAAAATAAAGAGACTAATAAAGAGTAGGAGGATTATTATTAAAAATAATTTAAAGAATAATTTAATCGGCGTATACTTATTACTAGTTAAAAAAAGTATATATTAAAAAAAACGTCGGCGTAGATACTCTTAAACGTTTTATTAAAAGTAAGAAGAAAATATTAATTCCGAAGAATTAGAGTAATAAACTTTAAAGCTACCGCGAAATAAATAAATCTATTATTTATATTAATCTTTATATTGATAATTATATCGGTTAATTTAATATAAGATTTAGTAATAAAAATAAATTTATATTTAATAAATAAAAAGAACTTTCGTTAAATTATAATTATCTCTTTTATATTACTCGTAATATTCTAGTTATACTTTCTACGGGGGTAAAATACGAGCGAGTATTTAATATTATTAATTAATTATATTTAGCTTAAAAATCTTATAATCTAAAAACCTTCTCGATTTTAATAATTCTTAATCGCTTTTAATTTAAAGAGAACGAAATAATAATATTATAATAAAACCTAGAATACGAAAAGATAATAATATTTAAAGAATATAAAATAAAGGTAAAAAGACGGGAAGAGAATATAATAAAGAGCGAGGATAAAGATTTAATTAATAATATAAATAAAGACTAGTTTAATAATCTTATAAAAAAAGAATTTAGAGAATTTTCTAAAACTTTTATTATTAATTTAACTCGTAAAAAAAAAGAGTTAAAGAATATAGTTCTAGCCCTTAAATAAAATATTTTATAATAATATCGTAAATAGAATATAAATATTATAAATAAACTCGAGAAGGCGTGAAAGATAAATATATAAATTTATAAACTAGATTTTCCGAGTATATAATAAATTAAAGTTCTTCGAAATACTTATATTTAACCTAAAACTCTACGTTAAAAAATTTAATAATAAGGAAGAAATCGAATATAAGATTATTCTTTAAATCGTAGGCGATATTTAGGCCTTATATAATAATTAAATATCTAGATTATAATAGTTTAGAGGTTATATAGAGAAACGAGTTTTTAAACCCGATTTTATTAAAATTAATTAAAGAGGCTAGACTTTTCTAAAAATCTTTATAAGGTAATAAAAATATAAATAGGATTTTAAAGAATAAAAGGAAATAAAATAAAAACTAGAATTATAATTAATAATAGAATATAAATAAAATAGGTATAAAGATTAGTATAATAATAATAAAAACTATTATATTAATAAATTTTCGGGTATTTTAGTAGGCTAGCTATAATAAATATTAATTTAAATAATTAACCGTATTTAATAAAAATATACCTAGAAATCTAAACGAATTTACTACCTTTTTTTAATCTTATAGTAGTTTTATAAACTTCTTAGACTAAATAATTCGTTCTAGCTCCTTTTCGAGCTTCTTATATTTACTAGATTTCTAAAATATTTTTACCCTTTTTATTATCTCGGTATAATCCGGTCCTAGGAATATCCCGAATATTTATTTTATATTTTCCTTATCTTTATCTAGTACCTATCTACGTTTAATAAAATTATAATTATTAGGTTATAATTAATTAGGTCCTAGTATTATAACCTATTTATAATTATCCTCGTTTAATATTATATATTTATTTATTTCTTAGATATTCTATTAATTTCCACTAAATAGTTTATAAATCTTTAGATTTATAGTAAATTAAAAGATTATATTATATTATAATACGCGCTTAAGTTTATCGAAGACTTTATTAAATTATAGTAAACGTTTTTATAGCCCTTTATATATATATTAACCTATAATTAATATTAAATAATATATAGATTAGTATAAAAATATATTAGATAATTATTTCTTTATATATATAAGAACCCTATATACTTATATTTCTTTAGCGAATATTTATTATAGTATTTAATCTTCATTTATAGCGATTTAAATACTATAATTTAATATCTTCGATAATTATTATAAGTTATTTATATTATACTTTATTAATCTAACGTAATTAAAGTTTTAATAATATTCTTTTAATTTTCTTTTTCGGTATCGATTTTAATATTATAATTTTCTTTATTATCTATTTTTTATCGAACTTAAAGTATATAATTTATTAATTTTAACAAATTTTTCAAATTTTTTAAAGGCTCCTTATTTATTTAATTTAGGTCTTTATTATTATTAATAATTATCTCTCTACCAAAAGACGCGCCGACGGTTTTTATAATAACGCGGGTATATTTACCCTAAAAAACCTTATTATATTATTACGTATTAATCTCGTTTAAATAATATAATATAAATTAATATAAAGATTAATATAAAGATTAATATATATTTTTTATTAATAATATTAATCTTCGTTTATTAAGTTATTCTTTATTAATTTATAATTAATAGATTTATTTATTCTTTATTACGCGTTAAAGCTTTTTCTACTCGTCGAATCGTTTTTTAATTAATAATTTTAGTTAACTCTATTTAAAACTCTTTTATAAAACGATTTATTAAACGGTTTCTTAATTTTATTATATTAAGGTTTTTATTTAACTCTTTTTCAACTTTTTCTTTTCTTTCTTTATTAAATAAATAACCTCGATTATTTTATTTTAGATTAAATATAAATACGGATTAACTTAAAACTTATTTCTCTTCGTCGGCTATAAAATAATTAACGATATACATAATATATTAATTTATTTTAATACTTATTATTCGGTATTAAATTTAATTAAACTCTAGATATAGGCTAGCTCTAGGCTTTTTAATCTTTTAATTTAATTATAAAATAATTAATAAAAATTATTTTATATTATCCTTTCTTATTATTTATTATTTAATATTATAATAATATTTATAATAAATTCTAACTAAAGAGATTAGTTATTTTAAATATATTAATCTTTATACCCTTTAGATTCTAATATAAATCTGAATTCTTATTTAATTATTATTAAAAGGGAGAATTCCGCGATAAAATAACTATTAAATAATACTAGGTATAAAGATAAATATAATTATAAGAAATTAAATAATGAAAAAGCCGGATATTAAGATATCCGAATAATTTAACGAGTTTATTAATTAAATAAATAATTAATAAAGTCTAGAAATAAAAGGAAAATATAAACGATATAAAAATAAATTATTAGCGCGGTACTAGTAGCCACTATAATATTATATAATATAAATAATCTTAGTTATCCTAGAAAATTATAATTATTAAATCTTTATAAATATATAAATAAATATATTAAAATATTTAGTATATTTAGTAAAAGTATTTAGAAATATATTAAACCGCTTAATATAACCCGCGGTCAAGATAAAGATTAATATAATTAGAGTATATATTAAGATAGTGTGTTAATAGGTTATAGTATTAACCTTCTAAAGAGAATAAAGAAGGGATTCCTTATTATTCCCTTCTCTTTTTTACTTCGGGGAAGGGAATTACCGAGTCTTCGTTCTTTTCTCTTTCTTTCCCCGGTTCCCTTCTTTAGCCGGGGAAGGGAAGGGATTCTCTACCCTATTCCGTAATATATTCTTAATAATACCTTCTTATTTTCAGAATCTATAATATTAAATCTACTATTTATTATAATAGTAGAATATCCCTTTTATTCGAAAGTAGCGATTAAGAATAAAGTATAATTTATTCTAGGTATATAATATATATTAATAAAGATAATTTAATCTAGTTTATTATCGATAATTATCGGATAGTATATAGATCCTATACTTTTTATATAAAGATATTAACTATTAATCCTATTAAGGGAATCGTTATATAGTTCATAAAAAATAAACTTCGTTTTATCCTATAGTATATATACGTTAAAGACGGTATCTATATAGACTACGTCCTCTTTAATATTATATACTATATTAATATTAATAGATTTCTATTTAACCGTAAATAATTTAATTTATATAGAATTATTCTTATCTTGATTTTAAACTATAGTTTTATTCGACGTCTTTAACTTCTCTTTTATAAAGTATTCTCTACTAGCGGATAATTTCTAGTCTTTAGGATATTATATAGGGTTAAGGAAATAGTATTTTTTCTTTTTATAACTAGTATAGTTATAATAAATATACTTATTCTTCTTTTTATCTTTATTATTATTATTAATAATAGGAGGTAAAGTAGGAGGTTTCCCTTTACTAAATTTATCCTATTTAT